>Ga0070713_100000541_pt1 | contig 23963 bp, 19 predicted proteins | sample LARL82metaG_FD_65465 | JGI IMG/M metagenome (GOLD analysis project Ga0070713, IMG submission 65465) | Corn, switchgrass and miscanthus rhizosphere microbial communities from Kellogg Biological Station, Michigan, USA - LAR L8-2 metaG | ecosystem: Host-associated > Plants > Roots > Rhizosphere ...
CCAAATCGTGAGGCGCCCGCGACCAAACGGTAGGCGACGTAAGCATTCTTCGAGGTGACCGTGGCAACTCATGACACGACCGTGGCAACTCATGACACGACCGCGGCAACTCATGACGCGACCGCGGCAATGTTGGACGCGACCGCGGCAATGTTGGACACGCCCGTGGCAATGTTGGACACGCCCGCGGCAACTGATGACACGACCGCGGCAACTCATGACGCGACCGCGACAATGTTGGCAGTCACCCTGAACACGTTGGCAGGCGACCGCCGCATCTCACGACGCGACCGTGGCTCCTCACGACACGCCCGGACCTTTACCTGACACGCCCGGAGCTTCACACGACACGACCGAGGCTCCACATGACATGACCGCGACTGATCACGAGTGGACCGCGGCTACACATGACACGACCGGGACGTCACACGACAAGATCGCGGCTTTACACGAGAGGCCCGGCACTTGTCACGACACGACCGCGATCTCCACGGGCGCACACCGCGCGTTTCACGAGTCGACGCGAGCATCCAACGAGGAGCCGGAGGACGCGTCCCGGCGTACTGGCGTTGACAAGCACGCGCCGCCGCCGGATAGTCCGGCATGCTCTGCTTAGATCATTGGATTGCTGGCCGCCACGATCACGGCACCTCCGGCCGAGCCGGCACCGTTTACAATCCGGCCACCGGCGAAGCCGCGGCCGAAGTCCCCTTCGCCTCCACCAGTGACGTCGACCGTGCCGTCGCCGCGGCGCGGACCGCATTCGATGGCTGGAGCCGCACGGGCCTCAACAAGCGCGCAACGATTCTGTTCGCCTTCCGCGAGCTCGTCAGGCAGCACGGCGACGAACTGGCGCGCCTCATTGTCCGCGAGCACGGCAAGGTGCTCCCCGACGCGCGCGGTGAAGTCCAGCGCGGGCTCGAGGTCGTCGACTTTGCCTGCGGCATCCCCCAACTCCTCAAGGGAGAGTTCTCCGAGAACGTCAGCACGGGCGTGGACAGCTACTCCATCCGCCAACCGTTGGGCGTCGTCGGCGGTATCACGCCGTTCAACTTTCCGGTGATGGTGCCGATGTGGATGTTCCCGATCGCCGTCGCTGCCGGCAACACGTTCATCCTCAAGCCGTCCGAGCGTGATCCGTCGCCGTCGATCATGCTCGCCGAGCTGTGGGCCGAAGCGGGGCTGCCGAAGGGCGTGTTCAACGTCGTCCATGGCGACCGCGTCGCCGTCGAGCGACTGCTCGAGCACCCCGATGTCGCGGCGGTGAGCTTTGTCGGCTCGACGCCGATCGCCCGCCGTGTCTACGAGATCGGCACGCGAAACGGGAAACGCGTTCAAGCGTTGGGCGGCGCCAAGAACCACATGGTCGTACTCCCCGACGCCGATCTCGAGCTCGCCGCCGACTCCGCCGTCAACGCGGCGTTCGGCTCGTCGGGACAGCGCTGCATGGCGATATCGGTGCTCGTCGCCGTCGGCGATGCCGCCGACCGGCTCGTGCCGCTCATTCGTGAGAAGATGCAAAACATCCACGTCGGCGACGGCATGCAGCCAAATGTCGACATGGGTCCGCTCGTCACGAAGCAGCATCTCGAGCGCGTCGCGAGGTACGTCGACGAAGGCGTGTCCGCCGGTGCGACGCTGGTCGCTGACGGTCGCGACGTCGCCGTCGAGAGTGATGGCTTCTTCCTCGGTCCCTGTCTCTTCGATCACGTGAAGCCCGACATGTCGATCTACCGCGACGAGATCTTCGGGCCAGTCCTTTCCGTTGTGCGCACGGCGACATACGACGAAGCGCTCCAGCTCGTGAACGACAGCCCCTACGCCAATGGCGTCGCGCTGTTCACGAGCGACGGCGGCGCCGCTCGGCGCTTCCAGAACGAGATCCAGGTCGGCATGGTCGGGATCAACGTCCCCATTCCCGTGCCCATGGCGTACTACTCCTTCGGCGGATGGAAAGACTCCCTCTTCGGTGATGCGCACGTCCACGGAACGGAAGGCGTCAAGTTCTACACCCGGGCGAAGGTAGTGACGGCGCGCTGGCCCGAATCAGCGGCGCGGGGGAAGAATCTCGCCTTCCCGACTGATAAAAACAGCGAGGAGAAAACGGCGAGCCGATAACAGCTCGCGGCTCGCTCTCCCCGTGGTCGACCTCCGAGTATTATACTTCGGAGTCAAATGCCAAAGGCAATCCGCTGGGAACGACGGCCCGATGACCGGCCCGACGAGCTCCTCGAAGCCGCGTTGCACATCTTCGCCGAACGAGGTTACGCCAACACGAAGCTCGAGGACGTCGCCGCCAGAGTTGGTGTCACCAAGGGCACTATCTACCATTACTTCAGCACCAAGGAAGACCTGCTCCTCCGCGCCATCGAGCACTATCACGATCGCGCGTTCAAGCCGCTCGAGGAGGTGGTCCACGAGAAGCGCGGACCAGTCTCGGCCACGATTCGGCGATTCCTGCGGCGCGCCTTCGGGCACTTGGACCCGTCGCGAATAAGTGTGCTCACCCTTCTCGTTCAGGGTGTAGCCCGAGAGGTGCCCCACGTCTACTATCGCTGGCTCGAGACCGGTCCCGTCCGTGGCTGGAAAATCCTCGCCGCGCTCATCGAACAGGGAAAGGAGAGCGGCGAGTTCCGCGTCGACGCGGACAGCGAGGTGGCGGCGCGGATAACGATTTCGGGGCTCATACTGCAGTTCGCCTGGCAGCGCTTCACCGATAGCGCCCCGGAAGTGAGCATCGACCCTGACCAATTGATCGACTCGGCAGCGGACCTGTTGTTGCAAGGCCTGCGGCCGCTCGCCCGCGCAAAGGCCTGAGAATGAGAGATGGGCGACGGGCTGGTGGATCAAATATTTGACCGGTGAGTATGAATGCTCGGAAGGAATCCATGGCAGCAGATCAGGAAATCCGGCTGATCACTATCAGCAGGGAGTTCGGCGCCGGCGGCAGTGAGCTCGCGGCCGAGTTGGGCCGCCGACTCGGCTGGCCGGTGCTCGACTCGGACATCGTCCATCGCGTCGCGGAGAAGCTGCGTCTCGACGACAACACGGTCGAGAAGTTCGACGAGCATCCGCCGTCCCTGCTGGCACGGATCGCGACCGTGCTCGTCGTTCCGCAGCCGGACATTTATTCATTTCCGGCCGACGCCGAGCTGCCGAGTCACGACGCCATCGCGGCGGCGACGCGCGCGGTGATCGAGGAGCTGGCGGCGTCGCCGCCACTGATCGTCGTTGGACATGGCGCGCAGTGCATCTTCTGCCAGCGGAGCGACGCGCTCCACCTGCGCGTCGTCGCTCCGCTGCGCGAGCGCCTAACGAGAATCATGCGCCGCATGACTGTCGACGCGGCATTCGGCGGCATGCTCCTGCACCGTGCCGACAAGGATCGCCAAGCCTACGTGCAGCGCTACTTCCACCGCGATTGGAAGAGCGAGCAGCTGTACCATCTTCAGATCAACACTGGCCATGTCACCGTCGACGAAGGCGCGTGCATGGTGGAGCGGCTGGTGCGCGGGCGATGGAACGTCGTCGAACCCGCATCGGCCGCGACCGAGGATTGATGGAGACGCCGGCACAACCAGGCTCGCACAAATGGGTCATTGCCGGTACGGTGATGACCGGCACCATCATGGCGGTGCTGGACTCGAGCATCGTGAACGTCGCGCTGCCGGACATGTCCGGGACGCTCGGCGTCACGATCGAGGAGATCACCTGGGTCGTCACGGCGTACATCCTCGCGCAGGTGATCGTCATGCCGATCACCGGACTGCTTGCGTCCCGCTTCGGGCGCAAGCGGTTCTACATGTCGAGTGTTGCGCTCTTCACCGCCGCCTCGATGGCCTGTGGACTGGCGCACAGTCTCGGCACGATGGTGCTGTTTCGCATTCTCCAGGGCTTCGGCGGCGGCGTGCTGCTCACGGTCTCCCAGGCCATCCTGCGCGAGAGCTTTCCGCCGGAGGAGCAGGGCATCGCCATGGGGATCTACGGACTGGGCGCCGTGCTCGCTCCGGCGTTCGGTCCCACGTTAGGCGGTTGGATCACCGACCAGTATTCCTGGCCCTGGATCTTCTACATCAATGTTCCCATCGGCATCATCAACACGATCCTCGTGTCGCGTTTCATCGAGGACCCGCCGTATCTCGTTCGCACGAAGGGCTATATCGATTGGCCCGGACTCGGTCTGCTCGTCGTCGGGCTCGGCGCACTGCAGCTGATGCTCGAGGAGGGGGAGCGCAACGACTGGCTCCAGTCCACGTTCATCATTCGGCTGGCCGCGATCGCCGCCATCGGGATGATCCTCTTCGTCTGGCGTGAGCTCACGACGGACAAGCCCGCCGTCAATCTCCGTATCTTGAGGAATATCTCATTCAGCTCGGCGACCGCGTTAGGCGGCGTGCTCGGCCTCGCTCTGAACGGCAGCCTCTTTCTGCTTCCCGTCTTTCTGCAGAACCTGCTCGGCTTCAACGCGATGCAGTCGGGCATGACGCTGATGCCACGCAGCGTGGCGATGGGCCTCCTGATGCCCATTGCCGGGCGGTTCTATAACCGACTCGGCCCACGCGTCCTCGTCGGCGGGGGTCTGCTCATCGCCGGCTATGGCTTCTACTCGATGGCGACGCTGACGAGCGACGTCGGGTTCTGGGATCTGTTCTGGCCGCAGCTGTGGCAGGGCGTCGGCTTCAGTCTGATCTTCGTCGCGCTCAGTACGGCGGCGCTGTCCACGATTCCGAAGCCGCGCATGACGGCGGCCACCGGTCTTTACAATGTGGTACGTCAGGTGATGGGCAGCGTGGGCATCGCGATCGCCGCGACGATGCTGACGACGAGCACGGTGCGCTATCACGCGATTCTCTCCGAGGACGCGGGCGCCTCGGCGATCGGCAGACAGAGTCTCAACTCGCTGATCAGCGGCATGATGGCCAAGGGAGCGGACGCCGTCACGGCGAAGATGGACGCGATCAAGCTCCTGGACGGTCTCGTCTCGCGCCAGGCGGCGGTGCTCGCTTACAACCACGTCTTCGTACTCGTGTCCGCGCTCTTTTTCATCGGCTTCCCGCTCGTGTTCCTGTTGCGTCGCGGGACGCCGAGTGGGGATATGGAGGTGCATGTGGAGTGAACGGTGGTCGGTGGTCGGTGAACGGTGGTCGGTGAACGGTGGTCGGTGAACGGTGGTCGGTGAACTGACAGCGACCCACCACCGATCACCGCCCACTGACCACCGTTCGTGCGCCGCTACATACTACAGACATGCGAACGATTCGACGGGTCGCCACGGCCGCGGCGCTGGCGATCACGTACGCGGTGCCCCTCTGTGCGGCGCGCGCGCAGTCGCTGCCGAGTCGCCTGGCGGATGATGAGTTCTGGCGCCTCGTCAACGATCTCTCGGAAGCGGGCGGCTATTTCCGCTCCGACAACTTCGTCTCGAACGAGACCACCTTTCAGTACGTCATCCCGGAGCTGTTGAAGTCGCATTCGCCGGGTGGCGTGTACCTCGGCGTCGGTCCGGATCAGAACTTCACCTACATCGTGGCATTGAAGCCGCGAATGGCGATCATCACCGACATCCGTCGGCAGAACATGATCGAGCAGCTGATGTACAAGGCCGTCATCGAGATGTCGCCGACGCGCGCCGATTTCTTGTCGTTGCTCTTCTCGCGTGCCCGGCCAGCAGGGCTCTCGGACACGACCGCCGCGCCGCTACTGATGCAGGCCTATACAGCGGCAACGTCGGACAGTCTGCTCTATCGCAAGAACCTGGCGGCGATCAAGGACAATCTCGTCACGAAGCACCACTTTGCGTTGAGCGCGGACGATCTCAGCTCACTTGCCTACGTCTACGAGGCATTCTTCGACGCCGGCCCGGATCTCACCTACTCCTTCTCCGTCGGGCGGCAAGGCCGCGCCGGTTTCTTCGGCCGACGGATGCCGAGCTATGGCGAGCTGATGGCCGAGTCGGACGCGTTAGGCACGCACCGCAGCTATCTCGCGAGCGAGGAGAATTATCGCACGCTGCGCGAGCTCGAGCTGAGCAATCTCCTCGTGCCCATCGTCGGTGACTTCGCCGGCGAGAAAGCGCTGCGCGCGGCCGGAACATATCTCAAGCAGCACAACGCTGTCGTGACGGCCTTTTATACATCGAACGTCGAGCAGTATCTGTTTCAGCAGGCCGACGACTGGCGGAAGTTCTTCGCGAACGTTGCGACCCTGCCCCTCGACAGCAAGAGCACGTTCATTCGCGCGGTCTTCAACTACATGGGCTTTCGCGATCCGTCCACGGGTGCGCCTGGTCCACGGTCCACCACCATGTTGTCGCCGATTCTCGACGTGCTGAAGGCGGTCGATGACGGAAAGATCCAGACGTACTACGACGTCATCCAGCTCTCGACTGCTCCGGCGCCTGCGCCGGAATAGCGTTAGGAACGCGCTCCGCCTTCGGCGTCGCCGCACGCGGCCGGCGCAGGCGCAGGATGAGGTAGACGACAACGGCGACATTGATGGCGAAGGCCGCGAAACGCATGGGCGTCGGCCGGTGGATCATCTCCCAGATCTCGAAGGGGATGAGCGAGCCGGTGGCGATGACGGTCAGATATTCGGCCCAACGCTTCTCACGCCAGAGGCCTACCCCTTCCGTGGCGAACAGCGCCGCGTAAAAGAGCGCCACGAGCCCGAGCGCGGCAATCTTCTCGCGGCTCAGTCCCGTCACGAAGGCGATCGACTGTCGAACGAAATGTTGTCCGGATGAGAATACGAGCGCAGTACCCCATTCCCGCGCGCGCTCGGCGATGCCATGCTGCATGAGGCCGAACGCGCCGAGTGCGGCGAGCACGAACAGAATCGCCTTGAGAAACTTGAAAACCGCGATCACCTGTATGTAGCGATCGTGGTCCTGTCGGGTATGTTCGGCCGTGGACGTCGTCGTCTGCATCTGATGTGGTCTCGGGTCAGTCAGTATAACTTGCATGCTCCATGCGCGTGAGGCGCGAGTCGAGGCTGTGCTTCGCCCAGGATGACACGTTCGCACGTAGCTCTCACCCGTCCGATCAGCGCGACCTTTGCGCAATGCGAGCTGACCTACCTCGATCGCGAGCCGATCGACCTGGATCGCGCACGTGATCAACACGACGCATACGAGGCGCTGTTGGTGTCACTCGGCTGGACAATCGATCGCCTCCCAGCGCTCGACGAGCAGCCTGACGCGGTATTCGTCGAGGACGCAGGGATCGCCGTGGAGGAATTGGCGGTGGTTGCGCCGATGGGCGCGGCGAGTCGCGCGGGCGAATCACGCAGCGTCGAAGAGGCACTCTCGCGCTATCGCCCGGTGCATCGCCTCACACCTCCCGCGACGCTCGACGGCGGCGACGTCCTGCGCGTTGGACGGCGGCTGTTCGTCGGATTGTCGAGCCGGACCAACGAGGCGGCAATCGAGCAGCTTCGACGTCTGCTTTCACCGCACGATTACGAGGTCGTTGGCGTGCCCGTCCTCGGGGCGTTGCATCTCAAATCGGCCTGCACCTACGTCGGCGACGACACCCTCCTCGCAAATCACGAGTGGGTCGATCTCCGACCTTTTTCCGGGATGCACATTCTATCAGTGGATGCATCCGAAGCCTGGGCGGCTAGTGTCCTCCTCGCCGGCGACGACATCGTGATGCTGACGGGATTCCGGCGGACGCGGCAGATGCTGGCGGTCACGGGGCGAACGGTTCACGAGATCGACTTATCGGAGCTTCGTAAGGCGGAGGGGGGACCGACCTGTCTCAGCATCCTGTTGAGCGCTTCGGGCAGGTGACCGGCGCTCGCCTCAGGCGGTCTGCACTACTGTCATTGGCCAGATGACGCTGGAATGACGCTACCCACCGCAGCGAGGTTCCGTATGCATCGAATTCTCTCGTATCGTTCCCTGATGGTCGCGGCAGCAATCGCGCTTGCACCGTTTGCGCTCCAGGCGCAGGCAGCGGCGACGGTCACCTGCAAGGACGGCACGACCTCCACGGCGAAGGGCCGCGGCGCCTGCTCCGGTCACGGCGGCGTCGATAAGGCGGCGGCCAAGGCGGCCAAGTCCGAAGCCAAGTCGACGACGAAAACGGCGAAAGCCGAGGCGAAGGAAGCCAAGGCTGATGCGAAAGAAGCCAAGGCTGACACGAAGGCCGAGGTCAAGACCACGACGAAGTCCGCGAAGTCCGCCGAGAAGGCAACCAGCAAGGCCGTTTCGTCGGACGTGAAGCAGACCGGTAAGTCGGCGGCCACGACGGCGGCGAACACCGATCCGACGAATGCAACGGCGAAATGCAAGGACGGAACATACTCCCACGCAGCAACTCATCGCGGCGCCTGTTCGAGACACGGCGGCGTCGCGGAGTGGCTCAAGTCCTAGCAGGAGGCTCGAGCAAACAGCAGAAACGCGCAGGGCACGGAGGATGGCCGACATCCTCCGTGCCCTGTGTCTTTCCGAGGGGATCGATTAGTTGGTCGCTGCGGCCTCCGCGTAGCAATCGACGCAGAGCAGCCGGAGCTCGCTCTCGTCAGGCAACCCCTGCGCTGCCTTCTGAACGTAGTACTCCGATCGCTGCTGGCCACAGCGCGTGCACCGGCGCGACGTCCTGATCGAGCGAGGGGAATCCTGCTCCAGGTAGCGGAGCACGCTGTCGGACGAGCGTTCGCGGTGAAACCAGCGCTCCTTCCCCCCACCTTCCCCGTCGAGCCGTATGATTGCCTCGGGGAGTGGCAGCGTCACCGCCACGGTTTCCATCGTGCCGTCCGTCCCCTGCAGAATCGCCTGCAGAGAACCTGGCGTTCGCAGGCCCTGCTGCGGTGTCTTCACTGGTACTTCGTTCATTGCTCTTTCTCCGTGCCCTGCCTAACGAAAAAGCGGTGTGCGGTCTGCGCGATGGCGCGGGGGATCGACCAGCCGTCGCCGTAGCGAAGGCGCTTGTACTCTTCCACGACGAGCTCACGCAATGACTGCGCGCCCTGCAGGGTCTGGTCCTCGCCAAGTATCAATGCCTGCCGGTGCATCGCACCGTCGTAGTGGCCGCTCAGCAGCCACTTGGGATCGATACCCGCTTCGCGGACGAGCGACACCACCACGTCGATGAGTAATGTCGTATCGATCGACTGGTCGCTGTCCTCGAGCAGCCGGCAGAAGCCGTCGAGCGGCACGTTCAGGGAACGCGCGACCTCGTCGAGGCGGTGGCCCGGCTGTCGTGAGATCACGAGCCGGACGCGCTCGGCAATAGCCTGAGTGATGGGGTCGTGCGTGGCGAAGAAGAGCACAGCGAAGACACAACGGAGAATGTGCTGCCGCCATGCTGGTGCAAGAAAAATGCTTCGCGCTTACCGCAGCGCCTGTAAACGTTGTTTTTTGATGAAAATCGTTCGGGCGATGCGCCCCACCCGGTCAGTGCGATTGCGTGACGGTGATCACCACTGCCTTCGACGCCGGGGTGTTGCTCCCCGCGGCGACATGGTCGTGTGGCACGAGCACATTGGCTTCCGGGAAATACGCGGCGGCGCAGCCACGCGGCACGTCATAGGGGACGACGCGAAAGCGTCGCGCGAGACGATCCACGCCCCGATGATGACTCGTGATGTCGACGGCCATTTCCGCGGTGAGGTGCCGCTCGCGCATGTCCTCGGGGTGCATGAAGATGACACGCCGGCCCTCACGGATCCCACGATACCGGTCGTTAGGCGCGTAAACCGTCGTGTTGAATTGGTCGTGCGCACGAACCGTCGTGAGAAGCAGCTGTCCCGGCGCGAGGTCCAGCGTCGGGAGCGAATGCACCGTGAAGCGCGCCTTGCGGGTGGCCGTGTTGAAGGTGCGGTCGCGCGCGGCGTTCGGTAGGTAGAAGCCGCCGGGCACGCGCACGCGCTCGTTGTAATGCTCGAAGATCGGGATGACGCGCTCGATCGCGTCGCGGATCGCACTGTAGTCGGCCGCAAGCTCTTCCCACTGTACGCTGCTGCGTGTGCCCAGCGTCGCACGGGCGAGCCGCGCGACGATCGCCGGTTCACTCAGCAAATCGGGCGAGGCAGGATCCAGCACACCGCGTGACGCCTGCACGATTCCCATCGAGTTCTCCGTCGTCACGAACTGCTCGCGGCCTTCTTGGACGTCGCGCTCCGATCGGCCGAGGCAGGGGAGTATCAATGCCTGCCGGCCAGTGACGAGATGTGCGCGATTCGGCTTGATGGACACGTGCACCGTGAGACGGCACCTGCGCAGCGCCCGCGCGACATACTCGGTGTCGGGAGTCGCTTGCAGGAAATTGCCGCCTAACCCAAAGAACACTTTCGCCGTGCCGGCGTGCATCGCCCGGATGGCGCCAACCGTGTCGAGACCGTGCGCACGCGGTGGGACGAAGCGAAAGACCGCTTCCAGCCGATCGAGGAATTCAGGACGCGGGCGCTCCCAAATGCCAACGGTTCGATCGCCCTGCACGTTGCTGTGGCCGCGGACCGGACAGAGGCCCGCGCCTGGCTTTCCGAGCTGGCCACGAAGAAGGTGGAGGTTGACGATCTCCTGAATATTCGCAACGGCGTTCACATGCTGGGTGAGCCCCATTCCCCAGCAGGTGATCGTCCGATCCGAGCGCGCGAACACATCGGCGGCGCGGACCATGTCCTCATACGGTACACCGCTCGCCGCGACGAGACGCTCCCAGGGTGCTAGCGCGAGCGTCCGAGCATAGGCGTCGAAGCCGTCCGTGTATCGCGCGATGAATTCGCAGTCGAGCGCCTTCTCGCCGCGCGCGTCGCGTTCGACGAGCGCCTTGGCGATTCCTTGAAAGAGGGCGACATCGCCGCCGACGCGCACGCGGACGAGAAAATCGGCGATCTCCGTGCCCCGGCCTAACAAGCCGAACACTTCCTGCGGCTGCCTGAAGCGCCGAAGGCCTGTCTCGGCCAGCGGATTGATGCCGATGATGGTGGCGCCGTTGCGCTTGGCGCGCTGCAGCGTGGACAGCATCCGCGGATGATTCGTGCCCGGATTCTGTCCAGCGATGAGGATCGCCTGCGCCCGGTCGAAGTCCTCCAGTGTCACCGTCCCCTTGCCGACGCCGATCGTCTCCATCAGCGCCGTGCCGCTCGACTCGTGACACATGTTCGAGCAGTCCGGCAGATTGTTCGTCCCGAATTGCCGGACGAAGAGCTGGTAGAGAAACGCGGCCTCGTTGGACGTTCGGCCGGAAGTATAAAAGATTGCTTCGTCTGGCGACTCGAGGGCGTTGAGCTCGGAGGCGATCATCGCGAAAGCCTCGCTCCACGAGACCGGGGCGTAGTGCGTCGCGCCGGCGCGGAGGAGCAGCGGAGTCGTTAGGCGACCGAGCTCGCCGAGGGCGTGGTCCGTGAGGGCGGAGAGCTCAGCGACGCTGTGGCTGGCGAACAGCTCGGGCGTAGCGCGACGAGTGGTTGCCTCCCAGGCGGTCGCCTTCGCGCCATTCTCACAGAACTCGGCCATGTGACGCGACCCATCGGGATCGGGCCATGCGCAGGACTGACAATCATAGCCGTCTTTCTGATTGATCGACGTCAGTGTCCGCAAGGAACGCCGCACACCCATCTCGCCGTAGGCGTGCTTGAAACTCGTGAGCACGCCGCGCAACCCCGCTGCCGCGGACGCGGGATCGGAGATCTCGATGGCGGCGAGATCTTCTTCCGGTGTGAGCGGGCTCGCCTCGCGAGCGTCCGTTGCGTTCGATTGCTTTTGAGGTTCGTTGCTAGTCGACATCGATCAGATCACCGCTTGTAACCATGCTGTTCCGTCCCGAAAGGAACTCGAGACCTGCTATTCTGTCCGTCGCCGAGGCGTTCGCCGCCGGAATACACATTGAACCGATCTGCCCTCACGAAACCGAGCAGCGTCATCCCGGCCTCTCGCGCGACCTGCATCGCAAGGCTCGATGGCGCGCCGATCGCCGCCACGATCGGAATGCCGGCCATCAGCGCCTTCTGAACCAACTCGAAGCTCACACGGCCGCTCACGATGAGGATTCGGTCATGGGCGGGTAAGCGGTCCGCCAGCAGTTCGGCGCCGATCACCTTGTCGAGGGCGTTGTGGCGACCCACGTCCTCGCGCGAGATCAGAAGCCTTCCCTCGAGATCGAATAGCGCCGATGCGTGCAGTCCGCCGGTGACATCGAAGCCCTCCTGCGCTCGCCGCAGTCGGGCTGGTAGTGAGCGGATCAGCGCTTCGTCCACTTGCGCCCACTGATTGTGGAGGGGAAATGCCGACGTCACTCGCAGTGCGGCTGCCGATGTCTTGCCACACATCCCGCAGCTCGAGCTCGTGTACGAGTGTCGCTCGAGACGCGACAGCTCGACCTGCGCTCCGGCGGCGAGCACGACCCGCACCGAGCCTGCTCGGCAGGAGCGCAGCTCGACGATCTGCCTGCGGTCGCGAAGTATGCCTTCGGTGAACAGGTACCCCGCCGCCAGTTCGCCATCGCAGCCCGGCGTTCGCATCGTTACGGCGACCGTCGTGAGGCGCGGCTCGCCCCCCTCGTCCCACTGGAGTCGGATCTCCAGTGGCTCCTCGATCGCTAGCATGTCGGTTGCCGAGCCGTGGCTGCCGTTGCGCTCGATCTCGACGCAGGTAACGCCTTCCATGGGCGCGCTCCTCATCGGTACACTTCCGAAATAGATGCGGGGCAAGTCGTGCGCAATGCTGGATCGCCTCGTCGAGCCCCACCGACGGCGCGAGATTCGCAAAGATGGCAGCTGTACTCTCATCATGGACCCATGGTGACTGCGATCGCGGCCTCGCCGGCGACAGCTGCTCGGCTCTCGCATCGGCAAATTCTCGTCGTTTTCAGTGGTCTCGTGCTCGGCATGCTGCTCGCCGCGCTCGATTCAACGATCGTGTCGACGGCGCTGCCCACGATCGTCGGCGAGCTCGGCGGCCTTGCTCGCCTCTCCTGGGTCGTGACGGCGTACCTGCTCGCCCAGACGGTGGTCACGCCATTGTATGGGAAGCTGGGCGATCTGTACGGACGCAAAGGCATCATGCAGAGCGCCATCGTACTCTTCCTCGTCGGGTCGGCGCTGTGCGGCTTGAGCCGGAACATGCCGCAACTGATCATGTTCCGCGCGATCCAGGGATTGGGCGGAGGCGGGCTGACTGTGACGACGCAGGCGGTCGTCGGCGACATAGTTCCCCCGCGAGAGCGTGGCCGGTATCAGGGTATCTTCGGCGCGGTGTTCGGTCTCGCGAGCATCGCCGGCCCTCTCCTCGGCGGCTATTTCACGACGCACCTCAGCTGGCGCTGGATCTTCTACATCAATCTCCCGTTAGGTATCATCGCCCTCGCGGTGATCGCCGCGACGCTGCCGACGCTGCAGGAGCGCCGCCGCCCGGCGATCGATTACGCTGGTACCGCGCTGCTGGCCGTGGCGTTGAGCGCGATCGTGCTCGTGTCGGATGTCAGCGGGACGCTCCGTCCGATCACCTCGCCGTCGATGCTCGGCCTCATTGCCGCGGCGGTGATTGCGCTCTTCGGATTCGTTGCCGTCGAGCGTCGAGCGAAGGAGCCCGTGTTGCCGCTCCGGCTCTTCGCGAATCGCACCTTCGCCGTTACGTCGGCGGTGGGACTCATCGTCGGCTTCGCCCTCTTCGGATCGGTGACATACCTGCCGCTGTTCCTGCAGGTGGTGAAGGGAGCGAGCCCCACGGGCTCGGGGCTGCAGATGCTTCCAATGATGGCCGGCATGCTCGTGACATCGATTGCATCGGGACAGCTCATCAGTCGAAGTGGCCGGTACAAGATCTTCCCGATCATCGGCACGTTCGTGATGGCGATCGGTCTGTACCTGTTGTCGCGAATGACGGCGGACACGTCGACGACGAGCGCTTCGTTCACGATGCTCCTCCTCGGGCTTGGCCTCGGCATGGTCATGCAGGTGCTGGTGATCGCCGTTCAGAACGATGTCGACTACGGTGACCTGGGCGTTGCGACATCGGGTGCGACGCTGTTCCGGCTGGTGGGTGGCTCGTTAGGCACGGCAGTCCTCGGCGCGATCTTCGCGGCGCGCCTCGCGCAGACGCTGTCGCGCATGCTGCCCGGCAGCGCGCGCGTCACCGGTCATGGTGCCCTGAACCCGGAGACGATGGGCCAGCTATCGCCGGCGCTCCGGGGCATGTACGTCCAGGCATTCACGATTGCCTTGGGCACCGTGTTCGTTGTTGCCACCGGCATCGCGCTTCTTGGATGGCTGCTCACCTGGCTCATTCCCGAGCGCCCACTCCGGCAGACCGTGGCCGCGGCCAGCAGCAGCAATGGCGTCGGCGAGGTGGGGGAGGCATTCGGGATGCCGATCGACGCCGGTTCGGAGAGCTACGTGATGCGCGGCCTGGCCGCGGTTGCGGATCGTGACCTCCAGCGCCAGCACATCGAGCGTATCTGCGCGCGCGCGAAGTGCGACCTCACGCCTCTCGCGGCGGTGCTTCTCGTCAGGCTGGACGGCGATCCGACGGCATACCCCGACGAGATTGGACGCGCACGGGGCGCAAGCCCCAACGAGGTCCGCGCCGCTGTGTGCGAGTTGCAGCAACGGGGCCTCCTCGTCGCCGGCGGAACGGGTGGCCGCCAATGGAAGCTGACATCCTCCGGCTGCGAGATGCTGACGAAGCTCGTCGCTGCGCGCCGTGCGCATCTTGCCGAGCTCTTTGCCGACTGGGGCCCGGCCCGGCGGGAAGAGATTGCCTCCATACTCCACCGCTTGGCCGACGAGCTGGTGCCGGATGCCATAGGGGCTAAGGGCTAGGGGCTCGGGACTAGGGTTAGGGGCTTCGAGGCGACTTTCTCGGCTCACGCTCTCTTGCCGGAAGCTGTCCCTTCATTAGGGTACGTTTATGCTTCCCACCCACGGCCAGTTGCTGGCGGCCGTCTTGCTTGCGTTGCCGATCGTTGCGACGTCGAGCCCAGCCCAGGACACGTCGGCGGCGCGGCCGCGTGAGCAGAGCGTTGTCGGTTCGGCGCGTATTTCCCTGGATGCTTACTACACGCGACCTCGCTTCAGCGATCTCGAGGCGAGTGCCACCGTTGCGCCCTTTGTCTCGCCGCATTGGCAGGCCGGCGTCACGCCGGACATCCAATTCGTGAGCGAGAACGGCAACAACTATTTCGCCGGCGGCGCGGCGATGATCGCGAACTTTTTCCCCTGGACGAATCGCGGGTGGCTGCCTTACGTCGGCGGTTACTTCTCCCAGGGCGGCGCATCGTTTTCGAGCGGCTACGGCGCGTACGGGGTGCAGGCCGGCTGGCTGCATTTCCTGTCGCCCGCCGTCGCATTTCGCGCCGAACTGCGCTATCGCCGCGAGACGGCACAGATGAGCAACTACGAGAGCAGCGATCTCTATTTGACTCTCGACCCCTATCTGTTCGGGCCCGCGACGAGAGGCCTAACGATGCTCCCCGGCTTCGGCATCTTCGACGCGAACGTGTTTGGAGACCTGCAGTTCCAGCCGGCGCACATGCTCGCCGCGAGCGGCACGCTCGCGCCATTTCTCACGAGTTTCCTGCAGGCGGGTGTTACCGGCACGGCGCTGTTCACGTTCGACATCAACAACGGCTACCACGATCTCGAGTGGTTCGGCCGTGCGTATCTGCCCGTCGATCGACGCATTCTGCCCTTCGCCGACGGCTTCGTCGCTGCCCACTATCTCACCGACAACGAGACCGAACGGAGCCACGGCGCGCGCGCTGGCCTGCGCAGCTATCTCACTGCGGGTGTCGCGCTCGATCTCGCCTTCGAGTGGCGGAACTATACCGCCGAAGCGGTGCGAGGCGTACCGATGGTCCGGCCCGAAGCGCGCACTGTACGCGCGACGCTGACGACGCAATTCCGGGCTCGGCGCGCGAAGTAACGCGGAGGGCGTCCAGCGTTGGGCGTCGGGCGTTGGGCGAGATGTGGAAGTACTCATCGCTTCACGCTCAACGCTCAACGCTCAACGCTCAACGCTCAACGCCAACGCGGCACGCTCGATGCCCTGGGTTCTTCGGGTTCGCTCATTTCCACGTCTTCGCCTCACGAGGGAGTCATCAAGCATTCGCTCCGTTGTGTCATTCCGGAACGACTGTCCACTCACCCGCGTCACCGGCCGAGGACACCACCCTAACGCGAGCATCTCGGAGAATCCGCATGATGAACGCTCGAGCATTCTCGACGGCGCTGTTAGTGATTAGCGTGTGCGCACTACCAGCCGCGGCGCAGGTGGCTCAGACGGGGGCTCCGAATCCCGCGTTCTGGGAATCGACCCCGGACGCCGCGGCGCTTGGATCCGCAGGACGTGGATTCCTGTCGTACGGAGTCGACGACAAGGACCGCGGCTGGATGGTCGCGGCTGGCATGCGTGTTCTCGGCGGTGTGCTACGCGCGAGTTATGGCAAGGGATCGTACGTCGGCGGCTTGAACGATTACGCGATCGGCTATGCTCGACCCCTGTACCAGCAGAATCTCGCCCCGTGGATGTCGTGGGGAGCTGGGGTAGATGTCCTCGCCGCGTCGCAACACAGCCAATCTAGGCTCTACGAGAATCAGGCAGTTCGCCTGATGGTGCCATTCTCGGTGCGCTTGGGATCGCCGACTGCCTTCTCGATCGCACCGTACGTGGGACCGTACGCAGAAGTCGCGAACGGGCAGTACTTGCGTGGGTGCAACACCAACGGGTGCGCCAACAGCTTTCTCGCGTCGGGCAACACGATATCGGGAGGTGTCGCTTTTGGTGCTGAGGTTACGGCATGGCGCCTCGGCCTCACGGTCGGCGCGGCGGGCGTTCCGGCGGGACTTCGCGCATTCCGGCCCGACTGGAAGGCGAGTGCGGCAGTCAGGATCCGTTTCTAAACGGTACTCATCGCCCTGGACAAGCTTCGAAAATCTTACCGCGGAGGACGCGTACTATCCGCCGGAGTAGCTGGCTTCGGCGGTTCGAATTCCTTTTCGGGCATCTTGAACTGCTGATCGACGGTGGTGTCGCTCCAGAGGCCGAGCACCCGCTGGGCAACGTAGTCGCCGATCTTCGGGCCGAACTTGAAGCCTTCGGCGTTGCCGCCCCCGGCAATCCATACGTTGGTCATTCGCGGGTGCCGATCGACGATGAAGTTGCCGCTCGAGCTGATCTCGTAGTGGCAGGCGTGCGTCTGCGCGATCGGTGCGTCTTTGAGCAGTGGGAAGCGATGTGCGACGAATCGACGTGATCCGTCGATCCGATCCTGCGTCGCCCAACGATCACTCGTATCAGGATCCTGCTGCTGCGGCGGGACGTCCTGCTGCGCCTGACCACTCTGTCGGGCGCCCCCGGCATTCGCGGCGTTGGAGCCGGTATCGACGACCGGCGCGTTTGGATTCTGCTCGGCGTTCGAGCCGCTTGCACCGCCCGTAACGCCGCCATTCTTCCCGGCCGTCGCCACCGTTTGCGGCGGCGTTGGTGCGCGTTCAGCGCCTCGAACGCGAAAACCGCGATTGTCCACGGGCAGCGCGGGCCATCCCGTGACGCCCGGGAAGTTGAAGCTCGGCAGATTAGGATATGTGAATCGATAGTCGCCGACCGGCGTTCCGAAATAGCAGACGTAGCCGATTGGAACTCGCATCTTCTTCGCGAAGAGATCGGGGAAGGTCTTGCCTAACCATGGGCCGACGGCGTAGACGAACGTGTCGGCACGCAACGTCGTCCCCGTATCGAGCTTGATCTCCTCGAGCCGGCCGTCGACGACCTTCGACGGCGACGCCCGGCCGATCACGATCTGACCGCCGAGCTTCTCGAACGCTGCAGCCACGGCGTGCACCGCGCGACGGGCGCGTACGACGCCCGCGTCAGGCTCGTAGAGGACCGCGCTGATCTCGTCGACGTTGATGACGGGATAACTCTTGCGCACGTCCTCCGGACTGACGATGCCGTACGGAATCTTGTGCCGATCCCACCAGAGCTTGCAACGCAGTTGGAAATTGTCCCAGTCCTCGCGAAGGATCAGATCGCCGGTGACGTGGAAGAGATTCAGTCGAAGGTCGCGCCCCCATTCGGCATCGAACGCAAGCCAACGCTGCATCGACTCTCGCGCCCAGAGCATCCACAGCTCGCCCTCGCTACCCGGTCGATCACCATAGGACGACCGCACGCCACGCGACTCATCGCCCGATGTCGACCGGGAATTCCCGGGACCGTACGCGTCGACAAGTGTGACCTTTGCCCCGCTCTTGCGCAGGTGATAGGCAGTGAAGCTGCCCCAGATCCCGGCACCGATGACGACAATGTCCGGCGAGGCGCCCACACGCGCGAAAGCGCTCCGGCTGCTCTCCTTTGCCGAGATGCCTTCGGCCGCGGCTTGCCCGCTGAGGAGCAGCGCTCCCGCGCTTGCCCCGGCGACCTTGATGAAGTCGCGACGGTGCAGCGGGTTGGTGTGGTCGATCGATCGGTCGGTCATTTCCTTCGATCCAGAACGGTAGAATTGCGGGACAACTTGTGCTTCGTGCGTTGTGGACGCAAACGGGATCGCGAATCGTCGGGCAGGCGATATTATCTCCGGACTGAATAACGCCAGGGAGCCCAGTCATGCGGATGTGGATGGACCGGAGGACGCGGAAGAGGGCAGTCTTTTTCTGCGCAAGCGTCGCCATCGGGTGCGCCACGGCCGGCGGCAGTGTCTCGACTTCGGTGCAAACACCGCTCGGCGCGCATCTGACCGCTGATGCGTCGACTGGCGCACCGGTTCCACTGCACGTGGATCCGAACGCCAAGGTGGTCCGTTCGACCGCCCCGAGTCTACCGGCGGCGACCTACTTACCGGCTCAGGCCGACCGCGGCGAGAAGATCTTCACTCAAGTCTGCGCGATGTGCCACGCTCGGACACAGTTCATCGGGCAGACCTTCATCGAGAACTGGAATGACCACCGGGTTTCGGATTTCTATACGCTCATCCGGAGTACGATGCCGTTGAACAATCCCGGAGCTCTGAAGGATGACGAGTATGCGAGCGTTGTTGCGTACCTGCTAAAGGCGAATGGGGCTGCGGCGGGGAAGGATTCGATCGGAGCGGACTCCCTCTATATAAGAAAGCACAAGATCCAGGGGACGACACCGTGAACTCTCGCTTTTCCATGCGAAGACATGGCATCAATTGCTGGAAACGCGGACGCGGCCGGACAGGGCGCGGACGAGTCGCGGACTAAAGGCGACGCGGATCTCCTGTCGATACCAATCGATCGAACTTTGGCTTTGGACCGAAGTGCAGCAGGAGCCCGATTTCCTATGATGTCGCGCGGAGTTAATTCAGGAGCTGGCGTTCGTTGTTGGGGTTGAGGATCTCAGTTGACTTCACCTCGAGCACGACCTTGTCGTCCACAACGAAAGCCATTCTATAACGAGCGATCGGCACACCGTCATAATAAATAGGCGTAAACACCTCGCGTGAAACACGATGACCACCACGCCTCAGCTCCAGCGCGAGCGCCCCACAATAGACATTCTCGAGGAAACCGAAGCCGAGCCGGTCATAGACGGCATAAAAGCAGGCGATCACCGACTTGGTAATCTCTCCACGTAGCAACTTCTCGGTCCGCGAAGTGTCCGCGGGGTGTCCGGCCGCGTCCGCGGTTCCAGCCGTTGACGGCGTGTTCCGAGAGGAGTGATCGTCGCCGCGAGGTGGCTGTCGCATCTATCCAATTTTCCCGGCGGGCGTCAGCCGCCCGTCATGCCTCATCGGCGACCATCATGATTCGCTAGCCCCACCGCGCGCACCCCACTATATATCCCGCGCGCGGTTATGCACCGCGGTCGTTGCCACCCACCTCCTCCGGCTTCCGGAGATCCCAAGCATGCTCCCAAGCTTTATCAGACGCAGTGCGGGGCTGTCCGCACTCGGGCTCGCTCTCGCCTTGAACATCGCGAATGCGCAGGCCACCACATCCACGGTCCGCGGCCATGTCACCGAAGGCCCGGGCGGCCGAGGAATTCCCGAGGCGCAGGTCTCGATCACTGGAACGCGCGTCGGCGCCTTGACCAATCAGAACGGTGATTTCACGCTCGTCGGCGTTCCGACGGGGCCGCGTGCGCTTGAGATTCGCCGCATCGGCTACCAGCCAGTCACCCGCAATATCACGGTGATCGCTGGCGACAACGCGGTCGGCGACATCGCGCTCAGCGTCAGCGCCGTCAACCTCAGCGAGGTCGTCGTCACCGGAACTGGAACGGCGACCGAGAAGCGTGCAATCGGTACCAACATCGCAACCGTCGATTCGGCGCTGATCAGCCGTGCCGAGGCGGTGACTGTCGATCAGGCGATGCAGGGGAAAATCCCCGGCGCGCAGATCACTCAGAACTCCGGCAGCCCTGGCGGCGGTGGCATCTCCGTGCGTCTGCGCGGTACGAACTCGTTCATCTCCGGCTCCGATCCGCTTTATATCGTGGACGGCGTGATCGTCGACAACGGTTCGGCGCAGCTCGCGGATCTTGGCATTCGTTCCAATCCGCAGAATCGCCTCGCCGACCTGAATCCGGATGACATCGAGCACATCGAGGTCACGCGTGGCGCAGCCGCGGCGGCGCTCTATGGCTCACGCGCCAACAACGGCGTCGTTCAGATCTTCACGAAACGCGGAACGATCGGAAAAGCACACTATACCGCGAACACTCGTTATTCGGTCAGTCAACTGCGCGAGCAGCAGCCTTTCAATTTCTATCCCTATAACGAGAATGGCCTCCCGGTCACACGCTTCAATTACCAGGACGACATCTTCCACACCGCGCCCGGCAATGAGCAGAATCTCACCGTCGAGGGCGGCAACGATCAGACGCGCTACTTCATCAGCGGGAACTATGCATTCGAGGACGGGATCATGCGATCCACGTCGTCGCAGCGGTCCGGCGCGCGCATCAATCTGCAGCAGCAGCTGGCTTCCAATCTCACCGGCAACGTCACGGCGAACTACGTCACGACGCACAACGAGCTGCAGGCGTTCGGCGAGCAGAATGACTACGGCATCATGGGCTCGCTCTTCTTCGCGCCGACGCAGGTGGATTTCCGTCCCGTGAATGGCATCTACCCCCTTCCGCCCTCGTTAGGTACGAATCCCCTTCTCGCCATCGCCAAGATCCGTAATCCGCAACAGATCGACCGCTTCATCGGGTCGACGAAGCTGACGTGGACACCGCTCACGCACCTTCTGCTCGACTACACCCTCGGCCTCGACAACACGGGCTTCGAGCAGCGTCAGTTCGTGCCGCGGAACGCTGTCCTCGGCACGGCGCCACTGGCGACGGGTCGCTCACAGTCGGTGTTCCAGTCGTCGCGCGTACTCAATCAGGATGGGGTCGGCAGCTATACATGGAATCCGATCGGCCCATTCGATCTGCGCACGACGGCGGGCCTCAACTACACGGATCAGCGCGTGCGCATGACCAGCGCGACGGCCAACGGGCTCGCTCCCGTCGGCGACCTCGTGAGCGCGGGATCGGTCTTCTCGGCGGGTCAGACGGATGTCGAGATGCGCACGCTGGGCTTCTACGGCCAGCAGGAGCTCGCGTGGCGAAACAAGCTCTTTCTCACGGGCGGCGTGCGCTTTGACGCCTCGTCGACGTTCGCGCCCTCCGAGCGTTGGCAGGCATTCCCGAAGCTCTCGGCGTCGTATGTCGTCATCGACAACAAAGCGGGTGCGCTCAACAACCTGCGCCTGCGCAGCGCGTTGGGCTACGCCGGCAGCCAACCGAGCATTACGAACGCGTACTCGCAGTTCATCACCTATTCGCAGCTGCCATTCGCGGGCCGCCCCGGTTTCGTGAACAACACGATTTACGGCAACCCGAATCTGCGCAACGAGCGCGCGCGGGAATGGGAGGTTGGCACGGACGTCGGTTTCCTCGACGGCCGCGTCTCGACCGAGGCGACGTACTACAATCGGCTCGTGTCGGATCTGCTGTTCTTCCGTCCGCTGCCGACGAGCACGGGCTTCTCACAGCAGTTCGCGCCGATCGGTTCGATGTCGAACAAGGGCATCGAGCTGCTGCTGCACACGCAGAACGTCGACAACCCGAATCTGAGCTGGGCGTCGACGATCACCTACGCACATAACAAGAACCTCGTCGAGAGTCTCAGCATCCAGGACTTCCAGTCGGCCGGCGGCTATCCGAACCGCATTCGCGCCGGCTACCCGGCGGGCGTCTTCTACGGGTCGTACGCGGCGCGGGATTGCATCACGGGCCAGCTGTTGCTCGATTCGTTAGGCCGTTATCGGCGCAGCAATCAGACGGTGGATATGGGCGCGACGCTCGCCCAGCGCGAGGCGCTGAGCCATGGCACGTGCAACGATTCGCTCAACAAGATCATCGGTGACCCGAACCCGAAGTGGACGGGCTCGATCCTCAACGAGTTCACGCTTGCTCGCCGGGTTCGTCTGCGAGCGCTGCTCGATGGCGTATTCGGCAATCAGATCATGAACCTGTCGACCAGAGCACAGAACGCCGGGATTGCCAGTAACTCGAAGACCTATGAGCGCGAGTTGCTGCCGTACGGCGATCCACGCAAGCTGCCGCCGGGATTCGACGCACGTACTCAGGGCATCTTCGAGTACTGGATCGAGGACGGCACCTTCGTGAAGCTCCGCGAGCTGTCGGCGAGCTACACGCTCGACGCGGCGCCCGTGAGACGCTACTTCAGGGACGGTGTCGACCTGACGCTCTCCGGCCGCAACCTCTACGTGTGGACGAAGTACAGCGGCTACGATCCCGAGATCAATCTCTTCGGCACCAATGCCGGCGGCGTCGGCTCGGTCCAAACGACGGCAGCCGATCGGGGCTTCGACTTCGGCGGCTACCCCATCCCGCGCACCTGGTCATTGAGCGCGCGGTTCACGTTCTAACGCGGAGACATGCACATGCGCATGATGAAGCATCGCGCGGTGATCGTCGCCGCGCTCACGGCGGGCGCGCTGAGCGCGTGCACGCTGGATATACAGAATCCCAACCAGCCAACGCAGGAGCAGGTGACGACGAGCGTCGACGGGGTGATCGCGCTCGCGACGGGATTGCAGGGTCGTTTCGCGCAGTCGTACGGGAATTTCGCCTACGCGGCGGGACTCGTGACGGATGAATTTGCGTCCACGTCCGCCGCCCTCGTCTCCATATCGGACGCCGAGCAAGGCGCGGTTCCGAGTGGTACGGGCATCGCCGACAACGTCTTCAACTCCGTCTATCGGACGGTGCGCACGGCCGACGATCTGCTTGCCGGATCGGTCGCGCTCGCGTCGCAATTCGATCCCGGCACACGCAGCGGCATTCGCGCGCTCGCGTACGCGTTGAAGGCGGAAGCGTTAGGCGAGGCGCTGCAGTCCTATCAGAAGATTCCGATCAATACATACAATGTCACGGCGCCCACGTACGTGGGCCGGTCGGTGGCGTTGCCGTATGTGCGTGCCCTGATTGACTCAGCGGCCGCCGAGATCGCCGCGACGGCGCCGAGCACTTTTTTTAATACGAGTATCCTGACGCCCGGGGTCAGCCTTCCCAATGTGATCCAGCTCTTCCGCGCTCGTTATGCGCGGATGGCGAACGATGACGCCACGGCGCTCGCGGCGGCGAATCTCGTTGCCCGCAGCGGGCCCACCGCACTCTCGCTGCTCACCTTCCCGTCACCGACCGTGAACTTCTTCGCGAACGTCACCGGTGGCACCAACGGTATCGCTCCGCGGCGCCAGTACCGCACGTCGATGGACGCGCAGGACCAGCGCTGGGTGTACTTCGTGACGCCGTCGACGACGCTCACGGGCCGCATCGGCGCGCTGCTCGACACCTGGGCGCGGTACGCCAACCCTCAGGCGCCGCTGCCGGTGTACATGCCTGACGAGGCGCTGTTGATCAAAGCCGAGGCGCTGGCGCGTCAGAATCAGCTCCCGGCGGCTCAGGCAGCGCTGGACTCGGTACGAACGGATTGCACGGGCGGTCGCGGCCTGGACGATCCGAAGGCCTGTCTGCCGGC
>Ga0070713_100000544_pt1 | contig 23924 bp, 21 predicted proteins | sample LARL82metaG_FD_65465 | JGI IMG/M metagenome (GOLD analysis project Ga0070713, IMG submission 65465) | Corn, switchgrass and miscanthus rhizosphere microbial communities from Kellogg Biological Station, Michigan, USA - LAR L8-2 metaG | ecosystem: Host-associated > Plants > Roots > Rhizosphere ...
GGGCTGTATTCTTTCGCCGCTTCGCGGCTCGTGCGTACCCGCACCGCTAAGAGCTGTGCTCTCCCGGAACGCGGGGTGTCGTCCCTACGGGACTCGGTCAGTCTTTTCTCGCCACCCAGGGCTTACGCCCTGGGCTAAGCTGGTGTCGCTCCTCCGGAGCTGGCGAAAGGATGAGCGGAGAGCGCGCTTTCTCGGGTCGAGCGCAACAGGGGAAACGCTGCTCGCGTAGTTCATCTGTGAAGCGTACGGGAAAGTTGCTGATCGTACATTGCAGTACACTCCGCCTTCCATCTCGCCCTCGTCGCTCTCCCTTTACACTTCTTGACCGCCGGCCCACCTCATCTGCATTAGCCTGAAGGGGTTACTTTCGCCGTAAGTAGCTGGATGGAAAGACTTCTAATCACTGCTAAAAAAGTGAGAGAATGTTATCCAAGCCGCATCCTATCTCATAGTTCCCGATGTCGTTGACCCAAATCCCGTTGCAGGCGCCCCCGCCGCCTCCGCCCCCCGAAAAGAAATATCCCGAACAGGGGGATCTCTTCGACGCAGGGACTTGGGAATCGGCTTACCGGGAGATGCACGATTTCCCAACGCTACTCATCCAGGCACGAGATGAGCTGGCGCGTTCACGCAAACGTGAAGCCTTCTGGATGTCGCTGGTTGCGCACTTCATTCTCCTTCTGCTGTTTGCCAATTCAAACCGGCTGGCGAAATTCTTGCCGCATCGCACCGTGATGATTGTGGCGAACTCGCCCGACAAGAAAGATTTGACCTTCCTGGAACTACCGCCGGACGCACAGAAGATCATCAAGCCGCCGAAGACCAATGTGCTGTCGGACAAGACGCGCATAGCGGAATCGCGCAACCCAAAGCTTGATCAGCAGCAGATGAGGAAACTGCTCGATGCCATGAAGGCTGGTCGTCCGAGTCCGCCACCACAGCCGCAGCAGCCTCCTGCCGCCGCACAGGCGCAGCCTCCGCAACAGCAGCCGCAGCCTAAGCCGGCGGAACCTACAACCACCGCCAAGCTGCAGATACCGCAAACGCAGCAGCGCTCTCCTTTTGATCGACGACCGATGTCTGCCGAGCAGGCGATCAATCAGGCAGCACAGCAGGCCGCCAGCAATCGTAGCAAGTACGGAACCGGCGACGAAGGTGATCTCGGCCTCGGTCAGCGGCAGCCCACAGCGCGAGTAGGTCCTTATGAGATCACCAGCGACACCATGGGAGTCGATTTCGGCCCCTACATGCAGCGCGTGCTACACGATGTCAGGCAGAACTGGTACGCGGTAATACCCGAGTCGGCGATGCCGCCCCTGCTCAAGAAGGGCAAAGTTTCGATTGAGTTCGTAATTTTGAAGAACGGTCAGATCGCCGGCATGCGATACGTTCTTCCTTCCGGGGATGTCGCACTGGATCGCGCCGCTTATGGCGGAATCACGTCGTCGAACCCGTTCCCGCCCCTGCCCAGAGAATTTGCCGGACAGTATCTCGGCTTGCGATTTACCTTCTACTACAACCCCGACCGCAATCAAGCCGACCTGCAATAGCACCATAACAACGAAAACGTCCGACCGAGCGAAAGATCTTACCGCCGAGCACGCCGAGTTCGCCGAGAGGAACTACGAGCGATTTCTCGGCGTGCTCTGCGATCTCTGCGGTCAAATGGGTGTAGCTGCCGAGCTTGCGTGGTGATATGTCATGCGGATCAGCGTCCTCTCTGCGAATGGCACATAAAGCAGCGCCGCGGTTGCGCCAAGAGCCGGTCCGAAACCGATTTGGCTGAGCAGCAAAAATGGGGCGACGGCCCAAAGCTGATCAAGCACCAAAATGCCCAGGAAGATTCGGTGAAATTTCTCGCCCAGGCGCGAATAGTCGAACGCCACGCTTGAAAGCAGGTAAAGGCGAAGGGGAATTCCCACCGCGGCCGTCACCAGCGCCGTAATAAAGACAATTGGTACATTCATCTGCGGCCAATCGATCCGGTAGATGTCGTCCGCGTGAAGAAGCGCCGCAATGTAAAACGCAAGATACATCACCTGAATTAAGCCGAAGAGTGTGCGCGTCAGGCCGCGATGCGGCTGCGGCAGGTCATGTTGCGCAACAACTGCGGCGGGCGTGTCATTCGACGGAATACCTGCGGGCGCTTGCTCGGGCTGCAACTCGGCAACGAACCTGTATCCGCGGCGGGCAACAGTTTCGATGAAGCGAGGGTCGGTGGCCGAATCGCCGAGCACTTCACGCAGCTTGTTCACCGCGGTATTCAAACTGTGATCAAAGTCCACGAAGGTGTCGGCCGGCCACAATTCTGCTCGCAACTCTTCCCTGGTTACGATCGCGCCTGGGCGGACGATCAATGCCACCAGTACAGAAAAGGGTTGTTCCTGAACTCGCAGCCGGCGTCCCGCCTTGCGCAGTTCACGCGCCTGCAAGTCGGCTTCAAATACGCCAAATCGCACGACTTGCGATCCATTTCTGACTGGAGAATCTGCGGGCACGCAGGTTAGTGTACCGCGACCAAACCGAGGGCCATCAACAGCCCTGTGCGGTGACCTATTTCGCGCGTGAAAGTAGTGTCTGTTCAGGATCGATCATGATCTTGCGTGTCCCCGCGGGAGCGGTGACGCGGAACGGAGTCTCGCTGCCGTCGGCGAATACAGAGCGCAAGAACACGGTCCTATTTCCGACGACGGCATAGATGGGTACCGCGGTCACGAGCGTGTCAGGTGCGTCCTTCTGGAGAATCGTGCCGCTGACTACCGGCGCCGCCTTTGTGCTGCCGATCTTCACGTCGTGCAGTTCAAAACGCGGCACCGCTGTGCCATTGACCCAGGAGTCGTAAAACCAGTCCAGCGATTTCTTACCTTCATACCACAGCGGCTTGGGAAGCTCTGCCTCGAATACAGACAACAGTTGTGACGTCGTGATCGCTTTTCCTTCATAGTCTTTGCGCAGCGTGCGGAGCGCCCGCAGGAACGGCTCGTCTTTGCCTTTGGCAGCGGGTTCGCTGTCGTCCAGCATGGTGCGAAGCATGTGAAACATCCACGTGCCCCGGCCGTAACTGATGGCTTGATACGCGTTGGGAAACTTGGAAGACGATAGCCGCTGCCCCAGCGTGACCGGGCCCGCATCCATCAGCACCGAACCATCCTCTGACTTGACCAGCAGGTCGTCCCGATAGCGCCCCATGAGCTTATGAAAGGCTGCAGGATCTTTCGACTCCAGAAGCATCAGTGCGCTGTAATTCGCCAGCGCTTCCATCATCCATTGATCACGATAGCCATTCCACGTCACCAGGTCTCCCCACCATTGATGGGCGATCTCGTGGGGGACGATGATCTCTGATTCCAGCCGCTCCACCGGGTCGTGTTGCAGCTGTTCGAGTTCCTGCGAATTTAAGAACGAATAGCTGGATAGAAACACCAGGCCGGGCCACCCCTGGCTCACTGGGCCGGGGAATTGGGTCAACATCAGTCCGTTGTACGGATAAGCGCCAAAATGGTCAGCGTAGAAGTCCAAAGCTTCTCCCGCGGCCCTGCTCACCAACTCCAGGTTTCGTGAGGGGCTCGGCGTTTCCGGCGGAGGCGCGAGCGGCATTGGCGCCAGAGGCACACCTTGTGGACCTCGCGTCAGGTCTGGGATCGGCAATGGAGTAGCCCGTGCGGCCGCAAATCCTTTCTCGACGTTGGGGGTAGCATAAGTCTCGACGTTGACTCCTGCGGCCCGAGTTTCCGTGCGGGAATATTTCCCGAGGTTGAATCCAGCGATCGGCACCTTGCGCTCTGTTACCCAGTGCGCGATCTGCTCGCTGCCCTCCGTCTTCAAATCAGTGCGATGACCCACAGCCACCAGAGTCCACCCGATCGGATAGTGGAAGGTCATGTCGAACGCTGACATCGCAAACCCGGTATTCGGATACCAGGTGCCGCGTTCGCCGACATACAACAGGCCGTTGGCGGCTTCCGACAACACCGAACCGGAATAGCGGATTTTCAACTGAAAGGGATGATCAACCTTCAGCGCGGCTGGAAGAAAGACCGCAAGCGCATCGTTGCCGCGGCGCGCCAGCTGTGATCCTTCGACCGCCTGGTTATGAATGAACTCGACCAGCTTCCCGTTGGCTTCCACGCTCTGCACCTGCAGAAGACGCGAAAGCTCAAAGAATAAAATGCGGCTGCCGGCGCGGCGCGGCGTAATCGAAAGCGTCGCCGTCGCTGCGATCTCCGTTGGCAGCTTGATGTCCGTGCTGACAGCGAATTGCGTGATCTCGAAATCTCGCATCGACGACAGCCCCGTATCCGGGTCGCTTTCAGGTGGCGGAATTTTCTTGTCGGCGAATGACGCCCACACATCGTACAAGTCCCCGCGCGCAACGCTCTTGTGCTGACCTACGGATACCGACTCGGGAAGCAACGAATCGTAACGCACTTCGAAAGCACCGAGCTTGTTGCCCTGAATGTAGGCATGAAGCAGATGATCGCCGGCGGCGGAGGCGGCGTACTCAGGCGTGTTGCTGAAGGTCAGTAGTAGCCTCAACGCATCTTCTGGCGCAATCGTGGTTGCCAGCTTGTTGAATTGATCGACAAAGTTCGCCGTATCCTCGGAAGGGCGCAAGCGGTCTTTCAATTCGTTGTAAACATCATCATTAAAGCGTAGGTAGGCAATCGAGAAACGCTCTTCCAGAATTGCGGCGCCGGTGAACAGGGCCATGGATGCCCGTTCCACAGAATTTGGCGGAATCAGAAGCAGGTCGCCGTCCCCTTGGAACAAGGCGCCGGTAATGTGTCCATCCGCCTCTTCCGTGAAAGCGATGGCCCCGTCTTCGAGAGACATGTGCACGGCGCCGCGGTCGAGCGTTGCGCTGCGCACTTTGTACACGCGGGAAGCATCCAGGCCCACAGATCGGAGTTTGAGATAGAGCGATTCTTCTGGCCCAGGATTCGGAGCAGGCGTTTGCGCGCAGGCGACAGCGCTGATCACCAGCAGTACAAGCCCCAACCACCACGCTCTCACTGTTACGTCGGTCACTTCGACACGGCCTGTCTTGCCTCTAGAATGCGCCTGAGTGCGTGTATTTGTCATCCCGGTGTGCCTGATCTTGGCGGCGGCAGGAACCCTGTCAGCCTCAGGGGAAGTTATTCGCCTGAAGAATGGCGACGTCATCTATGCCGATGAAGTGAAAGAAGATTCTGCAAGTGTTCAATACCAGGTTGGCGATAACAGCTTCACCATTCCTAAGACTAAGGTTGCCAGCATCGAAGCCACGCCGACCAGTGCACCATCCGGCCAGACCATTGCTGTCCCAAGGTTTACCCCCGAAGTACAAATCACTGGTGAACGAGATCTCCTCGATCAGGTCGTACACAATCATGATGTCGACCGCGCTGCACTAAGCACCATCGAGGCGCAGAACAATCCCGAACTCAGCGGGATCGCTTACTACCTGGCAGGCAAAGCCGAATTTGAAGCAGGTAGGTTTGCTGACTCGAAGCACGATTTCCAGACCGCACTTCGCTTCCAGCCCGACCATCCTGCAATCCTGACTTACTACGCGGCGGTTCTCGTTCGGACCGGCAACGCGTTGGACGCCATTTCCTACGCTCGGCGTGCAACCGAGATAGTTCCCGACTCCCCTGACGCGCTCGCCACCCTTGGTTTCGCTGAGTTCTCTGCCGGCCGTTTGCGGGATGCAATTCAAAGCTGGAAGAAATCGCTGTCGTATCGTCCCGACGTGACCGTGTCAGGACTGCTCGCCAAAGCGGAGCGCGACGCTTCCGTCGAGTCCAACTACAGCGAACGTGAAACCGGCCACTTCGTGCTTCGCTTCGAAGGCAACCAGAGTTCGGATGCTTTTCGCGATCAACTGCTCTCGACGCTGGAATCGGAATACCAGGATCTCTCGCGCACATTTGGCAACGAGCCCCATTCGAGCATCCGCGTGGTGCTCTATACCCGAGAGGCATTCTTCGACGTGACCCGCGCGCCAACTTGGATGGGTGGGCTGAACGACGGCCAGCTGCGAATTCCGCTGCGTGGGATGGACTCTGTAACACCCCAACTTGCGAGGGTCTTGAAGCACGAGCTTACTCACAGTTTTATCGGGGAGATCACTGCTCACCGTTGCCCGGCGTGGCTGAATGAAGGCATCGCGCAAATGCTGGAGCCACGGCTTCTGGGCGGCCGCACCGCTCAGCTGGCGCAGTTGTTCCAGGCGGAGCGCGACCTTCCTTTGAACATGCTGGAGGGTGGCTTTTCCTCACTCAGCACAGAAGAAGCGGCCTTAGCGTATGACGAATCGCTGCTCGCTGCCGACTATCTGGTTGAGCACTACGGCATGCCCAACATCGTTCGTGTCCTGCAACGAATCGGAGCCGGAGATTCTTCGGAGAGTTCCCTGCGCTCTGTGCTGCACACTGACTACTCTAGACTCGGCCATGACCTGCGAGCCGAACTGGTGCATTCGGGAAATTAGCGAAACCTAATCTACGACGCACTTTCGTGCCCTCAAAACGCTGATCTTTATTGGCTTGCTGCGAATTCGGTGCTAAGTTCATCCTGCTGTTATGAACCCGACTGCTCAGCCTCACCAGATTCTGCCCTGGCAAGATCCTGTCCACTCCGAGATTCCCCAGGTTCGTGATGGAGAACTGGGAGCGGTCTATTACGGGCAGCGCCGTAGCGGCGATTTCTACGATTTCACCCGCTGCAATGAGGAGCGACTCCTGTTCGGCTTGTTCGACGTCGCTGGAAACCTGGAGCAGGCTCGTCCCATCATGGTGGCGCTGCAGAACGAACTCCGGAGCCTCTCCGCTGAACTGCTGAGCGATCCTGCCCGCAACGAAATGGAAGCGATGGCCGATCTTTGGATCCGCCTGAATCGGGAAGTGATGAAAGCCGCCGCTGGTGTCCACCAATGTTCAGCATTTATCGCGTGCTATAACGAGCACCTGAAGACGGTCGCGTACATCAACGCAGGTCACACCCCGGGGTTGGTGCGCGATGGGAACGAAATTGCAGAACTCGGTGCCACGGCACTCCCATTGGGGCTGTTCTCGCATGCCGTCCCTGAGCCGGGGATGGTCGCACTAGGCCCCGGTCATCTCCTGCTATTGATTTCCAGGGGCGTGGTCGAGGCGAGGCGCCGAGGCGACGAATTTGGTCTCGAAGGCGCCAAACAATATTTGCGGGAACTCGGCTTCCCCAGCGCCCATGAAACCTGTGTCGGCCTTCTCTCGCGGGTACAGCAGTTTATGGGGACCGCCCCCACCCACAACGACGTCACTACCGTGTCACTGATTCGCCGAAACTGAGCTTCACTGGCAGCCCCGCTCCCCACGATTTACAATTCAAAGCATCTAATCCAGTGAGTTGGAGGCTAGGGAAGTGGGTTCTTTCCCTGGTCGAGAACTGACTCCAGAGATTCCAGGTCCTTATGTACAAGCGTCTCATTTCCTGCGCGACCGCGGCCCTCGTGTTTTTCCCGGTTGTGCTGTTTGGCGACACCGTCGTAGAAGAAATCGTCGCCCGAGTCAACAACTCAATCATCACCCGCACCCAGTACCAGCGTGAGTCGCAACTGATGAAGGATGACTGCGAGCGGCAGGAGAATCCCCGTCCCGATCAGGATTGCTCTCAAGGCACGAAGGATGTGCTTCGCGGCCTCATTGACCGGCAACTTCTGCTCGAGAAGGGCAAGGAACTGGGCATCACGGCGGACACTGAGGTCGTGAAGCGACTTGACGACATCCGTAAGCAGATGAAGCTTTCGAGCATGGACGACCTCGAGAAAGCCGCAGCCGCGCAGGGGATGTCTTACGAGGATTTCAAGCAGAACCTTAAGACCGACATCATCACCCAGCAGGTGATCCAGCGTGAGGTAGCTCCTCACATCAATGTCAGCAACGAAGAGGTGCGCCGCTTTTACGAGAAGCACAAGGGAGAGCTCGCCCACGATGAAGAGGTCCGCCTGAGCGAGATCCTGGTCTCGACCGACGACGCCGGTAACGACGAAGCCAAGCTGGCCGCGGACAAAGCCAAAGCTGAAGACATTTTGAAGCAAATTCGCGCCGGGGCCAAGTTCGAAGATCTTGCCAAGAAAGAATCCCAGGATCCCTCCGGCGCTCAGGGAGGCAACCTCGGCAGCTTCCCTCGCGGAAAGCTAGCCAAGCAGCTCGAAGACACCACTTTCACGATGAAAGTGGGCGACGTTTCCGACGTCATTCGCACCCGGCAAGGGTTCGTGATTCTGAAGGTCACCGCACATACTCCGGCTGGTACGCCGGCGTTCAAAGATGTTGAGGACCGGGTCCGCGATGCCGTCTATATGCAGAAGATGCAGCCGGCGATGCGGGACTATCTGAAAAAGCTGCGCGAACAGGCCTACGTCGATATCAAGCCTGGCTACGTCGATACCGGCGCCAGCGTCAATCAGACCAAGCCAGTCATTACGTCTGCGGCCAAAGAATCCAACGCCAAGGAACTCAAAAAGAGAAAGAAGATGGGCATATTTTAGGGTAAGCTGGGCGGGGCTTGATGCTTTCGCGCGAGTGGGAGCACTGAGCTGCCCAGAGCCATCATGAAAGAGTTCTTCCTCTCCGACTGCGCGCGCTTCGAAAACAAAGTCGTCGTCTCCAGCTTCGTCGTCATCAGCAAGCAGGTGAAGCCAAAGAAGACGGGAGAGCCCTACCTCGCGCTCACCTTGGGCGACCGCTGCGGCCAGATTGAGGCCAAGATGTGGGACAACGTCGAGGACGCCCTCGACGCCTTCGAGCAGGAAGACTTCCTCAAGATCAAAGGCCTGCTGAACAAGTACAAGAACCGCTTTCAGCTGACCATTCACAAGCTGCGCAAGCTGGGCGATTCGGAAATTGACTTCGGCGATTATCTTCCCAAGACCACCAAAGACGTCGAAGAGCTATGGCGAACCCTGGGCGGATTTGTGGCTACGCTCCAAGATGAAAACCTGCGAGCGCTGGTGCAGTCATTTATGGCTGATCCCGAAATTTCCGCAGCCTACAAGAATGCACCTGCGGCCAAGAGTCTCCACCACGCCTATATCGGCGGCCTGCTCGATCACGTCGTTTCCTTGTTCCGCTCTTGCGACCTGGTCTGCCGGAATTATCCGCAGATCAATCGCGACCTCCTGCTCACGGGCGCCTTTCTGCACGACATCGGCAAAATTCACGAGCTGACCTACAACCGCTCCTTCTCCTACACCAGCCGCGGACAGTTGCTCGGCCACATGATCATCGAATTGGAAATGCTCCAGAGGAAGCTTGCGGCATTCCCGAATTTTCCAGATGAGATGAAGACCCTGATTGAGCACCTGATCATCAGCCATCACGGGCAGTACGAGTTCGGCTCGCCCAAGCTGCCCATGTTTCCTGAGGCGCTCATGCTCCATTACCTCGACGACCTCGATTCCAAGATGGAAAGCATGCGCGCGCACTTTGAGCGCGAGGCGGAGAACGAATCGAGTTGGACCAGCTACAACGCCTCTCTCGGCCGGACCTTGTTGAACACAGCAAAGTTCCTCAAGAAAGAGGAACCGTCCGCAGCCGCCGCAGGTAGCGCCGAACGCAGCCCGGAACCTGCTTCACCAGAGCCAGAACCTGCTGCCGTGTCTTCTAACGGATCGCTCCCTTTCGGAGACCACAAAGCTTAAGTTCCCGACCCAGTGCAGAATTTGGTTAAGCCGCAAGCGGGCTGCCCATTTACCACCAACGCACCTGTACCATCGTGAGTTGCTCTTCTAAGTACTACTTCCGGATAATCTGTTCTTTAGGGGAGAAAACCATGAAATCGCGCGCTCTTGTATTTGCATTAGCTTCGCTCCTAGCACTCGGTGTCGGGTGCAATAAGCCGAGTTCCACCAGCGACAACTCCGCCCAAAATCCTGACAACAGCGCAGCCCAGTCGGGCCAACAAGGTTCTGACAACAATGCTCCGCAAACCTCAGAGCGTCGTGTGCCGACAACCGTGACGATACCCTCCGGCAAGGTTCTGACGGTGCGCTTGTCCGACGCGGTGGGCTCGAAGCTCAGCCAGGCCGGACAAAGTTTCGGTGGCAGCCTGGCCAAGCCGGTTGAGGTCGACGGCGAAACCCTCATCCCCGCCGGCGCCAAAGTTTCGGGAGAGGTTGTAGATGCCAAGCCCCTGGGCCGCTTCGCCGGTGGCGCGCTGCTGCAGTTGCGCCTGAATTCTATCCGGGTGAATGGTGAGGAACTGCCAGTCGAGACGGCAACCTTCACCCAGACCATTAAAGGCAAGGGTAAGCGCACCGCCGTTATGGCAGGCGGAGGCGCAGGCCTCGGCGCTCTGATCGGCGGCCTCGCGGGCGGTGGTAAAGGCGCGGCGATTGGTGCAGCGGCCGGCGCCGGCGCTGGAACGGCAGGAACAGCTTTCACCGGAAACAAGGAAATTGTGCTGCCGGCCGAGTCGGCGGTGCCGTTTACGTTGAAGGCGTCATTGAAAATCAGACGGTAACAGCACAGTCGTCCGTCTGCACGTTCTACGCGCATGATTGCTTAAAGCGTGCGACGTGGGACGCCCGACGTACGACGGTTCTGCTTTTGCGAACGACCAAGAACCAACAACCAACGAGGGCATCAGTTACACTGATGCCCTCTTTATGCTGGACTTCTCCCGCTTCCGATTCATTTCCTTCGACTGCTACGGAACTCTCATCGATTGGGAGACCGGGATCCTTTCTGCCCTGCGCCCCATTTGTGAGAAGCATTCGATCGAGCTGTCAGATGCGGATCTGCTTCAGCTCTATGGAGAGCTCGAAGCTGAAGCGCAGGCCGGAGAATACAAGCCGTACCGCGAAATCCTGGGCAAGGTGGTCGAAGGGATCGGCAATCGATGTGGATTCGAAGCAAGGTCCGCAGAACGAGATTCCTTACCTGATTCCCTAGCCTCGTGGCGGCCCTTCCCGGACACGGTCGACTCACTTCGCGAGCTTCACTCCAAATTCAAGCTGGCGATCATCTCCAACATCGACGACGATCTTTTCGCCGTCAGCGCCCGCCAGCTCAAAATCAACTTTGATCATGTGATCACCGCCTTTCAGACACGGGCCTACAAACCATCGCCAACCATCTTCCGCCTCGCGCAGGAGCGACTCGGGATCAGCACGCAGGAATGGCTTCACGCCGGGCAAAGCATTTACCACGACGTCATCCCAGCAAAATCGCTGGGCATCGCGACCGTGTGGGTAAACCGGCCATCGAAGCGGCCAGGAGTTGGCGCGGTGCGGCGCGCCAGCGGGGACCCCGATCAAGAAGTTCGGAGCATGAAGGACCTGGCGCAAATCGCGCTAAAGTGACAGATCACTTATTTTCAGGAGCCGCCGACCCCGATGGTAGCAAGCGGAATCGTGTTCTCGCTAGGTTAAGGAGGTCAGGTTGAATTGGTGGTTTGTAATTGCCGTCGCCATTTTCATCGTGGTGATTGACCGAATCGAACCGTTTAAGTCACATTTGGTCCTCGCCATCTTCGCCGCGCTGGTCTGGTGCGGCTGTTTGCGTTTATGCAAGGGCAGGTAATCAAGCGGAACTCAGACCCGCGACGGGTCAATGAGTGATATGGGGATTTTCCAACAGCTATCGAAGCGAGATGCTGCTACTTGTAATGGATCATTCTTAGCACCCGACCATCTGCCTTCGACAGTTTCACCTCCGCTGTGCCGCCGTCGCAGTCCGTTGTCACGCCCCCTTTGCCGTCGGAGCAGTGCAGCGTTCCCGTGACCGTCCAGACGCCATTCTCCAATGTCGCCTTAAATGGTCGTTCCGATTCGATCTTCTCTTTACCGTATACCGGAATCAGCACCGCCTCAGCGACCCTGACTGCCGTCGTTGAATCGGGGACGTAGCCATCCTTCGGCTTATAGGATTGGGCGTTCGTAAAGGCAAGCAATATGACGATGCTGACTATCGCACGATGCATTGTCATTGGCGTGATCTCGGCCTTGATTATGCACCAACCCAGTGGATGTCAGGTCAACTGTCGAGAACAGCGTTATCACTCATCGACGCCCTGGGAGGCGCTTCTCGCCGCTGTACCGCCGCTCATTTTGCCTTCACCGCGCCGAATTTTCCAGGCATGCCGACAATTCCAAAGCGAATCTTATCGAGGAGCCGGTCCGGCAATATGGCAGCCAGGAACGGCAGCAAGCTCGCATGTTTTCCTGCCCGATAGCGCGTCCGCGGACGGGCGGCGGTTAAGGCATGATGGATTGCGTCTGCCACCACTTCAGGAGAGCTGCCATTCATCTCCCGGTCATAGGCGCGGCGCGCGAAACCTCTCAACATCTCGCCATACTTTGCCACGCCTTCTTTTGGAAGGCTGCGGATCACCGCATCAACATCGCCCAGGGTCTTATCCACCGCGGGTGTTTTGATGGCTCCCGGCTCGACCGCCGAGACGTGAATGCCAAAAGGATGCAATTCGAGTCGCAGGGTGTCGCTGAGATTGGCGAATGCGCTCTTACTTGCATTGATGAGGCTACCGAAGGGAATGGCAATGTGTGCGCCTACAGACGTGATGTTGACGATTCGGCCTCGAGCGCTCCGCAGGAGCGGAAGGAATGCCTGGCTAACTGCGATCTGGCCAAACACGTTGATGTTGAAGACCTCGAGCAAACGGTCGTAACTCATGTATTCCACCGGACAAACTTTACCGACCCCGGCGACGTTGACCAAACCGTCCAACCCAGATTCATGAACCTCGGACGCTACCTTTTCGGCAGCCGCACGGATGGCGGCCCGATCTGTCACATCCAGGATCACCGGGATGACATGCCCACCGAACTCCGCGCGCAAGCGGTCCCCATCTTGCTCTTTACGAACACCGCCGAACACGCGCCATCCCGACTGCACCATCCGCGCCACCGCAGATCGCCCTATGCCGCTCGACGCCCCGGTGATCACCACAGTCTTTCTCTCCACCTCACTCACACTGACCTCCAGAGCACAAAACAGGTGCTTTATTATCCGATGCTCCCGAGCGAAACAGGGCTCAACGAGCGAGATGCACGTCCAATCTCACATGGAGCGGGGGGTATCGAGCGAGAATCTTTGACTGGCTTACCGGGCTAACCTAGAATTAGCTGTAGCAGTACCGCAAGGAGGCCATTATGGGAGAAGGACTATTTTCGCCGCTGCACTTGCTGCTGATCTTAGGCATTGCTCTCCTTGTGTTCGGCCCCAGCAAGTTGGCCGGGCTCGGCAAAGGGCTGGGAGAGGGCATTCGCAACTTCAAGTCGGCGATGAAAGATGGCGAGCAACCCAACGATCCCAATAACCCGCCGAAGAAATCGTAGCTCTCTCCGCGTTTACCGAATTTTCACAAATTTGGTATGTCGGGAGGCTCGGCTTCAGCTGTGCCGATGACGCCAGGAGTTCACGGCGACCTTAGATGACTCTGTGCTCCCGCAACATCCGCCAGACGAGATCCACTGGTAATCCAACTACATTGTAATAGTCCCCTTCGATCTTCGAGATCCAGCGTGATGCCCGCCCCTGGATGGCGTAGGCACCGGCTTTGTCCATCGGCTCGCCGGAAGCAGCATATTCCGCAATTTCGTTTTCAGTCATCGCATTGAAATGCACCGCGGTGTTCTCGCAACGCACGTCTTCAAATCCGTCGCCGAGAAGGCATACTGCCGTGATCACCTCATGCGTTTTACTGCTGAGCATGCTGAGCATGCGCTTGGCATCGTCTGCGTTTTCCGGCTTGCCGAGAATTTCGTTGTCAACCGCAACTACGGTGTCAGCGGAAAGAATTACGCCATCATTTCCGAACGCCCGCACCGCGCGTGCTTTCTCGCGGGCCATTCGTTCCCCGAACGCGCGAGGATCTTCTCCCGCATAGGGCACTTCTGGAATATCGGATGGGCGAACCACGAACTCAATCCCCGCATTCCTCAACAGCTCCTGTCTACGGGGAGAGGCAGACGCGAGCACGATTGCAATCCGGTTGGGCAAGGGTCAGGGTTCCAGGAGGATGTTGTCGATCAATCGAGTGTTGCCGACGAACGCGGCCACAGCGACCAGTGACTGCTTCTTGACCTCGGCAATGGATTCTAGCGTTTCCGGATCGACGATCTCGAAATAATCCAGCTTCACCGCCGGTTGCCACACAAAGGCTTTCTTTGCCTCAGCTGCGATCTTCGCAGCATCACGCTCGCCGTCGTCGAACATCTTCTGCGCGCGCTGTAAAGACGCGTGCAGCACGAGTGCCATCTTGCGCTCGTCCGGACTGAGATACGCATTGCGAGAACTGAGCGCCAGGCCATCGCTCTCGCGCACGATCGGGCAAACTTCAATCTGCACAGGGATGTTCAGATCGCGCACCATCCGCTTGATTACCGCCACCTGCGCCGCATCCTTCTGACCGAAAAACGCGAGATCCGGCTCGACGATGTTGAACAGCTTCGCAACAATTGTCGCGACTCCGCGGAAATGTCCGGGTCGAGACTTGCCGCACAGGCGATCACTCAGACCTTCCACCGTGACCCAAGTGCCTGACTCGGAACTCGACCTTTCTGGATACATCTCCTCCGCATTGGGCGCGAAAACAAGGTCGGCCCCTTCCCGCTCCAGCAACTCGCAGTCTTTCTCCTGATCTCGCGGATAGCGCGCGAAATCTTCATTCGGGCCGAACTGCGTCGGATTGACGAAAATAGAAACGGCAACGACCTCTGACTTCGCTTTTGCCGCCCGCACCAGCGACAGATGGCCCTCGTGCAGCGCTCCCATGGTCGGAACAAGTCCAAGCCGCGCGCCTTGGGTCCTGCAATTGCGCGAAAAGCTTCGCATCTCGTCAATGGATGGAATTCGTTTCATGCTGCGGCCCGCTTGCCGGGATCGCTGTACGCTCTCCCGCTATCATCGGAAAGACCTGAATGTGCTCACCAAATTGCACTGGCGAAATCTGAGTTCCAGGCGTTTTCTGCATATCCTTAGCCAGAGAATTCGACCAACTCATCTGCACCACCCAAACTTGCGAACCTGGAGCAAGCTTGTAGTCCGAAACCATCGTAGCCCAGCCATGGTAGAACGTTTGCGGCGTAAACAGGAAAGCACGGCTCTGTAGCACGCGATGGTTGCCGCAGGTAAATACTACAAAGTCGCGGTCAGCACTGGGCACCATGGGCCGTGCATCGCACAAGTAATGTTGCAACATGAACCCGCTTTGAAGATCAGCAAGAATCATCTGGTCGGAGGGGATTCGTTCTCGAAGGAAAGACATCGCTTCTCGCATCGTTTCGCGATTCTGGAGTTGAGGAGAAGCGTGTCCCCTCGCAGGAAGAAGGTCACAGGCGATGGCAAGCACCAGGGCAACAGCAACACTCGCAGGCACTCGAAATCTACACAAGTAGCTCGCGCCGGCTGCCACTCCAGCTAGCGCAAACGGTAACAGGAATGCCGAGTGGCGTGTGCCTCCGTAAGGATACCTGCGCACCAGCGCGGTGGCACAATTCACCACGAACGGGGTCAGCAGCATGGTACCTAACAGCCACGGTGAGATCTGGCCGAATCGCGGCTTGCGGAATATCACAATCAGGCCCAACAGAAAGATCGCGAACGCCACATCACCCACGCCCGACTGTCCCATCGCATACTGAAATACTCCGCCGGTGCGCGCAAAGATGAATAGCGGTGCGTTCGTTTTCGCCGGATCAAAATACGAATTGCCGAGATATTCGTTTCCCATCCACGCGTGCGTGGCGTCAGCAGTGGCGCTGTACAACTTCCCCATGCGTGAGATGTGGAAGACGTAGAAGAAAGCGCACAAAGCCACGGCAGCGACCTGAACTCCGACCCAGGCCCCGAGGAAACTTCTCTCGGGCCATTCCTGGATCATTCGCGCGATTCCATAAACTCCTATCGCCGCTGCGAACAGAAACGCTGAGTAATGGGAGCAGATGGCCAGCAGCAAAAACACTCCCGAAATCGCCACCAGCTTGGCCGAGTGTTCTCGGAAGGCTCTCTCGAGGGAGTACGCGGATCCCATGGCGAATGCGAGCAAAAGGGCGTACTGGCGGATCTCAATCGAGAGGTCAATGGAAGAGGGAAGGAACACCACAAACAAGAACGCCATCCATGCCGCGGCTTCCGGCAACAGCATCCGGAACCATTTGTAGGCGAACCAGCAGAACATCATTCCGGCCAGAATCGAAGGCATCCTCAGGACCGGTTCCGAGGTTCCCACGTGGCGCCAGAAGCGCAAAAGGAAAATCAGCAACGGCGGATGCGAAATGCTGGCTTGATTTCGCATCATGTCGGCCCAAGTCGGGCGGTTGGCTGCCAGAAAATGCAGCACCTCGTCGGGATTGAGGTACGTCCGGCTCGCCTGCCACACGCGTATGACAAACCCGAACGCCAGTGCCGCGTACATCCAGGCGGTCGCGTGATCGCGGAGCGAAGAATCGAGCTGAGCCCGGAAAGTGAGTGTGCCGACGGTCTCCTGGTGCATTTGAGACATAGAAACTTATGACGAGCATACCGTACACGCGCCACGGCCTGTTTCTAGATACACCATTCATCCAGTCACATATCCCAGGGAATGAAAGTGTCACCCAGAGGCGGATACAAATCCTTGTACTTAGCTGCGGAATGCTGCAAAATGGCCTCCTTGTCTCTGCTGGCAACCGATTCCTGCTCCAGCGAGCAACGACGGTGGTACCCGGTAAAAGACAAACGCTGTCGTGGAGGTCTGCTTGCCCTATCGAAACACGTCGATTATTGGTCTATTGATCGTGTGCGCGCCCGCGTTGTGCCTCGCACAGGCGCAGGCTCGTAAGTCGGAGCAGCCCAGCGGCAGCCCCTCGGCCGAGCCGGTCCCCACATTCCGGGTCACCAGCCGCATCGTCACGCTCGAAGTGATTGCCAAAGATCACCATGGCCAAGCAGTTCCCGGCCTGAAAGCCAGTGACTTCCAAGTATTCGAACAAGAATTGGGATGGAGAAAAGAAAAGCGCGAACAGAAAGTCGCCTTCTTCCGTGAGGTTGATAAGCAAGTTTTGGCGCAGACCGACAAGAGCAAAGTGCAGGTTCCCGAAGGAATTTTCACCAACCTTCTCAGTCTTCAGAAAAACCCGGTGCCGCCAACCATCTTGCTTGTAGATGGCCTCAACACCGAGCTCTCGGCTCAGATGCAAGTGCACGCGCAAATGGTGAAGATGCTCAATTCGCTGCCCAGCGATGTGCCAGTGGCCGTATACCTGATGGGGCGCGGCGTGAAAGTCTTGCAGGGGTTTACGACAGACCCCACGCTGTTGAAGACGGCACTGAGCAAGGCAGCCATGCCTTCGTCGGTCGTCGCCTCCACAGTCGATCCCCGCGACGATCCCGACAGCCTTTCGACACTCATGGGCGACATGCCGCAAATTTCACAATCGACTTTGGCAGCCATTCAAAGTTTCGAACAAGAGCAGTACGCCAGCAGCATGGACTGGCGTGTGCGGGCAACGGTCGAAGCCCTGATCTCCGTCGCACGGCATGTTGCTGGATATCCCGGCAGGAAGAACCTGTTGTGGATTTCGTCTTCTTTTCCGATCGTCCTCAATGCGGACGCGAGCACCTTCGACAGCTTCCGCACTTACCAGGATGACATGCGAAAACTTGCCGCAGTATTGGCGGACGCAAAAGTTGCCGTTTATCCCATCGATCCTGCGGGTGTTTCCACCTCGCGCTACATGCAGGCAGGGTCGCGGAATCGAAGTAACGCGCGCGATGCTTTGGCCCGCGAGTCGCAGCTGCGGTTCACCCAGCAAGCGACCATGGACGAACTAGCGCAGCAAACTGGCGGATCGGTATGCGTCAACGACAACGACCTCGGAGACTGCGTCAAACGGGCCATCGATGATTCCAGCGCTTTCTACGAAATAGCGTACTACCCGGACTCGCAAGACTGGAGCCGTGATTTTCGGAAAATCATCGTGAAAACCAATCGCCCGGGAGTGCACCTGGCTTATCGGCAGGGATACTTTACCGGGGAGGAAAACAATAAAGACCCCAAGAAGCAAGACAGCGAATTGCTGCAGGCCGCGTGCGAAGATTACTTGAATGCGACTTCCATACTTTTCGCGGCGAAAAGTCTGCCCCCGGATTCGCCTGAAAACCTGAAGTTCTATCTGGCCATTGATCCCACATCACTGACGTTTGTTCCTACCCAGGATGGCGGTGAGGACCTGAAAATCAACGTCGCGGTGTGCACATTCGACAAGGCGGGAAAGCCGCTGCACTTGATGCGCGATCCAATCGACCGTACCTTCAGCGCCAAGGAGTACAACACACTCGTGGCCCTCAAAGGATTGCCCCACATCGTTTCGATTCCGGGTCCTAAGCCGGCCGCAGTGCGGCTTCTGGTCAAAGACCTGGCCAGCGGCCGGGTCGGGTCGATCAATGTCAGGGTGGAGAGTCTTGAGCACCCTCCATCTGCAGAACCGCAGAGTGCCGCGCAAAATCCCACGGCTGCACATTAAAGATATAGAAAGCGACCACGCGCATTCGTGATCTTCCGCCGCAGCTTCGCGGCGCAAAGTCCAAGCTGGTAAGCTTCTGTGCGGAGAAATTAATGAAACGCGCCTTAGCTTGCCTGCTCGTTCTCTTCTGTTTTCTTTTCGCACAACCTTTATTCGCTCAAAACGGTCCCGCCCCGCTGATTGCCGATCCCCCGAGCCGCACCCGCATCAGCCTCGACGGCATGTGGAATACGATCATCGATCCGTACGAATCCGGCATCTCGAGCCACTTTTACGAGAACCGCAAGCCGGCGTCGAAAACCGACTTGGTGGAATACGACTTCGACCGCTCGCCGAAGCTGAAGGTCCCCGGCGACTGGAACTCGCAAGACGAGAAGCTGTTGTTCTACGAAGGGCCGATGTGGTACCAGCGGAGTTTTTCGTATCAGAAGAAGGCGAACAAGCGCGTGTTCCTGTATTTCGGTGCGGTGAATTACCTCTCCCGCGTTTGGCTGAATGGAACCAAGCTGGGTGAGCACGTCGGCGGCTACACGCCTTTCAATTTCGAAGTCACCGAGCAGCTGAAAGACGGCGACAACAGCCTCGTCGTCGAAGTGGACAACACGCGCCACCTTGAAGGCGTACCCAGCATTCATACAGATTGGTGGAACTACGGCGGGATCACACGCAGCGTGAAGCTGATCGAGGTGCCGGAAACGTTCATTGAACACTACTCCGTTCAAATGGTGAAAGGCCACTCCGAACAGCTTAGTGTCTCGCTCGAATTGAATCCGGGTTACGTGAAGTTAGGGATTCGAGGGCCGGACATGTCCCCAACTGTCGAAATCCCCGAACTGCATCTGAAAGAGTCCTGCGCTGAGTCGGACAGACAGGGCGTCATGTTCTGTGATTTCCGCGCTAAGCCCGAACTCTGGTCTCCGGAAAACCCGAAGCTATACGACGTGATTATTTCCGCCGGCCAAGACCGTATCACCGATCACATCGGCTTCCGAACCATCGAGACCCGCGGTACGCAGATCCTCCTCAACGGCAAGCCAATTTTCTTGCGCGGAATTTCTGCGCACGAGGAAGCTCCCTACCGCGGCGGGCGCGCCGTCTCCGTCGATGACGATCGTACGCTGATCAGCTGGGCCAAAGAACTCGGCTGCAACTTCATGCGGCTGACTCACTATCCGCATAATGAAGACATGATCCGCCTCGCTGACCAGATGGGAATGCTGATTTGGGACGAGGTGCCGGTCTATTGGGAAATCCAGTTCCAGAATCCTGGCGTACTCGACAATGCGAAAACGCAGCTTCGCGACGTGATCGCGCGAGATCAGAACCGCGCAGCCGTAATCATCTGGTCCATTGCGAACGAAACTCCAATCGGCCCAGAGCGAAACGTGTTTCTGAAGAGCATGGCCGAATACGCGCGCAGCCTCGATTCAACGCGCCTGATCGGCGCCGCGTCAGATAAGGCTACGCACATCGACGCCCAGCACATGGCCCTCAATGATCCGCTTGGGGAGTACCTTGATGTGATCGGCCTGAATGAATACGTCGGCTGGTACTTCGGGAAGAAAGAAGACGCGGACCAGATCCAATGGAGCTTCAAGTACCAGAAGCCGGTGATCATCACGGAATTTGGCGGTGGCGCGCAATACGGCTTGCATGGCGATTCGGATACGCGCTTCACCGAGGAGTATCAGGCAGACCTGTACCGTCACCAACTCACCATGCTGAATAAGATCCCGGCACTAGCGGGCATGTCACCGTGGGTGCTGATGGACTTCCGCTCACCGCGGCGAACGCTCTCCGGAATCCAGGACTACTTCAACCGAAAAGGTTTGTTCTCTGATCGCGGTCAGCGCAAGCAGGCGTTCTACGTGCTGCAGAAGTTCTATGACGAGAAGGCGAAGCAAGCTGCAGTCCCTTCGCCTTCCCGCCAATGAACATGGCGGATCAAAGCAACGCCGGCACCTAACTAGCTGGTGGCTGCCACCCGCTGCGTGTCTTTTACTTTGTCGGCGTCCAAAGGCTTCAGCTTCTTGATTTCGTAGCTGCCTTGTTCAGGCGCGACCGAAATCAATCGGCCATGCCCTTTCATCATGCCGGGCACCAGTTCCACGCGGATGTAATAGGTTTGGCCGCCCTTCAGGTCCTCTTCCACGCCGGCCTGCTTGTCGTTCGAACGGAACACGTGCTTCCCGGCGGGAAGCTTGACCACAAAGAATCGTCCGTTCTCCATTCTTGCAAGCTCAGTTTCATCGCAGTAAACCGAAGGTGCGAGTGCACTGCCGACGAATTGTTTGTACCGGTAAACGTAGATCGTCGCCTGCGAACTCGTATCTTGGGCGGCGGCACTGTTGGTGGTTGTGGTTGATGTTGTTGTCGCCGGTGTGTCTTGCGCGTATGCAAACGAACACAACAAAACCACACCCATAGCTACTGCTTTCATAGCTGAAAATTTCATTCTGCTTCCTCCAAACATTTTCAATAGGGGAGTGGTTGTTGGGACTGCATGGCGGGAGTCATCACTGCTGCTACCGCTAAAACTAGGATTGCAGTATCGTTTCGGTGCGGAAAATTACCGAAGACCAGCCCCGAAGGTCACGGGAGGCCCGAAGCTCACAGACGACATTCTCCACCCTGTGTTGGAAGATGGAGTTTATTGCGAGATGACAGAGGCCAAAAATCAATCTCGGAGACTCTGGAACTAAATTCGCGGAAGACGAGTGCTCACACCTTCCGCTTTTTTGGCTCTTCCCCGCTGAGGCTACCTTCGGCGGTGATCCGAGTGGCTTTGCAGACTTCCTTCGCGACCTTCAAGGCGGTATCGCGGAGAGGAGCTCCGTCGGCAATGATGGAACTGGCCGCCAACGTGAATTGCAGCGCGTCTTCCTGCTTATCGAAGTAAAGCACAACCTGACTTGCTGCCATGGGCGGGAGACCTCCGAAAGTAATTCGTTTCCGACATCATAGGTCGGAATTGCCGCCCCAAAGTGTACTGAGTTGGTGCCCCTAGATCGGACCGACTACTCAGAAGGGCAGGAACGAAGGCCGAAAACTTCATTTCCGCGGATGCACGCGGATCAGGAAATTGGGTAATCGGGTAATTGGGAAATTGAAACGCGAACGCGGCCCGATGTTTTTAAATTACACAATTACCCGATTACCAAATTACCCAATGGGCGCCAAGCCTTAGCGCCCCTACAGCATCTGTGGTACAGCGAAAACCGTCAGACCCGCGTACAACATTGTTCAGGCACAAACACCAGACCCTTCCCTCGCGAAGTTCTGCTGAACGCTAGCCGTAGAACCGGATTTGCTCATCGAAGGGCCAGCAGGAGTCGCTTATGGTTCGCTGGTCAATCACGCTAATTGGAACAATTGCATTGCTGGGCTGTATCGCAGCCGCTCAGGATTCGCCTTCTCAGCTTTTCTCGTCGGACCTGGTCGCTTGGTCAGGAATGCAGCAGCCAACCTCTCCGGAGCAAAAGCCGCAGCGGCAGCAGCCCACGCCTGATCCCACTCCGCAAAGCCAGCCCGCCCCCACGCCAAGCGCACAAACGCCAGCCGCTCCGACTTCCACTGAAACCAGCACCTCTCCTGCGCAGACCTTCACTGGAACCATTAGCAAAGAGGCGGACAGCTTCACCTTGAAGGTCTCCGACATGAGTTCGTACAAACTCGACAATCAAGAGCAGGTGCAGCAGTATGTGGGACAGCGGGTGCGCGTGACTGGAACGCTTGATCCGACAAGCAATCTGATTCACGTAGAGCGGGTAGAGCCGATGTCGTAGGAGCAAGTGGCTAGTGGGCAGTGGCTAGTGGCCAGTTAAAATCGGTCCCGCGAGACGATTTTTCACATTGAAATCGCGATGCGCCACGCGAGATCCCTCGGCCCGCTGGTGAAAGCGCGGGCCTTCGGGATGACGCCTATGAGGGTGCCCGTCAACGCGGCGTGTTTGTCTTTTGTTTTTCACGGGCGTATATTAAGCACTGGAACTGTTGTGTAGTACCAGGATTTGGCGGAACACACCAGTGGGCGCAAGCCCACTTTTTGCTTGTAGGGTGTTTTTGGCGGGCGGAAGGCGCTCTAAGTGACTGCATTTAGAGCGGTTGACGAAAGATGGCGGTCGATCTCGAAAAGCTGCAGGCCATCGTGGAGCGGGTTGCCGCTTCCCAGGGGCTTGAGGTAGTTGAGGTTGAATTGCGGGGCGGCGGTAAGGCCCGCATGCTGCGAATCTTCATCGACAAGCCGTCCGGGGTGACGCACGAAGATTGTGCGACGCTGAGCCGCGAAGTGAGCACGATCCTCGATGTCGAGGACGCGGTTCCCGGCGGCTCGTACGTTCTGGAGGTTTCGTCTCCGGGACTCGATCGCAAGCTGTTTCGGCCGGCCGATTTCGAGCGGTTCCAGGGCAGCCGGGTGAAATTGACCACCCGCATACCGGTTAACGGCAATCGTCATTTCGAAGGGCGGTTGGAGCATTTTGAGGCGGGACGGTTGACCCTGGATCTGACCGAAGCGCGGCGAAAGCATCGTCCGGCAGAAGGTGCGGCACAGAAATTGGAACTTGAGTTGGCCAATGTGGAGAAGGCCAATCTCGTACCCGAGATTTAGTAATTTGGTAATCGGGTAATTGGGTAATTTAAAACCGGGAGTTCTCAGTTTTCAAATTTCCCGATGACAAAATTACCCAATTACCAAATTGGTTTCTCTATGGCAAGCGAGCTCTACAACACTATCGACGCTCTCAGTAGAGAGAAGGGCATTGATCCGCAGGTTGTAGTCAGCGCGGTGGAAGATGCGATCGTTGTCGCCACCCGCAAGTACTACAAGACCCAGGAAAACCTGCGCGCCCATCTCGATAAAGACACGGGGAAGATCCGCGCCTTCGCAGTGAAAAGCGTTGTAGAGACGCCCGAGCAAGTCGAAGATCCGACTCTGCAGGTCACGGTTGATGACGCGCGCAAGATTGATCCCAGCGTCGAAGTCGGGGGCGAATTGCAGATCCCAAAAGAGACCGAGGGCATTCTCGGCCGCATCGCCGCGCAGTTGGCCAAGCAGGTCATCTTCCAGAAGGTGCGTGAAGCCGAGCGCGACACCGTTTACAACGAGTACATCGGGCGCGTGGGCGAGATCGTGAACGCAACGGTGAAGCGGATCGAAGGTCCGGATGTGATCTACGACATCGGCAAAGCCGAAGCGAAGTCGCCGCGTAAGGAGCAGTCACGGCTCGAGTCCTTTGCGATCGGCGAGCGTGTGCGCGTGGTGATTGCTCGCGTCGAAAAAGCCGCGAAGGGTCCGGGCGTGGTTGTCTCGCGCGCCGCTCCGGAACTCGTGCAGCATCTGTTCCAGACTGAGGTTCCAGAAATTTACGACGGTACCGTTGTGATTCGCGCTATCGCCCGTGAAGCCGGCGAACGCACCAAGATCGCGGTCATG
>Ga0070713_100000545_pt1 | contig 23918 bp, 14 predicted proteins | sample LARL82metaG_FD_65465 | JGI IMG/M metagenome (GOLD analysis project Ga0070713, IMG submission 65465) | Corn, switchgrass and miscanthus rhizosphere microbial communities from Kellogg Biological Station, Michigan, USA - LAR L8-2 metaG | ecosystem: Host-associated > Plants > Roots > Rhizosphere ...
GCGATCGATTCGAGCTGTGCTTCTATCCGCTGGCAAGCAACGTCGATACGGTGACACAGGCGATACTCGCGCGCGCCGATCGCGTGCACCCGTTCATCGGAGGCGACGCGCTGCCCTCGATGGTGGTGCCGGTGATTCGCGAAGGGGCACTGGACATCCTGGTGTTCCCGGAGCTCGGCATGGACCACGTCACGTTCGCGCTCGCGGCGATGCGCATGGCGCCGCGCCAGTGCGCGGCGTGGGGACATCCGGTGACCACGGGCCACAGCACGATCGATCATTTCCTGAGCTGCGATGTCATGGAGCCGCCGGACGCGCAGCAGCAATACGTCGAGCAGCTCACCCGGCTGCCGGGAATCGGTAGCCGCTTCGCGCGCCCCGAATTGCCGCCTGCGGTCGAGCGCGCGATGTTCAGCCTTCCCGAGCAGGCGGTGCTCCTTCTGTGTCCGCAGTCGCTGTTCAAGATCCATCCCGACAACGACGCCCTGCTCACGCGCGTGCTCGCCGCCAACCCCAACGCCGTGCTGGTCCTTTTCGAGGGCCGGCATCCCGTGATCACCGACCGGTTCATGCGCCGCCTGCAGCGCAGTTTCGAAGCAGCCGGCATTTCCATACGCGAGCGCACGCGGGTCCTGCCGCAGATGTCGCACGCCGGCTACCTCGCGATCAACCAGGCCTGCGACGCCATGCTCGACACACTGCGCTGGTCGGGCGGGCAGACCAGCGTCGACGCGCTTGACTGCGGATTGCCGGTGGTGACGCTGCCCGGCGCGATGATGCGCGGACGCCAGAGTGCGGGAATGCTGCGGCTGATCGGCGTCGAGGAGTTGATCGCAGCGGACGTCGACGACTACGTTCGGATCGCGAACCGGCTGTGCGCCGACGCCGCCTGGCGCGCCGAGCTCTCGGCACGCATCCGCACCAATGTCGGCCGGCTGTTCGACGATCCCGCGCCGATCGCCGCGCTGGAGAATTTCTTTTCCGAGATCGCAGCGAGGCCTGTCGGTTGACGAGGTCTTACGGGTCCTTGGCGTTAGCGCCGCTTGCCGAGCAGCGATCCCAGCACTCCGCGCACGATCTCCCGACCAATGGTCGACCCAACCGAGCGCGCCGCGCTCTTGGCTGCGGCTTCGACGATGCTGTCCTTGCGTCCGCTTCCCGACAGCAGGCCGCCGAGCGAATCCTTCACTGCGTCGAGCATCCCGCCTCCGGATTTCGACTCCGGCACCGGTGCCGGCGCCGCTCGGCCGCCCAGCCGCTCGTACGCCGATTCGCGGTCGATCGTCTTGTCGTAGGCGGCCTTGAGCACCGACGCGTCGATGATCGCCTTGCGCTCGTCGGCCGTGATCGGCCCGATGCGCGACGCCGGCGGCAACACGAACGCGCGCTCGACCGGCGCCGGGCGGCCCTTTTCATCGAGGAACGAGATCAGCGCTTCGCCGACTCCCAGCTCCGTGATCGCCTTCTCGGTGTCGATCGCCGGATTGGCGCGCATGGTCTGCGCCGCGGTCTTCACCGCCTTCTGGTCGCGCGGCGTGTAGGCGCGCAGCGCGTGCTGTATCCGGTTCCCGAGCTGGCCCAGCACGGTCTCTGGCACGTCCAGCGGATTCTGCGTGACGAAAAAAACACCGACCCCCTTGGACCTTATCAGGCGCACGACCTGCTCGATGCGATCGAGCAGCGCCTTTGGTGCGTCGGTAAACAGCAGGTGCGCTTCGTCGAAAAAGAAAACCAGCTTCGGCTTCTCGGGGTCGCCGATCTCGGGCAGCCGCTCGTAGAGCTCGGCGAGCAGCCACAGCAGCAACGTCGCATACAGCGCGGGTGACTGCATCAGCCGATCGGCGGCGAGGATGTTGATCACACCTCGTCCACGGTCGGTCTGGAGGAGATCGTCGATATTGAGCATCGGCTCGCCAATGAAGCGCTCCGCTCCCTGCTGCTCGAGTACCAGCAACCCGCGCTGGATGGCGCCGATCGAGGCCGCCGACACGTTGCCGTAGCGCGTGGTGTATTCGGCGGCATGCTCACCGACGCTCGACAGCATCGCGCGCAGATCCTTGAGGTCGAGCAGGAGCAACCCGTTGTCGTCGGCAATCTTGAACACCAGCGCCAGGACGCCCGCCTGAACGTCGTTGAGCGCCAGGATGCGCGAGAGCAGCAACGGCCCCATATCGGTGATGGTCGCGCGCAGCGGGTGGCCCTGTTCGCCAAACGCGTCCCAGAACACGGTAGGAAATCCATTAAACGCCGGTGCCTGGGCACCGATCTGCGCGAGTCGTGCATCGAGCTTGGCTGAGCTTGTGCCAGGTTGCGAGATGCCCGCAAGATCGCCTTTAACGTCGGCCATGAATACCGGCACGCCGATCGCCGAAAAGCGTTCTGCCATGACTTGCAGGCTCACGGTCTTGCCGGTCCCAGTCGCGCCCGTCACCAGGCCGTGGCGATTGGACATCGCCGGCAGCAGAGCGATTTCTCCACCGGCATTGCGAGCGACGGGCAAACTCGTTGAGGGCATGAATCGGGTTCCTGTGAATCGAAGTATCTTACGCGCGATCGGATCGCGGCGATGGATGCGGCTTGGCCGAGGCGAGATGCATGCGGCAGAACTCCTCGACGCGGTCCCCGAAGTCGCGCGCATACCTGCGCATGTCGAACAGCGGATACGTCGCTCTGTTTCGCGCGAGACGAGTGCGCAGTTCCGCCAAGCGTGGCGCGTCTCGCGCGAGCGAGAGCGCCAGCGCCTCGTATGCAGGCAGCGAATCGACCACCAGCTCCTCCAATCCGACGGCGTGCACCTGGCTCGCAGAGACGCGACTCGGCAAGGTCGACCCGGCCCAGGTGAGTGCCGGCAGTCCCGCGAACAACGCGTCGTTGACCGTGGTGTGCGAGCCGAACGGATACGTATCGAGGTAAAGGTCCGCCAGCGTGTAGCGTGCGAGATAGCGGCTGCCGTGCTCGACCGGCGAGAAGACCAGCCGCGCGGCTTCGATGCCCATCGCGACGGCGCGCTTGCGCAGATTCGCCTGCGCGGTCGCGTTCAGGTCGCGCAGCCACAACAGTGATCCAGGCACCGCCTTGAGCAAGCGCATCCAGGCATCGAAGATGTTGGGCAGCACCTTGTAAGGCCCGGCCTGCGAAAAAAAGGCGAAGGCGCCTTCAGCCAAGCCGTAGTCGGAGCGGGTCACCTCCGCCGGGTCGAAGGTGCGGGTGGTGTCGCTGGGGTAGTAGCAGTTCGGCATGCACAGCAGTTGCTCGCTGAAGTCATCGCGGCCCGCGCCGTGCGCGCAAAAAGTGTCGATCAGCATTCCCTCGTACCAGGGTGTGCCCATGGTCGCCGAATAACCCAGCGTATTGACCTGGACGCTCGCGCAACGGGAGGCAAAGATTTCCGGTCGGCTGTTGCTCGTGTAACCGTTCAGATCGAAAGCGATGTCGATGCGGTCGTTTCGGATGAGTTCTACCGCCGGCGACGGATCGAGTCGGCTCAAGTCGCGGAAGGCATCCACCGCGGCGGCGATGCGTGCGCCCGAGGGCCCCTCGTCGGGAGGCAGCAGGCCGTAGGCGACGACGTGGAATCGAGACCGGTCGAGCCGTTCGAGAAGCTCGGGAATCAACGTTCCTACGGGGTGCCGCCGAAAATCCGACGATACGAATCCGAGCCGCAACCGGCCTGAGTGCTCGCGCGTCTGAAGAGGCGGCGCATACGCGACTGCGAAGCGCGATCCCCAGTCCTGCGCGGCACGGCGCAGCGCACGCGCATCGAGAGGCAGGGCGAGCAGCGGTAGCGGCGCGAAGGCCCAGCCGATTGCAGTGGAGGCACCATCGTCTTCAAGCCTCCGCGCGATGGTGTCGACAAGTTGGTCGAAATCCCGCCACGCGCAACCATAGGCGCGGGCGTGCGCCAGCATCGACAGCGCGTAATTGTTGCGTGGGTCGAGCTCGATCCCGCGGGTCAGCGCCGTGTCGGCGTCGTCGAAATGGCTCTGCTCGATGCGCACCGAACCGAGGTTGGTCAACAGCTGCGCGTCGTCGGGCCAGCGCTGAAGCGCGTCAGCGAACGCCTGTTCCGCGTCGGCGAGCCTGCCGAGCTTCTGCAGCGTGATGGCGCGTCGCACGAGCACCGGTACCGGCAGATCGCGACGCACCGCGAACAGTCGCGCGAACGCGGTCTCGGCGGCCGCATAGCGCTGCGCGTCAAACGCGGCGTTGGCGGCGTTCCCGAGCGCGTCGGGGTCGTCGGGATTCGATGCGAGGACACGCCGATATTGATCCTGCGCCCGATCGCGCTCGCCCGCGGCCTCGAGCGCGAGCCCGAGGTTGTTCCGCACCGACGCGTTGGCAGGGGCGCGCTCGAGCGCGCGCTCGTAGCACGTGATCGCCGCCGCAGCGTCGCCGTTTTCGCGATGCACGTTGCCAACGTGAAAGTTTGCCTCCGGATCGCCAGGGTCGATCGCAAGGGCCTGCTGCCACTGCTCTTGTGCGAGCGAGACGTTGTCGGCCGCGAGCGCAAGGCGCGCCTGTTGCAACGCTTGCTCGATTCGGGCACGGTCGGCCGACGTCTCGGGCGCCAATGCGCCGCCTGCCGCGGCGCGCGAGGGCACTGACGACGTTACGAGCGCGCCGTGACAGTCCTTGTAGCGCCGCCCGCTGCCGCAGGGACACGCCGCGTTGCGCGAGGGCGCGGAGGCGCTCATCGTCGCGCCCGCGCCGACGCGTGCAATGCGAGGTCCGCGGCGACGCGCGTGACCACGCCGCTCCAGTCGTGCGCGGTGGTCTGACGAAACAGCCTCAGCGTCGGGTACCACGGAGTGTCGTCGCGATCGAGCAGCCACCGCCAGTCGGGAGCGTAGGGCAGCATTACCCAGCAGGGTCGTGCAAGCGCACCCGCGAGATGGGCGATGCTAGTGTCGACACTGATGATCAGGTCGAGCTCGGCGATGAGCGCAGCCGTGTCGTCGAGCGTGAATTGCGCCGGCAAGGGTGCGATCTGCGCGGTCGTGAGCTGCTGCCCAAGTTGCGCGGCAGTCTCGCCGTGCTGCAGGGAAAACCAGGCAACGTCAGGCACCTCGAACAGCGGCGCCAGGCTGGCGAGCGACATCGAGCGGCGGCGGTCGTTGCTGTGGGTTTTACTACCCGCCCAGGCGATGCCTGCCGTGAGTCGCTCGCCGTGCGCCGCGAGCGTTGCACGTGACATTGCACTACGCTGGGAATCGACACGGATATAGGGGACCGGCGCCGGAATGGAATCGATGCTGACGCGCAGTGCACCGGGAAGCGACAGCAGGGCGATATGTGCATCGTAAGCCGGAAGTCGGCTGCCCTCCCGAACAACTTCGGCCACGCCAGGCACGGTCGACAGCAGCGAGTGCAACGGCAAAGGACAGGTGACAATGACACGTGCACCTTCCGCCGCTAGCGGCGCCGCGAATCGCGCGAACTGTACTGCATCCCCGAGGCCCTGCTCCGCATAAACGAGCAAGGTCTTGCCCTGGACGTCGCCCGCATCCCAGCTGGGGCCGGCGAAGGCGTGGCGGTTCTTGCCGAGCTCGGGCAGTTTCAGGCGCCAGTCGTATTCGACGAAGCCCTCGGCGAATCGTCCCGCCACGAGGAGCGCCAGCGACAGATTCCAGTGCGCGTGCGCGAAGGCAGGATCGAGTGCCACAGCGCGCCGGAAAGCTTCGGTCGCCGCGTCGATCTGATTGAGCGCCTGCAGCGCCAGACCGAGATTGTTCCAAGCGACCGCGTGCCGGGGATTTAGCTCGAGCGTCGCCTGGTACTGTGCGATCGCATCGGTCTCGCGGTCCGCCGCGGCGTACGCGAGCCCGAGATTGTTGTGGAACTCGGGCTCGGCAGGCAGCGCGACAACGGAGGCCTCCAGCAACGGCAGCGCCGACACCAGCGCTCCACGCTGGTATTCGATCACTCCAAGATAGTGCTGCGCGACCGGATGCGCGGGTTCCCGCTCAAGAACCTGGCGATAGATGTGCGCTGCCGCATGCATCGATCCGTGCTGGTGCGCGGACAACGCGGTGCGCATGCGCTCTGCGGTCGAGGGCACGAGCATTGGAGCCGCCGCCGGATTTGCGCCCGTTACGCCGCCGCCACCAGCAGTCCCGTGGCAATGCTTGTAGCGCTTGCCGCTGCCGCAGGGGCATGGATCGTTGCGGCCCACTGCGGGCATCGCATTATCATTGGCCTGCGCTGTCTGCAGACCGGCGGCGGCGCCCACATCGTCGGGCGACGCATCGAGAATGCAGCGAAAAATGGCTGCGGCTGCTTTCCACTGGCCCATCGCCAGGCAATTTCGTCCAAGCTGCGCGAGTTGCGGCGAGCGCGCGATCGTGGGGCTGAACAGGCGAACCAGGTCGACGATCTCTTCCTGCGCGACGACGCGGCAGAAATTGAACAGTCCGTGAAAACCGAAAGGCATACCGATGGGATACGCGGCTTCGAAGGCGAAGGCGTCGGCCAGTTTTTCACTCGCAAAGCGAATGCCGTGCTCGCGCTCGAGCAATGGCCGCGCACTGCGCCCGATGGTGACATCCTCCGCCTCGCTGAGCACGATGCGCGGGTCCTGCAGCGCTTCCAGCAGCTTGCGCGAGCGCAGCGAAAAGCCGCCATTGCCCACGCGCATCTCGTCGGTATGCCAGAACCATTTGGCGCCGATGTAGTCGACCTCGAGAAACTCCGCGCGCCACGCGTCGGGATTGACCACGTAACCGTCCCACTGCATCACGAGTACGTGCGGCGTGTCGATGTGCGCGAGCAGCGATTTGAGGACGAACTGCGAATACGCGTCGCGCGAGCCGAGTGGTGCGATCACGTGAGTGTCGATGCCCGGCTCGTCATGCGCGCGGTCGGTAATGAAGCGAATTGCGCCGAACCGGATCGCCGTCGACGAACGTCGCAGCGCACGCAGCGCCAACGCGTGGTTGACGGTGTCGATACAGCACAGCGTGACGCCAGGAAGATCAAGCATCGGCATTCGGTCAGAGTGGTGCGCGGCCGCTGCCGGCGCTCACGCAGGATCGGGCGCGAGATCGGCTGTCGACGCAGACTGGTTTAGCTGATTCCAGATCAGCATCCCCGAAGTGATGAGCAGTGGCGCCAGGTGAAGCGTCGCCCGGTTGGCGGTGGTGAGATCCGCCATCCACACGGCGGCTTCGGTGATCGAGAATACGATGAACAGGAACGCGAGTCCGGTCGCGACGGTGACCGAGAGCGGGAGCAGCGGAGGCTTGAACAGGCGGCGCGCCGCCACGACCCAGAGCACGATTAGCCCGTACCACAGCAGATTCCAGTTGCCCATGAGGAAGTACGTGCGCACCAGCTCGCGCCACGCCGGCGCGAAATCCAGGCGCAACGGATAGCCGAGGACGGTCCATTGGGTGCGCGCGAGCACGAACGCGACGACGATCGCAATCGTAGCGCCGGTGGCCAGCGCGCGCAGGCCATGGCGTGGCAGCAGCGTGACGACGACCGCAGGCAGAAGCGTCAGCGCCCAGACCAGACCCGGATTCTTGATCAGCGGGCACGCGCAGGCGAGCGCCAGCGCGACGATCGCGTCGCGCGCATCGCGGCGCAGGCACCAGCGGTACGTCGCCAGCGCCGCGAGCGTGTAGACCACCGCCTGCGGCAGATCCGCGTATCCGGCGAGGGCGGCGTGGACGTCGAGCAGCGGCAGCGTGGCCACGAGGTAGGCGCCGATCATCGCCGTCAGGGGCGCGACTTTTTCACCGCGCAGCACTCCGTATACAGCCAAGGTAAGCGCGATCAGCAGCGCCAGCCAGGGCCAGTTCATCGCCGAATCGTCCCACTGCCCGATCATCACGCAGGTCCACACCTGCAGCAGCGGCATCGTCCCGGGATAGCCCGGAGACGCGTCGAAGTAGAGTCCCGGCGTGCCGGCGAGCCACTGCTCGGGAGTGCCGAATGGCGCGATGCGCCCCAACTCGTACCAGACCCGTGCCTTGGTCGCCCACTGCACCCACGCATCCCACGGGTAAAGCGGACGCCATGCGATCTCCGCGGCGACCAGCGCGAAGCGCAGCGCGATCCACGCCGTCAGCACGATCCATATCATGCGCTGCCAGCGCGGCAACGCGGCCGGCGTGATCACGATGCGCAACGCGTCGGCACTTGGGACGCTCAGGTATCGTGTGCGCCATGCCCACCACACCGTACCTGCGATTATCGCGAGCAGCGGCAGCGCGATCGAGGCACGACTGAAACCGACGCCGGCAACGCTGAGCACGCGCATCCACAGCGTCAGCAGGATCGCGCCTGCCGGATAGCCGTAGCCCACGGCGAGCCATGGCGACGAACCCTCGTCGCGGCGGGGCCACCCGAGCGCTGCCAACACCGCGACACCGAGCAGCCACGGAAGCGCGACCGACACTACGATCTGCACGCTTTCCATCAAAGCACCTTGAACATCGCTGCGCCACCTTCAACGAGCAGGAGCTCCGCTTGCACCGGCGGTTGTCCTTCCCATCGCAGGCTCTGGGTGGCGGCGTTGAACTGCACGCCACGCCGCTGGAACACCACGACGTAGTCTCCCGGCCGCAACGCCGACGCTGGCGGCATAGCATTCACCCACGGCGAGAAGTAGACGTTGTACGGATAGAGGTGATACGCGGCGCGGTCGCGGAAATAGTGCTCATCGGCCACCATGAACACGCGCGCCGGCGGTGGCGGCAGCTTGGCGCGCACCTTTTCGATGAATGCGAAAACCATGCCGTCTTCGGCGGCAAGGTGCCGCTCGCGCCACGACTTGCCCGCGTAGGTCTGCGCGGTGACGCTGGCTTGACGCGCGAGATTCCATTGCAGACGCGCATCGAGCGCGAACCAGCCAGCGGCGAACAAGCCTCCGACGATCAGCGCACCGGCAGGTCCCACCCACTGAGGGCACCAGCGCGCCAGCAATGCGTAGAGCAGCGCGGCGACGCCGATGATCACCGCGAAAATGAATGGCATCGGCAGCTCCTGCACGTCAGCGCCGCCGATGATGAGGTTGATCGACGAACCCGTCCACGGTTCGAAGGTGAACCATTCGCGAGCGCGGTCGGACAAGACTTCGGCGGCGCTCATCGTCTTGGCGGTCGCGCCGACGATCACGATAGGCTGGGTATAGGCCCCCTTGAAACCGATGGCGAGGCCAGTGATCGTTCCGTTCCAGTCCGGATCGCCTTCAAGCGTGAATGGCTGGATGCGCCCGCTCTCGACCGCCAGGCGACGGTTGAACACTCGGGTGGGCTCGTAGTCGTTGTGCCACAGTAGCGCGACCTCGACGCTGTCGGGAACGCCGATGCTTTGCCACGCGATCACAGGGTACTGCGATGAGCGCAGCGACGTGACGACGCTCACTAACGTCGCGTCGCTCGCATCGGGCGACGTCAGCTGCAGCCCTTCCGGACGAAGCTGTCCCGTGCCGCGCGCAACCGCCATCTGCGCGGGCGTCCAATGCTGCGTGCGCGCGCTCGTGAACCAAGCGCCCTGCACGGCAATACCGAGATAAAGCAGAAGGCATATCGAAGTACTGGCGACGAAGAGCCACAGCGCAACGGCCAGCGGACGCGGACCGGCGCGCACAGGCACTGCTGCGGGTGCGGAAGCGACGGTATCCGGTGGAGTTCCCGGTCCGGCCGCCGGCGTTTCGGCAAGATCGCTCACGAAGGAGGGTGAACAGGCCCTAGTACGCGTTGCGGCTCTTGAGCACGTGCCACACGGTGAGCGCGAGGATGCGCAAATCGAACCACAGTGACCAGTTCTCGATGTAATACAGGTCGTATTGTATCCGCTTGGCGAGGTCGCTGCTCCCGCGCAGGTCGTTGACCTGCGCCCAGCCGGTGATGCCGGCCTTGACCATATGCTTTTGCATGTAGCCCGGGATTTCCTGGCGGAAACGCGCGACGAATTCGGGACGCTCGGGACGCGGCCCGACCAGCGACATGTCGCCGCGAAGCACGTTGAACAGCTGCGGCAGCTCGTCGAGGCTTAAGCGGCGAAGCAGCGCCCCGATCGCGGTGGTGCGAGGATCGCTCTGGCGCGACCACACCGGACCGCTCGCGGTCTCGGCACCTGTGTGCATCGAGCGGAACTTGAGCATCGTGAAGTGCCTGCCGTTCCAGGTCACGCGCTGCTGACGGTAAAGCACGGGCCCCTGCGAACTGAGCTTGATGACTACTGCGACGATCAGCAGCACAGGTGAAAGGACCAGCAGCGCGACGCCCGCGCCGATGTAGTCCTCTATCGCCTTGAGGAAGCGCTGAGCACCCTGCATCGGTGTGTCGGTGAGACCGATGACGGGCATACCCGCGATTTCGGAGAAACTGTGCCGCAGCAGCTGGAAACCGAAAATGTCCGGAACGTAACGCACCTGAACGGGATGGTCGCGCAGGTCGGACACCAAGCTGCGGATGCGCTCCTCGGCGCGCAGCGGCAGCGCTATCCAAACCTGGTCGAGCTCGCCGCGATCGAGGTCGCCAGGCAGCCGATCGATGCTTCCGAGTACCGGCACACCGTCGACCTGCATACCCGCTAGGCCGGGCGTGTCGTCGTAGAAGCCATGCAGATGCAGCCCGCTCCACGGCGCGCGGCGCAGACGAAGCGCCACCTCCCTGCCGAGCTCTCCGGCGCCAACGATGCAGATGTGGCGCAGGTTATAGCCGCGTTGCCGCAGCGAGCGCAGGATAAGGCGCAATGCAACGCGTACGGTGGTCTGCAGAACGAATCCGCTGGCGACCCAGATCGCCACCCAGACCCGCGAATACACGGTGCCGCTCTTGGTGACGAAGACGACGAACACACCAAGCGCGAGGAGGATCAGCCAGCCGGAGACGAGCGCGCGAACGTCCTCGACGATGCTGGCTCCGCGCTGTGGGCGATAAAGCCCAACCGCCGGAAACACGATCATGCTCGTAAGCGCTACAGCGCCGATCGCCAGCCAGTAGGCGGGTGCGATGGCCAGCTCGGGGAGATAGGTCAGATGCGCGCCGATCCCGGCGAGCGCGATGATGACCGGATCCGCTGCGCGCGCGAGCTCGTCGAGCGTCGATGCGTTGGTCTTGATCAGGTTTCGCGGTGTGTTCAACACGGTGTGGCGGGACTGATCGAGACGGCGCTGTGCGCCGCAAGACGCGTGTGAGCACGCTCTACCTGAGCAGCAAATCGCTCACGGAACAGCGCTCGCGAAAAGCGCAAGGCGTTCCTACGGCAAGCGTCGTGGTCGATCGGGCAGGCACGCGCTTCGAAGGCCGTGATTGCCGATCTGATCGCAGCGGCGCTTTGTTCGGCGAAGAACACGCCGGTAGGCTCAAGGCCGTTGTCGCCGCCGCTTATCGTTTCCAGCGCGCCTCCGCCCGCGTAAGCGATCACCGGCGTGCCGCACGCCTGCGCCTCCAGCGGCGCGATGCCGAAGTCCTCCTCGGCGGCGAAAACGAAGGCGCGTGCTTCGCGCATCATGTCGCGCATGCGCTCGCGCGAGACTTCGCCAGCGAATTCCACATTGGCGCTCGCGCGATTGCGCACGCGTGCGAGCTCCGGGCCGTCGCCCGCGACCAGCAGGCGGCGCTCTGGCGTTGACGCGAACGCCTCCACGATGGCGTCGAGCCGTTTGTAGGCGACCCAGCGCGAGGCCGTGAAGAAGTCGCGTCGCGACGGCCGAACCGGGGCGGGCGTGAAGAACTCGACGTCGACCGGCGGATAGACAACGCTTGCATCGCGTCCGTAGCAACGGCGAACGCGCTCGCGGATGAAGTTGGAGATGGCAATGAAATCGTCGACGCGCTCGCTCGCGGTGACGTCCCATCGCCGCAGCCGGTCGAGGATTGCGGTGGCGAGCGCGCGCTTTGGACCGCGCAGCGCGTCAGCCGCGTCGAGATAGGTTTCGCGGAGGTCCCATGCGTAGCGCATCGGAGTGAGACAGTAGCAGACATGCACTTGCCCACGCTGTGTCTTCACCCCCTTGGCAACAGCATGCGAAATCGATATCACCAGCGGATAGCCGGAGACGTCGAGCGACTCGATGGCCCGTGGGAATAGCGGCAAGAGGGCGCGGAAGTGCCGCGCCGCGCCCGGCATGCGCTGCAGGAAGCTCACGCGGGCGTGCTTGCCGAGAATATGCCGGCGCATTGCATCGGGCAGGAAGTCGACCAAAGAGAAAAGATCGGCCTGCGGATAGAGTTCCAGGACCTCGGCGAGCACCTGCTCGCCGCCTCGCCATGTGTCGAGCCAGTCGTGGACGAGCGCGACGCGCTGGAGGGCAGGGGATTGGAGCGCTGTCATCGGGGATGAGTCGGGCATGCACATGCCACGCCGGCCTGCGTCGCCCGAAACGAAGGATGATACTATTCGCGGTGTCCATGGCGCGACACGATGCGACACGAGACGCTGGCCATTGGTGCATATTCGCGAGCGCGACAAAGAGCGTTGAAACGAGCGCCCAATGGGTGCGTCGCCCCTGCGCGGGTTCTGCGGCGCGCTGAATGATCGATTCCGGCCGACGGGCACCCGATGACGGTGACTCCGGCGAGGACTATTCCGCTTGATAGCCCCCAATCTGGCCAGCGCCTGGCGCTATCGCAACTTCATTGCATCGTCGATCCGTTCCGAGATCCGCGCGCGCTTTGCGCGCAGCAAGCTCGGCGGCCTGTGGATGATCATTCATCCCCTGGCGCAGGCAGCAATCTTCGCGCTGGTGCTGGCGGGGATCATGTCCGCGAAGCTGCCGGGCATGGCCAACGACAGGTCTGCGTACGCCCTGTACCTGCTCTCCGGCATGCTTGGATGGTCGCTGTTCGCCGACATCGTCAATCGCAGCCTCACACTGTTCGTCGACAACGCGAACCTGCTCAAGAAGATGAGCTTTCCGCGCATATGCCTGCCGATCATCGCCGCCGGCTCCGCGCTGCTCAACAACATTCTGCTATTCATCGCCGTGCTGGCCGCCTTCGCGGCGTTCGGTCGTTTTCCGGGTATGACCGCCGTGTGGGTGCCCCTGCTCATGCTGCTCACGCTGTCGATGGGCCTTGCCATCGGCCTGTTGCTCGGCGTGGTCAATGTGTTCGTGCGTGACGTCGGCCAGATCGTGCCGGTGGCGTTGCAGTTCGGGTTCTGGCTGGCGCCGATTGCCTATACGCCGGACATCGTGCCAGGCGGGCTGCGGCGTCTCGTCCAAGTCAACCCGATGACACCGATCGTCGAGGGTTATCAAAGCGCTCTGTTGTTCGATCGCGCGCCCGACGTATCCGCGCTCGCGTGGCTGGCGCTGACGTGCGTGCTGCTGCTGGTCGCGGCGCTGACGATGTTTCGGCGGGCAAGTCCCGAAATGGTCGACGTGCTATGAGTGCTGCCGGGCCGCTTCAGGGCGCTCGCCTCCTGGGGGAAGCGGCGCGCAGCGACGCTGGGGGGAAACATACAAGCTCGCCGGTACTTGCCGTGTCCGGGCTGGGCAAGGCGTTCCGCCAATACCGCTCCGAGTGGCAGCGCGTCGTCTCATGGTTCGGCGCGCCGGTCACCCCGAGCAGAGAGCATTGGGCGTTGCGCGAAGTGAGCTTCGACGTCGCGGCAGGCAGCGCCGTCGGCATCGTTGGCCAGAACGGCGCCGGCAAGAGCACGCTGCTGAAGCTCATCGCAGGAACCCAGCGGGCGACCGAGGGCAGCGTGCAGGTGTCCGGGCGGATCGCGGCGATCCTGGAGCTGGGGATGGGCTTCAACCAGGAATTCACGGGACGGCAGAACGCGATCCACGCCGCCGGCTTGATGGGATTGAGCGCCGACGCCATCGCGCAGGCGATGCCCGACATCGAAGCTTTCGCCGAGATCGGCGGGTACTTCGATCAGCCGGTGCGCACCTATTCGAGCGGCATGCAGATGCGGGTGGCGTTCGCGGTCGCCACCGCCTTTCGCCCCGATGTACTGATCGTCGACGAGGCGCTGTCGGTCGGCGACGCGTATTTCCAGCACAAGAGCTTCGGGCGCATCCGCGCGTTCAAAGAGCAAGGCACCGCGCTGCTGTTCGTTACCCACGGCATGGCCGACGTCCGTGCGCTATGCGATCGCGTGATCCTGCTCGACCGCGGGCGCATCCTGCGCGACGGTGTGCCCGACGAGGTGGTCGACTTTTACAACGCACTGATCGCGCGCAAGGACAACGAGCGCATTGCCGTCGAACAATCGCGCGGGGCCGACGGCTGGCTACGTACACGCTCGGGGACCGGTGAAGCGGCGCTCATCGAGCTTTCGCTCGCCGATGCCGATTCGGAGCTGCCGGTGCGCTCCGCCCGCGTAGGACAGCGCCTGGCGCTCACCGCACGAGTGCGAGCCCACGCGCCAATTCCGCGCCTTGTACTGGGATACATGCTGCGCGACCGCCTGGGCCACGTAGTATGGGGTACCAACACGTGGCATACCGGTCAGGTGGTCGACGACGTGCGCGGCGACCAGCTCGTCGTGTACACGCTTCGCTTCACCTGCACGCTCGGACCCGGATCGTATTCGTTTTCGCCCGCGCTCGTGAGTTCGGACACGCATCTCGTCGACAATTACGAGTGGACCGACAATGCGCTCGTGTTCGACGTCGTCAACCCTGACCAGTCGTACTTCATCGGATCGAACGCACTCGACGCGAAGTTCGACATCAGGCGCGAGGAATCTCGCTGAATGTTCACTTCGTATGCCCAGAACTTCGAGGATGTGATGCTGTGGCGTGCGCTGAAGCATGTCGACTGCGGCTTCTACGTCGATATCGGGGCGCAGGACGCGATCGTCGACTCGGTAAGCATGGGCTTCTACGAACAGGGTTGGCGCGGTGTGCACGTCGAGCCGGTCGAAGGCTACGCGCAGCAGTTGCGCGAGCTTCGACCGGACGAACGCGTTATTCAGGCCGCCGTCGGCGCGCAGCCCGGCGCCCTTACGCTGTATCAGTTCGAGGGCACCGGCCTCACCACGGCGCTGCGCGACGTCGCGGCGCGACACGTCGCGTCGGGTTTCGCCATGCGCGAGGTGAGCGTTCCCTGCACGACGCTCGAGCAGATCCTCGCGGCGTGTGCCGGGCGCGACATCCACTGGATGAAAATCGACGTCGAAGGCTTCGAGCGCCAGGCGCTCGAGGGCTGGCGCGGCGAGGTAAGGCCATGGGTCGTCGTCGTCGAGAGCACTGTACCCGGAACCGAGGCTCCGGCGTACGGAGCGTGGGAGCCGATGCTGATGGCGCGCGGCTATCGCTTCGTATGGTTTGACGGGCTCAATCGCTTCTACGTCTGCGAGCGTCATCCCGAGCTCGAGCGCGCGTTCGATCATGGCGCGGCGGTGTTCGATGATTTTGCGTTGAGCGGCACGGCGAGCGCCAGCTTCTGCTCGATCGTCAACGCGCGCACAGACGGTGCGCGCCGGGAAGCCGCCGCGTCCGCCGCCCGCGCAAGCGAAGTCGAAGTGCAACTCGAACGCTCGTCGGCCGAAGCCCGCGAACTGCGTTCGCGACTGGACGCCGCCGAAGCTCACGCCGCCGCGATGCAGGCGCATGTCGAGGCGATGGTCAACACGCTGTCGTGGCGGATGACCTCTCCGCTGCGAAGGCTGCGCGCGGTTCTCGGACTCGCGCCGGCTGCAGACGGCGCTCCGGCGCGTGGGCTCGCGCGCCGATCGGTGGACTTCGCGAAGCGCTCCGGAATCTATTCGCGCGTCGCGCCGTGGATGCGCGAGCGCTACCCCGGTCACTGGTCACGCGCCAAACGCTGGCTGCTGGAAAGCGCGCCTTCGCGCATCGAGTCGTCCACCGACGACTCGACGAGTGCGGGGCGCGCACTCTTGGGCACGTCGATCCCTCACTCGGCCGATGCCATCTATCGCGCGGTTGCCGACTCGAACTCGCTAAGTGTCGACGCGCTGTCGGCTCTGCTCGAGCAGGAAATCGCCCGGCAGCGCAAGGCATGAGTCGCGCGCTAGGCGACCCCGGTCGCGACGCGAGCGCGGCGTGCGCAGGCTCGCGGGACGTTCCCGCGATCGCGCGCGGCTTGACCGCCCGCCGCGGCCAGCGCGTCCAAAGCCGCTGAATCGACGTGCGTGTGCTCGCGGATCTGCAGGCGTGTCAGTCCGAGGCTTCGGCTGGACGGGGTGTGGGCCGGTATGCGCAAAGCCTCGCGCTCGCGATGGCAGCGCGCGCGGGGGAGGATGAGCTTCGCCTGTGCTTCAACGCAGCCTACGCTGGCAATCTCGCACAAACGATGGCGCCGTTCGAGCTTGCGGTCGGCCGTGGCCGGCTGAGCGCGTATCGATATCCGCATCTGGCCGAGCACGATCCGCCCCAGCGTGCCGAGGACGCTCTCGTCGCGGCCACGCTGGTGAGGCGGCATTGGATGAGCCTGCAGCCCGACGTCGTGCACGTGGCGCACGTGTTCGAGGGATTTCAAGGGAGGGCGACCGTTCCAAAGCGCTGGCCGGCGGTTGCCGGGGTGCTGCGCGCAGCGACGCTCTATGACCTCATTCCGTTGCGCATGCCGCACCATTATCTTGCGGACACGGCGCATGCAAACTGGTATCGGAGCAAGCTCGATACCCTTCGCGAGTGCGACCTTCTGCTGGCTATCTCGCAATCGACCCGCGCCGATGCCGTTGACCTGCTGGGTATCGACGCGCGGCGTATCAGCATCATATGGGCTGGCGTGGACGCCGTGTTCCGTGCTGCGCCTCGCGGGGAGCCTCCACCGCAGGCGGTGCTCGGGCGGCATGGCATCAGCAAGCGCTTCGTGCTCTACACCGGAGGTGACGATCCACGCAAGAATCTCGAAGGCGCCATCGCCGGATTCGCGGCACTTCCCGGCGCCGTGCGCGAACACCTGCAATTCGTGATCGTCTGCTCGATGTCGGAGCAGACGCGCGTACGCCTCGTCGAGACGGCGCGCCGACTGGGCGTCGGCGATGCGGTCGTGCTGGCCGGATTCGTCGACGAGCACGACCTGGTCGCGTTGTACAACCATTGCGCCACATTCGTCTTTCCCTCTCTCTACGAGGGCTTCGGTCTGCCGGTGGTCGAAGCGATGGCCTGCGGCGCGCCGGTGATCGGCGCCGACAATTCTGGCATCGGCGAAATCATTGCGCGTCGCGATGCCGTGTTCGACGCGGCTAACCCGGCCGCGCTCGCCCAGCGGTTGCATGCTGTGCTCGGCGACGCAGATTTCCGCGAGGATCTGCGCGATTACGGGCTGCGCCGCGCGCGCGAATTCACGTGGGAGCGCTCCGCCGACCTCGCCTTGGACGCGATGCGCGACGCACGCTCGCGCGGGATCGCACGGGCGGGAAGTCGCACGGTCGTCGCGGTCGCTAAGCCTCGCATCGCGCTGTTCACGCCGTTGCCGCCTTGCAAGTCGGGGATCGCCGACTACAACGCTGCGTTTATGCCTCATCTCGCCCGCCATTTCGATATCGACGTCTACGTCGACGATTACGAAGTGAGCGACCCGGCCTTGAGCGAACGCTTCGCCGTCCTTCCGCACACGCGGTTCGGGGAGCAACGCGGCCGTTACGACGCCATCGTCTATGAGATGGGAAACTCCGAGTTCCACGCGTACATGCTCGATTACCTCGCGCGCTATCCCGGCGTTGTCGTGCTGCACGATGCTTTCCTGAGCGGACTTTACGGCTACGTGGACTTCAACCTCGGCCGCGCGGGAAGTTATCAGCGCGCGTTACTTGGATCGCACGGGCCCCGCGGCCGTCGCTACCTCGCGCCAGTGCAAGGCCACCCGGACCCCATCGGCGCGAGCATGGTCAACCTGCCGGTCAGCAAGATGGTGATCGATGCCGCGATCGGCGTCATCTCGCACACGCCATTCAACCTGGACGTGGCAACGTCGAATTATCCCGAAGGCTGGGCGGCGCCGTACCGGATCATCAAGCAGATGGTGCGCCTGCCGCCGTTGATCTCCGATGCTATGCGCGTGGCTCTCAGGGGCGAGCTAGGCTTCGGGACCGACGACTTTCTCGTATGTACCTTCGGACACGTCACATGGACGAAGAGCGGCGACGTGCTGCTCGATGCGTTCACGCGTTCCGCTTTGGAGACGGCTTCGGCGGCGAAGCTCGTGTTCGTGGGAGAAATGGCGCGCGATGCTTTTGGTCATCGACTTACACGCGCAATCGAAGCCAGCGAATTCGCCTCCCGCGTTCGAGTCACCGGCTATATCGACGAATCGACCTATGCGAAGTATCTCGCAGTTGCCGATCTCTCCGTACAGTTGCGCACGCACACGCGCGGCGGAACGTCGAAGGCCATCCTGGATTGCCTCGCGCACGGCGTCGCACTGATCGCCAACGAGGCGGGGAGCTTCGCCGACTACCCTGAAGGCGTCATCCGAAAGATCGGTACCGTACCCGATGCGGCCGAGCTCGCCGACGCATTGACGCACCTTCGACAGGACTCTGACGGGCGCGCCGCTCTGCGCGCCGCAGGCCGCAACTATGTCATCCGCGAGCACGATGCCGAGCGCATCGCCGCGCAGTACGCCGAAGCTATCCCTGAGATGATCGCGCGCGCCGAGGCCGCATCGCTGCCGGCGGCACTGCACGAAATCGGCGCAACCATGGTCACGAGCGGGGCACACCATTCGGTGAAAGCGATTGCATCGGCACTGCAGGAAGATCTACTGCAGCCGCGATTCGCGCGTCGGCGCATCGTAGTCGACGTCTCGCATATCGCTGAGAAGGATCACCAGACCGGCATTCAGAGGGTCGTGCGAAACACCGTTCGCTGGCTCTATTGCGCCGAACGCGCGGGATTCGACGTCGTCGCGGTGCGATTGGAAGGAAATCGCCTGGTCCAAGCCGTGCCATGGCTGGTGTCACAGGGACTGGTCGCAGCAGAGGGGCCGTCCGCCCACGGGGAAATGGCGATCGAATGGCGTGCCGGCGACATCCTCCTGATGCTCGATTCGTCGTGGGCGAAGATCGACGCGTACCTGCCACTGTTCGAAAAGGTACGCGTCCACTTGGGCCGCATCTACTGTGTCGTGTACGACCTGCTGCCGATCCGTTTTCCGCATCTCTTCGTCGAGGGCGGGGCCCAATGGTTCACCGGATGGCTCGACAAGGCATTGCGCCACAGCGATGGGTGCATTTGCATCTCGCGCGCGGTCGCCGACGAAGTGCTCGCATATCTGCGCGTGAGGAGCGAGCCGCCTCCTGCCCGGCTGGGATTCTGGCACCTCGGATCTGACTTCCTTGCTTGTCCCGGCGGCGTGGAAAGCGAGCGCGTGCGACGCGCGCTTCGCGGACGCTGTGTGCTCATGGTGGGCACGGTCGAGCCGCGAAAGAATCACGCTCTGGCGCTGGAGGCTTTCGAGCGACTCTGGAGTCGCGGGGTCGATGTCACCCTTTGCATCGCCGGCAAGCCGGGGTGGAACGTCGACGTGCTGCTCACGCGTCTGCGTACGCATCCCGAAATCGGTAGCCGCCTGCACCTGCTCGAGGATCCGAGCGATCCGGAGCTCGCATATGCGTACGCTCACAGCGCGGGCGTGCTGCTCGCCTCCGCGGGCGAGGGATTCGGCCTGCCTCTGGTCGAGGCCGCGCAATTTGGCACGCCAATCCTGGCATCGGACATCGCGGTGTTCCGCGAGATCGCTGGCGAGCATGCGAGTTATTTCGCGCTCGGCAGCGCCGATGACCTTGCCGCGGCGATCGAGCAGTGGCTGGCGCTGCCATCATCGAAGCGACCCGACGCCGGCGCCATGCCGCGGCTAAGCTGGGAGCAAAGCGCGCTCGGGCTGCTCGATGTGTTGCTGGACGATCGCTGGTATAAGCTTCGGCGCGACGCATGATAACAGCCGATCCGAAGCGACGACTCCTGGTCACGGGCCTTTCCGGCTTCGTGGGGGCAACCATTGCTCGCGTGCTGCAAACAACAGCGCACGGGCAGCGCTGGACGCTCGCCAACATCGCCGCGACACTCGATCTTCGTGAGCAAGGCGCGGTGTCGCAACTCATCGCGCAGCAACGACCTGATGCGGTGATCCATCTCGCCGCCCAGAGCGCCGTGCCGGAGTCGTTTCGCGATCCGGAGACCACGCTGCAGGTCAATATCATCGGCACGCTGCATCTTTTGCGGGCGCTCGAGGCGGCGCAGTTTCGCGGGCGCATGCTCTACGTGGGCACTGGAGAAGTCTACGGGTTGGTGCCGGAAGCCGAGCTCCCAGTGAGCGAAACGCGGCTGCCGCGTCCGCGCAACCCGTACGCAGTCAGCAAGCTCGCCGCCGAGGCGCTGTGCTGGCAATATCATGTGAGTCGCGGAATGGACATCGTGCTCGCGCGGCCCTTCAATCACATCGGCGCGGGACAGAGCGATCGATTCGCGGTTTCGGACTTCGCGCGGCAGGTCGCCGATATCGCCCAGGGCCGCCAGCCGCCGGTGCTTCGAGTCGGCGATCTCGACGTCACGAGAGACTTCACCGACGTGCGCGATGTGGTCGAAGCATATCTCGCGCTGCTCGAGCGCGGGCACGCTGGGGAAATCTACAACGTGTGCTCGGGCGCGGAGCACAGCTTGTCCTCGATACTGCAGGCGCTCATGGATCTGGCCGGTGTCGAGGCGAAAATCGAGACGCAGGTCGAGCGCATGCGTCCTTCCGAACAGAGGCGCATGCGCGGTGATGCTTCCAAGATTTTCACGGCGACCGGCTGGAAGGCGTCGACGCCGATCTCCGTATCGCTGCGCGCGGCGCTACAATCGTGGCAGAGGGGAAAAGATGAATAAGAGTGCACTCATTACCGGCGTCAGCGGACAGGACGGGGCTTATCTCGCAGCGCTGCTGCTGAACAAAGGCTATCGCGTCCACGGGCTGCTGGCGCGGCGCAGCTCGGATTCGATGTGGCGGCTGCGCGCGCTCGGCATCGTCGACGATGTCGCGATCATCGAAGGCGATCTGACCGATGTGAGCTCGATCGATCGCGCGCTCGCCGCGAGCGAAGCGCACGAGGTCTACAACCTGGGCGCGCAGAGCTTCGTGGCGACGTCGTGGCAGCAGCCCCTCCTCACCGCTGGGGTGACCGGCATTGGCGCCATGAACGTGCTCGAAGCGGTGCGCCGGCATGACCAGAAGATACGCTTCTACCAGGCGTCGACCAGCGAGATGTTCGGCCTCATCCAGCGCGAGCGCCAGGACGAATCGACGCCGTTCCATCCGCGCAGCCCTTACGGAGTCGCCAAGCTGTTCGCGCACTGGACTACGGTGAATTACCGCGAGAGCTTCGGCCTGCACGCCTCGAGTGGCATCCTGTTCAACCACGAGTCGCCATTGCGCGGCATAGAGTTCGTCACCCGCAAGGTGACCGACGCAGTGGCGCGTATCAAGCTCGGAAAGCAGCGCGAGCTCCGGTTGGGCAACATCGACGCCAAACGCGACTGGGGGTTCGCGGGCGATTATGTCGAAGCGATGTGGCTGATGTTGCAACAGGACGCCCCCGGCGACTACGTCATCGCGACCGGCAAGACCACCACGGTGCGCGACATGTGCAAGATCGCATTCGATCATGTGGGGCTTGATCACCGCGACCACGTCGTCGTCGATCCCAAGTTCTTCAGGCCGGCCGAAGTCGACGTTCTGCTCGGCAACCCTGCCAAGGCGCACTCGGTGCTCGGATGGCAGGCGAAGACCGATATCAGCGCGTTGATCGCAATGATGGTCGACGCCGATCTGGCGCGTGTGAAGCGCGAGTGATACCGCTGACGCATCGCGCCGTCTTTCCGCCAGTCAGGCGGCAACGATTCTCATCAAGCCATTGACCGATCCCTCGGCCGTATCGTCGCGCAGCGCCGACCTTCCGGTCAGTCCCGCCCCAGGCGCGCGACGCGTCTATCTGGAATGCACTTCGACCTACGCGAGCAGGTATCACACCGGCATACAGCGGGCGAGTCGAAATCTTGTCGAAGCACTGCTCGAGGTGCGGGGTCCGTCCATCGTTACCCCCATCGTCCATGATGGGCGCCGGCTGATTGCGATCGACGCGTTGCCGCGTGCTGCCGGTCCGCGAAGCGATCGCAATGCGACCGACCGCCTGCGTAGCGGTTTCCATCGCGCGCGCGCGGCCACGCTGCGCATCATTCCGTCGCGCGCACTACGCAACCTGCTGCATTCGCAACGCCTCGAGTTCGGGTTGCGCAGTCTTGTTCACGGCGCACACAATCTGCGGCGCCGACTGAAATCGACGATGCGTCCGTCGGCACGCGTCGAGTTCCACGCATCCGACGTGCTCATCCTCCTCGACCCGTCGTGGAGCGTCAACCTGTCGCGTGAGCTGGCTCGCGCACGCGCGGCAGGTGCCAAGATTTGGGTGGTGGTCTACGATCTCATTCCGCTGCTGCGTCCAGATCTCGCGCCGGAAGGTTCGCCGATGCTCATGGACAAATGGCTGCGCCGCGTTTTGCGATACGCCGATGGCTTGCTCGGCATCTCGCGCAGCGTCGCGGATGACCTGAAGACACACCTCGCTCATCTGGGCTTCGCTGCACCGCTCGTGATCGATCACTTCTACCTCGGCGCGGATCTGGACGCACCGGCGAAGTCCGTACCGCTCGATGCGGTGTCGCGCGCGTGCGACGGACCGCCGAGCAGCGTCTTTCTCGTAGTCGGCACAGTCGAGCCGCGCAAGAATCACGCGCGTGTTCTCGACGCGTTCGATCATCTGTGGGCGCAAGGGCTCGACGTGCGCCTACTGATTTTCGGGCGACTCGGATGGCGGTCGGAGGAGCTCGCACGACGCTTGCGCGAGCACGCCGAGTACGGTCGCCGTCTGTTCTGGCTCGACTCCGGAACCGATGCGGAACTCGACTATGCATATCGTCACGCCTCGGCGCTGATCTTCGCGTCGCTATCGGAGGGATTCGGCCTGCCGCTCGTCGAGGCGATGCGTCACGGGTTGCCTGTGATCGCCAGCGACATTTCGGTGTTTCGCGAAATAGGTCTCGACTATCCGGCGTACTTCGATCCCGAGGACGTCCTATCGCTCGAGAACGCCATTCGCGCGCACATCGTAAACAGCACAGGCGCCGGGAACGACCGCGCGACGCCACACCGCTGGCTGACGTGGTCCGAGAGCGCGCAAATGCTGCTTGCGAAACTCAACCGCGATGCCCATATGCTTGCCTCGACGCCGTCCGGCGTAACTGCGCAACAGTCCTGAGGCACGGGGGACTGTTGACCGAACCACTTTATGCGGTATAATCGCGTCTCTCGGCACCTATATTTTCTGTGCCGCGCTCTTTAACAATCTGAACAACCGATAAGTGTGGGTACTTGGGGCCTAGGGACGCCCTGGGCCACCGCGCGTCGCCACGGGCAACCGGAGCGCAAGCGGAGTGGCTACAGGGACTCAAGGAAACAGAAATGGTACTCACACTGAAGGAAGCGGGCTTGGGGCTTTCACGGCGCCAGGCCCGTGGCCAATGACGAATTGCCGGCCACGACAGGTTACCCGCAAGGGCAGCCTGGATGGCCGGTGGTAAGGAGTTGGTCAACGTCAGTATTGAGTATCTTGCAGAGATTAAACTGAAGAGTTTGATCCTGGCTCAGATTGAACGCTGGCGGCATGCTTTACACATGCAAGTCGAACGGCAGCGCGGGGGCAACCCTGGCGGCGAGTGGCGAACGGGTGAGTAATACATCGGAACGTATCCCGTAGAGGGGGATAGCTCGGCGAAAGCCGGATTAATACCGCATATGCTCTACGGAGGAAAGCAGGGGACCCGCAAGGGCCTTGCGCTATGGGAGCGGCCGATGTCCGATTAGCTTGTTGGTGGGGTAAAGGCTTACCAAGGCGACGATCGGTAGCTGGTCTGAGAGGATGATCAGCCACACTGGGACTGAGACACGGCCCAGACTCCTACGGGAGGCAGCAGTGGGGAATTTTGGACAATGGGGGCAACCCTG
>Ga0070713_100000547_pt1 | contig 23895 bp, 19 predicted proteins | sample LARL82metaG_FD_65465 | JGI IMG/M metagenome (GOLD analysis project Ga0070713, IMG submission 65465) | Corn, switchgrass and miscanthus rhizosphere microbial communities from Kellogg Biological Station, Michigan, USA - LAR L8-2 metaG | ecosystem: Host-associated > Plants > Roots > Rhizosphere ...
CCCCTTTGGGTTGGACAAAGTCCCATGGACCACGAGCCCCAGCCTATGGAGAACATGCTTCTGCGACATGGCGTGCGGTCGTGCCTGGAATACGTCAAGTCCGGCGACATCCAAAAGGCCAGAGAACAATCCAATCCGCACCTGTCTCCTCATCTCTCCTTTGTCGATATTGGCGGTCACGGGTACGCCGTGGTCCGCGCCAGCAACAATGACCTGGAGACTGAATTTGTCTGCATCGAACGCCCCGTTGAGCGGCACGATCAACCGGACGGCGGCCCCCTGAATTATCGGGTCAAGTTTCATTCACCCCTATGGCGTAAGGGCGAGACCCCGAAGCTGGATACCAAAGTCGTCGAAGGTGATCCGAAGTTTTCCGTGTGAGATCGGTCCACGGTAGTTGCTTCTGCTCCAGCTAGTGATTGTCATTCCGGGCGCGGCGAGGAATCTGCTGCGCCTATGGTGAGCTCGACTCTCAGTCTCTCAACCCTGTCATGGTGAGCGACGCCCGCAGGAGCCGTACGACCGCGGCAGCTACAAAATCGCCTACACCGCCGTGGGCAGCGAACCAGAAAAATTAATTTTAAGTGATTGAAACTAAATGGTCGGGGAGAGAGGATTTGAACCTCCGACCCCCTGGTCCCGAACCAGATTCCAGATCTTGTTGAACTCTGTTGAAATTTGATGTTTCTAACTGATTGATATTGAACCTGTTGCGAGCCAGCCGTTGAAAGCTGTTGTGATTCAGTGAAGTTAGAGGCTTTCGCATCTACAAAATCGTCTACAGTTTTTGAAAAATTCGGGTGCTTCTTACGAGATTTACTTCAGATTGCCGACCACTCCGCAAGTGAACTGGCAACGGCGACAGACGCGACCGTTCGCAGCTTAAAGCTTTGGGCTGGGCAGTGAAATATTTCTGGTCGCTTCACTCTTCTCGCGCAAATGCCTTGGACAATTTTCGACGGAGGGCCCAATAAGGTACGAGTGCTCGGGTTGAGATCCGCAGCTTCAGCTGGCGGCTGCGATTGTATTTTCATTCTCCGCGGATTCGGCATTGGCTTGATCCATGAGCTCCTGCAGCACCTGAATGGCTCCGCTGATTCGTAACATTGTCTCGCGGAGGTAGGCCTGTTCTTGCTCCAGTTCGCGAATACGAGCGTGTCCGGTTTCAAATTCTTTTTCAATGAAGCGAGACGATTGAGAATCTGGTCGTTTTCCATACGGTTTCCTTTTTAACACTAACTAATATCTTTGCGACATTCGCCTGCATTCCTACAGCGTGACCAGCACAGGAATAGTGCCTTTGCCTTTCTTTAAGGAGCCTAGGGCCTTGCCCAGTACGGCGCCGACGGTCTCGGCGGCATTGGTGACCTTTTGTGCGTGGCCTTTTGTCGGGCTGGTGGTCAGCAAATCGCCTGCTTTTATCGGCGCGATGTCGGCGTCAACCTTGCAAACCCGGCACAATCCGCCGGTCATCAAATATCCGATTTGACCGACGGCAATCCTGGTTTGGTCCAGCGTTTCTAGTTCACTCATGGTAAAGGCCTGGCTGGCATGAGTGGAGACTGTCTTCGCGGAAGCGCGCTCGCGTTTACTGCGACCGGATTTCTTCTCCTCGCCACCGCCCTGAGGCTCGTCTCCGGACTCGTGTTTATGTCCAACATAGAGGTTTTGCACCACACCGCACACGCCTGTGTCATGAACGCGTTGGGTAAGGTCCACCTCGATGGTGGGAATGTTTCCCTGTTCCTGTATGTCGGGCTGGCGCGATGCAATCACCACCACATCGCCCTGCTCCAGCTCCTCGCCGACTTTATTCACGAATTGCACCAGACTCATAGGAAATCCTCCATCTTAGAATGGCAATTCCAGGACTGTGACGTTAAACCAGTCATTGCCGTCAGTATTGGTGCCGACTAAAGGCTGCAGGGTGATAGTGTGATTCCCAGCCGCAACGTTCCCCTGCACAAGTATGTTGGTGGTGAATGCCTTGTGGCTCGACACCTCATTGGTAAAGGAGCGGGTCGTCGCCACGCTCCCTCCATCCAATTGAAGGACCATACCCACATTGCCGGCGCCAGTGGAAAACCCCGAGCCGGAAAAAACAATCACCAATGTGCCGCCGCCGGAAGCGAAGGCGCCGCTTTGGGGCAATGGGCCTTGCCTCTGATTCAGGACCTGGGTGGCCCGCCACATGGGAGAGGTAATTTTTCCGTTCGCATTGATGGTCAGGCGGGCTGTCGGCACAATGGCGGCATCGGCCGCGGTAAGAGCGCTGGGACCAACAAAGAAATTCATGCTTCCATTGTTCTGGTCAACATTGATGACACCGTACCAGCCCGGCGAGATTGCCTTCCAATTGCCATTGAAGTAGGCATTAAAACCCAGGTTTGGCCAATTTGCCATCAGGGACATTCCCTGGTTCCTGCCAAACAATCCCACTGTGTTGCCCACCATGCCATCCACTTCAAATTTGCCTTTGGCCGCGGTTATGCCTACGCCTACATTTCCGTCGGCGCCTACCACGACCCTGGCCACGTTCGCGGTCCGGATTTCCAGATTGCTGGCCGTCATGGCGGAAAGGATGGCTACCGTATCCACGCCCAGCAGCACTTCATTGCTGGCGTTTTTGACGTTGGCATAAGTGCCGGTGGTGCCGGCGCCGCTGATGCTCAGGTTTCGATTCGGCGCGGCTGGGCCGATCCCGACATTGCCATTCACCACCAGACCGGCATTGGCAAAGGCCGCCTGGTTGGCTCCGCTGCAGTTCAGCACCGGCCAGTTCGCTTGCGCAATGCCGTCTTTCTTGAGCGTAAGCTCGGCGACGGTGAGCTCAGTGCCCAGCACAACCCCGGCCAGCTTGCGGTCTGAGTTGTCCACCGTGCCAAGGCCGGTATTCGTTCGAGGGACTTTGGCCAGGATCAGCGTCATGCTCGGGTCGGCGGGCGCAGTCGCGGAGAAAGTCAGCTTGGGCATTTCCGTGATCCGCGTATTTCCCGGGCCGCCGGCCTCGGTAGTGGGATCGGATTGCTGCTCATCATAGGCGATGATGATGTTCAACGTTGTGCCGGCGGGTTGTCCGCCCAGCTCCAGTGTGGTGTTGGAGGGAAAAACAATCTCCTGGCCGGAGCTGTCGATGGCCACGCCGGCAGCCACGGTAACGGCCGTGCCTGTCCCGCCACCCGCTATGGTTACATCAAGTCCGCGTACGATGCCCCAGGTGTGCAGCGCGCTGTTGTGCAGCCGCCGCATGCTCAGGTGATAGTTCTGTTCATCAATAAAATCCGGCGCCCGGAGAAATTGGTGGTCGTAATAGTTGAGTCGTTTGACTGTGTCTGCCATATTCTCTTTCCTTCAATGGCGCGTCTTGCGCCATTGCGCAAATATCACTTCAAAATCCAGGTATCCCAAGTAGAGTGTCGACCCCGATATGGGAGCTGACGCCGATCTGGAACTGTATGGTTTTCACCTGCAGTGTAAAGCTGGTGTGTGCGGGCTTTTGCAGCTCGATGAGCGCAGTCACGATTTCCTTTTGGTTCTCAAAGCCCACCGGATCGGAGTTGGCAAGTGTCACCGTAAAGAAAAACGGGGTGCCGCTGTCGAGAATGGTATCGACTCCGATCTGGGAATGGACGCCCAGTTGAAACTGGGAACCCTGTTCGGAAATCTCTACCGGCGGCCCTCCCATATACGTCTGGACAAATTGCGTGACTCCGGCTTTGGTGCCGCGCAAACGGTAGAGTTGGACAGCCTTCGCAATGAACTTGCGCTTGTGATCGTCCGTCCAATCGCCGCGAAGAGTCAATGCGACCCAGCCCGCCAGCCACGACAAAAACTCCGATGGAGCGCGGTTGAAATTCTCCACCTTGAGCGGATCGCTGGGATAGTCCGGACCGGGATCGAAGTAGCGCTGTATCCCATCCAGAAGCAGGTTTGACCCGCCCTGCTGGTAAGCGCCGCCGATGATCTCCTCCATGCCCGGCTGTTGCAGCAGGTCCTTCCACTCCGCCACGTCATTTTTGGGCAGTCCCAGCAAAATACTCTCGAAGGCCATCAGGAACCTTCCCAGGGGCAGGGGCGGTTGCAGACCAGCGCCGTCTTCCGGCAGCTCCTGAAAAATTGCGGGCAGATAAGCCAGCAGACGGCTCATCTGGCTGCTTCGCGGATCGAGTTTAGTAATGTCGATGTCCATCTTTCCTAATTCAGTTGACTTGTAACTTGCCAATCCACCACGTGCCCCGCATCCACATGGACGAAGAATCCCCGGGTAACATCATGCTGCAACGCGCTTGCAGGAACGCATTCAGCCACTACCGATACGGGATCGGTAATCCCGCTCAGGTTCCGGATTGCCACCTGTACGTCCGACACAAAAATGTCGGTCGGATGAGTGGTAAGCGGACCCGGTCCATTCAGTGCCGGATGGAAGATGGTGCGCACCGTGGATTGGATGGAACCTTTCAGAGACACCGGATCTGTGCCAGCCTGCGCTTTCGCCGTGACCAAAAGTTTTACCTGCATGAATGCCGTGTTCGCGGCAATGACCATGTCCGCGTGGCCGAAGACCGGAAGATGATGGTCCTCAATGCGCAAACCCACCAGATCGCCCTCTTCGTTCGGGATAGACTGGGCTATTACGCACTTGTTATCGCCCGGGGTGCAACTGCTGGCCAGGATCACGTCCGTGACGAAATCAATCCCGGCAATTGTTTCCAGCATGTCATAGATCTGGGAGACATAGACGCTACGCCCAAACGGCCAGCCGTCGCCATTGCCGGACGGAAGCGGATTCAGCAGGCCGGCAAGGCCACTATTGATCGCATTTTTTACATCGTCGTCCAAAGCATCGCTGTTTCGCGCGATCACCAGTTGCGCGGAGATATGGGCATAAAACGGCCCTGTAACGTGGAGCTTGGTGGTGAGCATGCGCCGCTCGTCCAGATAAGAAAACAGCTCGCTGACCTGGGCCGCGCTCGGTTGAGGACTGGGGTCAGCGCCCGCCACAGTAATCAGCTGCGGCGGTGGCTTCAGATTGGGTATCTGCGGGGCAGGCACAATTACTATGCTGACGTGCTCCGGCTTTTCCGCCAGCCGGTCCGCCTCCGTCCCGGCGTCCAGGTTCCTTTGCGGAACGCAGTGTGCCCTGGCAACCAGGTTAATCTGTTTCTTCTGGTCAATCAGCCGCTGGTTGAAACTGTCTTTTGACAGGAATTCGTAATCGTCCCGGGTGACCGCGCGGTAGCGCTCGCGAATGCCAAGCACGGCCTGGCGTATTTCTTCGCGAAGATCGGCTCCCGGAGGCTCTATCCAATCCGGCCCGTTCAACAGCTTGAGAAATTTCCGGACATTGGCATCCGTGACCCGGTTCAGCCTGTAAAGCAACATGTCCCCGAGATAGGCAAACAGCTCGATCAGCGTTATTCCCGGATCGGACGGGTTGTAGTTGGTCCACTCCGGGGAATGGACCGGAATATTGGCCAGCGCTTCAGCCACAAGATCGTTGTAGCGGCGGTCATCCAGATTTGGCGTCTGCAAAGGCATGCACGTATCAATCCTTAGGGCTCAAAAACCTGCGTAATACTGTGGGTCCCCGAGTAAACCAGAAAACGTCCGGTCCTGCGGCTGCCGGGAAGATCTTCCGTGGTCCGGACGGTCAAGGCCCGGATATGGTCGACCCCCGGAGCATCCGCGATCACTTTGAAAATGTCCGAGCGGTGCGGCTCACGGCCGAATTCCCAGCCTTGTTGGCTGAAGCCTCCCGTTAACGGATGCAGGAACGCGGCCAGGGCGTTCTCTACGTTGAAAACCACGGTTCCAGCCGCATCTAGTGAAGCTACACCGATTTCCACCAGCACGTCGACCCTCAGGTAGAGCGGGCCCACCACCAGCACGCTGGCGGTGACCGGGCAGCGCGCGGAAATGAATTGCTGCACACGGCGGACCAGCTCAATGGTGGGTTGCGGTTTCGGCGCGGTTGTATTTGGCACCACGATTAGGCTTACGTTCCCCAGGACCGGAGGCATGTTGTCGAACGGATCGGCCACCAGGTTGCGGTTCGATACGCAGAGTGCGCGGGCAATGTCCGGCGAAGCTAGATGGGCCAGATCTTCGTAATCTTCCACCGTGACCGCGCGATTACGATGGCGGATCTCGGCCGGCGCCCGCGCGGTCAGTGAATCCATTGACTCGGCTTCGGCCCCTCCCGTAGCGTCAATGTAATTGACAACTTTATCAATGTAAGGAACGGTCGTCTTGAGCTGCACGATGCTGCCCGCAAGCTGGTTGCCGACCACCCCGCCTCCAGTCCGGTAAAACGACAAGGAGATGTTTGCCAGTCCAACCGGCGGGATCATCCCGCTCAATCCATCGCCAAAGCCCACCTCACCTGTGGCGTGATCCAGAGTATAGTGCCGCGAGCGCGCGCCTGAAGCATAGAAATCCGGCACCTCATGCCATGTGACCCAGATGTCTGAAATTAAACTCGTGGCGGCCGGCACGGCGGTGGGCCCTTCGTCCGCGATGATCGCCGCCAGGTCGTCCCCGGAAGGCCTCTCCGGCTCGCGCACTTGCAGTTTCTGTCCCAGCAAGACCGGTGTGCGGGTAGTCTGGAAAGTCTGGCTCTTGCTCCCATCGCTCGATCCCAGGTTTTCATGGGTGATGGTAATCGTCTGGGTCGCCATGGTTGTGTTCAGAAACACCTGCTTGATGCGTGGATCAGTGTCATAGTCCCCCGTGTCCCACCGCACGCGCAGCCACCATCCATAGGTTTTGAATTCGGTGTGCGACGCAAAATCCGGAGGTGCCAGGAACTCCAGCAGGCCCGTCGTGGTCAGGTTGCTGGTCCCATCCTGCACTACCAGCGTGCTCCACTTGTGACCGTTCCAATATTCCCAGGTCAGTTGAAGTTGCTGTTGCGGGGTCTCTTCTTCATGGGCAAAAGTAATGAACTCGGCCGAATAAAGAAGCTGGCTGGAAGAGACAAGCCGGAAAATACCCTTGTCGCTGGCGCCGAACGATGTTCCAGGAGGCACCGTGACCTGCACGTCCGCCCTGACCCAATCTCCGGCGGGAATGGTGATGCTCACGGGGTTGGCGCCGCCCGGTGAACCATCGGAGTTCGTCAGCGTGATCGCTGGACTCCATTGGCTGCCGAGCAGGCTGGGCGTGTAGGTGATGGCAGCTGCTCCCGGATTGGTGATCACGAAGGTATGCGTAACCTGGGCGACAGGGTCTCCCGCGCCGCGGCTCACATCCGGAGCCAGAGGAATGGTCTTCTCTCCGTATTGCAGATTGGCGCCATAAAAAAAGACCGTCATCGTATTGTTCGAGAAAGCGGTACGCCCCGCGGGTAGGACAAAACCCAGATAGAGCGTGGGCCGCGCATCCGGCGACGGCAAGAATGGAGTGTAAGACTGTGTGAGTGCGCTGTTGATGGCGCTGAGGTCAATATATTGAAAATCGTTGTAAGACAGCATTGTGTCGGGCAGCGCCGCCGCCTGCGCCAGTGGAGGCCTGTCCAGGTCATACGCCACGGAGAGCGAATTGATCACAGGGGCCTGGAAGGTTGCCAGCTTGAAAAGGAAGCCGCCCGCCGCTGCCGGTTCATAATGGGCCTCAATGCCATAGTTGCCGGCGACGATCCGCGCTCGAATCCAAAAGCTTTCCTTGCCGTTCACGATGAAGCTGGCCACATTTGCCGGCAGCGTAAAAACCACGGCGCCGCTGCTGGTAAAGGCGTTGGTGCTGTCGGAAAACGGATTGCCGTTCACGAGGGGCGAGACCGGGCCCTTCGCAGTCGAAGTCCCTAGCTCGATCCATGCTCCGTTCCAGATTTCCCAGCGCACCCTGAGGTCATCGAGATTGGGAGCTGTAGATGGTGTTTGCCCGGTAGCCTGGAGAGGAGTTACCTGGACATTGAGCGTGATGGTGGCGCCGGAATTGGAAAAAGCCTCTTTCAGGGCTAGCCACAACGTTTCATTGAACCTGGGTTTTTCCCCGAAGGGATAGAAATCCTTGCTCAAATCGATCAGGCCGCTGCCCGTGGAATAAGCTTCGTCAATAAGTACCCCGGAGTTATGCAAATGCGCGCGCATTCTCACGCTGCGGATTTGCGGCAACTGCGCCGCCCGGACCATGCGTGTTGCCGGAACCGAAGATTGGCTGATGGGCGTTAACAACACACAGCGGACCCATTCTTGAGAAATGCCGTTCTGTTGCGAGAGCCCGGCTGCAGGCACTTTTCCGAACTGGATGGTCCCCGACTGATGCAGGCTCTTGGTGCCGTCATTCGCCGGGGTGGGCGTGATGTCATGCCAGGCGCTTCCGTCCCATATCTCCCATCTGAGGTTCAAGCCGTCGCCCGCGGGCGAGAGCAGATCAAACGTAAGCTGGAAGCCGGTAATCCCCGGCGAATTCAGAAAATTGCTTTTTCCCAGATACAAAACATGATCGATCGGATGACTGCCGTGGAACACCGGCGCCCCAGGGCTTCCAGTGGTAATCAGATCGGAGGTGTAATCGGCATAGGTGTCCTCTTCCGGATCGCGCACAATGGCCGACGCAAGTTGCGCTGAAGTCGCCACCAGTTCGTTTTCAGTCTCGTAAATCACAGGCTCTTTTGCTCCTGGCCCGGGAGGCGCGGCCACCTGGGTGCCGGCGGGGACCACCGCATCCACAAGACTTCCCTTGGCCAGCAGGAAGGTCACCGGCACCCGGGCTGGTTGCGGAGGCAGCAGAGCGGCACCCACGAGCTTGAGAAATGCCAGGAAATTTTTCTGCGGCACCCGGTTCAAACGCTGGATCAGCACTTCCGTCAGTCGCGCAGAAACGCCAATCAGCGCAGCGCTCAGGCCCTGGGGCGAGCCCGTAAGTGGATCCATGTCATTCCATTGTGGGGCATACAGCTTGAGGAGCTGCTGCAGTTGCCGCGCTACATCCGCCGCGGTACGAGGGTCCACCGGAGGCGTGGAAATAGGCATCAATTCGCGCTCCTCTCGAGATAAAACGGATACACGATATTGAAGACGTTATTGGTCGCCCGCACCTGGTATTCTATATAGATAAGCAGCTTTTGCCCGTTGCCTTCACTCTCCACCCGCACGTTGCCTACGTCGATGCGTGGTTCCTGCAGAAGCAGCGCTTGCCTGATTTCCTGCGCCACTTTTCCCGCCGTGGAGACGGAATTAACCTCGAACACCAAGTCATAGATCCCGCAGCCAAAGTCCGGCCGCATGACGCGCTCTCCCTTGGCCGTGCCCAGGATGATCCAAACGGCCTGGCGAACGCTCTCCTCATACTGGGCGGTCTGGATGGCCTGCGCGGCATCCAACTGGAACGGAAACGCCCATCCGACTCCTAGAAACGTTTTTGCCATAAAGCCTTCTCCTGTTTCATCCAATCAGCACGGTACCCACGGCGATTACTGTGCCCGCAGGCAAATCCGTAGGATCATTGCAGGTGAGCGCGGTATCGCCATTGCGCGCCGCCATTTGGCCGTTGATCTTGACCGTAGGACTGCCTACCTTGATGGTCGCCTTGTTCGAGGGAGGATTGGCGAATGCTGTTCCCGGCGGTGTGGGAACGTGCGGCGGAGTATTGTCGGCTGTGCTTCCCACGGTAGCGGCCGGCTTGCCCATAATGTTCACGTCTGAACTCAGCCCGCCATTGATGATCCCGGCGAACGGATGCGGCAGGGGAGAACTCCCCGTTCCCACCACCACAATGTGCGTATCGATCGCAGTGACCTGGTCGCCCTGCTTTGCCGCCGGCTGTCCCATTGCTTCCCCCTGGCTAAAAGTTGCTGAGCCCGTCTCAGTTGATATTCACTGTGGCTCCCTTGACTGTCATTGTCCCGGAGGCCTCCACGTTCATGGTGCTTCCCGCTTTCACCTTGGTCGCCGCGGAAGAGCTGATTTCCACGTTCTGCGCATCCAGCTTGATGGTCCCTTTCGTGGCGGAGAAAGTAATGTCCTTGTCCGTGGTCACAGTGATCGTGTTCTTTGCGGTGTCGATCACAATGCTGTTTTTCTGGCTCTTGTCAATGATTTCAATGGTCTCTTTTCCATCTTCGTCGTTGAGCTTGACCACGTGCCCGCTTCGCGACTGGATGATGCGCACATTATTTTTTCCGTCGCTGTTGGTGGCAGGAGGCGCGTCTTTGCCGTTCCACAACGCGCCTACTACGTAAGGAAACCGGACGTTTCCATGTTCGAAAGCCACCAGCACCTCATCATCGACTTCCGGCAGGAAATAAACGCCGCGCTGCTTGCCCGCCATGGGCGCGGCTACCCGGGCCCAGTCGCTCTCGTCCACGTCGCTGAGCCAGGGAAATTTCACTTTTACCCTGCCCATCCCGTCGGGGTCCTGGTTGTTGGTGACCACTCCAATCACCACGCCGTAAATGCGATCGCCGCGCGCCTCGCGATTGACCGGATTTTCCAGCACCTCAAATAAATTCATGAGGCATTCCTCCGTACCGTAAACTCCGTCACATATCCCGTGCGGGGGGAATAACGATGCGCCGCGGAGCTGACGTAATATTGGCCGCCAAAGCGTTGCCCCACGCCCGTGATCTTGATGACCTTTCCCGCGCGAATGTCAGCGCGGCCCCGGCATACGCCTTCTCCCGTCACTAGCTCCAAGACCAGGTCATTGAAGCGCGCCTTGGCCAGTTGGTCCGCCTCCGGTTGGGTACTCACCGGCTGATCGCTGATCACCTCAATGGCGTCTCCAAACGCGCTTTGGGCAATGTCCGCGCCGCTGGACTGTCCGCTCATGGTGGAAACCTCGTCGCCTGGTTTCGAATTGCCGAGCACCGCCTCCTTGTCCTTGACGCTCCAGCTTTGCAGTTTAATTTCCGTCGCTTGCCCGCAGGACGAAAAACGCGGATAGAATTCCAGCAGGTCGTGGGCCGCGTCCAGCGTGAGCACCTCGCTTTGGCCGTTGCCCACCGGCTGGAACAGCAAAGTCTTGTCCTGCACGACTACTTCATAGCGAATGAGGCGGGCGCGCTCGCGCAGGAACTCCCAATCCGTCTGGTTGGCTTGCAGAACATAGGCCAGGTTCGTGCCGCTGTCGGTGGCCTGTACGCTCAGCCCGGCTTCACTTCCGACCTGGGATGCGATATCGCTGTCCTTCTTTTGCAGAAAGGTCCTGGTTTTGCGCCCCCGCTGCAGGCGATGGCGACGGTCATAGCCGCGCACCGTCAGTACCGGCAGCTTGTCGATGAGGAACTCCGGCTCCAGCGAGGTAATTTCTCCCCTGATCAGGCTCGTCAAATTTCCTTCTCCCCCCATTTTGATTTCCACCGTGTTGCCGATCGAGAACAGGTCATCGTCCACCCAGGGCGAGTCCTGGTCCTGTGCATTCGAGCTTCCCAGGGTGAAGCTGAACATGCTCGGCAATTGCACGCTGTCATCCACCACCACATCCCCCATGTAGCCCAGCACCATGGCGGAGACCGGCGAGCCGTTGATCAGCACGTCGACATCCGTAACTACCGGGCCATTGCTTGTTGCCTCCATCCGTCCTTCCTCAACGAGCTTTTGGGATATTGAGCCGCAGTCCTACCGGAATCTGCCGCGGATCGTCCAGATTGTTGGCCTCAGCGATCGTCCGCCAGGCCGTGGGATCGCGATAAAGCTTGGCCGCGATACTGCTCAGGGTGTCTCCGCGCTTGACCAGCCAGGTGGTGAATTCCGGATCGGTCTGCCGCTGATCCGTTTCCGGATCGAGATATTCTGTAAAAGCAACTGTCAGGTTTGCCCGCACCGGCCTGCCGTCGGACAGGAAGAGGGTAAAGCGCTGCGTCAACTGGGTTACTACGCCGGTAAAAGGAAAATCCGAACCCTGCGGGGCCGTTCCCCAGGAGACCACGCAAACCGGAGGACGCTGCTGGTCGCGCACGATGCGGGTCAGCGCCACGATCTGGTTTGTCAGGTTCCGCACATCTTTTTTGCCGTCATCGGTTTCTTCCGTGGTGTCAAAAAACAGATCCAGGGAAAGCGAGCGCCGCTGCCCGCCGCCGAATTGCGACGCCGGAGCATTCTTCCGCCGCTCGGTCTGGCCGGTCTGGCCCTGGCTGGACTGCGCCGCCCCAGTCACCTCCTGCCAGTTGACCGTCTTGGCCACCGAATAGGTATTGGGATTGAACAATACCGTGATCTCCGGCAATTGCGACGCCGCCTCAGGGGTAATTTTCATCTTGACAGGGCCGCTCATTTTGTCATTCCTCTGCGCTCGCGCTCCACTCTGAGCCGGTGCGCAAGAATACGGCTGACCCTCTCGGCAATGCCGGAGACGTCAACTGCGTTGGCTCTCTCTAATTGCATTGCCGTCGTCGAACCGCCGGAGGCCGGCTCCGAAGCGGCGGCGCGCATGATCTGCGGCGGAGAGGCGGTTGCCACTGCAATCGTTCCCGCCAGAGTGGCCGCAGCCGCGCCATCCCGGCCGGTTCCGTTGCTCTCCGCTTTGCGCCATACCATGCGAGTGGAAGCCGGCTGCGGCGAAGCCGGACGAATTTCCCGCGCTACCGTCTGCGGCGTGCTCAAGATACCGCCATGCACTCGCGCTGCGGAGACCATTTCCGTCTTGTTCGGCGCGGGGGAGACGGTCAAGACCGAAGGATCGGGCTTGCGATACAGCGGCAAAGCGGCAACTGCTGCGGCAGTCTCTGCCGAAGCTTCCTGCGCGGACAAAGGTTCCCGCGTCGATGGCGTTTCATCCTTGGAGGCTGTTGTGTCATCGGAGCGGGCTGGCGTCAGGCCCGGTACATCCGGCATGCGTTGCAGATGCATCGGCGCAGCGGCAACGCGCGGCAATGCGCTTGCTTGCACAGAAGGCAATTCGCTTATTTGCAACAGAGGACTCCGTGAGGAAGCCTCACCCAGAGGACCTGCCGTGGTTTCCGCGCGCGCCCCCGACGCAACTGTGACTGCATCCGCCGACGATGGACGGGAAGGTGGCGGAAAGCCGCTGCGCGGCGCCGGTGTTTCAACGGCCTTGCGTTGTACCTGCGTTGCCGTTGCCAGACCCGAGCTGACTCTGACCTTCTCCACCGCAGGCGCCGGCGTGACCGCCGCAGAGGAGAGAACAGGCTTGGAAGGACCACGGTCCGGGTCACCGGAAATATTCGGACGCTTCACGTGATACTGCAGCGGAGTTGTGGGCTGCGGCGCCGCGCTGGCGAGCATATGGACCGGGTTTCGGGAAGCAGTAAACGGAGCTGCGGAAACCTCCACCGGCATGACGGGTTCAAGCCTCTGTGGGGCCGCAACGAACGACAGGTCGCCGGCGCCGGAAGCGGCGGCAGTCTCGGGCTGGTTCGCTCCATAGCGGTTCTTGAGAGTCTCCACCATCTTCGCCCGCTGTGCCCGCCAGTTGTTGGAACGGGCACAGAGAGCCACGGCAGGACGCACGTCGATCACGCCAACGATACCGGCGCGCTGCAACAGACGGCGCGTCAGGCCGCTTTCCGGCGGCACAGCCTGCTGATCGTTTTGTGCTTCAGATTCCTTCATGCTCACAATCCAAACGATCCGCCAATGGAGCCGACGGCGCCTGCAATGGCGGAACCCACTGCTCCCAACGCGCTGCCCAAGGTCGGCCTGCTCAAGCCGTGGTGCGTAAGCTCCACGCTTTCAAAGGCCACGCTCGCCGAATCGGCCCGCAAATCCGGACCGGTATATTTCACCGGCAGGGCTTCCTTGAAATTCCAGTACATGACCGGAATCTGGGCCATATCGAGCAGATAGATGGTGCCGTTCTTGCGCTCGATCTTTCCCTGGGTCACGTCCTGGTGCCAGTTCCACAAGCCGTCTATTTGCGTCAGGCCATGCTTCAAAACCAACGATGGATACTTGGTGGGCCCGGCGAAGCGGTGCACATAATCATTGAGGCCGCCTTCGCGATAATCAAAGTACTCGGTCTCCACCTGCAGCCCGGTACATTCAGAAAAGCTGCCGGCCAGAATTCCCTGAACCTCCACCAGAAAGTTACAGCCGTGGTAAGGATCAACCCGCACTCCAAGGGCGTTGGTGACTAATGCAAAGCCGGTGTTCAACCCTATGTTCGGCAACCCCATGTTGTCCTCCTTCGATGATCCCAATGGGCCGGTGCCATTCGTTCCGCGCGGGCCCTCTACTGGTTCAACTGCTGGTTGATTTTTCCGATCTCTGTTACCCATCGATGGCGTTCAGCGTGCTCCAGCGCCAGGATTTCTTCGTGCGGCCAGTGAAAGTGATACGCAATGTACGCTACCTCTTCATAGAGCCGCTCTAAAGGGTAGCGCCAATTTCCCCCACGCCGTTCAACTCCACTTCAAACTGCTGCTGGCAGTTGGGACACTGGGCGCGCACCCTGCTGTAGCCGGTGCCGTTGATGCGCGTGTACAGGTCCTGCAGATAAGCCAGGTCCGCGGCAAACAGCCCTTCAATGACCTTGGGGTTGATATGCTCGAGCGTTCCCAGCCGTGTGATCACGCGCACCAGCAGGATGATCAGCAGGTAGCCGGGATTGCTGATGACGCGCGGGTCTTTGAGCGGCGCGATCTCGTCAAATGCAGTCGCCAGACGCATCGTGCCTTCCCGGTGCAGGTTCCCCTCGGCATCCACATAGCCGCGGGGCAGAGTAAACGGAAATTCGGTCTGCAACATCGTAGTTGTCCCTTTTCGGCGATTCGCACCGGCGTAGAGCCGCGGCTTCGCCTTTTCCTAGACCGTCCGGCCGATCGGGCACAGGACGGTCAGAATTAAAATCAGCTAAGCGCTCTCTGGAGATCCTCATGCACGATTTCCAGGCTTTCCACGGCCACCGTGGCGGTCCCGGCGCTGAAAGAAGGTCCTGTCCACTTGCTGGGCCATGCCTCGGTGAAGTTCCAGCGGATCTTCTCCGCGCCGGTCTCGTCGCACAGCACGATCGAGCCGTTCTTCCGCTGGACTTTTCCTTCCTGCGCGGTCTTGGCCCAGTCGTAAAGGTCTGTGGAATCGGTGATGCCCCGCTTCAGGGTAATAGGAGAGAAGGTGGGCAGACCCGGCAGCTTGCGCGTGCGATGGTCCGTGCCTTCGCGATAATCCACCGCAGCTGTGCTGGCATCCAGGCCGCCAGCCTCCTGAAATCCGGCTTGCGTGATGCCGTCTATTTCCACCCGAAAATTGAATCCACGATAAGGATCCACCCGAGAACCCGTTGCCATAAAACTCCTCCTTCATGAAAAGTTCAAATTCGTTTCAGTCCTGTGAAGCTCCACCGGCGCTCCGCACAACGCGGACCACAATGAACTCCCCGGGCGCAAGCGGCGCCAGGCCGATTTCAATCATCACCTGACCCAGGTCGCGCAGTTCCGGAGGATTATTTTCCGCGTCGCACTTCACATAAAACGCCTCGGTCGGCGTGGTCCCCTGCAGCGCGCCGTCGCGCTGCAACCTGGTCAAAAAAGTGGTCAACTCGCGCACAATGCGAACCCACAGATGGAAATCGTTCGGCTCGAACGTGGCCCATCCCATTTGCAGGTCAATCCAGCGCCGCAGCGTGAGAAACAGCCGCCGGACGTTGACGTAAAGCCATTCGGGAATGGTGGAGCCGTCGTCGTCGGCGAGCGAGCGGCCCAGCGTGCGCGCTCCCCACACCCGTATGCCGCGGCCGGGAAAGGCGCGCAGGCAATTGACGCGTTCGGGGTTCAACTTGTCCTGAATGTTATTGTCAATCTGGATTTCCAGGTCCAAGACGCCGAGGATCTCTTCGTTGGCCGGCGCTTTGAAAATTCCCGTCTTGACATCGCTTCGCGCATAGATGCCGGCCACGTGTCCGCACGGAGGCATCCGGCCGCCCGGCGGGGCCGGAATAAGCCAAGGATAATAGAGCGCGCCATTCACAGGTTCCTGCCCGTCGCCCGTGAGTTGACGGCACTGATCAATCACGTCATCCACCCCGGCGCCCGGCCATGAGTCCAGAATGGCGAACCGATTTCCCTGCTCCGCGCAATGCTTCAGTACTTCCGACTGCACGTGAAGGATCGATTCTGTGTCAGGCAGCTTGTCCGGAGTTTGCAACGTCGCCGCGTCCGGGACCGCAACCAAGTCCATGTCATCCAGCGGCGCCAGCGCGGCCACGGCGTCCACCAGGCCCCGGGCCGGGTCGGTGGCTGCGTTGGCCGCCACCGCGTAACAGCGGATGCCGCCGTTATCGAAGAATCCGGCGACCACGTCCGCAAAGTAACTGCCCGTCAGACTGCTGAACTGCGCGCTGAACTCTTCTTTGCGATTCAAAGCCACCGGCTGATTGATCGCCGGGCCGCCCGGCAGCGGCACGGCGAAACCTACAAACCCGGGCACACCTGTCTGCAGCACAGGAGGAGGCTTCAGGAACACCTCCTGTCTGTATACGCCCGGGCTTTTGTAGATCTCGGCCATTCTGTTTTCCGTTATTTGCTCGGCGCCGTGAACTGGCTGATACGGAAGATGACGAACTCAGCGGGGCGAACAATCGCCACGCCGATCTCTGTCACCACCTGTCCCAGGTCGCGCAGTTCGGGCGGATTGGTTTCAGCGTCGCACCTCACGTAAAACGCTTCCTGCACCGTGGTTCCGAAGAGCGCTCCCGACCGCCATACGTTGGTGAGGAAAGCGGTAATGTTGCGCGTGATCTTCTGCCACAGGCCGGGCTCGTTGGGCTCGAACACCACCCACTGCGTCCCTTCATCGATGGACTTGCGCAAGAACAGCAGCGTGCGCCGCACGTTGATGTACTTGAGGTCGGCATTGGCGTCGCCGCCCAGGGTGCGCGCGCCCCATACCGTGAAATTCCCGTTGATGTTGCGGATGCAGTTGACGCCCTGCGGATTCAATCCATCCTGCTGGGCTTTGCTGATGGTGTATTGGAGATTCAATGCGCCGATCACCGGTTCATTGGCGGGCGCCTTGTGAACGCCGCGATTGTTGTCAACCCGCGCGTAGATCCCGGCGATATGGCCGCTGGGCGGCACATAGACCGCTCCGTTCGATACCGGATCGAAGACCTGCAGCCAGGGAAAATAGACGGCGGCAAAATCGGTCAGCGGGGGAAGAACGTTCCCGGTATTTTTCGGATCCAGCAGCGTAAGATCGAGCGCGGACGGGCTCCCGCTCTCCACCACCTGCGGGCTGTCGAAAATGGCGAACCGGTTTTGCGTTTTGATCTGGCAATGGGCAATGATCTGGGTCCGGGTGTTCTTGCCGACGGTGTCAGTCCCCGCCAGCCCCGGCGCCGCGACGATGGCGATCTCGTCGATGGCTTCAAAGTTCACGAGGAACTTCGGGATATCGGCTTCGGCGGCCACGCGCATTACATAGCAGCGGCCCCCGCCGTTGTTGAAGAAACCATAGACGGCTTGCACCAGGTTTCCTTGCTTGGCATCGCCGCTGAAGTCGCCGAAAAACTTCTTGAAGTCGCTATATGTGGTGCACAGCTTGGGCGTCCCGGCTGGCACAGGCGAAAAACTCGGCACGACGTCCGCCGTGATCTTAAGGTTGGCCCCCGGCGCCGTGGTAAAGGTTGCGGTGGAGACCTGATTGGTGTTGTCGTTCGCAATGGTCACACCCGGGGCTACCGTGCCATCGACCTTGACCTTGGTGGCGGTCAAACTGACAGGATAGAGCGGCAGGTTGAAAACCGTTTTGGTGCCATCGCCCGTGCCCACGCTGGCCCCTGTGACTTCGCTGAGCGGTTGGTCAATGGTATCCGCGATGACTCCAATGAATCCCGCGGTGCTGGTGCTGACGCCCGCAATCGGCCTGATTGCCGACGGCACTTCTTCGACGTAAACGCCCGGCGATAGATATTGTGGCATGCTGTTCCTCCTTGCAAATTCCGTCGCTTACAACTGCACATCGTAGTTACTGCCCGCTGGTGTTGGAATGGTTACGTTCACCTGCTTGGTCTGGGCATTTGCCTGCACGTTCAACGTGTATGCGCCTGCCCTTATGGCGCCCAGCGCGTACTCGCCATCGTTGTCTGTAACCGCTGAAAGCCCTGTTCCCATCACCGCTACCGTTGCGCCGGGCATTGGTTGTCCTCCGCTGGTCACCTTGCCGCCAATCCGGTAAAGCTCCGTCCTGGTGGCGGAAATCAGTGTCTGCGCATCCGGCGCCGTTCTCTCGCCCAGACGCACAAGTGACGTCCTGGTAACTGCCGCCGTCACCGGAGCAAACACTTCCATGCTGATGGTCACCGTTACGGTGATTGAGGCGCGCAGTTTGTTGCCAATCGCGGTCCAGAATTCGGCCGGGTTCTTCAACTCGTCCGGATGAGTGGCCATCATCGGAAGCTGCGGGTCCTGCCCTACCAGCTTTCCTTTTAGATACGTTGCCGGAACGATCGGAAAACCCGAGAACACCTGCAACACCTGGGCCAGCAAGCGCTGCTCCTGCAGCGGCAGGTCAGCTCCTCCTACTGGCCATGCCGTCACCAGGTAGGTACAGGCTACGCGCAGCGGCGGTTTGTGGATCACCGCCTGCCCGTTCTGCCGCTCGATCTTGAGCTCATTGCTGCGCAACTCCATGTTTTCCCGAACGTCGAACAAAAACAGGTTGATCGTGGTTTGGGCCGGCTTGAAGGTGTCGTCCGGCCGGTCAAAGGCCGTGGCCGCCTTGAAGAGTTCCGGAAACGGGACCGCCCATGCCGGATCGCTCAGCATGGCTTGCAGCGTCGAACTCAGATCTCGAATCACAAACCTGCTCCACTCCCATCATTCAAATCTTTTTCAACTGCATTCACGCAAGGCGTCGGTACGGAAAATTGCTCCGAAAATACCGGTACTCAGCCGCTGCGTCGTATGGCTTCCCTTCAGAACCCTGATAAGGAGCGACCATTTCGCCCCCCCCGCCCTGCCATGAAAGCGGCCAAGCCAAGCTCACATTGCCCTGCACATCCGGTTGAGGCCAATTCACCCAGCCCTTAAAAAGCAATCGGGACTGCTGCGGAGAGACTTCCGGCAAATCAAACACGACGCGCATCAGTAAAAAAGGCTTTGACTCACTCTCATATCCGGTAAATGGCTCCTGTACGGCGTCTCGTACGAATTGATTCAGGGCTTCTTCCACGATGTGTGGATCTGTCTCCTGCACGATTTTGGCAACCTTCCTGTAAGCTTCCCAGTCGTCGCGGGTGAATGCGTCACGTTGCGACCAACTGCGTAAGGAGCCCAACAACGTTTTCAAGTCTTGTACATTCACTGAGATCTTTCCTGTCCATTGCGAAACTGACATTTACGGGTTTGAATCAATCCGGCTGAAGTGTGAACTTTCTTCACCGCAACAATTCCACCAGGCGCTGGCCCAGCGGCTGGCTGGTCCCTCAGTCGGCGCATTGTCCCACCATGAAGGCTTGCTCAGTGTTGAAGGCAGGGCGCCGCTGAAGGGCGCTTTGCCCGGTCCCCACGCGCTGCCCGCGGTTGCAGGCGCCACGCCAAAACCACCCAGGTCACCGGTCACGGAGCGCAGGAAGAATTTCACCGTACCCAAGCTCGCCTGAGTTCCGCTTTTGTTCGGTTCCGCGGGACGTGCATTCTCATCAGTCCAGCCATCGCGCGTAGTAGTCCAGTCGACGGTGTCGCCTGTGCTGACGTCCCATGCCTCCCAGTACTCCATGGTTGGCGTCAACGAGATACTGCTCACGTTTGAAGGGCAGTTCTCGACGGTTTGGAGATTACGAATTCGTTGAACAATATATCCATTGGCTGGCGCTGGGTTGTCCAGACTGAATGTCCAACGAACGCGCTTAGCTCCGCACTCGCCCGCATCTCTCAAATTACGCGTGATGCTCAGCCGGCGAATCTGATTTCCACCCTGCTGTATGACGTGTGTTAGTTCGTGGGCCAACAGATGCTGGCCGTCTCTGTTGCCAGGGTTGAACTTTCCCTCGTTGAAATAAATGTCATTGCCATGAGTAAAAGCGTGGGCGCTCACATCCCGGCTTAAGCGAACAGCATTGCTGTCAGTGTGCAGTCTGACGTTGCTGAAATCCGCTCCGAAAGCGCTCTCCATCTCGGCTTTCGTCGAACCAGGAATAGGCTGGCCGCTGCCTTTGGTGTTGGATAGATCTGACTCGAAGCCCTCAGATACCTTGAGACCATCTGATTCGGACTTCGCTTGCACTCCGTCCTGCTCAAGAATGGAATTAATCTGGTCGATCAAGGGATTACCCGTCGTATCCTCATCGCTCGTGGTTGAATCCTCTGCTCGTTGTACGGTGAATTGACCCTCTCCCATGCTCTGTGCTGGTAGCGGTGCGGCAATTTTGCGCATTACCTGATCGGCCACGTGATCCGCTTCCTGCTCATAGGGATCGCCCGGCTGGCTCACGGTAAGCTTCGTCTGGATGAATGGACGCAGTCCCGCATCTTTCTTCTGCACTTGCTCCCGTTCTTCGTCGGCCGAGCAGCCGCCTGAGCTTCCGTTACAACTGCAGGCGCGCTGAATCAGCCGCTGCACAAAACGGTTTCCATGGGTACGCTGCAGGTCCATCAGAAGGCCGGCGCTTCCTTGCGCAATAGAAGGGAAAACCGCCGGCGCCTGTTGCTTCTGCGGCGCGTGGTCCTTATTCTGCGGACTTTGTTGAACTGTTTTTTCTGGCATATTTCTTTTTGAATCCTTCAGTTCATTACTCTTCTTCCTTTTTCGGGGGCTTCTTTTTGGCCGGCCCAAAGTCCCAATCCGCTCCCAGGAACCCGCCAACGGTAATCACCCGAGTTCCGGGCTGTCCCACGCCGGGGTTGTTGGGATCGAGTACTCCCTGTTGCCAACCAATGCCTCCGACAACACCGACCTTGATGTCGGGCAGAGGCGCCCATAATTTATGCAGATCCGTCTGCACCTTAATCTGACCGCCAGCGGTGAAGGGACGGTCCGGCAGGCCTGTGGTCCATCCGTCCGGCAGGCCGAAGAGCCCTACTAGATCCGCCTCCATGAGCTTCTTGAACAGCGTCAGCTTGAGCACGTTCGCCTGCAGCGTAATTCCGACATTTCCACCACAAACCGAGGGCAGAAGACTGAAATCCAGTTCCGGCTCGTTGAGCAACTCCACCGTACCGCTCTTATTGAGCTTAATGCCGACATTCACCTTGCCGCCGACTTGCATAATGCCGTGATCACACAAGAACGGCGTCTTAGGGGCATTGGGCGGCGGAGCAGGTGGCGGGTTCTTCAGCCAGTCCTGCTTCAAATCGAATTCATAGGTCAGGCTGAACCATCTTTCTTCTTCTTCCTCCCCTACAGGTTCCACCGTGACTTGTTTCTGTTCCGTTGTCTTCACCTCGACTTCCGCCTGCTTGGTGTCTCCTTTTTCCTTGATCTCGCCGGGAGTTTTGGTTGTGATCTCGGTCTTGGTGGGCACTGATACGTTCTGGGGCGCCGGCGGAGGCGTCTTCGGCCCCACCTGCACCGTGCTAAGGATGACCCGGCGGTTTTGCCCGGCGTCCTTGCTGTCCGGTCCGGAAAATTGGTCGGTTTCGCCGTGGGCAAAGGTAATGATCCGGCTGCGCGGCACTCCCAGCCGCACCAGCTCGGCCCCTACCAGCTCCGCGCGTTGGCAGGAGTAGCGCCAGTTCCAGGTTTGCCGCTCTGTTTCATCCTTGGAGCCGTCTGAGCTGGCATATCCTTCCACGGCGATGAAGTCCTTCGTTTCCTTGGAAGCCCAGTCCTTATAAAAAGCCGCAATCTGATCTTTATGAGCTTTGCTGAGAGTCTTGAGGCTGACTCCAACCAGTGACGTCCCTTCGCCGGTTCCTGGAGCGGCATCGGTCACACAGTTCATCTTGGGGATATATTTTGGATCGGCCTGCCGTTGCAGGCGTGCTACGCCATCTCCCACGGCCTGCACCGGCCCAGCGGCGCGCCCCTGCATAACCCGCTCTGCAACCTGCTCAGCCTCTTGCTCGAAAACGTCCGAGGGATGGCTGATCTTTAAATCTGCCATTCCTGTTCCGGATGACGCCGGAGATTGCTGAAGCGTGTGTGTTAACTCGTGCGCAAGGACACGCTTTCCGCTGTCCTGGGAAGGAGCATATTCGCCTTGCCCAAAAACAATGTGATTGCCCACCGTATAGGCGCGCGCTCGCAGCGCCTGGGCGGATTCAGCCGCCTGCGCGCCGGTGTGCACCCTCACGCCGCTGAAGTCCTGCTGGAAACGCGACTCCATGAATTCTCTGACCGGCGCATCCATGGGTTGGCCGGATGAGCGCAGTATCTGGTTTACGCTCGCCGACGGCACCGTGTCGCCGGTGCAGCCCTCATCGGGGCATAATGTGGAGCTTCGCTGCCGCAGAATCGGTGACGAATGAAGAACGGTCTGATGAGGCGAGGCTGAATCAGCGCTGGTTTGTCCGCGTCCGCAACTCCTCGGCGCCATGGTGGTATCCAGCAATCGGCGAAGGAAACGGTTACCCCGGGAGCGCTGCAGGCCCATGAACAGCTCCGCGCTGTTTTCCCCATTGGGCCGCCGGAACGCCGGCAATCCGGGCCGTTTCTGCGCGACCGGACTGTTTCCTGGACCGCTTTGCCGTTGCATGGTTTTCGTTCTCATCGTCTTACTCTGCCGGAGCAGCTCACGACTTTGTTACGGTTTCATCCCAGGTCCGGCCCAGCTTCTGGTGTTCACGCCGGGCCGCCTGCCACAAATGCGGCATCCGGATTACCCTACCGTTGCCGGCAGCATAGAATGCCGCCGCCAACGCAATGTTCCTGATATTGCCGCCCGCGAGCTTGATCTCTCTCGCGAGCGCTTCAAAGTCCACCTCTTGCGAGAGAGGAGCTTCGCGGGGAAACGTCACCTGCCAAATCCGTTTGCGGTACTCCTGATCGGGGAAAGGGAACTCGATGATGAAATGCATGCGCCGCAGAAACGCTTCATCGATGTGCTGGCTGAGATTGGTGGCCAGAATCGCCACTCCCTCATGCTCTTCCATCTTCTGCAGCAGATAGCCGACCTCAATGTTGGCGTAGCGGTCATGCGCATCTTTCACTTCCGAGCGCTTGCCGAAAAGAGCATCAGCTTCATCGAAAAACAGAATGGCGTTTCCGTTCTGAGACTCCTGGAAAATCTGATGAAGATTTTTTTCCGTCTCGCCAATGTATTTACTGACGACCTGGGACAGATCGATACGGTACAGGTCAAGCTGTAGCTCGTTGGCAATGACCTCGGCGGCCATGGTTTTCCCGGTTCCCGGAGGACCGGAAAAGAGCGCGTTGAGTCCCTTACCCAGCGAAAGTTTGCGGTCAAAGCCCCATTCGCCATAGACGGTATGCCGGTGCTGGGCTTGCTGGCAGAGCTCCCGCATCTGTGCAATGTTGTCGTCGGGCAAAACAATGTCGTTCCAGACATATTTGGGTTCAATTTTGCGTGTCACGGCGCTTAGCTTCGGGCTTGCCTGGCTGCGGCAAGCGGCATGCAGGTCCTTTGCCGTGATGTGCCAGTTTTCCGGCGACCGCCAGCGAGCCAGTCCTTCGGCAGTGGCCACCGCCTGTTGGATCTGGCTGATCCCGAACCGGAACTTGCCTGCCAGAACGGAGCTGTCAACATCCTCCGCCAGGCGCTCACAAGCAGCTAATCCATGCTCCCAAAGAATTTTGCAGGTAGGCAGGTCAGGCCGGGCGGCCGCCAATGCCAGGAACAGACACTCGGGCACCGGCCCTTTGGGCTGCCAGTGCTCGTTGCCGAAAATAAAAGTAAGGCGTGAAAAGGTCGCAGCCGATCGAATGAGAGAGTTCAATTCCAGCAGATGCTTTTCCGGTTCTCCGAGAAGGCAATCGCAGTTTTCCAGGCAAAGCGCCGCTGCTTGCAGAAGAGCCTCCCGAGCCAACAGCCATGCGAGCTGATCCAAGGGAATTGGGCTGGCCTTCATCGCTTCCACGTCAGCCACCAGAAGAGGGA
>Ga0070713_100000549_pt1 | contig 23887 bp, 16 predicted proteins | sample LARL82metaG_FD_65465 | JGI IMG/M metagenome (GOLD analysis project Ga0070713, IMG submission 65465) | Corn, switchgrass and miscanthus rhizosphere microbial communities from Kellogg Biological Station, Michigan, USA - LAR L8-2 metaG | ecosystem: Host-associated > Plants > Roots > Rhizosphere ...
CCGGAGACGTATTCCCCGTTGCGTGTGTCGACCGGGGCCTGCGATCCAACTCTGCGCACGCCAAGAGGAGCATTGCCAGCCTGCAATGCAGCCAATTCCTCGAACTCTGGGGTCTGGGCGCGGAAATTCTTGTAGGCCTCCCAGGAGAACAACGCAAAATCACCGTCGTCGCCCTGTGTATACCCGCCCCAGTTGCAGCAGCGAACTTTGTCGCCGATTCGCCACAGCTGATCTGGATTGGTGACCGGCAGTGACTTCAGCATCACCTGGTGAACCAGGGTGAAGATCGCAGTCGTCGCACCGATGCCTAATGCCAGTGTGATCAAAACGGTTGCGGTAAAGCTGGGCGCTTTTCGTAATTGCCGCAAAGCGTCACGGAGATCGGTAAACATTTGTGCCTCGTATGAGTTTGGACGTAGTCGGGGCGAATCGGTTAGAGGCTAAATTCACCTGAAAGGGCGTTGCAAGAGCCAAGATCAGATTTGTGCATTCTTTCAACCGAGCGCAACGCGACGGACCAGTGCCGAAAGATCGCGGATCGCCGCGCACGGGATCGGACGCCATGATTTGTTATGCGACTGTGCGACGGCGGGCAGATTCGTTGGGGGATTCGGTTCGCTGTCGTGTTTCTTCTGTCGTTTCCGCTTATTCCAATAGAGGGGTTGCACCGCAAACCCGATACGTCTGGGGGACGACATGACGAACAAGCAAAAACTACCAGGCCTTTGCGCAATGTGCGTTGTCGGTTCGCTATTTCTGGGCTTCACCGCGGGTTCGGGGTATGCGGGTGAAACCAGCAACAAGATAACCGCGAACAAAATTTCGTCGAACCGAATCGCCGCAAACCGCCTAGTGGCGAACAAGCTGTCCAGCAACAAGATCACTGCGAATGGTCTGCAAGCCAATCTCGACACCTCCGAGATTCTGCAAACCGAAGATGGCCGTGAAGTGTACAGCTACATGATCAGCTGCGCTCTTCCGGCGGGAAAAACCATCGAGGCGGACATCCCTGATGCCGCCGACACCGCACCGCCCGACACGCTGTATAGCTGCAAGAACGGACACTGCGGGTTTCCCGGCTCGATCGGGCTCGCTGAGCACTGGATCGACCGTGCACTTAGCCCGAGAGGGCAGCGCTGGGTCACGGCATGCTTGCTCTCCCGGGTCAATGCGTACGGAGTCAGCATGAAGATTTCGTTACGCGGCGATGCTCCATCTCTATCGGTGAGCCCGGACGAGGCGGCGAAGTATACGCTGCAAGAAGGCGCGTTCTACGGCAACATCTTCGGCGATCCGGAGAAGGCTCTCGACTGGAACGCGTGCCGGGGCAAGAACAAACTGGCGACTCCTGACGCTGGCGATCTGAAGCTTCGGGCGTGCACAGAGCCGGACCGGAATGATCCCAGCCACACCCAATGCGGATTTAACTACGCCGGGGACTGCGGCGCGTTCGGGAAACTGGATCCAGCGTCGGTGCCCACTCGCGCGTGCAAGACGTTCGAATCTGACGAGGGTACTTATAGTGACTGTACTGCGCCAGCGGAAAACGGTTTTTCGGAGGCTTCGAAGACTTATCGCGAAGTGATTACCACCTACGTGAAGCACTGAAATTAACTAATCCGGCGATGGCTACGGTTCATACTCGAAGGAAGACGGGAACGTCGCCGATTGGGACGCGGCTGTCAGCCAATTCAAAACTCCCGGACGGCCGAAGGCGGCCGTCGCCACATGGTTCCTGCGACATACTTCTTTTACTGTTCGGGTTGGGGGACTGGTAGGGCTACCGTGTCTATGGTTGCAGGGTCGTCGCGGAGCTTGATGTAGAGCGTCTTTCCCTTTGGCGGGGGGATCGCGAGGGCATCTTCCACAAAGCCTTCGGGGACGGTGACGGGATTGGCGAAGTCGGCGTCGGTGCTGACGGAGTCGAGAAGGAATAGCTTGTCTCCGCTGAGGGTGCATGGCTTTTCGGGGCCGGCGCAGCGGACGGCTCTCAATGACGGGATGCGCACCAGGTTCACCAGCGGTTGCCAATCGCCGTTGATGCCGTCGCCTGTGACTGGGCGAATCTTGAGGGGACCGAAGGCGGAGGGCCCGAGAAGTTTCATGGGGTCGAGAACGGCGAGGACCGTCTTGGTGTCCTGCATGGTGAGGTTGCCGTCTTTGAAGCTGAGCAGGACTCGAAAGGATTCATCGGCCGTGGCGACTTCAATTTTCTCGGTCGCGGAAAAAGTTTCGGGCGACTGCGTCTTCAGAAAAAAGTTGAGGCGTCCGTCTTGCGGAAGTTCTTCCTGGCTGCCGAGGCGAACCGGGGCGGGAGATGAGGACGAATCGAATTGGACGCTCTTGTTCAAGATGCTGACGGAGGGGCGCTGGGCGTCGACCTTCGAGGTCAGGTCGAGGACACGGCCGTCTTTGAGAGTGACTCGGGCCACGATCGAGTCGCCGGAATGAAGCTTCGACCTGGCGTCGGCGTCGTTGGTTGTGAGCTTGAGTTCGTCTTGCTGGTTGGCGCGGGTGAGCGACTCGGGAGCGAAGTGGAGGCCTCCGAACTCAAGGCTGGCGACTTGATCTAGGCGGGTGCCTTTCAGTAGGCCGTCGGCGTCCCCGGCATGAATTCCGAAACTGTCGAGGCGGGCGGCCTCGGCATAAGTATGCAGCGGAATTTCGTCGATCTCACGCAGTCCGAACTTCTTGATCTGCATGGTGACCCATCCGGCCTGGGCCTTTTGCAGCGGCACTTTGACTTCCAGTTCATCGCCCTTGAGATTTTTCCATTCGGTGGGAAGAATCTTTCCCTGTTCATCCTTAAGAGTGACTTCGCTGACGCAGCAGGCATCCTGTGACTGGAGGTGGAGTGTGTCTTCGCGGCCAATGATCAGGGCACTGGCGTCTTTGGAGGCCACGGTCCACTGCGCGGGACGAGAAGTGCGAAGGCGATAGTGCGGTCCTTCGAACTCGCGGAATCCCCAGTGGCCGCGGATGGTGCCGGCAACTTCACCGTCGAGATCGGCGGATTCGAGGGGATGCGTGTCGACGACGAAACCTCCAAGGACAGGATCGGGTCGCGCGGGAAGATCGATGGGAGGTCCGGACTTGGTTTCGACGTGAAGAACAAGTTCGTGTGCGAGATCGCTGGCGAAGACGAGCGGGGCGCCATCAGCGGACAGGACGAGCGAAGGCTTGCCGGCGCAAAGGACTTGGGCAGCATCGACAGCGCGGAGCGGGGGAGGCGGCGCGGGATGAACTGGAGGCAAGCCGATGACGAGCACCGATTTCGGATTGCGAAAGGATGGAGGGTTATTCAGGCGCAGATTGAGTTCGTTCTGTTTCGGTAGGGCCAGCGCGGGAATGTATTGATATTGCGCGGTGTGGGCGCTGCCGAGAATACGGACTACGTCGACGACAGCCCCGATGTATGGACTGTACATGCCGCTACGCGCTGTAGGCGTGGCGCTGAGCTGGTTGATGAGATCCGTGGAAGCGCTGGACGTCAGAGTGGCGACCATGCTTTGTCCGTGTGCGTCATCGAGGACGAGTTGCTCGGTGTTCTGAGTGAGACACGGGACTTGCTGGGCGCTGGGCTTGTCGAAACATTGCTGGTCCAGTTTGATATTCAGGCTGCGCCCGAGCAGCGTGGTGTGAGCTTTCAGTTGCTCGGGGTCAGCAGTGTAGGCTTCATGAATGGCTTCGAGATATTTTTCGAGACGCAGGCGGTCGAGGCTGGCTTGCTGAAGGTCTTGCGCGGCACGGACGAAGGCGCCGGGCTTGCCGCGTACGGCGTTGCGGAGAGTGCTATAGGCTCCGCCAGTTTCTGGAGCGAGAAATATGAGAGCTTCCTCGGCTTCTTCGGGAACGTTGACGAAGATGCCTTCCTCGTGGACAGCGTGATTCCATGTTTCGACGCGAGTGAACCAGTTGTCCGGCGGAGGATTGGTGGCTCCGCGAAGGAAAGCAACGATCATCAGGTAGTGAACGGACTGGCTGTCGGGGAGATCGGGATGGATCCAGAGACGGTCTCCGGCCTGGAGATTGGGGACTTGGGCGATGGGAAGAGTGGCGCCTGCGCGCTGAACGCGAACCTCGATTTTAGGACCAATGAGGTCGAAGGCGGCATTGTCGGCGTGAGCTGTGCCAAGGAAGAACGTGACGGCAAAACATGCGAGTGTCAGGGGATGAAGACACCGAAGGCTTGGGCTGAGTTGGGTGAAGCGCACTACTTCCCTTTCACGGCTGGATTGTCGGGCTCGGTGTAATTTTATCTGATTTGATTGGGGTTTCGGGGACACACAGGGGCTAAAGCCGGGGGTGCCGGGGGAAGCGAGTTTGAGCATTGACGGGTCAAAATCCCCACTTCTGGCAAAACCGGCCAGAAGTGGGGCACCCTCGATTTTTCCTAGCGATTAGATCGCGAGCTTTAGGTAATTTGCGGCGTTGTGGTGGCAAACGTCTTCTATCAGGCGACCGAGAAGAGCTTCGTCGTGGGGGAGCTCGCCGTGGGCTACGTCTTGACCGATCACATCACAGAGGATTCGGCGGAAGTATTCGTGGCGGGGGTAGGACATGAATGAGCGCGAGTCGGTGATCATTCCGATGAAGCGGGAGAGCAGACCGACATTTGAGAGCGCGTTGAGTTGGGCGATGATGCCTTCTTTCTGATCTAGAAACCACCAGGCGCTGCCGTACTGGATCTTACCTGGCTCTTTGCCGTCCTGAAAACATCCGATCAATGTGGCGATGGCGAATGTGTCGGTGGGATTGTTGTTGTAGAGGATCATGCGGGGCAGTGCGTTCTCGCGGGCGAGGAGATCGAGATAGGCCGCAAGCGGGCGGATCTGGGGGAAGTCTCCGACGGTGTCGTAGCCGGTGTCGGGACCAATCGCTTTGCGGGCCGCCGAGTTCACGTTGCGCAAGGCACCGAGATGGAGTTGCTTTGTCCATCCTCTTTCGGCGTCGAGGCGGGCGAAGAACAACATGAGGAAGGAAGCGAACATGTCGACATCTTCCGCGGTGAGAGGCTTTCGGGTACGCGCCTTGGCGAAGATAGAGGCCGCATTTTTTTCGGAGCATGGGCTTGCGAAGCAGTGATTGAGACCGTGATCGGAGAGGCGACAGCCCTGGGAGTGGAAAGCGTCGTGGCGCTTCCGAAGAGCGTCAAGGAAGGTTCGGAGATTACGGATGTCGACGTTTGCTGTTTCAGAAAGCTTCCTGGTCCAGGCGAGAAATTCGGGAGTGCCGATGGCGAGTGCCTTGTCGGGGCGGAAAGCCGGGAAGACGCGGGTCGCGAGGTTGGACTTGACAATCGTCTTGTGATGGGAAAGGTTGTCGGTCGGGTCATCGGTGGTGCACATGACTTCCACGTTGAACTTTTTCAGAATGCCATGGGTGGTAAGGTCGTGCGCGAGCGCGGCGTTGGCGCGCTCCCAAACACTCGGGGCGGATGATTCATCGAGAAGGTCAGAGATTCCGAAATAGCGCTGCAGTTCGAGATGCGTCCAGTGATAGAGAGGATTGCGCACCGTATAGGGAACGGTGCGGGCCCAGGCCAGAAATTTCTCATAGGGAGAAGCATCGCCGGTGATATACCTTTCGGCGACGCCGTTCGCGCGCATGGCGCGCCACTTGTAGTGGTCGCCCTCGAGCCAGATTTCGTGGAGGTTGTTAAACCGGCGGTTGCTGGCGATGTCGGCGGGCGAGAGATGGCAGTGATAGTCGAGGATCGGCTGGCGGGCGGCGTGTTCGTGATAGAGTCGCTCGGAGATATCGTTGGAGAGAAGGAAATTTTCGTCGAGAAAAGCCTTCATGGCCGGGCCGTTTGGTCGAGCAAGCAGATGACTATATCAGTTTCGCGCGTGGGGCATCCTGCGCGGTGGTTATGAGAAGATTCGGGAATCTTGAACTCGCAATCCCCCACATCGAGTGTTGAAGCCGCTGACGCGGGCTCTGGCAGCGGTCCGGGCAGAGCTCGGTGGCTGATCTGCGCGCTTCTCTTCTTTGCCGCCACGGTGAACTACATGGACCGGCAGGTTATTGCTCTGCTGAAACCGACTCTGCAGATGCAACTCGGGTGGACGGAAATCGACTTCGGAAGAATCGTCGCGACGTTCACATTCGCGTATGGAGTCGGGTCGCTCGTTGTCGGGAAGTTGATCGATCGGCTGGGAACGCGAGTTGGTTTCGCACTGGCAGTTTTGTTCTGGAGTGTTTCGGCGATGGCGCATGCAGCGGCATCGTCGGTGCTGCAATTCCGCGTGGCGCGCTTCAGCCTTGGCATTGGGGAATCAGGAAGCTTCCCGGCATCGATCAAGAGCGTGGCGGAGTGGTTCCCGAAAAGAGAGCGCGCGGTGGCCACGGGCGTCTTCAATTCTGGGACAAACATTGGGGCGATTGCAGGGCCGGCGCTGGTGGCATGGATCACCGAGCGCTTCGGATGGAGGATGGCATTCATCGCTACCGGCGCGCTGGGATTTGTGTGGATGGTGGCGTGGCTGGCTTTCTACCGGCGACCCGAGGAGAGCAAGCTAGTTTCGCCAGCAGAGTTGGCGCTGATTCAGGGAGACTCGTCGGAGCCGGCGGCGGCGAGCGTTCCGTGGCTGACGATCCTGCGTCTGCCACAGGCGTGGGCGGTTGGACTGGGAAAGTTCTTCACCGATCCGATCTGGTGGGTTTACCTGTTCTGGATTCCGGACTTCCTTAGTCGAAACCTGAAATTGGATTTAAAGGGCATGAGGCTGCCGCTGTTCGTGATTTACAGCGGAGCGAGCGTGGGGAGTATTGCCGGAGGGTGGCTTTCATCATGGCTGTTGAAACGTGGATGGAGCGTGAACGCCAGCCGCAAAGCGGCGATGCTGACCTGCGCGATTGCTGTAACGCCGATTATGCTGGCGGCTCGCACGAATAATGCATGGCTCGCCATTTGCCTGGTCGCGCTGGCCGCGGGGGCACATCAGGGATGGTCGGCCAACATCTACACGCTGGTGTCAGATATGTTTCCGCGCTCCGCTGTGGGATCTGTGGTCGGATTCGGTACTTTGATGGGAACGATTGCGGGAATGTTCATCGCGGAGATGGTGGGATACATTTTGCAGCGGACGGGGTCGTATGTGCCGGTGTTCATTCTCGCGGGGAGTGCGTATCTGGTAGCGCTTTGCTTTGTGCAGGTGCTGGCGCCGCGGCTGGAAAAGGTGGAGATCTAAAAACCTGCAGTTGGGACCAGGCTCGGAATCTCGCTGCGCACTTCAAAATCCCCACCTCTGGCAAAACCGGCCAGAGGTGGGGCACCCGTCACCCAATTTCGGTACACTCTTGGGTCGGATTCAAGGAGAACGGCTTGAAGATCACGGATGCGAAGGTGTTTGTCACCAGCCCCGGAAGAAACTTCGTCACGTTGAAGGTTTACACCGACGAAGGAGTTTACGGGCTGGGCGACGCGACTCTGAACGGACGGGAACTGGCGGTCGCATCTTATCTGAGAGATCACGTGGTTCCGTGCCTGATCGGGCGCGATCCGGCGCAGACCGAAGATGTGTGGCAATACCTGTATCGCGGGGCGTACTGGCGGCGTGGACCTGTAACGATGACGGCGATCGCAGCGGTAGACATGGCGTTGTGGGATATCAAGGGCAAGGCGCTGAACACGCCGGTTTACAACCTGCTTGGCGGAAAAAGCCGGACGGGAGTGTTGGTCTACGGACACGCGAACGGGAAGGACATCGAGGAGACTGTCGACGAAGTTGGAAAGTACAAGGAGCAGGGATACCTGGCAATCCGGGCGCAGTCGGGAATCCCGGGACTGGCTTCGACGTATGGAGTGGCAAAGGACAAGATGTTTTATGAACCGGCGGAGAAAGGATTGCCGCCGGAGAATCTGTGGTCGACAGAGAAATATCTGTTGCACGTGCCGAAACTGTTTGAGGCGCTGCGCCTGAAGTTTGGCGATGATCTGAACCTGTTACACGATGTTCATCATCGCTTGACGCCGATTGAGGCGGCTCGGTTGGGAAGGAGCCTGGAACCGTATCACCTGTTCTGGCTGGAAGATGCGGTGCCGGCGGAGTTGCAGGAAGGATTCCGGCTGATTCGAAAACACACTACGACGCCGCTCGCAGTGGGTGAAGTATTCAATTCAGTTTGGGATGCGCACATATTGATCACGGAACAGCTGATTGATTATCTGCGGATGACGGTGGTGCATAGCGGCGGGTTGACGCATCTGAAGAAGATTGCGGCGCTGGCGGAGGTTTATCACGTGCGCACGGGAAGCCACGGAGCGACCGATCTTTCTCCTGTGGCGATGGCGGCCGCGTTGCATTTCGACATCGCGATCAATAATTTCGGGATTCAGGAATACATGCGGCACACGCAGGAGACGGACGAAGTGTTTCCGCATGCGTATTCGTTCCATGCGGGATATCTCTATCCGGGGGATTCGCCGGGACTGGGCGTGGACTATAACGAAAAGCTGGCGGAGAAATTTCCGTATGAACGGGCGTACTTGCCGGTGAATCGGAAGGTGGATGGGACGATGTTTAACTGGTGAGGTGGCACGATTGTCAGGAAAATCCCCACCTCTGGCAACACCGGCCAGAAGTGGGGCACCCAGAGTTGAAATATTGGAGATCCTTCGCTCCGCCTGAAATGCGGCTGCGCTCAGGATGACGCCGTCTAAAGATATGCGAGAGGAAGATTCATAAACATGGGTTATACAAAGCTGGATTTGGCTGGAAAAGTGGCAGTTGTCGTCGGCGGGAGTTCGGGGATTGGGCGGGTGCTGGCGCTTGGACTCGCGGAGGGTGGAGCGGACGTTGTCCAGAGCGCGCGCCGGATGGACCTGGTCAACTCTCTGGCGGATGAGATTGAGAAGGTTGGGCGCAAGACTTTGCGCCTGAGTTGCGACGTTGGCGATCGCGGATCGCTCGAGAAATTACTCGCGGCATGTCTGAAGGAATTCGGCAAGGTTGACATTCTGGTGAATGCGGCGGGCATCACGAAGAAGGCACCTACGGCGGACTACCTCGAGGAAGACTGGAACCGAATTGTGGATACGAATCTCACGGGCACGCTGCGGACGTCCCAAATCTTTGGCAAGCACATGATTGAAAGGCAGTACGGGCGGATCATCAATATTGCTTCCATGGGATCGTTCCTTGGTCTTCTTGAAGTAGCGGCCTACAGCGCGAGCAAGTCGGCGGTCGCATCGTTGACGAAGTCACTGGCCGTGGAGTGGGCGAAGCACGGGATTTGCGTGAATGCCATCGCGCCGGGATATTTTCGGACTCCGTTGACTGAGAAATTGCTGGTGGGAACACCCCGCGGGCGAGAAGCCGTTATGCGCACGCCAATGAATCGATTTGGGGAATTGGAGGAGTTGGTTGGAGCGGCAGTGTTTCTTGCATCGGAGGCCGCGAGTTTTGTCACCGGGGTAATTTTGCCGGTCGATGGAGGAGTGCTGGCCAGCGGGCTGAATCAGTGAGCAACGGTTGCTATGGCTTCGCTATAGCGTTTCTTAAGCCCCTTCGGGGCTTTCTCTTCCCCATTTTCCCACCCCACGGCTTGCGCCGTGGGCTGCATTCTTGCGCCGCTACGCGGCTGTTTTGGGTCGCGTTTACTCCACCTTTATCGCGCGGAACTCATTCTTAAACATCCGCGGAAGCACAGCGACTCTCCATCGCGGCAAGCGCCTGCAGCTTAGCCAGGTTTCTTTTCGCTTTTTGTGGAACGCGCTGATGCTACCGCTTGTACCAGTTCCCTCGCGGCTGTCGCGATCTTCTCGAGATTTCCTTCGCGTAGTGCCGCGGCGTCGACCAAGTCTGCCCCCACTCCAAGCGCGTATGCGCCAGCTGCGATGAAATCCGCGGCATTGGTTGCGTTTACTCCGCCGGTGGGAATCAGTTGGGCGTGGGGAAATGGCGCCTTCAACGATTTCAAATATTTCGGACCGCCGACGTTACCGCATGGAAAGATTTTGACCAACGTCCCGCCGTGTTCCTGAGCATTCATCAATTCGGTGGGAGTGAGCGCTCCGGGAATCGCCAGGCGATTGTGGACGCGTGCTACCGACAAAACCGACATTGCCAGTCCGGGACTGACGAGGAATTGCGCGCCTGCACGCACGCAGGACTCGGCTTGTTCGGCGTTGGTCACCGTACCGGCTCCGATCAGGACATCCGCGCCGCGTTTCTGTACGACTTCGCGAATGACCGAGATCGCGTTGGGAACGGTCATCGTGATCTCGACGACCGGAATGCCGCCGGCACAGATTGCCTCGATGGCGCGATTTGCCTCTTCGACGGAAGAGGCGCGCACGACAGGAATGATTCCAATTTCGCCAATTTTCTTAACTACTTCTTCAATCGTGAGTTCCAATGTGGCTGGCATTCAACCTACCTTTTTGCGTCAACGCTCGATTCTAGCGGTCCGCGATGTCATTGTCTGAAGAACCTCGGATAAGGTCGCCATGGTGGTGTCACCGGGAGTCGTCATGGCAAGAGCGCCGTGGGCGGCGCCGCATTCCACCGACCATTGCGGATCTTTGCCGGACAGAAATCCGTAGATCAGCCCCGAGGCGAAGGAGTCTCCGCCACCCACGCGGTCGTAGATTTCCAGATCTTCGCGCATGGGAGCTTCATAAAATTTGCCGTCCTGATAGCACAACGCTCCCCAATCGTTGCGGGTGGCCGTTTTCGCGGTGCGTAGAGTGGTGGCAATCACAGCCATGGACGGATATTCCTTGACCACTGTTTCGATCATCTTCTTGAAACCTGTGGACTCAAGCTTGGAGTGATGCTCGTCAAGACCTGCGACGGAAAAACCGAGGGCGGCGGTAAAGTCTTCTTCGTTGCCGAGCATCACGTCGACGTGAGGGGCAAGGCGGCGATTGACTTCCTGCGCCTTGGACTTACCGCCGATGGATTTCCAGAGCGAGGATCGATAGTTGAGATCGTAAGAGACGATGGTGCCGTTTTGCTTTGCGGCTTGCATGGCTTCGAGCGCGACCTGTGGCGTGGTTTCGGAGAGCGCGCAAAAAATTCCGCCCGTATGGAGCCAGCGGGCGCCGTCTTTTGAGAAGATTTGATGCCAATCGATCTCGCCGGGTTTTAGCTGCGAGGCGGCGGTGTGTCCGCGATCGGAGCATCCCAAAGCGGCGCGAACCCCAAATCCGCGTTCGGTGAAATTTAAGCCGTTGCGCACGGTTCTGCCGACACCGTCGTACGGAACCCAGCGAACATACTTCTGCGAGACACCGCCCTGCAGCATGAGATCTTCGACGAGACGACCGACGGGATTGTCGGCGAGGGCAGTGACGATGGCGGTGTCGAGCCCGAAGCAGCGACGAAGGCCACGGGCGACGTTGTATTCTCCGCCGCCTTCCCAGGCGCGAAAGTGCCGAGTGGTGGAGACGCGCTCGTCTCCGGGATCGAGACGTAGCATGACCTCGCCCAGGCTCACGAGGTCCCACGTGCAGGCTTGTTTTGACTTGATGGTTAATGCGGGCATGGATCGATTTTCAGTTCGAGATTTATGAAATGCATCCGGAGACCGACGGCAAAGCTCCGGGGAAAATACGATTGAAATCGCAGAAATTCTAAATGAATAAAGGTGTCGGCTGGTGAAAAAGCTTTGGGCGTCGCGGGGAAGGTACCCGCGCGACAGCCGGCTGGGAGCCGGCGCTACCCGCCTCAGGCGTTCGCGGATAAGGCCTTCTCGCTCTTGCGCGCAGGGTGAGGTACGCTGGTTTCGCTTCCCTCGATTGCCCGCGGCGGTTTTGCCGTCGAAGCGGTCCAGAGTGCCTCTCAAGTGCCAGTAGCCGACGCTCACCCGGCCGGAATTTTCCAGTTGCCCTAGATTCCAGGAGCGAGCCGGTTCAGCGATGGTTAATGTACCGGCCGCTGCGGTCTGAAAGACTCCGACGCCGAGAGTGTTGTTTGGCGTGGGCCGGTAGAAGGCGTTGAGTCCAAGTTTCGGCTCAGGGTAAGTCGGGAACGCGATGATTGTGGGACTGAAGCCCATGGAAGAGTTGAGGAAGTCGCTCGCGGTCTGGAGGATGGCAAAGCGCTCCTCGCAGCAGCTGACGACCAGTGCGGGAACGATGGCGAAAGTAAGAGGAATGCTGACGCGGACGGTGGTGCCCTTCCCTGCCGCCGATTGGATGTCGATCACCCCGCTGATCTTCTCCACTTTCGTTTTGACGACATCCATGCCGACACCGCGGCCGGAAACATTGGTAACTTTTTCGGCCGTCGAGAAGCCAGGAAGGAAAATCAGGTTGAAGACGTCGCGCTCGCTCATGAGCTGGGCCTGTTGCGAGGTGACGAGTTCTTTTTCGAGAGCCTTCTTCAACAGGCGTTCTTTGTTCAATCCGGCGCCATCGTCTTCGATCTCGATGTTGACTCGTCCGCCTTCGTGGAAGGCGCGCAGGGTGAGGCGGCCGGATGGATCTTTGCCTGCCAGTCGGCGGGCTTCGGGTTTCTCGATCTCCAGAATGCGGACTTCTCCCGTCGAATTAGCTCCCTCCGCCGGATTCGCAGCCTTCGGAGTGGCTTGCATGAGAGGTTTTGGATCCGAACTTTTGACGTTTCCCTGCAGGTCCTTCATCTTGGAGAGCAGTTCTGGATAGTCATTGTCGCCGTCGTGTTCGGTGGCTTGAATTTCCGCCAGCATTTTGCGGACCGCATCAACCATGGCGAGTAGGCCGCTGGTGATCTCGGCATTCAACGACAAGGCGCCATCGCGTAAACGGGAGAGCAGATTTTCACCCGCATGGGCGACTTTCTCCAGGCGCGCAAAACCAAGGAATCCGCAACTGCCTTTAATAGTGTGAATCGTACGGAAGATTCCGGCCAGCAGATCCTTGGAAGTCGGATCGGATTCCAGCTTGACCAATTCCTGATCGAGCCGGTCGAGGTTCTCATTGCTTTCAATGAGGAAGTCTTTGACGATTTCGTCCATAGCAGTTTGGCCTTGTTTGAAACGGTTTCGTTCGCATGGAGCACGACAACACGTGTTTCCGCACTTGGGGTATCGGCAGGTCAGAGGGGAACGTGAGGAGTCAGGTTGGCAAACCGCCGCCTGAAGTTTGCATCGCCCAAATCGGTTTTCCCAACTTGCGCAAGCCCAGCAATTTCTGTTAGAAAAAGCCATTACGCTTCTTCGTCTGCGAACGTCTACCTGGGGACCAAGAACTGAGGCAACCGCCTCCCTAGCTGTTCGTTTCTAAGGAACGGACATTCAAGCAATTCCAATGAAGTGAGTGCGCGGGCATGTTGCCCGATTGCATCACTCCCGGTCCTAGCCACTCAGTTGGAGTTTGGATGCGGTGCAGCGGCAGATCTGAAGTTAGCGGGAGAGCTTATTCGTTAAGCTTTTCGGGAAGTCCTGCCTGGGCTGCGTCTGTACACTTCCAAAACTGTCCATCCGCTCAAACATCCCAGATCATCCAGATGTTACTTTCCACCGCCGGAGGAAGATATGGCGACGAATCTCGTCCAAATTGAGAATGATGCCGAAATCAAGCAGCGCCTGGAAGCGGAGCGTGCCCGCCTGCGCAAGATAGCCGGACTCGACCAGCCGAAACACTTTCATCGTCCGGTGGAGCGTGCGTTTACAGCCGAGCAGAGACCGCACACCACGATTTTGTTTGGTGGATTTACATGGAAACATGAGGACCTGATCCGCGCCGTCTTCCAGGGCTGCGGTTATCGCTGCGAGAAATTGCCTGTGCCGGATGTCCCGGCATTCCAGATTGGAAAGGAATACGGGAACAACGGGCAGTGCAATCCGACCTACTTCACCGTGGGCAACCTGGTGCAGTACCTGCAGTTTCTGGAGAAGGAAGGGGTCACCCGGCAGCAGATTCTGGATAACTACGTCTTCTTCACGGCCGGCTCCTGCGGGCCTTGCCGTTTTGGCATGTATGAGGCGGAGTATCGCTTTGCTTTGAAGAATGCGGGATTCGATGGATTCCGCGTTTTGCTGTTCAAAGACAGTGACGGCATCAAGGCAGCGTCGGGTGAGCCAGGATTGAAGTTCTCCATCGACTTTGGCTTTGGGATGCTGAACGCGATGCATCTGGGGGATGTGATCAACGATTTGATCTACCAGATTCGTCCATACGAAGTGAATAAGGGCGAGACCGACCGCGTATTTCGCGAGATGGTCGATGGTTTGTGCGAAGACCTGAAAGACCGCAAGGCGTTTGAGATCGAGAAGAGCGCTCCGGATTGGGCAAAACCGAAATTCAAGAACAATAAGATCCTGCGCAATACCTTCAACGTGTTCGGCAAATGGCACGAGCACATGTGGGGCAAGGATTACCTGAATGCGCTGAAAAGCGCGCGCGAAAAGATGGACTCGATCGAAGTCGACCGCACACGGGTGAAACCGCTGGTGAAAATTACGGGCGAATTCTGGGCGCAGCTCACCGAGGGCGACGGCAACTTCCACATGTTTGAGTTCCTCGAGCGCGAGGGGGCGCAAGTGCTGGTTGAGCCCATTGCTACGTGGGTCGCATATCTGATGTACCAGGCGAAGGCGCATGCGATCGCGAAGTGGCCGGTGAACCGTCCGCACAAGGATCCGAAATGGTATGAGGTGAAGAAGAATTTCGCAAACTACATCGGGCTGCGCAAGAAATTGTGGGGCATTGGCGCGGGCGAGCGGATGTGGGGATATTTCTATCACCGGACCGCGAAGAACATGGGCGGGATCACACACCATTTGGCGCCGCAGACGGAACTGGCGGACTTGGCCCATCCTTTCTACAACCAGTACGCGCGCGGCGGCGAAGGGCACCTGGAAGTGGGCAAGAACGTCTATTACACCATTCACAAGTTTTGCCACATGGTGCTGGCGCTAAAGCCGTTTGGATGCATGCCGTCATCGCAGTCGGACGGAGTGCAGTCGGCGGTGATCAATAAGTTCAAGGACATGATCTTCCTGCCCATCGAAACTTCCGGTGAAGGCGAGGTCAATGCCCATAGCCGCGTGCAAATGGCGCTGGGCGAAGCCAAGGTCAAAGCCAAGACCGAGTTCGAGGAGTGTTTGAAATCGACTGGCAAGACCATGAGCCAGATCCGTGAATATATCGACGAGCATCCGGAGTTGAAGCGGCCGTTCTATCACGTGCCGCATCGCGAAGGAGTTGCCGGAACCGCCGCGCAGTTCATTCTGCACGTCGGGGAGAGGATCGATAAGGACACACGCTTCTGGAAACGGTCTCGGGTGCGGGTGGAGACCGCGCCGGCGATGTCGGGAGATTAGATTCGATTGATGCAAGATTCCCCACTTCTGGAAAAACCGGCCAGAAGTGGGGCACCCAAACTTCATGGTGATTCCGATTTCTTGAGGATTTCATGCACGATCATAAAGGGCCAGCACTGATTCAAATCGCACCGCTCGAAAAACCAGCACCCACAATTCAGCAGGTCCGGCATGCCCATCACAGCCATGATCAGAAGACTCAGTTTCTGGTGGGGCTCGATGTTGGATCGACGACTGTAAAGGCGGTCGTAATCGACGCTGCCACCGATCAGGCATTGTGGCAAGACTACCAGCGGCATGAGACCAAGCAGCCGGAAAAGACGCTGGAGTTCCTGAAGCGGATGGAAGCCGAGGCCGGGATCAATCGGCACAACACGCGCATCTTCATGACCGGATCGGGCGGCACAGGGATCGCGGAACAGATCGGCGCCAAGTTTGTGCAGGAAGTCACGGCGGTATCGCTCGCGGTGGAGAAACTGCATCCCGAAGTTTATTCAGTGATTGAGCTTGGAGGACAGGACGCCAAGATCATCGTCTTCAAAGATGACGACGAGACGGGCCGCAAGAAGAAGATCCCCTCGATGAACGATAAGTGCGCGGGCGGTACGGGCGCTGTCATCGACAAGATCAATGCAAAGCTCAAGATTCCCACGGAATTGCTGGCCGAGCAGAAATATTTCGGCATCAAGCTGCACAAGGTTGCGGGCAAGTGCGGAGTATTCGCGGAAACCGATATCAATGGACTTCAGAAGGTGGGCACGCCGTCGGATGAGTTGATGGCATCGCTGTTTGAAGCGATTGTTCTGCAGAATTTGAGTGTGTTGACGCGAGGGCATACACTGCGGCCGCATGTGCTGCTTTTGGGCGGGCCGAATAGCTTCATTCGCGGAATGCGCGAGGCTTGGCAGGCGAATATCCCGCGCATGTGGCAGGAGCGCAAAGTTCAGATTCCGGAGGGTGCGAAGCCGGAGGATCTCATCAAGGTTCCACAGAACGCGCAATACTTCGCGGCGCTCGGCGCAGTGGAGTTTGGGCGGAGCGAGGATGACTGCATCGGGTGCTACGCCGGGTACGAGCGGCTGATTCATTACATCGATTTCGGACGGCAGGAGGAAAAAGCGAAGTCGGGCGGTAAAGGATTGGTGGAACGTCCGGAGGATCTGGATGTTTTCAAGGAACTTTACAAGCGGAAGAAATTCACTCCTGCCCCGTTTCAGAAGGGTTCGACTGTTGCCGGCTTCATCGGGATCGATGGCGGATCGACTTCCACAAAAGCCGTTCTGCTCGACGAGAACGGGACGATTCTCTGCAAGGCTTACCAACTCTCGAACGGCAATCCGATTCAGGACACGATCGAGATGTTCGAAAATCTGCGCGGACAGGTGGAGGGTCAGAACGCAAAACTCGAGGTGCTCGGGGTTGCGACTACCGGTTACGCAAAAGACATTCTCAAAGATGTTCTGAACGCCGATGTCGCGCTGGTTGAGACGGTGGCGCATACCGAGTCCGCACTTAAATTCTATGAAGACCCGCATGTGATCGTGGACGTGGGAGGGCAGGATATCAAGATCATCATCCTGCACCAGGGGCGCGTAAAGGATTTCAAGCTTAATACACAGTGCTCGGCGGGCAACGGATACTTTTTGCAGTCGACGGCCGAGGGCTTTGGTTTGAGCGTGAATCAATATGCGGATCTGGCCTTTTCTGCGCAGGCGATGCCTGTGTTCGGCTATGGATGCGCGGTGTTCATGCAGTCGGACATCGTGAACTTCCAGCGGCAGGGATGGCGGGCGGAAGAGATTCTCGCGGGACTCGCTGCGGTATTGCCGAAGAATGTCTTCTTATACGTCGCGAGCATCCCGAATCTCGCGGCCCTTGGTTCACGCTTCGTGCTGCAGGGTGGTACTCAAAACAACCTGGCTGTTGTGAAGGCTGAGGTCGATTTCATTCAGAACAGCTTCCGTGCATCGGGCAAGAAGCCGGAAATTATCGTTCACGAACATTGCGGAGAATCAGGAGCGATTGGCGCTGCCCAGGAGTCGCTACGCTTGTGGCGCAACGGCCAGCAGACGACTTTCGTCGGGCTGGATGCAGTCCGGAAGATTGAGTACCGAACCACCCGTAATGAAGACACGCGCTGTCATTTCTGCAAGAACGATTGCCTGCGGACATTCATCGACATTCGCACACAGCCGAAAAACGACTTGAGTTTCGTTCCTATTCAAAAAGTCACCAAGGTTCCGCTCATGCACGGCGAGCAGCGACTCATTATCGCTACGTGCGAAAAGGGCACAGTGGAAGATGTCAACGACATGAAGGACATCAAGGCCGGACTCGACGCGATCCGCTCGCAGCACCCGAATTTCGTTGATTACGCGTCGAAGGAAGTCTTCCGACCCACCAATGCAAAGAGCGTTGCTGACCCGCCGCCAACGAAGGGCTGGGCGGGATGGAAGAAGGGCGACAAAGAGCGGCGCGCGCTCATGGAGAGTCGCGGCAAGATTCGCATTGGCATTCCGCGAGTGCTGAACATTTATACCTATGCCCCGCTGTTCAACGCATATTTCGAAAGCCTGGGTGTGCAGCCGGAAAACATCATCTACTCCGATTACACGAGTTCGGAGCTCTATCGTGCGGGAGCAAGCAGAGGAGCAATCGATCCGTGCTTCCCTGCCAAGATTGGAATTTCTCACGTCTACAACCTGATTCAGGAGAAACACCGCAAGAAGCCGCTGAATGCGATCTTCTTCCCGATGTACGACGTTTTGCATTCGTCATTGGTCAAGATTGTCGGTACGAACGCTTGCCCGACGGTCACCGCGACTCCTGAAACCGTGAAGGCGGCGTTCACAAAGGAGAATGACGTTTTCGCCGAGCACAACGTCAAGTACATCGATCCGGTTCTGAATTTCGCGGACCGCAAGCTGTTCGCCTTCCAAATGTTGACGGCATGGCAGGATGTGCTGGGACTATCGTCAGATGAAAACGACCGGGCAGTCGACTCCGGCTTTGCCGCGCTGAAGGAGTATGAGACCAACATCCGGCGGCGTGCACGGCAGGTGCTCGATCAACTCGAGCGCGAAGACCGCATCGGAATCGTCATGCTGGGGCGCCCATATCATCATGATCCCGGACTGAATCACGAGATTCTCGATGAATTTCAAAAGCTTGGATATCCGATCTTCTCGCAGAATACGCTGCCGATCGATGAAGACCTGCTGGAACGACTGTTCGGCGAGGAAGTGCGGGCTGGAGTGGTCACAAGTCCTCTGGACATCACGGATGCGTGGAAGAATTCTTATTCGTGCAGCACGAACCACAAAGTTTGGGCGGCGAAGTTCACGGCGCGCCATCCAAATCTGGTGGCGCTGGAAATTTCCAGCTTCAAGTGCGGACACGATGCGCCGATTTACGGCGTGATTGAAGGCATTATCGAGCAGTCGGGAACTCCGTATTTCTGCTTCAAAGATCTCGACGAAAACAAGCCCACCGGATCGATTCGGATTCGCGTAGAGACGATCGACTACTTCCTGCGGCGATATCGCGAGGAAGTGATTCGCAAGCGCAAAGCCAGGCAGGATATCGAGGCGCAACTGGCGGCACTAGAAGCGCAACTGCGCAGCGAGAAAATCGATTCCGGAGTGCTACCTGAGCAGATGCAGCCCGAAGCCCAGGGAATGGCCGCGGATTAGAGTGCGACAATGACTTCCTAGGCAATCGCCGCATCGCCGCTGTTGAGGTGTTCCATGCATGATTCAAGCATAGACACCACAGCAGCGACACGGATATGCGACTCAAAGAATCGAGGAATCGCCCCATCCGGGGCGTGCTGGCCCGAGCCAGCGGTACATCAAGTCCGCATCCTTTCAATGGCAGTTGGGATCATTGGCCGGATAGATGCCACCCGGCGCATCGCTCGCGGGGTAGATCGTGGCCCACCACACCACGGCAATGTTTTTGCCCGTGTTTGTGACGGAGTGGACCTGATTTGGACCCTCGACAAAGGCGCTCCCAGCAGAGAGTTCCTCAGACGCGCACTGGTTTGGTCCAACCACATGCTCCTCGGTTAGCGTTCCCCTCGAAAGAATCACGTAGCTCAATCCCTTGTGATAGTGCCACGGAACGGTTTCGCCGGGGTCCATCCTGAAGCCTTGGATCTGAATCGTGCCTGGAATTGGATATCCGGGTCCGTAGGCGCCAAAGTCGTAGCTGGCAACCGTTCCCAATTTGAAGATGATATTCGAAACCGCCAGGGCAGTACCGGCCATGATGGTGACCAAAACCAGGGCGACACTTGCTGTTTTTACTCTTCGAGACATTCAATTTACTCCTTTGAGATTGACCTCCCGCCACTCACTCGCTCGAGGCCGCGCGTGAGTAGGCGGTGGCGGGATGAACTTTGCGGCAGTTGCCGGGAATGGTCAATCGAGGTGGGCTGAAGATTGCCTCAAGATTTGGTCAAGCTGTAACTCCAAGCAAACCAAGATACTTTGACGCGACGTGGCGATATAATCCGGACAATCTGGTGGGGCATGTCAGGCACATTTCAGTTCTCTGATTACGTTTTGGACTCGGGCCGCTACGAGTTGCGTCGGGGTGAGCGGGCGTTGAAGCTGGAAAAGATCCCGATGGAATTGCTCATATTGCTCGTGGAGCGGGAAGGGGCGCTGGTCAGCCGCGAGGAGATCATCGAGAGGATCTGGGGGAAAGACGTCTTCTTCGAGTCGGATAGTGGTATTAACACCGCCGTAAGTAAGTTGCGCCAAGCGTTGCGGGATGATGCTGAGCGGCCCAGGTACATTCAGACTGTTGTGGGGAAAGGCTATCGTTTCGTTGCGCCAATCGATCATTCGTCGACACCAAGCATCAGATTGGAGCAAGAAAGAAACGGGACAAGTAAAGCTCCGCCCGTAAGCGACGCCACGTGGGTGCAGGTGGTGCAGGGCACGACTCGGCAGCGATGGGTCATTTTGTCGGTTGCAGTTGTGTTGATTGCATTGGCAGTTGGCTCTTACGTTTACCGGTCGGGTAATTCACAGTCTTACCAGACAATCGCGGTGCTTCCATTCAAACCGCTGAGCCCAGGAGCGAACGACGAGTACCTGGAACTCGGGATGGCCGACACCCTGATTACCCGACTGAGCAGGACAAGGGGACTGATCGTACGTCCTACGAGCGCGATCCGGAAGTACACCGGGGCAGATACCAGCCCTTTAGTCGCAGGTCGAGATCTGCGGGTGGACGCGGTTCTCGATGGAACGATTCAGCGCGTCGGTGACCGCCTGCGGGTTTCGGTTCGCCTGCTCCGAGTGCATGACGGAGCCAGCCTTTGGTCAAACAGTTATGACACTGATTTCACGGACGTGTTTCAGGTGCAAGATGCCGTTTCCGAACGCGTGGTGGACGCTTTGGCCGTTAGACTTTCGGGCCTGGAAGAAGCAAGCCTGCGAAAGCGGGATACGAGCAATGTCCAAGCCTATGAACTGTACATGAAGGGGATTTTCTTCTGGAACAAACGAACTGAGGATGGGCTCAGGAAAGCGGTCGATTACTTCGAACAGGCAATCGCGGCAGACGACCACTATGCGCTCGCCTATGCGGGTTTGGGGGCCGCGCTGAATCCTATGGGTTATCGCGGCTATGCTGCGTCGGATGACGTGCGGCCCAAGATACGTGCCGCGGCCACCCGAGCGGTTAGCCTGGACCCGGATTTGCCAGAAGGACACGTCGCGCTCGGCGCCGTCCTCTCTTTTTATGAGTGGAACTGGTCCGAGGGAGAGAAAGAATTCCAGCGGGCACTAGAGCTAAACCCGAAGCTACCCCTGGCACACCATTGGTACGCGATGTCACTGCAGTGCCGGGGTCGCTATAACGAGGCTCTGCAACATCGGCAGCGTGCCCAGGAACTGGATCCGATTACACCGGTCATCACCACTGGATTGGGTGACGCCCTATTCCTGACTGGAGACGACGAAAGCGCTTTGACTCAGTACCATAAGGCGTTGGAATTGGATAATTCTCTCGACGAAACCCACCTAGGCATCGGCCATGTATATGAGCGACGAGGAGACTATAAGGCCGCAATCGCCGAGTACAGGTTCGCAGTGCAGTATTCACCCAGGAGCCGAGCGGCAAAGGCGGCTCTCGGGCATGCTTTGGCGCAATCTGGCGAGACGTTGGAGGCTAAGCAAATCCTCAACGACCTAGTGCGCGCATCGCATGAGGGATATGTCTCCCCGGTTCACCTCGCGATCGTTTCTGCCGGGCTCGGCGACAAAGAAACGGCCCTGAATTGGCTCGAACGGGCGCATGATGAGAGGAACGCGTCCCTGTCGGGAATCGGAATGGAGCTCCAACTACAGAGCCTGAGTGGAGATCCTCGCTTTCGAAAGCTGCTCCAGCAGGTCGGCCTGACACAACGGGTGAACTAGTAATGATGGTCGCTATGGACTGGCCGCTCGCCTTGCATCATCAGGAGCAGCCAGCAGGAGCAGTTCTTCAGGCATGATGACCCAGGCAATCGGATAGGAGACAATACTTCATGAGTACAGAACGCCGCCTTCTTTGCTGATCTAATCGACGGGTATGCGCTCATGAGGAAGAGCACCGCAGCCATCGCCATCAGGTGCCTGGACCCGAAAGTTAAGAATCTGACGATCAGATACATGCACTTCCTCATGTTTTCTCCTCAGACCGGACAATCCGTCCCTACTGCAAAGTCAGAGAGTGATCTAGGGCAAATTCTCGTACTTACCAGGAAGCAAGTTGTTGCATTGCACAACGCTGACATTCGCAATGCTCATCGCGCCGGCAATCTGTGATTTGGAGTCGCAGAATAGATCAGTGCCATTGCCACTGATCGCAGTCATGGGATTGGCGACGTCCACGTCGGCCGTGGAGAGGTTCACTACGACCAGGCCTCCGTGACCGCCCCCTGTAATGCTTGATCCACTCAGTTGCGCGTGTGAGTCATTGCTCACGATGACGCACAAACGGTGGATTATTTCAAAACTATCTCTGATCCAGCTGTCTTATGAGGACCTGCTTCGCGACGGCTTTCGGTCAAGCCCGTGTTTCCAAGCCTTGATTGCTGAGTGGGGTGGTCAGACAGCGGCATATGCGCTGTACTTTTTCACCTATTCCACTTGGGCAGGACGCCCCAGCCTATTTGTAGAAGATCTCTTCGTTCGGGCCGAGTTTCGGCGCAAGGGGATTGGCAAGGCGCTGCTGAAGCATATGGCAGTTATTGCCCGCGAACAGAATTGCTACGGGATGCGCTGGGAGGTGCTGAATTGGAACACCTCGGCCATCGATTTTTACCTCTCCCTTGGAGCCAAATTACAGAGCGAGTTGTTTCCGGCGCTCCTTATGGGGGATCGCTTCGAAGAGTTTGCGCGTGGGGACCATCAGCCATGAAGCCTGAGTGTTGATATGCAATGGACTAAAGTCGTTCTAAGCGCGTTAGCCGCGACATTGCTCTCGCTCCTCCTTCCCAGTCTGCGTGGTGTTCCGATGATCATCAGAGGAATCGACGAAGGGCGTGTATCTGGATTTGGTCTGAATGTGGGCGGACTGTTCGAGAGGCTCCGTTCACCAGCGTTTTGGGTTCTGGCGGTTCTGTTTTTCGCATTGTTCTTTGCGGCTAGCCGACTCGGACATAGCGTTCTGAGACTGTTCCTATTCTGGACTCCGGCCCTTTCAGTTGCGATGCTCGGTCGGGTCATTTGTGGCCTCTTCGCATACGTCTTCATGCGATCACGAGGCCACTGACGAGAACCAGATCATCGAGGAGTTCTGAGTGTAACGAGATATTGCAACAGCAATTTTTTGAGACACTGCCAACGCCTCGCGTTTCATTGACTTGCCTATGCTTCCGCCTTAGCATTGGCTGCGGATGATCGGCCAGACCATCTCGCACTACCGCATCGTCGAGAAGCTCGGCGGCGGGGGGATGGGTATTGTCTACAAGGCTGAAGACCTAAACCTGCACCGATTTGTCGCCCTGAAGTTTCTGCCGGGCGAAGTAGCCACAGACGCCCAGGCATTGGCCCGGTTTCGACGCGAAGCTCAGGCTGCTTCCGCGCTGAATCATCCCAATATCTGCACGATTCATGAAATCGGCCAGGAAAACGGTCAGCCGTTTATCGTCATGGAACATCTCGACGGCGTGACCCTGAAGTACGTGATCGCCGGTCGTTCGGTCGAAACGGAGACGATGCTGACCCTGGCGATCGAGATTGCGGACGCGCTCGACGCTGCGCACGCTGCTGGGATTGTGCATCGCGACATCAAGCCCGCAAATGTTTTCGTCACAAAGCGTGGGCATGCGAAGGTCTTGGATTTTGGCTTGGCCAAGATTGTCCCCGGTACTGCTTCGGCGAGCCAGCTTGCATCAGAGGAAACCCAAACAATTTCAGACAATGCGGCGAACCTGACGAGTAAGGGCACGGCTGTAGGTACAGTCTCGTATATGTCGCCGGAGCAAGTACGCGGCAAAGAACTGGATGCGCGCACTGACTTGTTCTCATTCGGAGTGTTGCTGTACGAAATGGCCACGGGACAATTGCCGTTTCGCGGCGACACTGCGGGGGTGATCTTTGAGGCGATTCTGAATCGAGCGCCGGTGACCACC
>Ga0070713_100000550_pt1 | contig 23862 bp, 26 predicted proteins | sample LARL82metaG_FD_65465 | JGI IMG/M metagenome (GOLD analysis project Ga0070713, IMG submission 65465) | Corn, switchgrass and miscanthus rhizosphere microbial communities from Kellogg Biological Station, Michigan, USA - LAR L8-2 metaG | ecosystem: Host-associated > Plants > Roots > Rhizosphere ...
AGTCTCAAATCGAATGAAAGCGAATTCTCGCACCACCTTGGCATGATGGCGCTGGAGGGTGGCTTTGGCGCCCGACCAAACGCAATGCACAAGTGGCACAAGCTCTTGGCATTCCCGCTGTCAGTGGGCGAGACGGTGTGAGAATGGACGCAGCTATATCCGATGCTGTTTCGCTGATTGAGAAACGGCCGCGCTTTTTGAAAAAGACTTTTGCTGAGCGCCAACTGTCTCCGCTTCCTCGTCCTGGATGTTAAACACGCTGGCGAGCACGAAGCCGATGCTCGCGCCAACGGAAAGCAATGCGACAGACAGCAAAAATGTCATGGCGGTCCCCCTAAACCCGCCCAGCCGAAATTACCGTAACCCAAGGTTGGTCAGTTCTGGTGGTGGAAACACACCGTCGCGGCGGTCGCTGGCCCGGAAGTGGCAGCGCTTTTCAAGAAAGACTTTGGAGCGGAATCTTAATGCGGAACTCTAAAGAAAAAGCCGCAGGCTAGGGTTCTGCGGCTTTTTCCCGTTCAAGATAAAGCTGGAAGGGCTCGTAGCGCCCGAAAAATTACTCAGCTCAATAATTTCGTCAATATCCTGTCGGGTGTTTTTCCCAACCTGGCCGGCCATTGCACAATATCAGTGCAGCCATTTTGCCGCAGCGGGAACTTGATCCGGCGGATTAAGGTTATCTCGCAGCTTTTGAACGGAAAACCCAGCCACGGAGTATTTTCCCGCACATGTGGCCATGGATTCTGATTTTTATCGTTGGCGTTGCCCTTGGGTACGGGGTTCGCGAAATAATTTCGCGGCGCCGTCACAAGTACTTTCGCGAGCGACGCGTTTGGGATCGAAGGCTTGAGGATCGTATTACACCAAATGAAATCGATGAGGATCTTGCAATCGCTCCCGAGCAGAAATCTAAGCTTCCTGCGAAAGCAGACACCAAGACCACGCGCGAGGACGTAGATCGCTAGTCAGAAGAGGCGCAATCCTTCGCGGGCCAACTGATCAAGACGCGGCGTCGGGGCGCCACGCAGTTCTCCACCACCGTACGATCCCAAATCGCCATAGCCGACGTTGTCACCCAGAATGAACACAACGTTCGGCTTCGGCGGCTGCTGCGCGAAAGCTTGAGTAGCTGCCACCAGAAGGAGTGCTGTGAGAGCAGTGCGCATGGCTGTTTTCCTCGAAGTTTCAATTCGCGCGCAGTCCACCCAGATCAGCACGCAGCGGAACGAGCTTTCTCGATCAAAATGTCGGCGGCGCGATCCAACGCATTGAATTGCGTGTAAAGGTCGCGGACATGCTTGGGGTCCATCTTCCTTGCGAGGGGCGACGACAGGTGCCAAACGGCACCGTGTGGATTGACCTCAAGTACATACAATCGCCCTGTCTGGCTTTCACGGACAATGTCAACGCCGAGCACCGGGCATTCTGGAAATGCTTCGTGCGCACGCTCACCCACGGCGATGATCTCTGGGTCATTACAGATTGAGCGGACGCGGCCACCCATCTCTTTGTTGTTCGATGCGATAATTCCGAGTGGATTATTGGCGATTTCGGCAAGCGACGGGCGCACATTGCCCCAACGGTTGCGAGCACAATAAAGGGTGCGCCCAAACAGCGTCAAAACCCGATACTCAGTAGGGTAGCCGTCCTCGGAGTGATCGATAAACGGCTGGACGAGAAAAGAATCATTGGCAGCAGCGGTCAACTCGGCACAGCGCGCATAAACATCCACGGCGCGCACTAATCTTACGCCTTGGCCGCTATTCAAATTGTTCGGCTTCACTATCACATAGTCGCCCCATTCGTTTGGATCAAACGAAGCGCCTGGACACAGCGTTTCGGTCCGCGGTGTCAAAATGCCAATCGAAGACAATCGAAGTAGTTGTTCGTCCTTGCCAAGGATGTGACCACAAAATACGGCGCCCCCGCGGGGGACAAAATCGATCAAGCGGATAGGCGAAAAGACGAGCGACGGGCGCCGTACCTGCCAACGCGCCGTCACCGAGTTGGCGCTCCCATTGTTGGCTATACGAACCTCAATGTCGGGCGCTTCGCGCTCGATCCGGTGCTGGATTGTTATCCAGTCCGACGGATCCTGTTCCCACGTGCTTTGCAAGATCAATAAATTGCGAGCAAACATGAGGGCCTGCCGCTTCCCCAAACCTGTCTAGCGCGCGCCAGACAGTCTAGCAGGGGTCCTGCTGCGAAACAGGCCTTCAGGTCGCTTTGTAGTTTATTGGGTGTCCGCTTTGAGGATGCGCAAGTTTCAGCGCCGCGCAACCTCATTCATCAGCCAAGCGATTGAACGAAGATCAAGACGGACAATATCGCTATGGGCACAGGGCGTACCAAGGAATGTACGTCGCGGAAACAAGCTTGCACTGCATCGATGCCTGTTGGGAGAGGAATGCCCACACGATGCTACGGCCGGTTTTTGCCGGAATAAACTCCGATACCGTTCCACGGCTTGGCTGAGCGAAGTTCCAGACTGGATACACGTCGTACACCACGCAAATTCCCTTATCGCTCTTGTTGTACACGTAACAGGTCGCGCTGTCGGTCGTTTTGCCTATTTGGGTCGCGATATTTGCGCTCGGTGTATCGCCCTGCTTGTTCCCATAATTTTTGGGAGCCGCTTCGGCTTTGCAACAAAGTACCGCAGCACAGACCAAGATCGTTGCTGCAAATAAATTCTGAGTTTTGGTTCTCGAGAAAAACATCGTCTCTTCCTTTTCTGCGAATTCTGAAGCGCTCGGCTCTTTTGAATCGATCTAAACGGTCGGACCTCCCGAACGGGATTCTGCGGTTGTATCATGTAATCGGGACGGATCACGCAAGAGTGAGAGGTCTGTTCAACTTTCCAGAAGTTGTTGCCCGAATGAGTGCCATCGAGGTGCTGTCCCGATAAAACCTTGAACGGAAACCAAACTCGAAGACGATTTTCTTTGGAAAAATTCAAAGCTGGAAGCGTGCCCTCTTATTCCGCGCGTCTGAAAAACAATTTGCTGTTGCCGTCACTGGACTCAAAGCAACAGCGCCTCATAATTTTGTTCGGGGCGGCGCGCGAACGAGTAGTTTCCAGGGGACGTCATGGGGTACGGGGACAGTCGTGGCCTTTTTGCAGGGGCCATTGCAAAGGCTGCTCTATTGTCGGTGAGCTATCTGGCGATCAATGTCGTAGCCGGCGGCTTATCACACGCACAAACCGCGCAACAAAGCCCGCCAACGCAATCGGTGCCGTCGCAACTTCCGCCGGTGCAGATCGACGAACCGACCCGCAAGCAAAGACGCCAGCGTAGCCAGCCGAGCAATCGCGCCGGCGCGACAGCGGCACGGCGGCGGGAGACACCGCGCTCCACGCCGCCCGCACAGGCGTCGGTTTGGACAACCACTTACGACACCCGGACAGGGACGGTCGGCAATTACACAAACAGCACCGCGATCGCCACCAAAGTCAACACGCCGCTCATCAACATTCCCCAATCCGTGACAGTGCTGACGAAGGAATTCATCACGGATCAAGGATTCCAGAATCTCACCGATGTCACACGCTACGTTCCGGGCGTTGCCGTGCACCAGGGCGAAGGCAATCGCGATGAGCTGGTGATTCGCGGCGTGGATTCGAGCGCGAATTTTTTCGTGAACGGCTTTCGCGACGACGTTCAGTATTTTCGTGATCTCTACAACGCGCAAAGCGTGGAAATATTAAAGGGTCCAAGCGCACTGACGTTCGGTCGCGGCTCGGGGGGCGGTCTGCTTAATCGAACTCTCAAGGAAGCCGACGGACAAAGCATTTATGAGGCGACCGCAACGACCGGTTCCTACTGGGACCGTCGCTTCACGCTCGACGCTGGCCAGGCCGTGAACGAAAATTTCGCTGCCCGCCTGAACCTGATGTACGAAGGAAGCGATACGTTCCGCGATTTCGGAACGCTCGAACGCTGGGGCGTCAATCCGACCGTGACGTTCCTTGTCGATCCGTCCACGAAGGTCCGGCTCAGCTACGAGTATTATCACGACGATCGCACCGCCGATCGCGGCAACCCTTCTTTCGCCACGAGCGCGGTTGCACCGTCGTCAACCCGTTTCAATCCGGCAGGTCCATTCGCACCGGGCGGAGACCTTATGGCGTTCTTCGGAAGCCCGGACCTGAACGTTGCCCGCGCGAATGTGCAGCAGACCATGGCGTTTATCGATCATGATTTCGGGAACGGATTGACGGCAAAGAATTCGACAATGTTTGCCGACTACCAGAAATTCTATCAGAACGTCTATCCCGGCAACGGCCCGCTGGCAGGGGCGGTCAATCCGTCAGAGACCTCGTTCAATCGAGCGGCCTATCAGCATACAACGAACCGCGACAATCTCTTCAACCAGACCGATTTTGTGTTCAAGACGTCCACCGGGCCAGCCTCCCACACCATCGCGTTCGGGACGGAATTTGGCTGGCAGAGCGGAATTGACGTTCGCAACACCGGGATTTTTCCGAACGGAACCAATACCGAGGCGGACAGCCCTTTCTCACCGACGTATTTTGGGCCAATCGTTTTCGTCCATCAGTATCCGGGCGCCTTCTCGCCCGGCGTCACGACGCCTGATTCCAACAGCAAGTACCAGCTCTTCGTCGCGTCCGCCTACGCGCGAGACACGATTGAGATCACTCCGTACCTGCAGTTGATTGGTGGTGCCCGCATCGATCGCTTTGACGAGTCGGCGCTGGACATGAACACCAATACAAATCGCAGCCTCGTCAATACGAACGTCTCGCCGCAAGCTGCTGTTATCGTGAAACCCATGCCGAATTTCTCGATCTACGGCACGTACAGCATTTCCTATCTGCCAGCGTCCGGCGATCAATTCAGCGCACTGGCTGACGGCACGATTATTCTCGCGCCGCAGAAATTCGTGAATGAGGAGATTGGCGTCAAATGGAACATCAATCCGCGCCTGCTTTACACAGCGGCGGTGTATGACCTCGAACGATACAATGTTCCTCTGCCAGACCCGAACAACGCGGGATTTTTCATCCTGTCTGGGCGAAACAGCATTCATGGCTTCGAGACGGCGCTGAACGGTTACGTAAACGCCAACTGGCAGTCGACACTTGGTTACGCCTACACCGATGCCCGCGTGACAAGCGCGACGTCGGCGACGATTGTGCCGGGCAATCGCATCCAGCTCGTTCCGTTCAATCAATTCTCCTGGTGGAACAAGTATCAGTTCACGCCGGCGTGGGCAGCTTCCGTGGGTCTGATCTACTTCTCGGATTCGTTTGCGTCTTCCGACGACAGCGTCAAGTTGCCCGGTTTCTTCCGTGTCGATGCCGGAGTCTTCACCAAAATTAATGAGACCTGGAGAGCCCAGCTCAATATCGAAAACGTCTTTAACAAGGGCTATTGGGCATCAGCCGACGGCAACAACAACATTACGCCAGGGCAGCCGCGTACCGTCCGGCTGACGGCTTTCGCCAAGTTTTGACCGACCGTCTCGCCCTGACAAAGCGGATATTGTCTACCGTGGGCGGTGACGATCCCGGATAGCTGAACGTTTGCAATCTCATACGACGCGACCCATTCAGTGATTGGTCGAAACCCCGCGAATCTCATAAGGCTAGTGCATGGCACACAGTGCACGAGGGAACGAAGCCCATGACAGCCTCAACAATCACCACCAAGCAATTGGCCTATACATTGGCGAAGCAGCATGACCTCACCAAGAAGCAGGGTCGGGAAATGTTGGAAGAACTTGCTGGAATGATCAGGAAGCACCTTAAGAAAGGCGAACAGGTGAAGATCGCTGGCCTCGGAATTCTGCGAGTGCGGAATCGTGCTGCCCGCGTTGGCCGCAATCCGGCGACAGGCGAAGCGATCCAGATCAAGGCCAGCAAAAAGGTGGCGTTCCGCGCCAGCGCGGCCCTGAAGATGGCCATCTGATCGCCAGTAGCTGCCTCTGTTTTTGCGATTGCGTATTATGCGATGAGCGTCGCTAGGCTTGCGACGGCGCAATCATATTGACGTCCGCTCGACCAATGAAAGCCGACACTGGCAGAGGCGCGCCCTAGAAGTTCGCGCCGTAACGCCCTCGCGCGTCAGAGCAAGCGGCCGTCCTGTCCGAAAAACGGAAATGGCCCCGGGAACTCGCCGATCGGCACGTGATGCGTAATCAGGTCGCCAAAGTGCTCGCCCGAAAGCCAGGTATGCAGATGAAAAGCCGGTGGCTCGACTTTGAACGACGGCGGCAAGCTGTCTTCGAGGTCGAGGGCGACTGCATGGTTTGGCGCTGGGCAGATCGTCGCCGGGATGCCGGAAAATTGCGTCACCGCCGCCCGATGCACATGACCGGCGGCGACAAGGCGTGCGCGCGGATGCTGTCGCAGGATATTGGCGAGCGCTCCGGCATTGCGCAGATTTTGCACGTCCATGTGGTGGATACCGGTCACGAACGGTGGGTGGTGCAGAAAGATCAGGGCCGGCCGCGTTGATGACAAGGCGAGCGTTGCGTCGAGCCAGGCGAGTGTTGGGGCTTCGAGCTCGCCATGCGGTTTGTCCGGCACGCTCGAGTCGAGCAAGACGAGATCGAGCGGACCGACCGCGTGCAGCGAATTGAGCGCCCCGGTCGATTGCGCGTAGCCGCCCTTGGGCAACGCCGCGCGCATCAACTCGCGGCTGTCGTGATTGCCGGGAACGGCGGCAAAACCGATCTCAAGCGGCGCGAGGAGGCGGTTGAGATGCTCGTACTCCTCCGCCACCGGCGTATCGGCAAGGTCGCCGGATATCACCACGAGCTCTGGTCGCGGCCTGAAGGCATTGAGCGTGGCGACGCATCGCGTAAGCGCGGCCGCAGTGTCGACCTGGCCATAGGCCAGCACGCCAGGACGCTTGATATGCAGATCAGAAATCTGGGCGATCAGGAGGGGCGCGCTCATGCTTCGCCTTTTGGCAAAAGCCGGATCGCGGAAGGGTCCACCGAGAGCCCGACCCGGTCTCCGGCCTTCACCATCAACGTGTTCGGCACGTCCACCATTATCGTCCGATCAGCCGCGCCGCTGACGCTCAGGCGCTGGCGATCGCCGACGAAGCTGACGCTCGTCACTTCGCCGGTCAGACTCGCGTTCCCAGCCGCCACGATGGCGATCGACTCAGGGCGCACCATGGCGAGCGCCGGCCCTTCAACGCTCGTCTTCTCTATCGCCAGTCGCCCACCGCGCAAGGTAAGCGTGCCGGAGCTGCTCACGCCTTCGAGAATGTTGGCCGCCCCGACAAATTCGGCGACGAAGCGGCTTGCCGGTGCGAAATAGATGTCACGCGGCGCGCCGACCTGCGCGATCGCCCCCTTGCGCATCACAACAATGCGGTCGCCCAGCGCCATCGCTTCAGCCTGATCGTGGGTCACGTAGATCGCGGTGATGCCGAGCGTACGCAGGAGCCTATTGAGTTCGCTCCGCAACCGCTCGCGCAGCGCGGCGTCAAGCGCGGTGAGCGGCTCGTCGAGCAGCAGCACGCTTGGCCGCACCGCGACGGCACGCGCCAGTGCCACCCGTTGTCTTTGCCCACCGGAAAGCTGGTCGATGCGGCGATGCTCAAGCCCTTCGATCCCGGTGAGCGCGACCAGTTCGGCAACGCGCGCCGTCCGCTCCTGCGCCGACGTACCGCGAAATTTCAGGCCATAAGCGATGTTGTCCGCCACGTTCATGTTGGGAAACAGCGCGTAGGACTGGAACACCATCCCGACATTGCGCTGTTCAATCGGCACATGCGTTACGTCGGCATCGTTGAAAAAGATTCGCCCACCGCTGTCTGGTGTCTCAAGCCCGGCCACCATGCGCAGCAGCGTGGTCTTGCCGCAACCGGAGGGGCCAAGAAGCACCAAGGTCTCGCCACGCGCGATATCGAGCGATACCGGCTCAAGTGCACGAGTGCCGTCGCCGAACGTCTTTCCGCAGCCAGCTATGCGCACCGCGACGCCATGATATCCGTGCACTTGCCCATTCATTTGCGCACTTCACCCCAGGTGGCGAACATCTGCATTGCAATCAGCAGCGGGATGATCATGACAAAGAATACAAGGGTATAGGCTGATGCGACTTCGAGCCGCATCGAGGCGTAGCTGTCGGCGAGTCCAACGGGCAGCGTCTTGGTCAGCGGCGTGTGAAGCATCCAGGTGAGGTTGAATTCGCCGAGTGACAACGTCACCACCATCAGCGAGCCGGCGAGGATTCCGGGCCGCGCGTTTGGCACAATCACGTCGAGAAAGCGTCGCAAGGGCGATGCGCCGAGCGAGGACGCGCTTTCGTCCAACGTCTTCACGTCGATAGCGGAGAAGATCGCCATCACAGAGCGCACCATGAACGGCAGCGTAAACACGACGTGACCGGTCAGAATGAACAACCAGGACCGGCGGAAATCCGAGAAACCGTTATAGGTCAGCAGCAGCGCCAATGCGATCGCGAGGCCGGGAATCGCAAGCGGCAGCGTGATGATTTCCTCAATCGCGCGCGACGTTCGTCCGCCGCGTACGTGCAGCGCATAGGCCGCCGGAACGCCGATGACCAGCGTGACAATCAGGGTCGTACCGGCGATCAGGAATGAACGGCCAATTGTATCGGCGTAGAGGTCCCAGACTTGCACGATCCATTGCAGAGTAAAGCCGGAGCTGATGCCGCGGAAATAGTTTGCCGTAACACCGGCAAGCATCGAGAGTGCTGCCGGCACGATCAGGAACGCCGCAATCAGCAGCGTGAAGAGAAGCTGTCCAGAAAAGATCAGGCGGTCTCGCATCGTACTATCCCGCTGCCGCAACGGAATTGCCGCCGAAGGAACGCGCCAGCGCGAGCACCGCCCAGGCGACGAGCCCCAGCCCGACCGACAGCGCGGCCGAGATCGCGATGTTCGCCGACAGCGTGAACTCGGTGTAGATCAGCATCGGCAGCACATCGATATTTGTGGCGAGTGTGAAGGCCGTACCGAATGCGCCCATCGCGGTTGCGAAGGCGATGGCACCCGAGGCTACGAAAGCTGGGCCAAGCGCTGGCAGGATGACGTCACGGTGCACAGCCCACGGTCCCGCGCCGAGCGCGCGAGCCGCTTCCTCCAGGCTCGGATCGAGCTTCTCGACCGCCGCCATGATCGTGAGGATCACGCGGGGAATCGAGAAATAAAGGTAACCGAGAAACAGGCCCTGAATCGTATAGGCGAACACGAGCTTTTCGCCCAGCACCGGCAGAGTCAGTTCGCCGATCAGCCCTTGGCGTCCCGCCAGCAAGATGATCATGAAGCCAACCACCACGCCCGGAAAGGCGAGGGGGAAGGTCAGCATCGCCACCAGCACCGAGCGGCCCGGAAATCGCGTGCGTTGCAGGAACAGGCCGGCAATGGTGGCGATGACGAGTGAGACGATTGTAGTGGCGGTCGCCAGCACCACCGTATTGATCAAGGTCGCGCGGTAGCGCGGCTCTGTGAGGATCGCGGCGTAGGCGGCAAGGCCCTGCGGCCCGCTGCCGCCCACGATCATCAGCCGCACCATCGGCAATACGAAGAACGCCAGCACCACGACGGCGAGCGGCAGCAGGCAGAGCCAGACGAAGGTCTTCAGTCGCATGGAAAAAAATGGTGCTCCTATTCGGAGCACCATGATGCATCAACGCACTTCGGCGAGATAGCGGTCAACAAACCCCTTCTGAACCGCCGAGAGCGCGCCCCAGTCGACGCTCTTTGCGCGGGCGTACTCGCTCGCAGGCAAGAATTTCTTCGAGACCTCGTCGGGCAGGGGAATGTTGCGTGCGGGGTGCAAATAGGCGTTGGTCCAGATCGCCTGGCCCTTGTCGGACAGCAGGAAATCGAGCGTCTTTTTGGCCTTCTCTTTGTTAGGGGCGTCCTTCACCAGTCCTTCGACGTAGGGGAACGTTACGCTGCCCTCGCACGGAATGACGAATTCGAAATTGCCTTTCTCGGTGTATTTGCCGCGGTACGCATTAAAATCGTAGTCGAACAGGATCGGGATTTCGCCGGACACCACGCGCGCGTACGACGTCTGCTTCGGTACGATGGCGCCGTTCTTCGCCAAGCCCTTAAAGAATTCGATCGCCTTGTCGAAGTTCTTTTCGTCGCCGCCGAGCGCCTGATTGACCGCGACCGCGCCGACAAAGCCAACCGAAGCGGAAGACGGATCGAGATAACCGACCATTCCCTTGTAATCGGGCTTGACCAGATCCTTCCAGCACGCCGGCACCGGCTTCCCGCCGAGCGCATCCTTGTTCACAAACAGGCCGAGCGTGCCGTAGTGGATCGCATACCAGTATCCTTCGGGATCCTTCAGCCCGGCTGGAATGTCGTCAAAGCCTTTCGGCTTGTACGGCTCGAGAACGCCAGCGTCTTTCGCCTTGTAGCCGACGTCGACGCCCACGTAGGCGATATCGGCGACTGGATTGCTTTTCTCGGCGATCAACTGCGACAGGGTCTGTCCAGAATTCTTGTTGTCGTGGGGGATATCGTAGCCGAGGTCCGCTTTGATGGCCTTGAGCATCGAAGCCCAGTCTGCCCATTGCGGCGGGCAGTTGTAGCAGATCACGTCGGCGGCCTGTGCCGGGTTGGCAAGCGTCAGAGCGGCGAGCGCAACAGCGGCGATACCGAATTTGATTCTCATGGATATTGTCCCCCCGCGAAACATGTGTGTGGTTAAGGGTTTGACGCCTCTGCTTTTTCGACATGATAATATTGCGGGGAGATGACAAGCCACCCCAATCGGGGCGGATAAAGGAAAAATTTCACGCAAGCGGACATTGCCTCAACAAAAGACCGCCTCGCGGCGGACTTTCCGATTTCAATCAAAGCGACATGTAGCCGAGATCGTTAGCTCGTTTTGCGTCACCGGTAGGTCGGGTCGCGCAGGGGTCCCGACGACCATGGTCGCTGTGCAGCAGTCCCGGTCGCTGCGGTCGTATCAGGCTTGTCTAACATCGGCAGGGGCAGGTTGTGTGGGTAGTAGGTCCAGAACATGAATGCCGCACCGAACAGAAGGGACGTCAAAAGGCAGCTTAGGAATGTGCGCTTCATGGAGAGCGCCGTTCCAACAAAAGTGCAGGCAAAAACAAGAACCACCAACGCAAGAAAGTAGGGCCAATTCACGTTTGCCCAGTCGATTGGCAAGGCCGCCAGTTTGTCCATGCGAATCTCCGCCGCGAGGCAACGATTATAGCGGAAAGGGGCGAGTCGCTATCCGTGCGCCGAAAAGGTGAGGGCACTGTTCAAAATAACATTTGCGCTTCAAAGGTACCTTTTGGTCCGCACCTTGTGTCCATCCCATTGATATGGTTGCCTTGTCCGACATCTCCCCGAGCATTTTTCCATGAAACCGAACTTCAAACTGCCGCTGACCGGCCGATGCCAGTGCAGGGCCGTGGCATATAAAATCACGTCCGCTCCGCTTGCCGTCTACGCATGCCATTGCACCGAATGCCAGCGGCAGTCCGGCAGTGCCTTCAGCCTTTCGCTCCTCGCTGAACGAGAGACGGTCGTCGTTGAGGAGGGCAAGCCAGCGGTGTGGGAGCGGCGGCACGAAAGCGGTCGGGTGATAGATTGCGTGATCTGCGCGGAGTGCGGCACCCGCCTGTTTCATGAACCGCGCGCGAACACCAAAATCACCATCGTCAAGGCGGGCAACCTCGACGATACGAGCTGGCTCTTTCCTGTCGGGCACATCTGGACCCGAAGCGCGCTAACATGGGTCGACATTCCGCAGGCCGCCATAAACTACGACATGCAGCCGCCAAACCTCGCCAACATCATCGAGGCCTGGCGCCAGCACTGCGCTTAGAGCCAGCGAGTTTCAGTCACCGTCACTTGACCATGCGTTCGGCAACCGGCGGCAGGAACTTGTCGTTGTAAACGTCTTCGGGCTTTGGTGCGTTGGCTATGCCATAGGCCGCCGCCACCGAGTCGATCGTGAACTTGATGCGCTCGGGTTGTGCGACGCTTAAGCCATGCTCCTTCACCCACTTTGTATTGGTGACGCTGAGCGCGAGGTCGAGCCGTACTTTCTCGACGTCCTCCTTCATCATCGCGTCCACACCCTTCATCACTTTTAGCGCAGCGGCTGGATCCTTGATGGTGTCGATGGTGCCTCGGTTAAGCGCCTGCACCATGGCGCGTACAGTCTGCGGATTTTTCTCGATGAAGGCCTTGGTCGCCGCAAGGGTCAGGCCGTACATGTTGGCGCCGAAGTCGGCATACTTCACTGCGTAGATGTCCTCGAGCTTGATGCCAACGTCCAGCAGCGCCGGGATGTTGGAATTGATGAAGCCGCCGGTGCCGTCAGCCTCGCCACGCAAAACCATCGGGCCGAACAATTGCGGCTGCACTGGCAGCCAGTTGACCTTTACGTTTTCCGCCTTTGCTGCCTTGAACAGTATCGACGCCGTATCGTGTACGGCGGTGCCAGGGCCACCGGCAATGCGCGCGCCGTCAAGGTCTGCTGGTTTGCGAATGTTCTTTGATTTGAGCGTTACGAAGGCGAGGGGAGAGTCATCAAAGCTGATGTAGACCGCGATGAGCGGTGAACTCGGGTTGGCGGCGTTGAATTTGATCATCGAAGGCATATCGACCCAGCCAAAGTCGTAAACGCCACCGGCAACGCTGACAGCGACGTTGGTCGCTCCCTTGCCAGCGTCGATCTGCACGTTGAGGCCCGCGTCCTTGTAGTAGCCCTTCTGTTGCGCGACGAAAAACGGCGCATGCGTGCCCTGGATGATCCAGTCCATCATCACCTTGACGTCCTTCTTCTCGGGCGCCTGGGCACGCACCTCGGATGCTGAGAGAGGAAGGAAAAGAACCGCGGCCAAGGCAACCGCGCGCTGGGCATACGTGCACAGTCGGGACATGTGACGATCTCCTCTGATGACGGACGCGTTGTGCGCTCGCATCCTATTTTCGCAAACGGTAACTTTATCATCAGGAAAGTCAATTGAATGTCCGACCGGAGGTGACTATCGTGGGGTTTGCCCATTGAGGCCACCAACGGAAGAAGAATGCCGAAACCCAGGGACAAGACCATGCTGAATTCGGTACGCGCCCAATTGCCGCTGCGCGCGAAAAGAAACAGCAAGAGCCAACGCCAACCTGCGCGGGAAGGTGCCCAAGTTCTCGATCTCGCGCGCTATGCCATAGGCACGCGATTGCGGCACACGCGTCTGATGCGCGGGTCACGTCTGAAGGACGTTGCGGACGCAGCCGGCTGCTCGGAAAGCCTCGTTTCCAAGATCGAAAACAACAAGATCGAGCCCTCGCTGCAGGTGCTGCACAAGCTCTGTTTGGTGCTGAATATAGGCCTCGGAGAGCTGTTCACGCGGCAGGAAGAAGACGCCCCGGTTGTAACACGCGCAGGCCAGCGATCGAGAATTGAGATGGATCCAGTGCGGCGGGGGCATGGGATCCTGATGGAACGCGTCATCCCTTACGCAAAGGGGCATTTGCTCCAGAGCAATATCCACGTCGTGGCGCCGGGCGGGTCGAGTTTCGGTCTGATCTCGCACGAGGGCGAAGAGGTTGGCTACGTGATTGCCGGCGAGATCGAGCTGTTCCTCGGCGACAAGGCGTATCAGCTCTCGGCTGGCGATACGTTCTGTTTCCGCTCGGAGATCGGTCATGGCTACCGGAACCGCGGCAAGAGTGCGGCACGAATTCTGTTCGTGAATACGCCGCCGACCTTCTGAATTTCTCGTTGATCAAGTGACTTGAACTGGTCTAGCGTGCCGTCCGCAAAACGCACGCGCGTCGGGGGAAGTAACGCATGCTCAAGCTGCCTCACCACAAACGATACGATTTCTTGCCGATCACGAAGCGAAAGCACTACTCGTGGCCTGGCGGCAAACGATTGGCGTTTTATGTCGCGCTGAACATCGAGCACTTCGCCTTTCAGGCCGGGCTCGGGATCGATCCGCATAATCGCACCGGTCCGCAAACTTCGCGCAACTACGCCTGGCGCGACTACGGCAATCGTGTTGGTAACTGGCGCTTCTTCGAGATTCTCGACGAGCTCAAACTGCCCGCATCTATCTTGCTTAATTCAGCGGTCTGTTACGAGTATCCGGAGATCGTGGAAAAGATTAAGCAGCGTGGGGATGATGTGCTCGGCCACGGCCGGACCAATGCCGAAGTGTTGCGCGGCATGTGGGAAGATGATGAGCGCCGCGTTATCCAGGAGTGCGTCGACGTCATCACGAAACACGTGGGCGTTCGTCCGACCGGTTGGATGGGGGCGGGCGCCGCCGAGACAAACGTAACCCCCGATCTCCTCAAGGAACTTGGGTTCACGCATCTGCTCGACTGGCCGGTGGACGATCAGCCGATCTGGATGCGCACGCGATCGGGGCCGTTGCTGTCGGTTCCCTATCCCATGGAGCTCAATGACGCGGGTACGTTGGCGCTGCGCGATCATACCGGGCGGCAATTTGCCGACATGGTCGTCGATCAATTCGAGGAATTGCTTGAAGCCTCGGAAGATCAGCCACTCGTTTTCGCGCTTTCCTTGCATGGATTCATTCTCGGGCAGCCGTTCCGGCTGAGACCGTTGCGCCAGGCGATCAAACACTGCGTCCAACACAAGCACGCGGACCAGATCTGGTTCACGCGGGCCGGCGATATCTCGAAATTTTGCTACGGCATGGAAGCCGGAATCATACCCGGTAGTTGAGGTCGGTCATGAATGTGAGCACCACGGCGAACGCAACCACCAAACTTCTGCGGGCGACTCCCGAGACGGTCCACTGGGGCTATCTCGACGCCACGATCAAGCCCGCGCTTACCATTGATTCCGGAGAGCGCGTGACGATCGAGTGCGCCACGTGTAATCCCGAGTGGATGCCGGCAAAGGACAGCGGGTTCGATATTCTTCCGGACATCGTCGAGATCCACCAGAAGGTGAAGAAAGGGTCCGGAAATCACATTTTTACCGGCCCAGTCTACATCCGCGGTGCCGCTGTAGGAGATGTCCTCGAGGTCAAGATCCTGGACATCAAGCTCCGGCAGAATTGGGGTTGGAACGTCTTTCGCGGCTACATGGGGACGATCCCGGAAGACTTCCCATACATGAAGTTGACGCATGTCCCGCTTGATCTGAAAGCGAATGTCGCAACCACGGCATCGGGTTTCAAAATCCCGATGGCCCCGTTTTTCGGACAGCTTGCGGTGGCGCCGGCTGAGGTATTCGGCCGGCAGAACAGCAAGGAGCCGCGCGAGTTCGGCGGTAATCTCGACTGCAAGGAATTGACGGCAGGCAGCACCATCTTTTTGCCGGTCTGGAATGAGGGCGCGCTCTTCTCGACAGGCGATGGCCATGCGGCGCAAGGCGATGGTGAGGTCGACGGAACGGCGATCGAAACTGCGTTGACGGGCACGTTCGAATTCAACGTGAAAAAGAAGCTCGGCTGGAAAATGCCACGGGCGGAGACGTCAACCCACTACATAACGTTCGGCCTCGATACCGATCTCGACGATGCGGCTCGTCAGGCGCTCAAGGAAATGATCGACTGGATCGTCAGTATGACCGGCATTCACAAGGACGAAGCCTATGCAATGTGCAGCTTCGCCGGCGATCTGCATGTGACGCAGACTGTGAACAACGTCAAAGGCGTGCATGCGATGATCCTGAAGAGCATACTGAAGAAATAGAAGGACCGGCCGCACCGGCCCGCAACTTGCATGGCCGGGAACCGGTCCCGCCATCGGTGCTGCGTAGTTGGGGAAAGCCTGTGCCAGGTTTTGTTAGACTTCAGGACGTTTCTCTCCGTTACAACGACGAGGAAACGGCGCTCGCTCTCCACCGCACCAGCTTTGAAGTCGAGCAGGGAGAATTCGTAGCGGTCGTCGGACCGTCCGGCTGCGGAAAATCCACGTTGATGAAAGTCGTGACCGGCCTCTGGCCCGCGACGGTCGGGCAGGTCAATGTTGGCGGCAAACCGGTGGTCGGGCCGCTGAATATCGTCGGAATGGCTTTTCAGAATTCCTCGCTGCTGCCGTGGCGTACAATATTGCAAAACGTGATGCTCCCGCTCGAGATCGTCGAGCCGCACGCGAGCCGGTTACGCAGGGAGCGGCGCGCCTACGAAGCGAAGGCGCGCGATCTTCTCGAACTCGTCGGCTTGAAGGGATACGAGGACAAGCATCCGTGGCAACTGTCGGGAGGGATGCAACAACGCACACAGCTCTGTCGTGCGCTAATTCATGAACCGTCGCTGTTGATGCTCGACGAGCCGTTCGGCGCGCTGGATATGTTCACGCGCGAGGAACTATGGCTGGCGCTGCAGGAATTGTGGATGGCGCGTCGTCCGACGGTGATCCTGGTCACTCACGACCTGCGCGAGGCCGTTTTCTTGGCGGATCGCGTGCTGGTGATGAGCGCGCGTCCGGGCCGGATTATCCTCGATCGCACGGTGAAAGCGCCACGTCCACGAAATCTCAACACAACCTACGAGCCTGACGCCGTCAAGCTGGTGCACGAATTGCGGGAGCACATCAGTGCAGCACGCGCAAACGCAGCCTGAGCGCGTAACGATCGCCGAGAATACAGACCTTCCGGTTATCGTACGCCGGACAAGCTTCTTCGAGCGCAAGCTGGTGCGGCAGGCGCTGCCTTGGGTCGTGATCGCGGGCATGTTCGTTTTCTGGGAGATTTTTGTACGCGTCTTCCAGATACAGCAGTTTGTGCTGCCGGCGCCGTCGGCGATCTTTGAGGCGATGTGGCAATGGCGCGTGCCGATTCTCGAAAATTCGTGGCAGACTTTGATGACCACGTTGATCGGCTTCGCGTTCGCTATCGTGATCGGTGGAATAGGCGGGGTCGCGCTTGGTTCGTCGCGCGTCATCTATGACGGATTTTATCCGGCGTTGATCGCATTCAACTCCGTTCCGAAGGTCGCGGTCATTCCCGTGCTGGTCATCTGGTTCGGGATCGGCACAATCCCCGCAGTGATCACGGCCTTCTTGCTGTCGTTCTTCCCCATCCTCGTAAATGTCGCTACGGGCATCGCCACGGTCGAGCCGGAGCTGCGCGATGTGCTTCGTGCACTTGGCGCCACGCGACGTCAGGTCATCATGAAGGTCGGCCTGCCGAGGGCGATGCCCTATTTCTTCGCGTCGCTGAAGATCGCGATGACGGTCGCCTTCGTCGGATCAATCGTTGCCGAAACCGTCGCTGCCAATTCCGGCATCGGGCACCTGATGCTCGTCGCATCATCGCGCTTCGAGGTTCCACTGGCGTTCGCGGGGCTGATCGTTACCGGCTTGATGGGAGTAGGAATGTACGTGATTTGTGTCGCCATCGAGCAACGCATGACAGGATGGGCGACGCGCGGCTCGGAAGGGGTCACGTTCGGCAGCTAGCGGATGCAAGGGGAAAAGATGTGCTCGACAAATACAAGGATCTGAAACTGCAGCTCGACGGCTTTCTCAAACCGGGCGAGCAACACAAGCGTAACGTTCTGCTCGATTCGGTCTACGCCTCACTTCCGAGGGATCCGCAGGCCAAGGTGTTCGTCTTCAGCGGCGAGATCGCACCCGGCGGCTACACGAGCTGGCATTGCCACAACGGCGCGACGTTTTTCGTCTGCACGCAGGGCCTGTTTGAAGCGCATTTCCAGGAAGGCACGCTGGTGAAGGCGAAGGCCGGCGACGTCTATTCCGAACCCATTGGAAAATTCCACCGTGGCCACAACCCGCATCCCGAGCTCGTTTATTCCTGTATCGGGCTGTGTCTCACGCCGCCTGACCGCGACCACATCACGAACGCGAAGGAGAGACCCTGGTGACACTCGCCGGGGGGTGACCATGCCGGACAACCCAGTCACACTTCCCGTGGTCGGAGAAGACGCGCGGTTTCCCGTGCGCCGAATCTATTGCGTCGGCCGCAATTATCTTGACCATATTCGCGAGATGAAGGAAGCAGACGAGCGCGACCCGCCGTTCTTTTTCCAGAAACCTACCGACGCAATCGTCCACGACGGGGCGGTGGTGCCTTATCCTCCCGGGACGCAGGACTTTCAGTTCGAAGTCGAGCTTGTGGTGGCGATCGGGCGGGGTGGATCCAAGATTTCCGTTCAGTCAGCCGAGACCCATATCTTCGGCTACGCCATTGGCATCGACCTTACACGCCGCGACCTGCAGCGCGACGCGGCCAAACGCGGCCTTCCCTGGGAGATGGGGAAATCGTTCGACCACTCTGCTCCATGCGGTTCCATTCACCGGATCGAGACAACGGGCCCGATCCACAAAGGATCGATCGGCTTATCCGTCAACGGAACTGTCCGGCAGAATGGAGATATCGGCCAGATGATCTGGAATGTGCCGGAAATTATCGCTCAGCTATCGAAGCAATATGAGTTGTATTCTGGCGATGTCATTTTTACCGGAACGCCCGCAGGCGTTGGTCCGCTTCGCCCTGGAGACGATATTAAATGTTCTATTGAGCGATTGGGGGTGTTCGGCATCCGCATCGGGCAACCTGATTGATGACTGGTGAGGGGTCATCGAGCCTTTACGAACATATTGCGGCATCGGCACAGTGAATACCGTCGCTTCGGTAACCGCGCACTCTGAACATTTGATGCTCCGCAATTGACGCACATCAATGCCGACTAACGTTATGTAGTCATTCTATTCGCGGGCTCCGGGGTGGATGTACCTTTGGAGGTCGTGATGTCGAAGTTAGTGACAACCGGAGCGACAGCGCTCTTCGCCTGCATTCTCTGTGCAACTCCGCTCTCGCTGCGTCTCTCACCCGAAGGAAATGTCTCTGTGTCCGAGGACACCGCCTCAGCGGTGATCGGGCGTCCGCTTACTCCGATGAGCGTTGCGGGCGTCAACCGGCGGGCACATCGGCGTGCATATCGGCAGGGTTACTACGGATACGGGGCGTATCGTCCGTATCGTTATGGCTATGGGACATACCAACCCTACAGCTATTACGGGGGCGGGTATGGATCATATCGGCCGTCGTACGGCTACGCGTATCAACCGAATGGATACCGGTCGTATGGGTATCAGCCGTGGTGGACGCGCTGAAAGGTACCGCGCGCGCAGCTGAGTTCTATTCGCTTTGGAGGCGGCGATCTACGCGGGGGGCTACAACTCTCTACGGAGGTTATCGATGCTGAAACTACTAGCTGCCGGAGCGACAGCGCTCTTCGTCACTTTATCTCCAACGGCTTTCGCGCAGACCCCTTCTGGCATGGGGCCAGCTCAGTTAAGCCCAGCGGACTTGGCCAGACTGACGGACGAGCGGATTGCGATCGTCAAGTCTGTTTTGCAGCTGACGCCTGACCAGGAGAAATACTGGCCGGCCATCGCCGACGCCATCCGGTTCAGGGCGCAAAACCGTGATGTCCGCCTGACGCGGATAGCGGAGACCGTGGGCAAGATGAGTGAAGAAAGCGTCGGCGACGTCTTGCGCAACCGTGATCCTGTCGCGTTCCTGGATCGAAGGGCGGATGCTTTGGCTCAACGATCTCAGGACCTGAAGAAGCTTGCGAACGCGTGGCGGCCTCTTTATGCGACATTGAGTCCCGAACAAAAGCAGCGGATGGCTGCCCTTACGATCTTTGCGTTGCATCAAGCGAGCAATGCAATCGAGCAGCGCCTGCAATCGGACGACGATGACGAGTGGCTGGTGATCATGCGCTAGCCTTTCATAAGTAAAAAAAGAAGAGCCGCCGCTTCAGGGCTGCGACTCTTCTTTACGACGGCTGGTACAGCGTATGTCCGCTTTGGATCATTAGCGGACATTGGAAATCAGCGAAATGCTATCCACAGGAGGATCACAACTCCAAGGACGGCGAGCGGCAACAGCACGTCACCGAACGTCATCTCACCGATCCTTTGGGATTGTTCGAGATGCGCTGACACATCTGCTTTGCGCCGAGAGCGGACTTCATTTCGAATGCAGGAGAAGGTGGCCATTTTTCTCAGTGATGATTTCAAGGTGCTGTCTCAAGTCGGCAGACAAGGTCGGATACTTGTTCACCGGCATGACGAAATACTTTTCGCCTTTCTCCAAGGCAGCTGCCAACTCATGTTCGTCGCGGAGGAATTTTGCATGTCCGCCCGTATAAAACTTTGCGGAATTCGGAAAGTTGAAAACATAGTCGGGAGATAATTGGTCTTCTCGGGACAGCTTCCTCAGGGCGGCATCAACATTTGCCTGCGTCGGCAAAAAGCGAGTGCCGGGATCAATGGTTATCGCAATCACTGCTCCCAGAAAAAGAAGGGGCACGATCGCAGCCGTCGCAGGAAATCCGTAAACGCCTATCCAATCTCCGCTTCGTCGCACCGCATACGCACACAGCAGTGCAAAGGCACACAGACCCGGGGCGACATAGGTGATGAGAACATTTGCGGAAAGCGTGAATACAACAAGCGGTACCAGGAGCCAACAAAGCAGATAACTTAGCCAGGGATCCGAAAGATTGGACAGGTTGAGGAGCGCGCTTCGTGGTTCGCGTCTGAACAGGAGAATAATGAGTGTCGCTGACCACGGAAGAGCGGCGACCAACCCAAATAGCCAAATTGTTCCTCTCGGCCAGCTACGGCCCGCGCCGTAAAGGTCTCCGCTCCAATGAGGAATTAGAAATCGCTGCAAATGCTCGCCGACAAAAAAATAGCGCAAGAAGCCCGGTGTACGGATTTCGGCAAGCACGTACCAGGGAACGACGAGAACAAGGGTTAAAACGGTCCCGATGACCCAGGGGAGTCTGCGCCAGGTCTCGGTCCATTTGTGGTGCTGGGTAATCCACAAGACGATGGATAGCCCAGGAAGAAGAATTGCGATTGGACCTTTCGCGAGCGCGCCGATGGATACGCCAACGAAGAACGCGTATTTCCATGCCCAACCGTTGCTGTCCGGGTGACCGACTGCCTTCCAAAAACCTGCCAGTGTGAGTGTGATCCCCAGCATGAGAGCCGGGTCAGTCATGACGGTGCCGCCGAGATAGAACGCCAACGACGTGCTGGCGAAGATGGCAGCTGCGGTGAGGCCAAACTCCTGGTCACGCTCCCCGCGACCCAACACAAGCGTGATCCAACAAACGCCTATAAAGATCAAAAAGGAGGGCAGTCGCGCGGCGAAGGCGTTGATACCGAAGATCGAAAATGAGGAGGCTGTGAGCCAAAAAGAAAGAATCGGCTTAGCCCAAAACGGAACATCGTGATCAATAAATGGAGTAATCCAATTACCCGTCTGAACCATTAGCTCGCCAATGTAAGCGTAGCGAGCCTCGGTGCGATCGAGAATGGGATAGCCCGGCAACGTCAATAGACGAACCAGCACTACGCCCGCCAGAACGAAAGACACCATCTTTGCTCTGAACAAAATCCACTACTCCGGAAATAATAGGCGGTCCGCTCCAGGTAAGGATTTGATTTCGACTTTCACTTGCGCGCGATGCTGTTGCTCGCGGACCCGGCGTCACCCGGTCGAACGTCATCGTTCCACCAATGGCCACGGCCGCGATTCTCTCGCCGCGCACCAGGACATTCTTCATGAGTCACGCCGAAGGATCACTTGATCCGGCGCGCTATAACAATAGCGCGGCGAGGCGATCAGCTAGTTACTAGTAACTAGCTTCCGCCGTTCTAAATCTAATCGACCGAGTGGGTGTGACCGCAGTTCCTCGCGACTAGTCCATCGCAGGAAAATTTGGGCGCTGCGAGCGCCTGGATACAACGTATTTCACACAGTCATCGTATTGCTGGCTGCCCGGATAAAATCCGTACTCGTTGCAGGCAAGGTCGTTCTTGTCTGTCTCCGTCATGGTCCCCCATGTCTGGCCACCCCCGCAGCCGGACAAAAGCAAGCCAAATACGACGACGCCGACATGCCTTCGTCCCCATGCCGCAGCGAATGGATAAACGTGCCCAGCCATTTGTCCCACTTCCCGGCTATGCCTGCAGTTGACTCTTGCCGGAGAGTGTCGCGCGCTTTTGCGCGATCACGTCGGTCAGCCGCTGCATTGCCAGTCCCAGTGCCCCCGTATTCGTCGCGTCAGCATCGCCGCGCGCGTGCTTTTCCAATTCACTCTTGAAAATCTCATCAATACGCTGCTCTGTCGCCGCCAGCTCAGCCTCGCTGCCAGCGTTGTACAGGTGGTCCTTGAGCGCGTACAGCTGCATGAGAGGAAGGGACTCGGGCCCTTCTTCTTTCTTGGTCATGAATTTCCATGCTGCCGCGAAGATGGACGCCAGCGAACCAAGAATCATGGACCCATACGTCAACTGGTCGCCATATCGATCGAGAAATGTCTTCTGACTGCCGTCGAAATAAGCCGCGGCGCCGGGATGTATCGGAATATATGTGTCCTTGTCGTCGTCCTTGTCGGTGTTAGGTGCGCTGATCTGCTTCAGCACTGGATACTCTGCGGTCAGATCGCGACGTGTCTCCATGATTGCTTTCGTCAGGGAGCCGACGACGTCGTCGGAAAGCGTTTTTTTGGCCACGAGATAGAAGGGGACCCGCAGGGTCGTCAGATCGTCGTCCGGGATCGCGGGTGAGCCTTGTATTGTGCCCTTCGGAAGATCGAAGCTTTCATAGTACCTTGTGACCGCCGCGATCGCTCCGGCTGACTCGATTGATACCAAGGTCAGATTCGATTTGCCGTTGCGCGGAAAGAGAGCTCGCAACATTGCCAGATATTTTTCGCTGATCGGCATCACGACAAGCAGGACGCTCACCTGCTTGGACTTCAGGGCCTGCGGAATGTCCCCAACAGCCAGATCCTTGAATTGTACTTTCGCTCGATCGAGGTCGTACTCTTCTTTCAGGGCGTCGACGACCCGGTGATTCATTGGGCCGCCGACAACGCCGATCGTCTTTCCTTTGAGACCATCCATATCCGAGATGGAAATGCCGGGAGGCACGACGATCAGCACGACGCCGCGCGTGAAAACGACAACGCTCTGCGCCGTCGATAGACCTCCGGCATCCGCTCTCACGACGGCCAAATCGACGTCGCCCGCCGAAAACGCCTTTGCCGCATCCGCGGCAGTTCCTTTATCGACGACCTTGAGACGAACTCCGGAGTCGGTCGAAGCCATACGGCTCGCAAGAGCCGCCATAATACGGGGCACATCGCCATCCAACGAGCCGGCAGCAATGGTCAGCGTGACAGGATTGCTAACGTAACGATAGGCGAAGAGACCCGCACCCGCTCCCAAAGCGACAAGAGCAATAACCAGTGTGGTTCTCAGCCAGCGAGGCAGCCGGCCAGTCGCGATTGCAGCAACGACGGCTAAAAGACCGGCTCCAATCGCGATCTGCTGATATTGCTCTCGTCCTATTGGACTCACTCAGGCGGTGACCTTTTTACAAGCCGGCGGTTTCCACGTTCCATTGATGATGGAGGGTGGTTTTTCGTTCGGCCAATACATGCGCAGCATCAGAATAAACTTGTCCTTTGGAGCAGGGAGCCAATTGCTTTCCTTGTCCGCGCCTGGCGACTGGTTCTGAACGTAGAGGTCGATCGAGCCATCCGGGTTGGCTTTCAAGTTCTGGCGGGCGCTGATCGAATAGCGGTTGATCGGGTTCGCGACGAAGAAATAATTAGCGTCGTACATCGTCACCGACCAGAATCCGCGCACGGGCGGCAATTGCCCTTTCGGGATATGGATGACGTATTTATTGGCGCCGTCGTAAGCCTTGCCCTCGGCATCTTTTAATGAGGTCGGGTAGACCGCGTCCTGAATGCGGTTTGCACCGAGCCCAATGGCGGCGACGAAAGCGCGGTTGAGGTAGTCTGTTCCATAGACGCCGGTTTCGGAATCGTACATCCAGCCGTTGATGTTTCTGATGCTTTTACCGACCTTGAATTGAAGCATGATGCGGTCA
>Ga0070713_100000551_pt1 | contig 23828 bp, 54 predicted proteins | sample LARL82metaG_FD_65465 | JGI IMG/M metagenome (GOLD analysis project Ga0070713, IMG submission 65465) | Corn, switchgrass and miscanthus rhizosphere microbial communities from Kellogg Biological Station, Michigan, USA - LAR L8-2 metaG | ecosystem: Host-associated > Plants > Roots > Rhizosphere ...
TAATTCTATCTGGACATTCATTATGGTCAAGCTTGTCCAAATTCATTCGGACAACTTCTCCATCTTCGTCATGTACAATAGCTTCGTCTATGATGTCTGATATTGCATTTTCCATTTCTGGCTGCAAAGACATCTGACGATATTTGCTGAGTAGGTCTAATTCAGAACGGTAGCTGGCGTCAAGATCAACGTAATAACCAACCGATGGTGCGTCAATGACGACAGCACCATCGTTGTTATCCGGCTGTATGGGTGTGGGAGTAGTGATATCATCACTCTCTCGTTCAATACGGAAACCCCATAGCCTCATGGTAATACCTCAATTGGTAGTTGCACTACCTTATATAGACATAATAAAATCAACCAATTACTGTTGGCTAACTGACGGATCAATGTAGCTCTGGACAGCAAACGTAACGGTGTATTCTTCCACCTGATCGTTGCTTCCCCAATCCAATTCGATTGGACTTAGGTCAATAGGCCAGATACCCAAGAACGTATATGTCTTGAGTGTTGCTCCGGCTTTACCATATTGCACAACCTGAGAATCTACACCATAACCACCATCAAGAACTGAAGCAGCTACGTTACGAATATTACCAATTGGGTCATTGATACCATTCATCCAGCCTTCGATTGCATTTCTGATGACAAAGTCTTCATCATTGATAATCTGAACCGTCCAGTCTTGGAATGTTCTGTTACCGGCGAGCTTTACTTCTCGACCAAAGTAAAACAATGGAGCAATTCCTATGCTGGATCCAGGTAACTGAGCTGCCTTTACCATGAAATTAGATTTCTGTCCTGCCAACACAGAATTTGTAATCCAAGTTGGGAACTGAAGCGAAACCTGGAACAGGTTAGAACGTGCTCCGTCACCCTGTAATTGGCTTCTAAATTGTGTTACGTCAAATGGCATTTGTTACTCCGATTAGAAATTACCAACAATAGTGTTGAAGTCAACATTAGTACCAACAGCAACAAAGTTCAACTGGATATAGTTGATTGAGCGAGCTGGTTTGATAAAGATATCGCCCACGAACTTGTTAGCATCAATAATATCTGCAGTGTTATTGGTTGTATCGCAAATTACTCGATAATCGTAAATACCACGTTGTCCCTTAACAGTTCTTAAGAATGGAGAAACGTTATTTACAAAGGCTGCTCTGGTGAAATCATCGTTGAATTCGAACAATGAAGCCTTAGCCATTGCGCTGATAGTCTTTTCCAAGAATATAAACAAACGACGTACGTTGATATGATCAAACGCAGACGCGAAATTCACGAAAGTCTTATCACCATATAACAATGTACCTTCACCCTTTAGTGTTACCACAGGGTTGATACCATTGGAATACAATGCATCGCGATCAACCTTACGTGGATTGAACGCAAGCTTGATAACATTGAGGATCTGACCACGTTGTAGACCAGCAAATGACCACCAAGGTGCGCGAACATTATCTGTTCTTGCTGCCAAACCAGCAGTATCTCCATTCAATGGAATCCAACGAAATACTCCGTTGAACTGGTCAAATTGATACTTCCAACCACTGTCAGGGAAGAAGTAACTTGAACGAGTTATTCCATTGTAATAATTGTTAATTGCTGTAGTTGGACCGGATGGATTTGTTGTATTAGCCAAAGGAGGTGAACCAAACACAACAATATCCTTACGAGCTTCTGCAATTGCAATAGCTTCATTGGTTTCGGTTTGACCGCCGCCGCCAACCATCAAAAGATCAATATCCACATTGTCTGGATCGTTGAAAAGATCCATAGCAGTAACTGTGTTTGCGGCAGATATTGTACCATCCAAACCACCAGTCAAAAATGCAATGTTAGCTGTGTTTGCGTCGGATACAATACCAGTGTTGTTAGCTTGCGAGATAGTTACATCCCAACCAACTGTGTTAGCCTGTGGTGTACCGTTCCAGTATACCCACTTGCTATTCTGCCAAATGAATTCTTTGTAATAGTTGCTGCTACCATCAGCTCCAACAGCATCAGTCAAACGAGAAAGATTTGGAAATACTTCCAATACTGTGTTTGCTTGACCTGTGATCTGACCAGTAGCGTCTACAACTAGAACATGTAGTCCATCACCAGTTAAGCGACCGCCTGTTTGTGTTGTTACAGACGGTGTGGTGCTAGGAGCGTATGCGAAATTATTGACGAAATTGTATAATGGATCCAAAGTATTAGCAGCACTGGAATTGAAAGCTGCTGTATTTGCAAACACAAACACTTCGAGAGCATTACCAAGAGCGCCAGGGTATCTTGCTACCCAAGAATTAGTTGTCTTGGTAGAATAAACGTTATTGAAGTAATCGTCTCCGTTCATGATCAAGGTACCGTTACCATTTGCGGTAGCGTTCTTGGCACCTGATGCTAATGCGCGGATAACAGAGATATTATCACTGTACTGAAGGAAATTCCAACAAGTAAAATAGCTAACAGCGGTGTTACCATCAGGTGTACCGAATTTGGTTGCTACGTCATTACCAGTTGAAAGAGTTGTTAATTGAAGCACTGGGCCCCAATTAAACGCACCGGCAAACGCTCCAATAGATGTAGAAACAGCAGGAACGCTGGTGGTATCGTTAATCTCGCTTACGGCTACGCCTGGTGAAAGTTGTGTTGACATGAAACTTTAGTCTCCACACATATATGTGTTATTATCAACTATTTAGGCAAACAATCACTCCAGACTTATTGATGTGGTCCTCCATGTGTCCACCAAATTTCAATAGCCTTGAATAAAGCGACACATGTGGCCGTCGCTCCGGCCATGGTCCATTTCCACTTTTGTTGTTGATTTTCTATTACAGATACTCGGCTAGCCAGATAATTGGTTTTGGTTTCCTGATCCAAAGACCTTTCTTTATTTCCTTCCAATCTGGCTTTGATATCACCGATATCTTGCTTGATTTCCAACAGAGTGTTGAGAATTGTAGCGTTGTTGTCGTCCATTTATTATTCTTCTTGGAACAGAGAGATCAGTTATTTATTTGATCTCAAAATGATGAATGGCCCCGAAGGGCCATTCAACGATCATTAAACATTATTTAACTATTCATCCCAGAAACTATTACCATGTTCCCAATTATTCCTAAGTTGTGTATAAACACAATTTCGGAAAGAAAAGAAATTGGCTCTATCCATATCCGAAGGAAGACCTATATAAAATTCTTCCAGAAATTTTGGATCCACTATTGGAATCAATTTCTGGTACGTCTCCTCACAATCTACCCAAGAATCAATTTCCTCATTGGTAATAAAATGATGATTTGGTAATATTACCTTTCTAGCCAATTCTTGAAATTTCTTAAAGTTCACGATTCAACCTATTTGCTGCCAATTCCATCTTTCTTCGAACGGCAGCATTCTGCGTGTGGATCAATATCATTGGAATGTGTTCGCCTTTGTAATGACGCTCTTCAAGCCAATTCAAAATTGTCAGGCCTGTTCGTTCCGTTTGGTAGTTCCATTCACCAAGATCGTGGTCCAAAGACACAATTTCATAATTGGTTTCTGATAGCTTCTTAATTGCCTCACCGTAACCGCGAGCCAAATCCCAATCCTTTGGGCATTCCCTTTCGTCGTCAACATATAGACGTTTCATCGTATCTTCTTCCAAAGTTTGAATGCCAAAAAACAACAGGATATTGAAAATAATCCCAAAAGTATTTCCGCATATACAATTGGTCCTACCGGACTATTAGCGTGGAACATCATATTCAACCAACAAAGCCTTTACTCCATTTAGGCCGATGGTTTGGGCCATATGGTCTATGATTTTATCTGTAGCTTTCCTATATTTCCTCAGTTCACGCAAAGAGTCCAGTATCCAATTCTGATTGATGGACCTTGACGTTCCAATAGCTTCGTAGCTTTGAATCAAAATTTCCAATTCTGTATCGCTGATCATATAACGTTGTCTCAGGACTTGGATGAATTAGACGTTGATTTGCCGGAACGAAATAGTATACCAGTTAGCAATAGAATGAACCAAGCGTCCCAAAATCCAATATATTTAAAACCAAACAGATTTGGCAACTCAGCATTCCAAAGAATCTCTACAGGCCAAGCCATAATCAAAGAAAATAGAAAGACGACACCCACTGCAATTATAGATCCAATTAAAGCTCCAATTAAAGTAGCGATTAATTCAACAATAGAATTCATGATTTCAACTCCTATAAATGACCATTTGATTGTAATTTTTCAATTTGATTGGAAGTCAAAATTCCCAATTCGGATCTTAGACTACCAATTTGACCGGTATGTTCGTCCAAACAAAAGAAATTATCACAAAGAGTGACCTGTTCTGCGGCATACCAAATCGCAGTACCACCGCAGAACGGACAGAACGTTGGAATTTTATTTTTGGGTACAGACAACGCCGTGTCCCAACTGGTCGTAAACCTGACGAGCATGTCCTCTGGACACTGTAAATTCCAAACCATTGATACATCGCATCTCGACATATCCGCCCCAACCATACGTTGAAACGGAATTGCTGGATGTACCCGAAATCATGGCGCATACAATCATAATCAAAGACAAAAGAATGAACAAAGTTACCATGATTTCTATCAATGTAAACCCTTTCATACGTCTCACAATATTCTCCTATAGAATTATGGAAAAGAAAATGACTATCAACCAACAATAACAAAAGAATTTCATATTGAATGGATTTCGTTCAAGAAGTATTCCCTCAACGCGTTAGTACAGTGATCGCAGACGGTTACCCTCAAACCCCTCATATCACTTGTACTGGATAGTTTGAGTTTAGCCGGATCGCGTCTGGTACAGAAATTACAGCTGGAACGCTCCTTCTCTTTACCTTCCAATTCAATTACTTCTAGATTACCGTGATTCACTGATTAGGTACTCCAATAACTGTATTTTGATGTGTAGTTTTACCAGATTGATAAGACGTATTTGTGGAGCTGTTTGGGCAGCGAACGATCATTAAATCAGGCCTATTCATCATAGCCACGATACTCAACCGGCAATCTTCTACTCCAGACGTTCGTTTTAATCCCTCGTCGTATGCATTGGTAGCGTTATCATACCACTTCTTTGTTTCATCTGGATCAACAGTGCATCCAGACAATAATCCTGCTAATACAATCAAACCAATAAATTTATTCATATTAATCCTCAAGAGGCATCATTGAACCCATCAAGCCAGGTATTGTACGCAGGAGAATCCTCTGGCCAAGGGTTTTCGTCTTCATTACCTCCATCCAGAGCACATTGTTCGCCAGCTTCATAAACGTCCTCTTCGTCTGTGGCGTCATTTCCTGCATCCCAAAGCTCGTTTTGAATATATTCTCCGTCCTGATTGAATTTACCCACGCTTCGCTCCTAGTGACTCCCAAACGCTCCACTGCACCGTCAATACCAAATCCTTATGCCGTCTTGTTTCCAAAGATTTCTTCGTCACAGTTTGGTCTCCAGACATATGGTCGTTTATGTAATTGGTAATAATTTCGTGGACTCTTTCGTTGTCCTGACGAATTTGTTCTCGCGTCTTTCGATCTAATTTGACTTTATCCATGGGATAGAGTCTACTCTATAATTCTCTTTCAGCCAAGGGATTTTAATTTCCAGAAATTCAATAAGATACGAGACCAGAAATCCACTAAATGGTAGAATTCGAATCTAGGTACAGGAGCATATAATAAAGCGCTAGACTTTTCAAAATTACTCGGATATGATTACCAAACTTAAAAATAGCGGGGATACGAAATGTTGATTCATCGCGTCATGGTACCGGCAAACGTCTATAACGGGAGGAATTTTGATTTCCGCTGCACGCCCGTTCCTGTTTTGGCATCGGACGAATGGAGCGCTATCCGAAACGTTAATAGGAATAAGGATGCCGTGTTGGAATATCTTCATGAGAAGAAAGTCCAGACAGGCCGAACCTATCGTTATTTAATTCCACACCGAGAACCGCCAAACAAGAATGTCTTCTTCCAGAACGTTTATTACGTTCCGCAAACAATGGATCATTGTTTGCAGTATAGAGTTCTTTGCCCGGACGGGAAATTCCATAGGGTGAATCTCCGTACCTACAAAAATGGAACCTTTTCTCTGAGGGTATTTTAATTATGACTTGGAGATGGCAATGCACACACATAAATGTGGATACACAGCATTAGGTCAACTCAAAGATTATGGTTGTGGATACATTTGGGAACACGAGACAACAGATAACTGGTATATGGTAGACCATTATTGTCCGAAATGTGGTTGCGGACCTTTTACGTTTATTTACAACGGTAACAATAAGATGGTAACAGATCACGAGAAGGCTGATTGAAATGGAAGACGCAACCGGAAGAGAAATCGAATTAGAGAAGACCTACGGTTATTCAACCACATCAAGTGGTTGGGCTGTGGTCGTGATTGGAAAGGTCAGAAAGATTCGACCAGGAGATGAAAGACAACGTGATTTGGTGACTTTGGATGTGATTCGACGTCAGACGTTCCTTTATGGACACGCAGCCGAATACCAAAAGTATAAGTCCAAGACAGTCACCATCTCGCCGTTTCATCTCTTTCCGGTCACTCTGGAGGTGGATCCGGATGCCTGTTGTGAGAACGAAACAAGAGACATGAATGGTGGTTGCACCAATTGCGGTGATCCATGTCTATGAAACGCAGGATCCAACGACTGGCTCTGAACCGTGGGACAGCGGTGCATGTTTCTGGGGCCAAGGTCCGTTACATCTGGCCATGTGGTTGTAAGAAAACCGAGACAATCAAGACACAGCTGGGTCCGGTCACCGAACAGACCGCCAAGCTCCTGGTCAGGAACTGGCGCAGGAACGGAGTCCATCTTGAGCAATGCAAGAAACACCCGGATTGGTATGAGGCAAAGAATCCACTCCAGAGACTGAATGAGGAGAATCCAGAAAATGATTAAGAAAGTCTACACAGTTGATTTCCATATGAAATCAGGCGCCAAAATCACCCTTGAGTTATTGGAATTAGAAATAATCAATAATTCCGAGAATGGAATAAAGACTCTGAATTACACGATGGCCAATAAAAAGGAATTGATGTTGTATATTCGCCTGGATCAGGTGGAGTCTATAATCCGACGTTCAATTAGATATCGAATTGGATTTTAATTCCATGGAACAACCAAACATTGAATTGATGGTTCAACCCGATTGGCAGCCTGTGGAGACGCTTCCGAAGGATGGAAGCGTGGTAAGACTTGCATTGCAATGGATTGATTTACGTACAGGAGAAATTCTTTACGGAAATATTGATGTCTTCTGGGGAAGGATGTCTGGATATCCGGATGAAGGTGATGTTTGGGTGGATACAAGAAACCCAATCAATGGTCTTTATGAGGAAGAGAAATTCATTCGCGAAGTATTCCACTATTCCCAAGAAACATCTTATCTTTATCGCGGATCAAGGATCATTGGTTGGACCAGACCATGGGCGGTTAAGGTGAGATATCCTATGGTTGATAATCCTGCACTTGCTGATCTGGAGCGCCATTCAACATGATGAAGAAATCACAAAGGAACATATTGGAACGCGCTACGAAGGAGCGAACCAGAACAACTGCGATTCATCCGAAGGAGGATGATGATGCAATTTTTCTCCATGGACAGGGTTACGGAGTCTATGATAGGGAACGACCAACACCTCAGTTTGAACTCTTTCTCCGGGTGAGGAACGCTTTGGTGAAGAAGGGATTGGAACACGCAAAGCTTGTAACACAAGGATTTCGATGATGCATTGGATTCTATGCGGCAGATATCAATAAATTGGTAATAGCTTTGGAGGAGATGGAACAAAATGATTGAATCTGATTTAAAGAAACTGGCTAATGCATTCTTCAAAAATCTTCAAATTGATAACGCGGAATTTGGAGCAATTGGTTTGGATCCGAAACGACCATTTGGTAATTCCTACGTGGAAGGTGATATTCTGAAGATCATTGGTCATGAACCAATTTATAAGGATGAATGGTCGAGAGAACAAGAGGAATACGCCAGAACGCTATACTATAAGCATCTCATTCCATATCTCTGTTCGCAATGGCAAGCCTTGAATAATGGTTGAACCTATACGTCTACCAAAATATGGTTTAAAAAATTTTGAAACCAATTTATAGAGAAAACATGTGATCAGCGCCGTACAGCACCACTTCCCGATTTTTGATGGGCGCATACCGGTGACCCCGGTGGGCCCATGGACCAGACCCACCGACAATTACCAATTGGTTAATAAGAGCTGACGTCATCAGTCAGAAGCCAATAGCGAAGGGAAATGCGCCCAGTGGTTGGCGTCTCCAGATAGCTGTCCCAGAGCTTGCTGCACTGGTAAGGTGACTCGGAAACTCGCTTCTGGATGTATCTCCAGCAGTCCTGGGCATAGTCGAAAGCGTCATCCAGAGTGTGGAAACGCGACGTTACGCTAACGTGGCTATCTCTCCATTGCACCACAAAAGGACGCGCCGCGTATTCTGCCTGGGCTTTGCGAATCTCTGGGTCTAGGGTATCCATCAAAGTCTCCTTGGTTGGAGATAGGAGCTTAGCCTATCCCCAACCAGAAGTAAAGAGGCTAGCAGTAATACTTTGCAGCCTCCAGACAGGCTTCGGCTCCCAGAAGCTCCGATCCAGTGTGTGGATTTCTGTCGTTCTGGAAAATGGCTTCGCCCGTAACCGCATCCTTGACGGTCAAAGTATAACCAAAGCCAGGGTTACGATTGTCTGTGGGAGCAAAAGAAACGTCTACGTGGCGTGGAAGAGCACCATCCCTGCAGCTAAAACAAACTGCCTCGTCGCCAATCCTGACTCTGGATGTATTTGTCTGTTGGTTATGGCCACAGGACAAATCGATTCGATACCAGGTGGATACGCCGTTATCGTAGGATTTGGTAATCAGACGGATCTTATTGGGCATCGTAGTCTCCTTGGTTGGAGCCTAGAGAATACCCTAGACCCAACCAGAAGTAAAGTGGCGAACGCCTAAAGGATTATTTGGAAACTGGTGTGATGGTAATATTCTTTACCTCTCGCGCGTTTATCTCTGCATCCAGCCTGACGTTTAGATAACCATTCAAAGTGGCCCAATCAGGAAATGTGGTCCGGAATGTCTCTCCATTCGTGTATTCAACGAAGATTTGGAAATTCATGGTATCTCCCGCTATTTCTGGTAGGAAAGGACGCATCCAGGGCTCGAAATCGGCTCCTGTTCCTTAAACCAACGCTCCACGCCCGGCTCACATTCGAGCTTTACCAAAACTTCGCAGACGCCACGCTTATCCGTTATCCGAAGAACGTCTGAGGGATGGAAGCCACGTTTGGTAAGAGCTTCCTTCACCTGCGCTTCGGTCCCGTTTACTACCAGCTCGATGTTGGGCGGTAAGAGTGGCATGTTCAACCCTCCTGGAAGCCTACGTCCAGAAAATAGTCCTTCCACTGGCGCCAGGAACGATCCACGAAGTGCGGCCAATTGTTCGGACTATTAAGATAGTCCCAGATCGCCTGCATCAGCATTTTGTTTGCTCTGCTGGGGAGTTGCAGATAGAGAAACGCAGAGTGGATGCCCAGAGGATCATCGTAGTAGACACCGAGGTAATAATCGTCAGCCAACACATCGATCTTTTCGAATCGAGCCATCTGCACGGTGAAGATCTGCGCGGGCATCTTGACGTCGTTTACGTCCTGGTAGAGACCAGCCTGGACCCGCGAGAGAAGAGAAACCGGTGAGAGTCTGGCCATCGGGAAACTCCTATCTGGTTGGAGATAAGAGCTTAGCCTATCTCCAACCAGAAGTAAAGAATTTTATTCGACCAGAACTGGCTCATCCGAGAAGAACGAGAAGGTCATCGTCTGGTTATTGCAGTGGACCTGGACGTTCTCGCGACCTGGTTCCGGCTCCCTCTCTATTACCAAATCCACAACGTGACGATCCACCGAGTTATTCGGATGGACGAAGCAGAGCGTATCTCCGGCTCGAAGATTCTGGGATTGTATCTCGCGCATCTGGAAATCTCCTTTCTGGTCGGGAGATAGGAGCTTATCCTATTCCCGACCAGAAACCAAGAGAAATTTAAATCGGAGCGATACCCAGCGAGAGGATATACGCTCTAACTTCCTCCCAGGTGGTATAATTCTCGGCGTGGTCCTTAAACTCCTTATGCATACCAGCTATTACCATACGGTTTAGCAGGTACGGAAGCTCCAGAGCGTAAACTTCCATATTCCCTGTGGGCTCGACATAATCCACACCGATTCCATTATCATCGGCTACGACCGCTATTCCAGCACCGCCAGAAAAATCCAACTCGAAAATAACCGGTTCTCCCTTATCGGCTTCGCAGCCGAGAAATCCGTACCAATCGCTCTTGGTAAACTCGCGAAGCTCGTGGACCGTTACTTTCGTAATGGTTACGACCGCAACGAGAGTGGTGTGGTAGCGCTCGGCATAGGTGGGCATCGAAATTCTCCTGGTTGGTTATAGATTCGACGGGAGATAGCTTAGTCTATCTCCCGCCAGAAGTAAAGAGTTTTAGGAAATAAATTCGATTTCTCCCTCCAGTAATCCACGCATCAGATTAATCGTATTATCTACCAGGACTACTGGAACGTCCAGACCGTTACTTCTCGCGTTCCTAAGCGATTCGCGTATCTGGTCGTTACTCGGAGAAACGCCTGTGGTTCTACAAACTGCAGACCATTCGACCTGCATAAGTAGAACCGTCTTTTCGATTCGAGCGCGTTTAATAGCCATGTAGATTAAACCGAAGTCCGACGAATTACCATTTGGTTCCGGTTAACGACTCGCGTTTGCTTTCCAGGAAGCGAAATCCGATAGGCTCCACCTTGGCGCGATTCGATGCTTGCGGCGATTCGGTCTTTCTTCGTCGGATCGGGAACAAACCAAACCGGGGTAGAGGGAGCAAGTTGACGATGGGCCATGGTAAAATCTCCTGGTTGGTAAATATCGCTGACGGGAGAGAGCTTACGCTATCTCCCGCCAGAAGCCAAGGATTATTTTATTCGATATCGGTTTCGTTGGGGATATCCGGAAGAGGGAAAAACTTTACCACTCGGGCGTGTCCCTCTCGGAATACGTCTTGCTCCCAATCCCATCCAGCAAAATGCCACTCGTCCTCTCCATCGTTCTCGTAATTGTTGAAGCCGATGGTACGGGAATATACCTCGTCCTCCAGAGGATGGCTATTTGGATTATTCCCATTGCAAACCAGAAGAATGACAAGAGTTCCATCCTTCTTGTACTCTTCTATGGGTTTCCAGTTTACACATTCCACTTCAAAGCTGCCGGGAATTGCATACATGGTTATCTTACCCATTATGTGTACTCCTGTTGGATTTTCGTGAAGCTATCCTCGTCTTTCTTCGCTGCAATAATTGCAGCTTTCGCTTCTATAAGCTTATTTTCCAGGTCGTCGGCAACCTTCAACAGAGTTTCTGCATCCCAATCACCTCTGGGAGTTTCCAGCATACGAACAGCGGCGAGGGAGCGATTGGCGAGCTTACGTGTGGCATGCATTTCCAGCATAACTCTGGCGTAAGCGGCGTTGACAAGGTGACGTTGATCCCATCGGTCAGCACCTATTTCATCTCCGTTCTTACTGAAGCGATATTCCTTTTTTGTCGGCTGGTTATCCACCCCGATGATATTCCTTTCCACCACGATCTGGCCTTTGGGAGTAATCTTCGAGACCTTCGCGAAGAAAGAATTGTGGTCGTATCGTCCGGAGCGACAGAAAACCTCGTCGCCAACCGTCAGATCTGCCGCCGCTAGAATTCGTTTTGGCACGATAGTCTCCTTAGAAGTAGTTTGAAAGCTCAGCCATCAACTCGTCACTGGTAATAATCCCAGAGAAACCTTCTCGTTGGCGCCATTCGCAATAGGCAGCCTGCAGTTCGGTAGCTTTCGCCTTATCTCCGGCTATTAGTGCGCGGAGTATTTCCAGTGCGGTCTCATTCGGATCCATCGTGAAGCTCCTTTCTGGTCGTTAGATAAGAGTCTATCCTATCTAACGACCAGAGCCAAGAGGCTAGACAAAATATTTTGTCCCACCAATCGGCGACCAGAATGAAATAATCCTCCAGAACTTTCCGTTTCGAAATTCCCGCACGGAAAACTCGAAGCAAACGCTCTTACCAAATTCCAAGGCGATTTCGGAGTCTCTGAACTCCTTCTGGTGGTAATAGTTGAAGTTGACGAAATAGATACGGAAGCTGGACTCTGCCGTAAGGTCCACAGACTTCTGAAGAGACATCTGCGCCGATACTAAAGCCGAGAAAAGGGGCTCGTTATCCGACGTAGAAGGAATAACTGTAGTCAGGAAGTCCACTATTTCCTTGGCCTTCTGGTTAATGATACGTCTCTGCAATTCTTTCTGGTTGGTATCCATCTTAGTCTCCTTTTGGACGAGGAAATAGGAGTCTAACCTATCCTCGTCCAAAAACCAAACTCTTTTTTAATCGTTGATAATAAGCACGAGGATATGGTAATATTTACCATCACGGCCGAGAACTGGGTTCTTATTCGCGTACCGCCAACCACAAATATCCTCGCCACTAGCGTCTCGGTCCACCTTAACTTGTTGCATTACGTGCCGGTCACCGTGCGGTCCCACGATTTCGAATTCTCTGGGAGCTCCCACCAACAGCAGTGTCGAAGCTTCCTGTACCAGATGGAACTCGTCAGGCCGTTTGGTTCCTGGGAAGGACGCGCGGCTATAAGAGAAGGAGTGGAAGTTGAGAGCCATCATTTTCGTATCTCCTTGGTCGGGAGATAAGAGTTTACCCTATCTCCCGACCAAAGCCAATAACTATTTTTAGACCAGCTGGCCTATCTTAGAAAGGAGAAACCGGTGGACCTTCGAATAGCTGTATTTCTCACACAACTCGCTAAGAAGTTTATCCATTTCCCTTCCTTCCGGACCACCATACATCGCGACGTGATTCGCGTCTATCGTTACTTCTAGAGCATGAGCATTGCTGCTAATCTCGCCGCACTCAAATCCTATGGCATTCCAAGTAGACCGAATCACCTTAAGGAGCTTCGTGAGAGTTTCCGGTTCTATCTTAATCGATTCGCGTTTGGGCTTAGCCGAAACACCAAGCAACGGCCGGTTAACGGCGGATTTCTTAGCCATCATCGTCTCCTTTCGTTCTAGGGTGAGGAAAGCTTAATGGATATCAAATCGAAAGCCAATAACTTTCGGTTGTGGGAATTACCATAAAGAAAGTTCTTGGTTTCTTTAATGGATGTAGGTAAGCTAGTTTCACCCTAGAACGAAAGGAGACGGAAGATGAATGGTAAAGAGGCTCTTAGTAGAGGATGGGTTAATATCGGTAGGCTACGAAGTAGACTGCCGGTGATTTGCCACGGTATGACGTTGGTAATAAACCGTAGGGAATACCAGGCAGGTTCGGTGACCGGTTATGCTCTGCAGTGCGGTGATGATCCGTACGAAGCTGTTGTTAGGAGCGAAAGAAACGGTCATACAGAATCTCGGCTGTGGATCAACCCTATGCCGACGGTTATTACCAGTAGCCGCGAAGTCAACGCACGGCAGAATAAGCGTATCGATGACGCGCTCCATCTCAAGATCGGTGATTTGGTAATCTTCGAAGGAAACGTTATTCGGCTAACGAACGCTCCCAACCAAAATATCGGTTTGGACTATCTCTCGAAAGACGAGATTCTGGATTTGTTGGTATTGCACCAATAATAAGCGAATGGGTTCTGTGGAAGAGCCCATTCCTTTTAGCGTTGCAATAGGAGTTAAGATCATGAAATCTGTCGATAGGTTGAAGAAAACTCTTGAGGATTTCGTTTCGGAGTCCGAGACGAGCCGTGGTATTATCCGCCGTAGTATGGAGAATGGTCCGTCTGCGGAGTATCGGCTGCGTTGGATGGAAGGTTCATATAAGGACGTTTATCTAGGACTCCTGGCGCAGCAGGTCCTGGATAACATCGATAACCTAAAGGACGTGGCCGAAGTCATAGAGCGGCAGCTTAGTGACTGGCGTCCGGAGCTTTCCTCGTCTGCATTTAATAATGCGTGTAATCTGGAGCGGTTTAACGCTCTGCGGGTTATGGTGGAGACGCTTCGGACGGCACGGCGGGCAATCGCTATCGAGAATATGCCTCGATAACCAGCAAAACCCACAATCGAAAGTTCTTGGCTTTGGTAATTGATTAGAGTAGAGTATCTCTCACGGTTGATAAGGTTCTTTCCAAAACACACAGGAGACGACGAAAATGGCTACCAAGAAAACAACCCGCAAAGCGAAGGTCGTGGCGAAGAAAGCCGAACTGAGCCCCATCCAGAAGCTCTGGAATGACCAGGAATTTCGTTCGAAGATGGTGAAGCAGGGTCAGAGGACCATGTCGAGCCTCTGGGCGAAGCGTGGGTTCCGTAAGTCCGTGGTGAATGGAATGAAGGATAATTGGGCCAATCCCGAATTCCGTGCGATGATGATCCAGCGCATGAAGGAAGCTCGCGCCGCGAAGCAGGCCTGATAACATTAGGTCGGAGCCTCTTATGGAAGAGAGGCTCCCGCCTAATGCATCGGAGCTTTATATGTTTTCTGTTGGCTTTCTATTGGTTCTGGTAATCATTTCCTACATTCGTAAGAGGAAGAAACCATGACGAAAAGGGAAAAAGCTCTTCAGAATCAATTGGCTGGGATTCTCCAGGCTCTACACGAATTCCATCTGATGGTTGCTAGCGGAGAGCTTAATAACAGCTCCGTCAAGGAGGTCAACGACGAGTTGATGCTGGCGGTGTATGAATATACAGGAGATAGCCGGAGTGTTTAATAAGTTACGATACGTACCAAATGGTTCCAGGCCTTTACCAAATCCTGAACCAAAGGAGACCAAATGAATGAGATCACAGAGCTTGTTGCTAATGGTTTCAGAACGTCCAAACCCGGCAACAAATTGATGGTTGATGCATGGTACAGAGCGGTTGTTGCCGTGGGAGACGAATTGGGTGATCACTTCTCCTGGAATCAGGACCAATTTGACCTCTTCCTACGGAAGGCAGGAGCCATTACATGATTGGTTTCCCAACACAGATCGCCGAGGTGGTAATAGCTACAGCTTTGGTTTTTCTAGGCCAGAAGCGTAAACCAAAGCTTCCGCCGAGGGATCCAAGGGTGACGTACGTTCCGCCTCAGAACAAATCCTTTCACATCCGGAACTATCCTTGATCCAAAGCGAGAGGGAGCTTTTGGGCTCCCTCTCTTCAATCCCTAATGATCCACTTCGCTTTGCCGCTTTTCTCCATCAAAGAAACCTCTGATGTAGGCATGCATCATTAGTTCTCTTACCATTATCTTCCGGCTTAAATCATCACCGGTTATAACATCCACATCTTCCTGACGATCTGATATAATCTCCTGCACTACCAATCCCATAGTGCTGGTAAACTCACCCGTCATCTCGGCCACTGCTTCTAACCTCCGGCTTTTCTTAGCCTTACCCATTCATCAAACAGCATTGCCGCTGTCTTTAGACTAACATCTAGAGCCAATGATAGTCCACCAATCGCACAGCCGTAAGCAGCTGGTTGTAGAATGTTATCTTGCTGCATACTATCGTGTATTTCCCGTATCACCTCCATTATGGTTGTAACGTCACGAGCTGTCTCTGGTTTGCCTTCGGTTATATGCAAGCCTAGTCTGTCTAGGTATTGCCTCATAATAGAAACCTCTGGTTAGTCTAGCACCTTATAGTATGATCGTTATTAAGGAAAATTCAAGCGAGGCTGGAACTTAACCTATCGTCTTAACGTATTATAGAAATGGGTAGGACTAACACCTATATTTGTGAAAAAGTAAAGGGAACGCGATGGAAATTTGTCAGGCTAAGCTTAAATCATTGATTTACAAAACAATTTAGTTCGTGTCTTTTTCCTCCTTGTAGGTACTATAGTGACCGTTGAAGACAAACCCAACTGGGCTGTAGAAAGCCCGCAATTATAGGAGGATAGAGATGAAAGCTCATGCATGGCAGGTAACAACCAAAGACGGGCATCTTGCAACGGTGTTCCTCGATGGCGAGTTTACCGAGTCATCGCGAGTCCTGAAGAGTGGCTTCAAAGGCGCAGAGGAAGTCCGCTATCGTGGTGAGCAGGATATGCCGACGTTCCGTGGCCGTCCGAAATCCACCGAGGGAAACGCGATTGTGTCGAAGAGTGAACGGAAGCCAATGGTGGCCGCGAAGAAACGCGAAATCAGCGGTGCCGCTCGTGCGAGGCTCCTGAAGCAGCTCGCTGCAGCTCGTAAGGTTCGGATGCAGAATCTGCGAGGTGAATGATGGAATGGTCGAACATTCGCTATTGGTCCGCGCGATTATAAGGGAAGCTCAGCCAGGAGCCGGATAAAAGGAAAATGGGCTGACACTATCAAGTGCAGCCCATTCATTTTGTTGAGTGTGGAGGGATTATGAAAATCAATCCCCATAAGAGAGCTTTCCGCGCGCACCGGACTTCATCTTTACCGGGGCTCGAATTGGATGAGTATCTACAGCTTGAGTGGGTGACCTACGACGAAGCCGTGCAGTGTTTACAGACAGATATGGTAGAGGTAAAGGCAGGGAAGTATCCTCGACTAAAGGATTGGAATGTATCCTGGCACATAGAAGAGCATGGTGTACCTACGATTAGTAAAGCTTAGGTTTTAAAAATCTGCGGCTATTAGGCCGCAACTTTTTAAGACTTTGGGCTTGGTTTCCAGATTTGGTAAGCGTATACTCTCCTTCACGGTTCGGTAATTCATAGAAGGAGAGTCAAAATGGGCTTAGCTGATGCGAATGTGGGGGATCACGTCTCTAAGGGTAATCTCGCCGGTGAGGTTACGGAAATTGATGAGGCGGGTTCAATCCGAGTGAAGTGGTTTGACGAGAAGGAGGGTGCAACCTGGGAACAGCCGGTTGATCTGGAGTTGGTGACGAAGGCTACAGAGAAACCAAGAGAGGAAGGTCCAACGAAGTCACAAGTGGATGCTGCCGTAGCGAATATGCAGGCATCAGCGGCGCCGGTATTCCTCGCACAGGGAACAGAAGTCAAGTTGACTGGCCGGATCAGGACGAAGGATCAGAAGGAATTCGTTGCTGTCCTCAGCAACGGCGATGAGGGAACGTTTCTGGTACAGGATCGTCTTTTCAAGACCAATGTAGATCTGACGAAGGATCAGTGGCGCGGTCTCACTCGACAAGCCAAGAAGCTTGATTTGGCTCTGGAAGTGGTCGAGGTGAAGGAGCCCAAGAAGCGTCTCAGCCCCAAGGAGCGTGCTCGTCAGAAGGAAATCGCAGAGCGTCGCTTGGCTCAGCTCGCTGCGGCTCGTAAGAATCTCGCCAAGAAGCGGGGAACGACCAAGGCCACAAAGGCTGTTGAGGCTTCTGTTGATGATTCGGCTCCTGTCGAGTCCAAGGAGGAAAGCGAAAGCGCAGCGGCATGAATTACGACTGACAGACTGCAAACTTAGAAAGCCCCAGAAATGGGGCTTTCTTTTTCAATCTGGTTCGGGTATACTCTGATTACCAACTCAAGGAGAACTACGGCGATGAAAGTTATAAGACTCGAAATGGGTACGGAAAACCGAATCCGAGCAGTAGTGTTGAAGGGTGAGGTGAAGGAAAAATTTCAAGGCTACGTCTGGACCATTATAGAGGATACCGACCCAAGACAGGCGATAGAATATGCACTCATCTGCGCCAATGGCTCAGGCTTTGAGGAAGTTTCCGCCATCCTCCTTCCAAACAGCACGATTATTGTACCAGAGTTTGTTTCTCTTTCCGAGTGTCTGGAAGTGGTTTACGCAGATCTGATTTTCCAACAGACACACGGTCACCCCGTAAACGATGATAACACAGTCTATCTGAAGCGAAAGGATGGATGCTGGGTAGCTACCAGGCGGGTTACTTTCCGCCTTAGAAGGCTCCGTAAGCTCAAACAGCTGGGTGCGCCGAGGTGGATTACGAAGTATGAGCAGATACTCTGTATCTGGAATCGTACTGGGATCATGCGTGAGGATCTGATCCAGAAGTATGTCGAGCCTTACATGGGTATTGGTTCAATCACCGTTCCTGATCCGGATGCTTTCATTCGGAGGAAACTGTCATGAGACGGTTTAGGGTGATATGGCGGTGGCTTCGCTTTCGAGGCTACCAGAACCAGAAGATGCATCGGGAACGTCCTGAGGATATCCAGCCATGAATTTGTTTGATAATTTCTTCGAGCAGGAAACTGTTCGTGTAGGGAATAGATACGGTACCTTATTGGACTTACAAGCAGGCAAGGCTCTGGTTCTGCTCTTTGAGGACTTCCGTGAGCCTGATACAAACGGATTGGTTGAGGTTGATCCAATTGCAGTTCACAAACAATATGCGGAGTATTAACCATGTTGACAGCCTATTGCTATAGATCCGGCGAGATTGGTTTTGGTCCCATAGCTCCACCGGAGACTCTCTTCATTGCGCGGAACGCTGATGACCAGAAGCTGCAGGACACGGTGAAGGGATTTGCTCGCCGGTCCTACGACAACAGCAAGTATCTTGTCCCTGGCGTTCCGGAAGCCAAGGACGATCACACAGCTGTCGTAGCGGTCTGTGAGTTCATGGCCACCATTAACAAAGCTTTGGGAAAATAAAGCTAGACTTCTGTAATAGTTTCGAGTAGAATTCTTTCACGGTTGAGATTCGGGAGCTTGTTGGGAAAATAGCATAACTGGGACATTTGGTGACGCTGCAGCGAATTACCATACACAGGCCCATATTGCTACCTTTACTGTTGCGACGGCCAATCTCTCGGATTCAATCTACAGTCAGATAGCGGAAACTTACGAAGCCTGCTATCCATCCAGGGGTGTGCGCCGACCAGCGACTGGCAACCGGCGCAGAAGGCTAAATGAGGCGCTTAGTGTTGGACAAGGACCCAACCAGCAGCGTGGACCCAGAATGTCCCGGATTGTTGTCTTCATTGTGGCCAGTGGATGCCTTTGAACTAGCATATCCTAATGCTAGCCAAAGGCCAAGAGCTTTATTGACTGATTGGTTGATCCGAGAGGCTACCAGAGAGAAGAGTTACAGTTCTGGGGCAGACTGTGGCCTTACCAGAACGCACACAAGTACCAATCTTCACGGATAGATTAACAGTTGCGTAGACAACATCATTGGGACCATAGAGAGGAACATTTGTCTGGCTCTTTGCATTATAGAGTCCAGAGTCATATAACACACCATCAACACTCACCACAATGCGCTGATAAGTAGGATTATCAGCTAGGTAATCAATAGAAATATTACCATTATTGGGAACATTAAAACAGACGTAGGTAGCAGTACAGGAAGTCTTAGACAGAAGAACAATACCCAGAAGAGCAGCTAACATTGAATATCTCCTATAAGGAATAAAATGGAGATATAAGCTTAAGGGAATGATTTGGTAATAGATAGACGGCGTTCCACTACTGGTAATATAGTGGATTCATCCTATCAACACTACTCCATTCTCACCAGCAGTAAACAATGAAACGTACAACCATTACCATGAAACCCAAAGTTGGAAGTTAGGCTCCTACGTCTCCATTATTACCAATTACAGACTCGGTTTCTATTGAAGATGTGGTTAGAGTCTCATTGATACCAACGGAATTACCATTCTTTCGTTCATTTCGTAGTCTAACACGTAGCTCGGCTCTTTGTTTACCACTCATCAAATTACCATTACCAAGGATCCATCCCTTTGGAATAGGTTGTTCTTTCTTGAATCTCTTTGTCTCTTTACCATTTGTGATGTATGTCCATGAACGAACTTCTTCCAATTCTTCTGGTGTACGTTCACGCTGTGCTAGGGAGAATAGATTATATCTCAGTTCCATTGGTGTTGCGTTTATAAGTCTTAGTTGTTCCTTTTCCATTAATGGTAAATCCGTAGCAGGTTTTGCAGTAATTACCTGGTGATGGAACGCATTAGGACCATATAGACGATAATCTTCCATGAATAGGCGATTCTGTGGCCATGCAACACTCTGATTACGCGGCACATCAAATAACAAATCATCCGACTGGTGAATGCCCCAATAGATGCGGCCGTTTGGTAAACAGGTGGTTTTGAATAGATATACAAACATCACTTAGTGTCCTGATTTGTAATACTTAAAGCTATCTTTTAACATACTGATTTTATGGATTTATTACCAGAATCCTGTATATCATTAATTACACCGCCTTCCTGATAACCATACTTGGTATATTCCGGCTCTATCTCAAATCCCGAAGGAACATTACTATAGGAATTCGATTCGTTATCAACATAGACTTCTTTAATCATCATAATGGTAATAGCCTCTTTGCTTCCTCTTCTGTAGTTACAGTATGTGAACCTAGGATCATTGGCTGGTGGCCTTTGTTCCACTCGTCACGTAAAATCTTTGCATAGTTATTGTATGGGTCACTTCCTGTGTTGTTTGGATCGCTCAACTTTGGGAATAGTTTTACCAAACGTCTCACCTTCCTCGCCTCACTCCAACACTGTAATCGGATTGCTGTATTGGAAAGAAAATAAATAAACCAGTTCATCTTGAATCGTTCCTATAGGCCTGAGCCAATAATTCCGCCTCCATCTGTTGTATTAGAGATTCACTTCTGCCGTCGGTATCTTTTCTCGCGTAACCTTCATTCTGGTATGCGGCGCGTTGTTGTGCTGATTGGATCAGTTGTTCTAATTCCTCTTTGCTTCTCACCATGAGTTCATTCCTCCGTCCTCCGGATCTGGCATGTCACGGGTATTTATGTTGTTGAAATCCTTGATATGATCCAGTGCTTCGTCCATTGACATCGAGGCGTCCAACCAGAGATCATTTCCAACCTTCCTCATTGGTACCGGTTTATACGCATTCGACTCAATAACAGGCATTGCTGGCATCTGTTCTTCCATCCTCACGAGTCGCTCTGCGTAGAGCTTCTTGCGAAGATTTAAATCAGTGATGTCTTTGAAAACTGTCTGGTTCGTGAGCCAGGAAAACAACCAGAGCGTTGACACCGTATCATCATTATAACCGGATTCGGCTGCATATTGTCCGGTCTTTTGGAGCACGAAGGTCGAAAGCTCCTCCACCATGTCGAAGTCCTCAACCAGCAGCTGATTCGTCTCAATCAACAACTTGAGCTTATTACAGCCCTGCATCTTGGTTCGTTTGGTAGACTTCACGCCAGGGATCTTTGCTTTGGCGGTCTGTTGGACTGTCTGATCTCCCTGATACGCGAGAGAGAAGAAACAGTTGTCGTAATCCAGTTCTTCAACCAATTCCTTCAGAACCAGTGCGCCGATAGAGTTGTTTTCCACAATGCAATAGGCGTTGTTATAGTGTAGGGCTGCTTGGTAAATGCTGGAAGCAAACAACAGTGTATCGATTTCGTTGTCTCGGAATTTGGCAGAAACTGTCCAAACGTCGGTTGTTACATCGAATACAGTGAAACAATGGTAATCTAATTCCTTTCCTTCGCTTGGATCGGCGGATAGAACATACGCATGATTTGGTATTGGATCCTGGTAGACCTTGAGTCTTGTTTCCATTTCAACCTTGATTGGGTCCTTGGTTGTAAGCTCGCGAAGCTTCTTGCCGCTGATGAGTGTATGGCTCGAACCAATAAATTCACATAGGACTTCCTGGGCGAACTTTCTCTCTCCAAGAATCCTACGCTCCTGCGCTGCCCATTTCTCGTCTCTTCCAGGAACAGCAGTGTAATGTACTTCCTTCGCGACAAATCCATTCCATTCTTCTGGTTTGGTCTTCTGTTTAACAGCTTCCTGCCAGAACTTATAGAACATATTCATGCCGTTTGGAGTTGAAGTCATAATCATCTGGGAAGTCTTACCCGAGCTGATTGTTGGCCAAACGGAAGTGAAGAATTCGTCCGCCACATTGGATGGAACATGGGCGAACTCATCCAGATATAGAAGGTTAATCATGAATCCACGGATAGATCCGGAGCTGGTTGTTTCGCAGATAATACGGCAACCATTTTCCATAGCAATTGTGGACTTATTCCATTCGAGAACACCCTGTTGGATAAACATTGGGAGATTCTCATAGGCTAACTTGATCTTGGCTAAAATTTCGTTTGCAATCTTTTCTTTCTGAGCCAGAACACCAACTGTCTTATGTTGCTGGAAGAGAACATACCAAAGAATATAACCCGTCGTACAGGTTGTTTTACCAGTCTGACGTGGTAATTTACAGATAACATAGCGATTATCCTTATAGGTGCTGATGATATCCTTCTGGTAATCTCGAAGTTTGATCTGCATAAGACCTTCATCGAGATTAACAATTTTGATGTAATGCTCGATGAAATATAATGGATCCTGGGAACATTTGGCAATTTCCATAATCTGTTCTGGTGTGAACTCGATAGGAACACCAGCCTTCTTCAGCTTAGGATTGCTGAGAAATGCAATTTCGTCATCAAAATCCGCCGCAATCTTGAGTCCTGGTTGCGTTATTCGTCGCGCGGACTTCTTAACAGCAGTTTCTACTTTCTTATTCTTGGAACCTTTTGGTCTGCCCATTTTACTTCTTTTGGCTGTTTAGCAACTGTAATAGTTCTGTAGTGGATCCAACAAAGTAATTGTTTCTGACGGTGTCCCCTGTACCTTCGTCTGTTTCAGATGGAGTGTTGGTTAACTCCATTTTTTTCTCGTGTAAATCCAATAGCTTATCGTTGACGTCTGAAAGATTTTTGAGTAACAGAGCCAACACTTCATAGGATCTTGGGTGTTGTGATTGGCGGGCTATTTCGGATAGTTCCTCAAGTGCCGCCAAACCAGTGTTAAGAGCCTGAATCAGATTGGTTCTGGAAAAGTCAAAATCCTTTTCCAAATCAACATTGGTAAGAGCTTCCTGAGAGCGCGCTCTTATTGCAGCAATATTGGTTTGTAATGCGGCTGGTAATTGATTTACCGGCGCGAATTCACCATCTACTATGGTAATAGATTCTTGATCAATTGTTTCTGCCATAACCTGGGTATACCTTTTTCATTATTCTCCACAAATCTAATGCGTCTTTGAATGATTGTTGTCTGGTTTGGAGAAGGTTGATATGATCCCGTAATCCAGGTGAAATCTGTTCTTTTCGCTTTATAATATCTAGCTTTATTCTATTCGCAGCATCTAATTGCTCGGAGATTTCCTGTAGACGCTGGTTTATCATTAGAATCTGATCAAAAATATTCCTCAACGTCATTCATTAAACAAAGCTTTGGCCAAGGTTCCATTAAAGCTTGTAAAATACCATGTTTATTGGGATGAACGTCAGATAGCACTTTCCAACGAGTTTTCTTAAGGAAATGGTTATCTTCGTCTAATTCAATTACATCACCAATCTTAAGTTCCGAAAACCCTTCGAATCTAATGACGCAATGTAATTCATCTCTTTCAAATACAACACCAGTTATCTTTCTAGTTTCCATTATGAAGTCTCTGTGATGACTGTAGTAAATCCGAAATCGTCTGTGACGTTAGCGGTTGGTGGATTTGGTGTAACGACAATTGTCGCTTGCGTATTTCCAGAATTGAAATCGCGCAAATTAACATCGACGGTCTTGATAATAGAGCCGTTCGACAACGGTCCAAAGAACCATGTCTTCGCAGTAAAGTCCAAAGACCAAATGATGTAACGGACGGTACCAGCGCCGCCTTCGTAGCTGTTTGTATAAGTTGTGTTTTCGAGTACAAACGGCAGATCCTCGCTGACTGTACAACCTCCATCACATGATAAGTATT
>Ga0070713_100000553_pt1 | contig 23816 bp, 31 predicted proteins | sample LARL82metaG_FD_65465 | JGI IMG/M metagenome (GOLD analysis project Ga0070713, IMG submission 65465) | Corn, switchgrass and miscanthus rhizosphere microbial communities from Kellogg Biological Station, Michigan, USA - LAR L8-2 metaG | ecosystem: Host-associated > Plants > Roots > Rhizosphere ...
CCCGACGCACCGCGGCACATGAAGCCACGATTGTCGACGCTGCCGCTGACAATGGCAGCATAAAAGCCAGCGTTGAGCATGGTGTCGCAGCGGAACGCCGCAACGTTGCCGGAGAACGCGCTCTCCTTGACGAAGCAGTAGCCGACAGTGCCGGCCTGCACACAGACCAACGCTTGGCCTATCCAAATGCTGTTCGGATAATGCGGCCCGCTGCCGGTAGTGCCGAACTGGCCGGTCACAGTCAGCGTGGTCGGATCGAACCGAAACACCGGCACGGCATTTGTCAGACCACCGCCGTTTGGTGGGCGATCAATAAACAGCGCACCGGACACCGGATCGACATCGGCGCCCTCTGTTGGGAAGCTAGTGAAGGCTTGCGATGAGGCCAAAGGCGACTGCGTCGCCAACTCGATCTGGTAGCTACGCAGCACATTCTGGCTGACGAAATACAGCCGCAAACGCGGCCAGTCCGGCACCACAATCTCTGGATTGCCGCCACCATCGGCCGGCACGACGAGCTGGGCAATCTGGATAGTCAGGGGACCACCTCCAGCGTCCAGCTGGAGCCGGAAGCATTGCTGAGTGGCGCGGCCGAAAACCAAGTGAGCGCCGTCGCGGTCAGCTCGCTCTCCACCAGCACCGACGCCACCAAAGTGTTCGCCCAGACCTGCAGCTGCTGCGTGGTGGTATCGAATGAAACCATCACGTTGACCCAGTCGGTCCAGTCGGCGAACGTATAGGTCGCGGAGAACACCGCCGCCGAGCTGGCGTCGAACCCAGCGACAGCGATCTCCGGCGCCCCCACGGTGTCATTGTTGACGGTGATGCTGAGCCCAGCATTGTGGAAGAAGATGCCGGTCGCATCGGCGTCCGAGAGGTTGAGCCACACCGAGAACAGCGCGCTCGGATAGTTGGCGTCGAGCCCGGTCAGTGCGCCGTTGGTCAGCTGCGTCGGCGCGGTGATGGTGACCGGGTGCGCGGTATAGGTCTGCGGTGATTCCTGTGCCGCCTGCGGCAGGCCGATGCCGCTTTCCACATCGATCTCGAACCGCTTCATGAACAGCCGGCGGCGATCCAGGTGGATGGGCGGTCCGTCGAGCAGGCCGCGCATCGTGCTGCCCCACTCGGTGTAGGCATCGAACGAGAGCTGGCCCACCTTGCCGCTCTCGCTGTCACCCACCAGCACGCGACCGAACGCCTGGATCGCGCAGTTTACCCGCCAGCGACCGATGCTGTCGTCGGCCGAAGTGCCGATCCAACTCTCGCGCTCATGCCAGCGTTTGGTGGAGAGATCACACACCCAGGTCGCATGCGCGGAGGGGAATGTGACGGTGAGCATCTTGTGCCCGAACACCGTGTAGATGAGCGCCTTGGCGTCGGTGAGCGTCTGGTAGCGCGACCACGCGTCCTCGACCGCATGGTTAGAGAGCCGCACCGGCACGAAGTTGTCGAGCCGGTAGAACATGCCGTCGTCGCCGAGCCAGAACAACGTGTTGTCCTCGAGGATCACCGAGAGAGGGGCGATCAGTCCACGCTGAATGATCGCGCCCTCGGACCGCTGGAACGGGAAGGCCGGCACCGGATTGCCGGCGTCATACCAGACCTCGATGCGCTTCTGCCCCAGCAGGTAGAGCTGCTCGTGGCTGTTGGCGATGGCCAGCAGCAGATCCGAGGTGGCCTCTTTGGAGGCGAACACTGAGGCGTCAAACGGCACCACGCCGAACAGCGGCGAGAGGTAGAACTCTTTCGTGCCGTTGCGCACGAAACAGAAGTAGCCGTCGAAATAGGTGACGGTGTTGGACGGGAAGAAGTTCGGATCGGTGATCAGGGTCGGCGAACCGCTCGGCTCGTAGTAGTAGCCGGAGGAACCGTCGACCCAGCAGAGCTGCACGCCGTTGTTGTCGATCGAGATGCGGTCAGCGGCAAACTGCGAGCCGAGGTTGGTGAACGCGCCGAACTCGTTGATCGAGAACAGCGCGTTGCCGGCGACCGCGTAGAGCACGTCGTTCATGATGTTGAACGCTTTGACGGGCCCCTGGCCGAGATCGCAGAACGGAGCGATGCCGGGCGCCCCCCACACGCCGATCGGCGCCTTGCTCTTGGCGTCCTGCAGCTCGCTCTCGGCGAAGAAGTTGACGCAGCGCGCAGCGTTCAGCGGGCGCGAGTGCGCCGTGTAGGACTGTGCGACGAAGTCGAGAACCTGCGGCATTTACGTGCGCGATGACGGGTCGTAGCTGACGCCAAAGAGCACCGGCTCCGGCTCGCGATCCCAGAACCGGCACATCTCAAGCTTCTCGTCGGCCAGCGCTTTGATCATCTGGAAGCGCTGCATCGGGCAGTCATACTCAGGGGCCAGCTCGACCGCGAGGTTATAGCGCAGGGTGGAGATCCACTCCTGCGGCAAATCCGCGGTGTCGGCCTGGGTGTTGAAGTCCTGCAGCGGGATCATCGCGGTGAACTTGACCGCTTGCCGATTGTCCACCGGCACCGGCCAGACCTGCATCACCGACAGCACGAGCTGCGGGTCGAAGAAGAACTGCGTTGGCACCCCTGGCGTGGTCTTGTTCGGCACGTTGCCGTAGTCGATCCGCGACATCACCGACATCGGGATCTCGATCGGTGTGCCGTCCGGGGTGGAGAACAGATAGCGCCGGGCCGCCGGAACCTTGAGCGGCCGCACCAGCGACTGCGCGGTCGGATAGTGCACCACGATGGCACCTGAGGCGGCCGCGGTGGGCAGGACGTCGGTGGTATAGACCACCAGATCGACCACAGGTGAAGCGACGGTGGTCCAGAAGGTGAAGCCGCTGTCGAGCCAGATACCGATCTGGTCGCCCTGCGCCATATTGCCGGCAAAAGCCACATGCAGGACGCTGTAGCCGGACGCCACATCGGCGGTCAGTTCGGTCTGCGCCCAGTAGGCGGAGGTGCAGCAGTGGTCGGGATCGACCGCACCGATCACATAGCGGGACACTCCGGCCTGCAGGAACAGGGTGGCGTCGACCTCTCGCCAGACGTGGATCCCGGAGGCCTGCCAGAACTTCATGAGCCCGTTTAAGGCGGCGAGCGCGTCCTCATACTCATCGTCCGGCGGGGTCTCGCCGGTCTGGATCGCCGAGAGCAGCCGCATCGCCCCGGTGATGATCGAGTAGGTGTTGGGGTTCCAGCTGTAGGTGCCGCTCGTTGCCATAGCGTGATCCTATCACCAAGCGAACACATACACGCAGCCATCGCCACCGTTGCCACCGTTGCCGCCGGTGCTGGTGCCGCCACCGCCGCCACCGCCACCACCCCCACACAGGCCACCGGCGCCACCATTGCCGCCGGTTCCGGCATTATTGCCGCCACCGCCACCGCCGCCGAAGCCGCCCGTTGTGGAGTTGCCGTTGGCGCCAGTCGTGCCGGCGCCGTTGGTGGTGCCGGAACCATTGGTGCCGCCGTTGATGGCGCCAGCAGTGCCACCGCCGGCAGCCGCATAGGTTTGACCAGAACCACCAGCACCGCCCACCGTCGCTGTGCCCGGCGTTGCCGCAGAAACACCGCCCCCACCACCGCCGCCGGCTGCGCCAAAAAGCGAGCCACCACCCGCTGAACCAGCCGCGCCTGTGCTATTGGCGCCGCCGCCAGCGCCACCGCCAAATTCTGCGACCTTTCCATTGGCGCCGGCAGTCGCCCCGGCGCCCTGTCCAGCTATGCCGTTGGCGCCGGCACCGGATGCCGGAAGGCCGCCAGTGACACTTGCACTGCCGACAGCGCCGACTCCACCCGATCCGCCGCCGCCGCCGCCTGCCAAGTTTTGAGCAGATACCCCGGCCGCGCCGCCGCCGCCGCCATAAGCAGTAAGATAGCTCCCAAACGTTGAATTGCCGCCGGCTTGTCCGTTGTTGCCGCTTCCACCCGAACCGCCGCCGCCGTTCGCTGTGCCGCCCGCGCCGACCGTGACCGTGACGGAGGAACCCGAAATATCAGAGCAGCGAAACATCAATGAAGCCATAACACCGCCGCCGCCACCAGTTGCGCCATTACGTTCTGCGCCAGCCGCAACCCCATGCCCGCCGCCGCCTTGGCCGCCGGCCCCGTAGGCAATCACGTAGACCGTGTTGCACGGCGTCGGCTTGGACCAACTCGGCGTGGCACCGCCAGTGGTGTAGGAGTTGGCGGTCTGCGCGTGCGCGCTGCCGAGCAGGCCGAGCAGGATCGCGGTCGAGGCGAGCCAGCGGCGCATCACCACGCGATCACGAACACGCAGCCGGCGCCACCAGCGCCGCCGGTGCCGGCCGCATTGGTCGTGCCACCCGCAGCACCACCGCCGCCGCCACCGCCGCCACAGGGTCCGCCCACACCACCGGTGCTGCTTTGGCCGCCAGTGTTGGCGCCGCCGCCACCACCACCCTGGCCGCCAAATGATCCACCCGTCGCTGTGCCTAAGCCAGCGTTGCCGTTCGTGCTACCGCCGGCAGCGCCGCCGCCAGTGCTATACGCCCCGATGCCACCCCCTGTGCCGCCCGCTGTTGGCGTTCCACCGCCGTTTGAGGCGCCACCAGAACCACCGCCGCCGCTGCCCCAAAGGGCGGAACCTCCATTCGTTGACCCGGCACCGCCGAGCAGCGTTGGACCGCCGCTGGCGCCGCCATATTCTGCGCTCTTAGCGGCTGCTGTGGTGCCGCCAGCGCCCTGCCCAGCAAGGCCAGAGACGCCCACCGTGGCGGCAGGCAAGCCGCCTATATTTGACGAGGTGGCTCCCACGCTCCCGACGCCGCCTGAACCGCCGCCACCGCCGCCTGACAGAGTGCCACCGGACGTGCCGGGACCGCCGCCCCCGCCGCCATAGGCCAGCAGATAGGTGCCGAAGCTCGATGTGCCGCCGGGGTTGCCCGCGTTGCCGTTGGTGTTGGTCCCGCCGCCACCCGCACCGCTTCCGCCAGCGGCCACCGTGACGGTGACCGGGTCGGAGAGGTCCGAGCAGCGGAACCAATGCCGAGCAGTTGCGCCGCCGCCACCGCCGGCTCCACCGGAACTACCGAACGCTGTGGCCCGACCTTGACCGCCGCCGCCCTGGCCTCCGCTTCCATAGACGATGACGTAGACGGACGTGCAGGGGGACGGCTTGCTCCAAGACGGTGTCGTGCCGCCGGTGGTGTAGGAATTATAGGTCTGCGCCTGCGCCGCGAACGGCAGGCCGAGCAGCAGAGCGAGCAGCGCCGCGCGCATCAGAACGCCACCACAAAGACGCAGCCGTCGCCGCCCTTACCACCACCGCCACCGGTCGAGGTTCCGCCGCCGCCACCACCACCGCCGCCGCCACACAGGCCGCCGGCCCCACCAGCTCCGCCGGTGCCGGCATTATTGGCGCCACCGCCACCGCCGCCGAAGCCGCCCGAGACAAAGGTGCCGGGCGTGCCAGCCGTGCCGGCACCCGCCGTGGTGCCTGATCCATTGGTCCCGCCTTCGACCGCGCCGGCCGTGCCGCCGCCGCCAGCCACATAGGACTGGCCGGCGCCCCCGGCCCCGCCGGTTGAGGACGTGCCGGGCGTGGCCGCTGTCGTGCCCCCACCAGCCCCGCCCCCAGCCCCGCCATAAACGGAGCTACCACCCGCGCCACCTTGTGCTGCCGAAGCCAGACCACCGCCGCCACCAGCGCCGCCGAACTCGGCATTGCCCCCGCCCGCCGCGTTGGTGCCGCCAGCGCCTTGTCCGGTAATGCCAGCAGCACCGGCTGCTGACGCCGGCAAGCCGCCAGCAATGTTGGTTGTGCTGCCAAGCGGGCCGCCGCCGCCCGAGCCGCCGCCACCGCCGCCGCTATTGTTGGCCCCAGCACCTTGTTTGCCGCCGCCGCCGAAATAGCCGGTCAGGTAGCTGCCGAAGGATGAACTGGTGCCACTATTGCCTACCGTGCCGGCAGCCACCGCAGCACCCCCGGTGCCCACCGTAACGGTGAGCGGCGCAGTGATGTCGGCACACGAGAAGAACCGTTCGAGCCGTATCCCGCCACCGCCGCCAGAGGCACCACTGCGCAGGCTGCCAGCCGCCGCGCCTTGCCCGCCGGCCCCGCTACCACCGGCGCCATAAACAATAACCCCGACAATGGTGCACGGCGTCGGCTTGCTCCATGAGGCCGTGCCGGCGGAGGTATAGCTGTTGACCTGCGTGGGGATGCCTGCCGAGGCGCCGAACAGGGACGAGACGAACTGCGCCTGCGCCGGCCCAGCCAGCGCCAGAGCGGCTACGGCCGCGGCGATCCAGCGGCGCATTAGTGGGCGAACGCTTTCTGCAGGGTCAGTTCGATATGCGTGCTGTCGCGCACGTAATAGGACAGCACGTCCACCGCACTCACCCCGGTCGACAGCACCAGCGCGGCGGTGCCGCCCGGCGCCTCATACTGGCTGCCCCAGGTGCCGATGGTGTCCGAACCGGTCGCCGATTGGATAACCATGATCTGCCCGCCGGTGCCAGCTACCGGCGTCGCTGACGGGTTCGCCAGCGTGCACGGGCAGGACGCGTGCACCAGGGTGATGCTGTAGTTATTGCTCGACCCATCCGGCGTGAAGGTCGCGGTCGAGATCGCCAGCGTGGTCGGCGTGACCGATTGCTGTGCGGACCAGACATTCGTGCCGTTGAGCAGCGGGATGGTGCCACCGCTGGTCCCGGTCGCCGTGCTGCAGCCCGTCGCACCGTTCGAGAGGTTCGCGCACGCCGCCTGGGAGAACGCCCCGGTGGTCGGCGCATAGGACAGCGCCCCTGTCACACCGTTAATCGCCGGATACTCGACGGGCCCACTCGGCGCCGCCAGGGCAGCCGTGACGAACAGAGCCCGGAACCAGGAGAACAGGCTCATGTGACATACCATTGCGAGGTGGAGTCAGCGGTGAACAGCGCCACGCCACCAGCGACGATGGTCACCGCCGCGTTCGCTGCCAGCGCCTCGATGGTGCCGCTCGTTGCCGGATAGATCAGCAGGCTGTTGGCGCCCCGATTGAGCACCCGCTGCGTCCTGCCGGCCGGCGGTGAGGCAATCAGCCTCCCCCCGGCCGCCGACCCCACAGTGGTAAACACGTTGATGTCGGACGTGATGGTCAGTGCGCCTGCCTGGGCGGTCCCCGCCGCGGTGAGCGTGCCGGCGTAGGAGGGCAGTGCCACCAGGGTGGCGGAGCCGAGCGACAGCCCGTTGCCGATGGTGGTCAGGGTGCCGGCCTGATAGTTCGCCGAGATCGAGCCGGTGGTGGTGATCGTGCCACCGTTCAGTCCGGTGCCAGCGATCACCGAGGTGACGGAGCCACCCGAGCCGGTCGCCGACAGCGTGCCGTTGGTCGCCAGCGAGAGACCGGAGCCAACGGTCACTGCGGCCGGGATTGCCGCTGCGGTGCCAGCGTTGCCGAACAGTGAGGTGGCAGCGATCGTTGCGATGGCCAGAGTGTTCGAGGTCAGTGCGAGGCTGGCGCCCAAGGTCGAGACGGTGCCGGCGTTCCAGTCAGCCAGGAGCGTGCCAGCGCCGGTGATCGTGCCGGCATGCAGGCCGGCGCCGGAGACGACGGAGGTGACCGACCCGCCGGACCCTGTGCTGCTCAGTGTGCCATTGGTGGCGAGCGTGAGACCGGAACCGATCGTCACCGCCGAGGGCACAGCTGTTGCGGTAGTGGCGTTGCCGAGCAGTGAGGTCGCCGCCTGGGTGGCGAGCGAGACGGTGCCCGTCGAGGTGATCGTGCCGCCGGCCAGACCGGAGCCGGCAATGACGGAGGTCACCCCATCGGCCGCTGACGTGAGAGTGCCCGAGGTCAGCGTAAGGCCCGTGCCCAGGGCCGCCACCGAGCCGCCGTTCCAGTTGGCGTTGATGGTGCCGGCGCTGGTGATGGTGCCACCGGTGAGGCCGGTGCCAGCCACCACCGAGGTTACCCCCGTGGTGCCGGTGGCACTCAGGGTGCCGTTGGTGGCGAGCGACAGGCCTGAGCCAATGGTGACCGCGGAGGGCACCGCGGCAGCCGTTCCGGCATTGCCGAACAGCTTGGTCGCCGCAATGGTGCCGAGCGAGATCGTGCCAGCGCCGGTGATCGTGCCGCCGGCAAGGCCGGAGCCGGCGATCACCGAAGTAACCCCATCAGCTGCCGAGCTCAGCGTTCCCGAGGTCACCGTCAGGCCGGTGCCCAGCGCGGTGATGGCGGTGGTCTGCCAATTGGGTGAGATCGTGCCGCTGTTGATGGCGATACCGGTGCCGAGCACCACCGCAGTGAAGGTCGTGCCGGCGGTGCCGATCAGTGACGCGTCGGAGGGCGGCACCTGCCCAGCCTCGGCTATCGCCGTGTTGAGCGCGGCAGCGGTGAGGGTGTCGCCTGCGACGAACGTCATGTCAGCACGTTGAAGTTCAGGATGTCGCGGCCGGGCACGTTGAGCACGAAGCCACCGGTCAGTCCGTCAGTGAACAGCCGCAGCACCATGTTCTCGATCGGGTCGCCGTAGGATCCGCCGACGCCCTCCGGCAGCACCTGGGCGAGGCTCAGCACGTGCCCATCGACCGCTGTCACCCCGGTGACGAAGTTGTCGCCGCTGTCGAGCATGATCTGCACGATGTCGCCGGCCGCAAAGCCGGTGGCGTCGTCGACCTCGATCTCATCGGTCAGTCGTGCCGAGGGTGCCACCACCCAGGTGCCGACCACGACGAACTGGTTCGCCTGCCGCGGCCGCGCGATGGCGACGCTCTGGTTGTCGACGACACCACGCACGAAATCCTGCGGCTGCTGCGGCTCCCAGCGCTTGATATCGACCTGGGCGTTGCCGGTCTGGCCGCCGGGGATGCGACGCGATGCGCTGACGCGGACCTTGAAGCCGCTCAGATCATCGAGGATGTAATTGTCACCCGGAACGTAGTGGCGATCATCGGCCATCGCGCCTCTGGCCGCTCATTTGTAGAAGAAGTTGATGGCGTAGGCGTTGGCAGCCGGCGCGGTCGCGTCGTTATCGGCAAAGCCGGTGGTCACGCACACGGTGATCGCGGTCGAGAACGCCATGCCGTAGACGTTCATGGAGACATAATTGCCACCAGCCGCGGCCGCCGGGATCATACCCTGATAGACCGGCGTGCCGGCGCCACAGGTCACCGAACCCTGCGCCGTGTTGTAGAGTTTGATGTAGGCGATGGTCGCCGAATTGTTGAACGCCTCGATGCCATAGAGCTGGCCAGCGGAGGCTTTGATCGCCACCGAGGTGGTGTCGTTCGCCACCTGCTTGCGCAGCACCGACAGGCCGCCAGAGGTAAACGGCTGCGGCAACACCTGGGCTTGCTTGCTGGCGTTGACACCGATCGTGTTACCCGAGGTGATCGCGTCTTGAACGATGACGTTCGAGAGGGTCGCGCCGACGCCGGTGCACGTCGGGCACTGAACAATCTGCTGGCCGGTGGTTGTGTCATAAAGCTGGGCACGCGCATCGAAAGACAGCGCCAGCAGAGCAGCGAGGAGAAGGAAACGCCGCATCAGATACCCTTCACCAGCGAGAGCACGATCGAATAGCTGGAGGCGAGGGCGGCACCGATCGTGGTGAACAAGATCTTCCCGGTCGCCCCTGCGGTGTTCGGATTGATGAGCCCCTGAAAGCCTGCGCGCGAGTCGAGGAAGGCAAACGGACCAGCGCCAGCGCCGGAAGCGATCCAGATATCGACCGCCACGCTCGCGTCCCACTGTATCCGCACCGCCATCGCCCGGATGTCGTAGGTCAGGTCGACGATTTTCATGTGCACGCCGGGATAGATCGTCTGCCCCTGCTGAACGACACCGAGCGGTCCGCTGCTCGATCCATCGACCTTGACGACGCCGCTCTCCCCCGTGCCATCGGACACGTTGGTGAACTTGTAGACAACGCGCCTGGGCCCGTTCTCTAGCAGCTGGCTTGTTACGACATCGGCCAAGGCCGGCGCTCCCGCTTACCCGTGCTTCAGCGAAGCGATCTGATAGACCTGCGCCGAGGTCGGCGTGATCCCTGCGGTGGTGACGTTGGCGAAGTTGATGGCGATGGTGCCAGCCGCCGAGACGCGCGCGCCACCGATAACGATGCCCGCGTTGGTGGTCGGCTTCTGCACCCCGATGATGATATCGGCGGTGCCGAGGTTGGCGACCGCGAAGGTCTGCTCAGCGGAGGCGTTGGCTGCCACGGAAGCGACCGTCAGGGTGGCGTTCTGCACGAAGATGCCGGTGATCGCGGTGGACGTGCCGACGTTCAGTGTGTCGGCGTTGGTGATTGTGCCGGTCAGCGTCCCGACGTGCTCGATGGTAGAGACGAGCGTCGATACGGTGCCGGTGGTGATGGTGCCGACAGCAGCGGTCAGCGTCCCGGAGGCCGGGAAGTCGATCGAGGTTGCACTGATCGTCGAAGTCGAGATCCCGTTGGGGAAATTGGTCAGCGTCATGGTCTACTCCTGCTTAGGCCAAGCAGCCCCTCCCGGCCGGTGAAACCGGAGGGGTGCCAGCCACCGACGTGGTGATGTGCGCCAGCACCACGCCGCTAGATCAGACGCCCGCGTTACCGTAGACGCCGCGCCAGTCAGCCCAGAAGCCCGAATATCTTTCGTAACAGGCTGCCTTGGCGTTCCGGGTGTCGAAGTCGTTGTCCTGGTCGAAGCTGATCGCGTCACGCTCGAAGTAGGTGACCGCGTTCGGCACGTTGGTGCGGATGAAGTAGGCCGTCGCCGAGGTGAAGTAGTGGTTCACCTTGATGCCGCGGGGGAACGCCCCGGTCGCGCGCAGCACGTTGATCGCGTTGTTGGCGGTGTCGTTCTGCAGCACCGAGTTGTAGATCCGGTTCGCCTCGAACCACAGCTGTGGAGGCACGTGTAGTGACAGCGGCAACGCCGAGATGCGCATGCCGCGGTTGTTCTGACACTGCATGATCTGGATGACCATGTCCTCGACCGCGACCTCGCTGATATCCGCAGCGGAGCCGAGATTGGACTGGTTGCCGGACATGGTCGGGTGCGCGTTGGACACCAGCGCGACGCCATCGGCGCCGAGCGCTGAGCCAGAAAACGCAAGATTGTAGACGCCAGCTAGGACATTCTCTTTGGTCTGTCGCATGCTGAACGCCAGCTGTGCCGCTCGCCGCTTCGAAACAACCTCGTAGAGGTCATCGCGAAGCTCCTCGTATGTCACAATGTAGCCGAGTGCATACGCGACGTGGGTGAAGCGGGAGACGGCACCTTGCGCCTCAATATCGTAGAAAATCTGCGCGCCCTGCGGCTTGACCGGAGCCAGACCGAAGCCGGTGATCTCCACTTCCTCTTCGTAGGCCTTGTCAGACGTCTGCTTGTCGAAGAGGTCCAGATACTCGACCGGGTGCTCGTTATACGAACGACCCCAGAAGGCCTTGATCCCAGGCCACAGTGCCTTGGGATGCGTGCCAGTGGTGATGACTGCCATATGCGGGGCTCCCTGCTGGCTCGCTCAGACGCCGGTGAGGTTCAACATCGAATGCAGGTTGAACTTGACCAACCATTTCGCATTCGTTGCGGCGACTGTGTTGTCGACCTCCTGGAGGCCCTGGATGATGCGCATCTGTAGGGTGTTGGCGGTGTCCAGCGTGGAGCTGTCGAGCTGCCAACCGGACTGGCCGGTGACGGTCGAGCCGGTGCCGGCGATCAGATCGACGTTGCGTCCCGAGGCGCCTGCCACCATCGAGCCACCACCGCTATCTTCCTGCGCCGCGTAGAGCAGCGTCGGATCGTCGGTGACGTAGATGTAGGCCGCGGTCGTTGCCGGCAGATACGCGTTGTTGCTCTGCAGCACCGGGATGGTTGCCATGCCGGCGTTGTTCGCCCGCCCGGCGAAGGTGCCGAGCGAATAGGCGCCGCCAGCAGCTGTGCCGATGACCACCGCCTGGACGCCGTTGCCGTCCGAGCTGTTGGTTATCAGCTTGACTGGGTCGCCAAAGAACAACGCGGTCGCGTTGCCCACCGGCACGTAGTAGACGCGGACAGCACCGTTGTAGGGCGCACCGCTCGTGTATGCGTATGGACGCAGCCCATACGGGGTGTTCGGGTTCGCCATGCGGCGGCCTCCAAAAGCGCACCGCGCATGCGTAAGGACCGCGCAGACGCGCGGTCTCGAACGCTCACACGAGCGGATTGATTGGGGTGTTCAGCCTGTCTGGCGAGCCGCTCGGCGGGTTTTCTGACCGTGCGCGCCCGTAGGCGATGTCTTAGCGGCGACCACCCGATTCAATCGAGATGGGCCCGCGCTGTGATCCAGCATAACGGAGAGATCCATCGCGTCCCGTCGGACGCTCAAACTCACCGCGCTGAATTTGGCCTAACTGTTCCATGACCTCCGAGTCCTGGGCGGCCATGTCCTCCTTGTGCCACTGTTCCGGTGTCTCCATCAAGTATGCTGTGAGCGGACCGCCACCACGCGATATCCCCACAACCGTGCATACAGGCTTCCCCGCATCATCATGGACGTGGTCGTAGCCCGCCTCCTGCGCGCGCATCAGCCTGCCCGGCTCGTCGTTGAACCAGTGGCGGTGGAAGCCTTCGCGCGAGGGCCATGTGAGTTTCTGCTCGCGGCCACCGAACGGCTTGCGCACCCGCTGCGGCCGATCCGGCAAACTGGTTTCACCTGGAACCGCCAGCTCAGCAGGTGTCATACGGCGGCGCTGAGCTGCAGCGTCGTTCAAAGGGGTGCGTTCGGACATCTATGCCTCCGTAGCGACACGGCGATAGACCGCGTCGAACTCCTCGGTCGGCATCCAGGTCTCGAACCCGTTGTCGAACCGGATGTAATAGCCACCGGTGGGTGGGGTATTGGGTGCGACGCGCCCGGCGAGCCACGGGTGCACGTCGACGATCAGTCCGCAGGCGAGCTGCCAGCGGAACAGCACCAACTCGCTGCCCTCGAGCACCTCGGCGATCTGGTCGGCGGAGACGTGGGCGAAGCTTTCCCAGCGCGGCAATGCGATCTCGTCGCTCATGCCTCGCCCTCCGCTTCCCAGTAGTATTGGGCGAACTCTTCCTTGGTGAACGAGCTGCCCTTGCCGTCCAGCATCTTCCGCTGGCGCTCATACTCACGCTTGTGCTCAGCCGGGATCGCCTCGAACGAGCGCGGTCCGGCACGCCGCTCGGGCGCTGAGCTGGACGCCATGACCTGGGGCGCCGAGCTGCGGCGGTTGTCCTCGTAGTCGGCCCCGTTGCCGTTGCTCCGAGCCTGCCGGCGCGGGAAGTGCTCCGGGAAGCGCCGGGCGATGCGGTTCTCGACCTCGGCGAGATGCTCCTCCAGGCTGTCGCCGGGGAACTCCTTCTCGACCACGCTGAGTGCCGCAACCGCGGCGGCATTGGCCTCAGGGTCGCGGTTGAACCACGTATTGCGCCGCACCCAGGCGGTCACCACCGGGTTGACCTCGTTGGTCGACGCGGCGGCGTTCTGGCGCTGCTGGGCAGGCTCCGGCTCAGGCGGTGGACCCAGTGACTGGATCTCAGCCTCAACCCGGTTGAAGGTGTCTGCGTCGCCCTGGGAGACCGCCTCTGCACGCTTCTGCTGCAGCTCGCGCATCGCCCGGTCGTAGCCGACCTTCTCGGCCTTCCTTGTGCGCGAGACCAGATCACCGAGCAGTTTCTGCTGGTCGGTCATCTGCTCCTTGAGCCCGGTCACCGTGCGATCGAGGGCGCGGTTGCGCTCCTGCAGCAGCGGCAGCATGCGCTCGGCACGCTCGACGAAGGTTGGGGCGTCGACCCAGCGTTCGGCCTCACCTCGGAACACCTCGCGCGGTGTCCAGCCCATATTGCGGGCGCGGGCCTCGATTTCCGGGCTGACCTCGGGCGCAGCTACAGCGCCGTCATCAGCCGTTTCTTGAGCCGTCCCTGACATTGTTGCGGTATCCAGTCCATGCGGTTATGGTTACGACCGCTGTCGTGTGACTGGCTTCCTTATGGGACGAAGAGACGACGCCCGATTTTCCCCCGGGCGTCGTTTCGTTATTCAGGCGGCAAAGCGACCGCTCCGACACAGCGCTGCGACACCAGTCGATAGGTCATCCCATCGACGCCCTGCAACACCTGACCGGCGTATCTCTCGATGTAGACACGGTCTCCCGGCTCCGGCCGCTGGCCCGACCACATGCGCCGCGCGTCATCGTCCCAGATGAACGCTGCCGGACCGAGCGCCACCACGACACCGGTCTCGCCGGCAAGGCTTTGTCGATCGGCGGCAACGTCGGGGATATGGACGCCGCCCGAGGTGATCGAAGCATGCTCGTCCATGCGCACCATCACCTTGTCATCGAGCGGCTGGTAGCCCGAACGGTTCACGCCGTCCCAGGGCGCGGTGACGAACTCGCGCTGATCGCCCGTTATCAGTCGGCCTTCCTTCACGCAGTCGTCTCCTCTGCCTCTGGCATCAGTTCGTAGAAGATCAACAAGTGCTCGAATTGCAGCGCTACGAGTTCGTTGCACATCAATACGCGCCCCCGCGCCTCGTTCTCCTGCAGGGTGGTGAGCTCACCGCCCTCGAACGCCTCGAGCGCGCCGCGGCGCAGGCTGTCGCGGTAGTCATCCAGGAACCGCAGCACCACCCGCGTTACCGGGTGGTGTCGCCAAGCCTGGAACTCCGGCTCCCGCAAGTCCCTGAGCGATGCTTGCCGCAGCTGGAGAATTTCGGGCGGCGGTGGCTGGAGAATTTTCCACAGGTTCGGACTCGGAGGTGGTGTTGAGGAGGTCAATCTGGTGCCTCAGGTTCTGCAGCTGCAGCGCATACCAATTCTGGTCGGCCTCGTGATCGGCCTTGCGCGCGTTGGCCAGATTGAGGATTGAGCGCGACAGCATCTCGATCTCGGTCGCCTTGTCCTTGCCGCGGCGGATGTCGAGATCGGCCTCCTCGCGCGCTGCACGGATCTGCAGCTCCTGGCCTTTGAGTTCGGCCAGATGCTTCTGCACATCGACCGCCTGCTTCTCGAGGTCGAGCTGCGCCAGCTGCGCGGCGATGGCAGCGTTCGGCGGCGCCTGGGCTGCGATCAGCTTGTCGACCTGCTGGATCGCCGCGGCCTGCATCGCGCGCAGGCGGATCTCGCGGCCATCGAAGAACGGGTCGTTGGAGAATTGCAGCAGGAAGTTCGCCTGGGCCATCTGCTGCGTGTCGGTGACCATGTCAGGGTCACTGACCGGCTCAGCCCCACCACCACGTTCGTAGTCCTCGCGGGTGACCGCGAAATACTCCGAGCCGATGCGGAAGCCGGTCTCGTCGGCAAGATACAGCCGGTTGAGCCGGAACAGCAGCTCGTAGTCCTTGCGCAGCGATCTGTGGATACGTTTGAAGATGCTGTTGAACACCTTCAGGCCTTGCTGGATCACCGCGAGGCCGAGGATGCCGGGAACGTTCGCACCGGGGATCTCACCGGTCAGAACGTCTTTAATCGAGCCGATATCCTTCGCGCTCTCGATCAGGAACTGCATCAGCTGCAGCAGCACCGGGTTGGGGCCCGGCATGGGGATCGGCACGAGGTTCTCGCGCAGCGCCTTCCCCGAGGTGTTGACCACCTTATACTCGCCGGTGGTGAAGCGCACCGCACCGGTGTTGATGCTCATCCCGCCACCGATGAAGCCACCCCCGGCAATCTGCAGGTGGCCGGCATCGAACATCTGATTGATCGTGGTGTTGACCGCGGCGTTCAGCGGATAGAGCAGGTGGCCGAAACCAATGTCGTAGCAGCCGCCATCGGGGTTCGGGATGAAGCCGTATTTGGTGTAGTAGCGCACCGGCTCGATGTGCTGCACCTCGCCGTCATGCGTCGCCTCGACGCTCTCGCTGTCGAACCCGACCATGATGCGTGCCAGCCGCCCGGTGTCGCGGGAGAACGTCACGATCAGTGGCTCGTCGTAGCCATCGCCGTCCAGGTCGTAGCGCCGATGCTGCTCGCAGAACGTCACCGGCGCCTGCTCGTCCTGGCTGACATCGTGGTTGGTGCCATAGTCGTCGTCGAGCCACAGACCGCTGCGGATGTTGCTCTCGATCTCCCACGGATAGACGTCGATCTCCTCGGTCTTGCGCGGGGCGGCGTCGAAGTTCTTCGCCTTGTAGTTCACACACAATCTCATCGCGTCGACCGTCTCGGAGACGTTTCGCAGCGCGGATGGGTCGAAATAGGTTTTGCGGAACATAGTGCCGACGATGGAGACCACGAGCAGCAGGCGATCAGTTTGCTCCTCCCACTCCGGCATCTCGGTGAGTAACTGCCAGCTCATGTGCCGGCCGATCTTGTCGGCCCTCGCTTGCTTGGCACCTGGGGCGACCAGCCATTGCGGCTTGCCATCGGGACCGACCGCTGGCTGCATCGGGCCCTGAGGTGAACCTCCAGGGCCACCGCTCGGAGGCAGTTGGGGCGTCGCCGGGAGCGGCCCTGGAGGCGCCGCGGCGGCACCGCCGCCAGGAGGGCCCGCGGCCGCCTGTGCCTGACCCGGGCCCATAGGTGCAGAGCCAACCCCAGGAGGGCCCACAGGGGCACCCGGAGGCGGTTGCGCCGGCTGCATCGCCGCGACCCCGCGATCATCGCCCACCACGGTGCCCTTGACCACATTGCGGCCCTGCACGATCGCGGGATAGGCGCGCGCGTTGAATTGCAGCGCGGCGACGGTGATCATCGGGAAGATGACGTTCGAGGCGTTCGGCCAGGGGTAGCTCTTCGGCTTGACCATCTGCAGCGCGAAGTCGAGCCAGTCGCGGTATTTGGTTTTCCAGTCGGCCCGGCTCTCATCGTCGATGACGAACTCGCGCTTGGCCTGATCGGCGATCTTCTGGCGCTCGGTGTCCTCGAGATCCTCGGCGAGATTCTTGACGCTCATCCACTTGGCGAAGCGCCGGGCGATCTCGGGCTTGAGCAGCGGCTTGTTCTGCTCGCCCTCGTTGGCGACGACCTGAGGTTCCATGCTCGGTCGGTTCGACCGCGGCCGGAACGGCATCAACGCATTGGCGGCGCGCGACTGCGGCCGGGGTGGGTCCGAGCTGTCGTCGTCGGGATCCGGCAGGTTGTCCTGATCCGGGTCCTGGGCAGGCATAGCCAGGGCTGCGAGCGCGCCACTCATAGAGCGATCCTCTCAGTCACCGGCCATCCATAGGCTAGCACGATTGCGACGGTGCCAGGGTCGCGGTTTCCGCTTGCCATCGGCCCGGCTGCCGTCCCAGGCTCGGTGTCGCCCGGTGTCAGACGCCGGGCAAACACAGGAGAAACGCCATGAGTGATGACACGTTGCGCGAACTCACCGAGGCCGAACTGGATCAAGTGACCGGCGGCAGCTTTGGCGGGCCGCAGGGTGGTGGTCCGGGCAACTCGGGACCGGGCGACAAGCACAGCCCGGTCGAGGGGCCGCCCAAGGCACCGTAAACGCTCAGAGCGGGGGCTGGTCACGCGGCCCCCGCGCAAGGGTGCCGTCTCTCCGGCTGTCACCGCGAGCCGTCTACCGGATGTGCGGTTAATCCTGATGAACTGACGGCTAGCCGGGGCGGCTCCTGCCGGGATTGCGTCCCCGTTCCGTGCGGTTTGTGTCCTTCCCAGACCGTGCCCGGCACCGAATATCCCAAAGCGACGAGGCGACCGGCTCACGGCAGACCGATCTCGCCGGCCGCACCCGTCCCCCAGCTGGCACTCCCGGAAGTTAGAGCGGCAGCAGAGCTCATTGCTTCACCGGCTCCCACTCGCCGCACCATTGGTCCGGGTGGACCAGCGGGAACGAGCTGAACGGCCGCGGCATTGCCCCCATGCGGGGCGGCGGCGCCTGGACCATCAGCACGGTCGCCTGCGGCACCCGGCGGCGACACTCGAGGTCGGGGTCCGGCGGCGGCAGCTTGTGCATGAATCGGCAATTGTTACACGCCTGCGCGTGCATCTTGGCCACGATATCTCGTGGCACGATCAACCCGCCAGACATGCAGAACCCCGCCTAATAACCCGTGATGTATGATCTCGTGGGGTCAGTGACCAACCTCGAGTTGCGTTCGACAACGTCACTATCTGACGTAAGTCCCTGAGATTGCAAGCTCGAGCCGAATATGCGGGTTGCAACGTATCCCATCGCCTCAACCGGATGGGACACTTCGTTCTTCTCTGGCTTCTCGGCGAACCGTTCCACCCCGGCCAACTGGATGCGCCGGAAGTGGTAGCCGCCCATCATCCCCTTGCGGGTCTGCGAGCACCGCGGGTGGATGTTGAACGCCGGCAGGCCATCGTCGTCCATCTGGCGCAGCGGCTTGCGCACGCTCTCGAAGCGGATGGTCGGGGTCTGCATGCCGCCTTCGATCAGGATGCCCTTGGCGTGCAGGATGTCGAAGCAGGTCCGTTCGTCGGTCTCCGAGCGCGCCTCGCCGGCCGGGTCGCCGATGTCGATGAACTCGCTGTCCGGGTAATACTGCGCCGAGTGGGCCAGCACCTGATCGGAGAACCGATCGATCCCCATCGAGGTCGACACCAGCTCGTCGACCACCTTCCATTGTCCCCTGGCGGAGATCTGGCTGAACACGCAGGCCGGGGTCAGACCGAAGTCCCAGCCGCGGTAGATCGGCAGCCGGGGGTCGGTGCGCGGCGCCCTGGCCGGCTCGGTGGCGCCCGGGCAGTGGATGCTGTCGTGATACTCCGGGAACACCGGGCGACCGTCGACCACGAAGCCGTATTGCCCCTCGACGTAGACCTTCTTCCACTCCGGCGATTTGCCGATGGCGAGGCGGTGCCAGTAGCCTGGGCTCTGGTTGGTGGTGTTCTCGGCGTTCGGCGATAAGCCTGACGGCTGCTTGAAGATCCGCGCGTAGTTATCCAGCGTCAGGCCCGGGATATACTGCGCCAGCTGGGTCACCGCGTCGGTGTGGTCCTCCTCCTCGAAGAACTTGAACCACTTCGAATCGCTGTCGGGCGGGTTGGTGTCCAGGATGACCCCGGCCCAGGTGGCGCCGCCATCGCGCTTCGGCGGGTAGCGGTCGACGCGACCCTGCAGCGCCTCGACGATCGCCCAGGGGATCTCGCGCGCCTCATTGCACCAGCCGCCGGTGAGGTCGAGGGAAAGCAGGTTGCGCACATGGTCCGGTCGGTCCAAGGCGCGGAACAGCAGCTCGATCTGGGCCGGGACCTTGTCCCCGGGAGAGATCAGCATGTTGAGCGTATATTCGTGCTCGGTGGCACGCCAGCGGCCACAGCCCGGCGGCGGGAACCACTGGTGCACGGTCTTGATCGCGGTGTCGTTGAGCTGGCGGTAGGTGTTGCGGATCACCGCCCAGCGGGTGCGTCGGACCCCGTCAGGCCCAGGCTTCTGGCGTAGCCCGCGATTGACGATATCCCACAGACAGGCGGAGCTCTTGCCCGAGCCGAACGGACCCATCAGACCCCGGATGAACGCGTCGCTGGCGAGAAATGCCCGCAGCGTCGGCGCATCCTCGGTCTCATACATCAGGGTCTGCGGCAAGGCTCAGTCCGGTTTTGCGGTGTCCTGACGGAACGGCTCAGGGATCTGCTCCTCGTGCTCAGCGGTCCACTCGTCGCCCTTGGGTCGCTCGTGGCCATAGGCGAGGCCCAGGTAGACCTCACGGGTGAGCGGCAGGTTGTGACGCAGCATGCGGTCGAGCACGGCGTCATGTTCGCGCCCATTCAGGCGCTCTAATTCCGCCCGCAGCGTCGATGATCGATCGTCTGGTTCCTCCGGCATCTACTTTCCCCTTCGCGTGCTGTCTCCAGTGGTCGTCAATTAGTTGCGTAAACTTATCATTCCGGCGCTGTTCTGGCGAGAACAATCCACGGGTGCCTTCCCAGGTTATCGACTGCATCTGCCGGGGCAACATGCCGCGTTCGGCCGCGGCTTGGCGATACGCTTCGGCATAGTGCGAATAGAGCCCGCGCACGCCGGTGGAGGCCGGGCTGGCGACGTTGCCGCCGGTGCCGAGGCCTTGAGCCACTGAACGCGTAGAACCGCCCAGAGGTCGCAGGAGGGCGCCTGCGATGGCATGGGTGTCGACAGTGATGTCCCCGTTGGTCGAGTTGGGGGAGATGATGTTGTTGTAGAAATTGCGCACCTTGTGCGCTGCGCCAAGTGACCCCGAGATGTTCGCCTTGGTGTCGCTGTCGAGCACCTTCAGCGCCTTGGAGATCTCGCCGAACGAGCCCCAGGTGACGCGCGACGGCTTGCCCTGTTTGGTCAGTGCGATGTCCCCCTTGCCGCCCTCCGGCGTCATGATGTGATAGCTGCGGTCGAGGTTGTGCGCCTCGTCATGCATGCGCACCCACACCGCCCGCTCGTAGGGATCCTTGATCGCGGTCAGTGGCTTGTTGCCGATGCTGTTGACGGCAGCCTGGAAGTTGGCGACCGAGGCCTTCGGCACGTCCTTGTCCTTGCTGGCATCGGCGGCCCACTTGTCGGCCCAGGCCAGCATCTCCGGGGTGGCGCCCTTGGCGCCGTGCTTGGTCACCGTCTCCATCGTCCGGCGCGCCAGATCGACGTTCTGGTTCCAGTCCTTCTGCGGGCTCAGCGCGGCCAGCACGCCGGACATCTGCCGGTGCGAGTAGCCATACTGGTCGGCCATGCCCTTGGCGATCTTGTTGGCCCCGTCATACCAGCCCTTCGCCCGGTCCACGACCTCCGGCATCGTCGCCTTCATGTTGTCGTGGATATGCAGAATATTGTCCTTGAGGTGCTGCACAAAGCGGTTGGAGATCTGCTCCGGGGTGCGCAGCCTTGTGGTGTTCATGCCGGGCTGCTCGGTGATCAGTGCGCTGTTCTTGGCGAAGCTGTCCTTGTGTTCCTTCGCTGATTCCATGTCGATCTTCATGTCCGACCGCTCGTGCGGGTCGTAGTCGAGCCCCTTGGCCTGCGGCACGCGGGTGGAGACCCGGTCGGCGACCCCAGGCGTGGCTGCCAGTGGATCGGGTGCGGCAGCCGGCGCAGCAGCCGGCGCGGGCGCGGCCTGGGCGGCACCTGCCAGCGGGTTGGCATCGTTGGCCGGTGCCGGAGCGGCGCGCGCCAGGACGTTCGGCGTCGGGCCCACGGAGGGCCCTGGCGGCTGCGGTGTGCCGGGACGGGCGATGGGAGGGGGCAGACCCTGACCGGTCTGCAGCCCCGCCGGAGCCGGCACCTGGGGGGCCATGTTGGGCACGCCGGCCCCCAGCGGTGACTTGGCCACCGGCGGCGAGGTGACGCTCGCCATGTGCGAGATATCGTCAATGTAGTCGCCCAGCGGGTTGCGGGGCTTGGTTTGCTGCTGAAACGGCAGCCGGCCCAGAGCGCCTGACATCTAGTGATCCTTTCGTCGGTCGATCTCGGCCAGCGCATCATGCTGCGCCTGCACACCTTCGTCGTAGTCGGTGATCGGTTTGCCGTCGCCCGGCTTGTAGGGGCCGGCGCCATGTGGGTCGTGCACCATGAACACGACGTCGGGGCGGCCGCCGTTGTAGTCCTTGAACGTCTCGTGGCTCCAACCCTCAGGCGCATACTCTTCATTCCACGGCAGCCGGGCGACCGCTCGGAAGCCTGACTGGCTGTAGAGGTGTGGGAGCGCGGTATCGAACGCATCGAGCCGGCGGCCGCCCTGGCTGGTCGCCACGTCCAGCATCGAACGGGTAACCCGCTTGTATGGCGCGTCCGGGTGCTTGAACACCGAGACGATATCGTCACCCTTCAGCGCGAAGCCGGCATCGCGCTTCGGTGTGGTGAATAGCCGCATGCCGGCATAGTCCGCCTTGTCATACAGCGTGACCGCGGCGCCATGCGGGCTCGCCTGCTTGGCCTCGGCAATGCTTGGATGGAAGCCCTCAGCGCTGGCGTCGCCTGGGTGCAGTTCGTGGTAGGGCGGGGTGCTTGCTGTCTCGATTGGACGCTGCGGTTCATAGATCCGCGCAACGTCCGGGCTTACCACATCCTGATGTGGCGCAACGCCTCGGCTTTGGTAAGCGTTGGATGGTGCGCCACCAGACGCTCCACCAGATCCAGCTCCTCCTTGTCCGGCGGCGGCATCTTGCCCCACCAGTGGTCCTTCGGGTCCTTGGTTTCCATGTGCCAGCCCTCGGTCTGCAATGGTAGCACGTTGTCCGACGCCAGACAACGCATTTGGCGCCCCGCCGGCCATGCCGAGCGTGGTGGCGATAGCCAACTGCTGGCCTGACTGACGCTGCGCGTGCGCCGCCGCCAGCTGGCTCGCGGTCAGTCCGCCGCCGCCTGGGGTGAGCGCCGCCAGGGGATCGAACGGCTGACGGTCGGCGGAGACCACCGACTGACCTGGGGGCGCTGGGTTGCCGGCGTTGGCGACGAAGCCGTGCAGGTGCGAGATCTGGTCGAGATAGGATTGCAGCTGGTTAGCGTCACTCGATACATCGAGCTGTGGATACGGCAGCCGGCCGAGGGCACCGCTCATAGCGTGCTTCCTTTGGTCACTCTCCACCGGCGCCGCTGACAATAGACCAGCGCCGCCGCTTCGGTCAGTCCGAACACGTGACGACGCAGGATGGGCGCGCAATACACGACCTTGCCGCGCGCGCTGACGATGTAGCCGGCGACGAAGTGCGCTGCCTCGACCCGGTAGAGCGTGCCGTTCACTTGGCGGGCTTGGGTTTCCGCCTGGGTTTACGCTTGCCCTTCGGCGGCGCGGCGCCCTGCAGCGCCTTCGGCACGTTACCGGTGGTGATGGTCGCCATCAGAACCCAGACGCCTCGGACGCGTCAGCTGGACCGTCGCTGTCCTGGCCCTGTGGTGCGTCGTTCTCGAAGCGCCGCAGCCGCATCATCCGCGAGCGGATCGGATACTGCACCGGCCCGTAGGCGTTCGGCCGGTCTGGGTGGGCGAGGTCGCCGTCAGGAAACGCTTGGTCAGCCATCGGTCACCTCTGGTTCATGCACCACGTGACGCACCACCCCGCTCGGCAGGGTGACGTCGAACGGGGGCGGCCCGAGACCGCCCAGCAGCATCGGCTCCTTGGGCAGCGGCACCCAGGTCTCGCCGTTCATGAAGCCCCAGGGCCGCCCGTCGTCCTGGTCGAAGCGCTGTGTCATCGGCCGTTCCACGGTGGCCACGGCCCGGACATCCAAAGCATGAAGAGCACGGCCACACCTGAGACGGCCAGAAACGTAAAGACAAGCCAGCTCACCTGAACACCAGGAACAGCACGACGATTAGCAGGATCAGCCCGAGCCCGCCGCCGCCGTAGCCCCATTGCGGCCCGATGTGCCCCATATAGCCACCGCCGAACGCGCCCAGCACGATCAGAACCAGCAGAACGACAAGAACGAGACCCATCAGAACCTCACCAAACAAGTGCGGCGGACGATGAGATGGCAGCCTTTCACAGGCCCAGCTTCGCGCGCGTGGGATCGTCGGCCAGTCCCGTCACCTCAAGGTCATGCTCGCTTTGATAGCGACGCAGCGCCGCCCCCGTCGCGGTGCCCATTTTGCCGTCGATCGGACCCGCATAGTCGCCGGCCTCATGCAGCCGTTGCTGCACATCGGCGAGGTCGCCGACGCTATGCGAGGACTGCGCGATACCGGATGGCGGCGCGGCAGCCGGCGGCGGCGGCGCGGTGTGCGGCGAGGTCTGCGCAGACGGCCCGCTCATCCAAGAGCAGCCGGCGAGCAGCAACACGGCGGAGACCAGATAGAAACAGGCTTTCATGGCAGACCTCCTCACCGCAATCGCGGCAACGACGGACCCAGACAGACGATGAGCTGGAAGATGAACAGGATCGCCCCGATAGCGATGACGACCCACAGCACGATCCACAAGGCGGCGACGAAGAAGTCGAGGATCTCAGCGCCAGGACTACCGAGACGCGGCCGAATAAACCGCAGCAGCAGCTGCAACAGCGCCACCGCTCCGCAAATAATCACCAGCCAG
>Ga0070713_100000555_pt1 | contig 23779 bp, 20 predicted proteins | sample LARL82metaG_FD_65465 | JGI IMG/M metagenome (GOLD analysis project Ga0070713, IMG submission 65465) | Corn, switchgrass and miscanthus rhizosphere microbial communities from Kellogg Biological Station, Michigan, USA - LAR L8-2 metaG | ecosystem: Host-associated > Plants > Roots > Rhizosphere ...
CGGGAATTCACAATCTGAAGAGAGGTTTGGCGCGGCCGGTCTGCATGTCGTAGTACATGCGCTCGAGCTTCTGCGCCTCCTCGGGCAGCACGGCGGGCTCGCCCGCGCCGGCCTGCACGGCGAGCAGGTAGATGCGGGCGAGCCGGTCGGCCGCCTCGCAGACCATCACCGCCTGGCGCGCATCGCGGCCGCAGCCGAGCATGCCATGGTGCTGCAGGATGACGGCGCGGCGGTCGCCGAGGTGCTCGACCACGGCGGCGGCCAGCGCCTCGCTGCCCGGCAGCATGTGCGGGCAGAGGGCGATCTCGCCGCCGAGCAGCTGGACCTGCTCGTCCATCACCGGGGGCACGCCGCGGCCGAGCAGCGAGAGCGCCGTGGTGTGCACGGTGTGCGCGTGGATCACCGCGCCGACGTCGCCGCCGCGGGTGCGGTGGACGGCGAGGTGCATGAGCAGCTCGCTCGTCGGGTTGCGGTCACCTTCGACCTGATCTCCAGTGTCCAGGTCGACCACGCAGACGTCGTCGACCTGCATGGTGTCGTAGGGCACGCTGCTCGGTGAGGCGACGATGCGCGGCTCGCCGGGGACGCGCACGCTGGCGTTGCCCGAGGTGCCCGCGGTGAGCCCCAGGCGCACCAGCTCGCGGCAGGCGGCGATGACCTCCTCTTTCAGCTGTTCGTAAGCCAAGAGTGGTCTCCTGTCACAGTGATTCGATGCGAGCATAGAGCGAGCGCCAGCGACGGTGCGCCTCGGCGTACACGGGCACCAGGTCCGGCTCCGGCTGCGCCGCGACGTCGACGTGGGCGAGCGCCGCCGCGGCGGCGTCGAGGTCCGCGTGCAGCCCGGCGGCGACCGCGGCGCAGGCAGCGGCGCCGATGACGGTGGCGTCGAGGACGCGCGGCGTGTGCACCGGTCGCGCGGTCAGCGAGGCGAGGATGCGCAGCAGCAACCGGCTGCGGGCCATGCCGCCCGCGACGACCAGGCGCGGTGCGCCTTTTCCGGAGCCGCCGCGGTCGTCACCGCTGCCGCTGCCGTCGTCGCCGCCCGCCAGCGCCTCGACCTGCTCCGCATTGGCACACGCACTGTGCGCCACCGACTCCAGCGCGGCGCGCAGCACCTGCGGCGCGCCGACCTCGGGATGCAGCACATCCGTCGGCCAGAACAGCGCGCGCGTCTGCGCCAGGAAGGTCGCCGGCCGCGTCGCGTTCATCACCGACGCGCCTGCTCCGTAGGCCAGCGTGTCCGACGCCCCCGCCGCAGCCGCCGCGGCCAGCCGCTCCGCGTGCGCGAAGGCCGCGTCCCCCTCCAGCCGCGACACCTGCCCCACCAGCCGCTCGGCCGTCCAGGCCCAGCCGAACCCGGTCGGGCCGGCGTTGCTCTCCACGACGCCCCGCTCCCCCGCCGGGTGCGGCCCCACCCAGACCACACCGTCCGGCTCGCACACGCGCTCGGTGGCCGCCAGCACCGGCATGGTCGAGCCCGCCAGCACCAGCGTGGTCCCCGGCCGCTCCGCGCCTGCGCCGAGCATCGCCGCCGCGGAATCGGGTGCGGTCACCGCCACCGGCGTGCCCGCGGGAATGCCGGTCACCGCAGCGGCCTCCTCCGTCACCGCGCCGAGCCCCTCCCCCGCCCGCCGCAGCGGCGGCAGCCACTCCGGGTCGAGGCTGCAGCGCGACCACAGCTCCGGCCAGTAGGCACCCTCACGCACGTCGAGGGCGAGCAGGTCCGCCGCGGTGCCCGGCTCGCAGGCGGCCTCGCCGCAGAGCTTCAGCGCCAGCCAGTCGCCCAACCCCATCACCCGGCGGATGCGCTCGAAGACCTCGGGCCGCTCCTGCCGGAACCAGACCAGCCGCGCCGGCGCGTAGAGCATGGCCAGCGAGCGCCCCGTGCGCCGGTAGAGATCCTCGCCGCCCGCCTCGGCCACCGCCCAGCCCGTCGCCGCTCCGCGCGTGTCGAGGTTGGGCCCCACGTAGAGCGGCACGTCGCCGGGCCCCAGGGCGACGCAGCCGATGCGCTGCCCCGTCGCCGCCACCGCTGCCGGCGGCTCGCCGCCGGCGCGCAACAGCGCTTCGCGGACGGCCGCGCAGGCCGCCTCCCACAGCGCGCCGGCGTCGTAGCTGCGCCCCAGCGGCGGCGCGTCGAGGACGTGCTGCACGCTACGCGCGGCGCGGGCCAGGATGTTGCCGCCATCTCCGTCCACAACCGCGGCGCGCATGGAGGTGCCGCCGAGGTCGACGACCAGCAGGCGCGGCATCAGCGCAGCGACAGCGCGTCGAGGACGGCCGGGTTGGCGCAGCGCAGCGGCCTCTCGCCGCGCGCCAGGCGCTCGAAGTCCTCGCGGATCATCGCCGAGTGGCGGCGCACCGCGTCGACGGTGGCCCCGCCGATGTGCGGCAGCACCAGCGCGCCGGGCTCCCCCAGGACGGGATGCGCCTGCGGCACCGGCTCCGGGCTGAACACGTCGAGCGCCACCGCGGCGAGGTGCCCGTCGCGCAGCATGGCCACCAGCGCGTCCTGGTCGGCCACCTGCGCCCGCGCCGTGTTGACGAACACCGCGCCCCGCGGCAGCAGGCGCAACGTCTCCGCGGAGAGCATGCCGACCGTCTCCGCGGTCTTCTCGACGTGCACGCTGAGCACATCGGCAGAGCGCAGCAGGTCGTCGAGAGAACCCGCGCGCGCAACACCAGCCTCCGCGAACACCTCGTCGGCGCAGTACGGGTCGTAGGCCACCACCCGCATGCCGAAGGCCAGCGCGCGCCGGGCCAGCGCCCGCGCCACCGCGCCAAAGCCGAGCAGCGCCAGCGTGCGCCCGCCCAGCTCGACACCGCGAAAGCGGATGTACGGCACCAGCGCGTCCTCGTCGAGCCCGAAGCTCCACTCACCGCGCCGCACCGCGTCGGCCGCTGCGGAGACGTGCCGCAGGCGGTCGAGGATCATCGCCATGCAGAGATCCGCGACCGACTCGGCGTTGCGCCCCGGCGTCTCCAGCACCACCGTGCCGTGCTCCGTCGCGGCCGCCAGGTCGACGTTGACCGGCTTGCCCCGTGCCGAGGCGACCACCCGCAGCCCGGGCACCGCCTCGATGACGTCGCGGGTGACGAACTCCGCCTCCACCACCGCCGCCTCGAAGCCGTCCTCGCGCAGCCGCACGGCCAGGTCGTCGGGCGAGAGCATGCGACGCAGGTCGATCCAGGACTCGTAGACGACCTCGTGGCCGGCTCGGAGCCGCGACAGCTCGTCGGGGTCGAAGGGTGCGAGGACGAGGACCTTCATCGGGCGCGCCTGCACCATACCGAGCCGGGTCGAGGTTCCGTGGAGCCTCGACGGCGGCGCCCCGCCCGGCTGCGGCGGGTGCAGCCGGGCAGGAACGCCTTCCCTCCAACCGGGGGCTCGGCCGGCCACGTGTGTACCGGCCTCTGGACGCAAACCCCTCGGAACGCCGTCCGCCCGGCGCGGAGGGAAGCCTAAACGGATTGTCCCGCCACGTCAAACGGCACCTTGCCGGGTGCTCCTGCCGGGCTGCTACCGTCCCCCGCCATGACTGCGGAAGCCCCCCTTCCCACCCCCGTCCCCGGCCGCCTGGCCGGCCACGCCGCCTTCGTCACCGGGTCGGCCCGCGGCCTGGGCCGGGCCATCGCCGGGCGCCTCGCCGCCGAGGGCGCCGGGGTGGCCGTGGCCGACGTCGACCTGCCCGCCGCGGAGGAGGCGGCCGCCCAGCTCCGCGACGCCGGGGGCGAGGCGGTGGCCGTGCAGGCGGACGTGCGCGAGGCCGCCTCCGTCGAGGCCGCCATGCGGCGCGCCGCCGAGGAGCTCGGCGGAGTTCTCGACATCCTCGTCAACAACGCGGGCGTGGTCCGCGACGGCCGCCTGGAGACGATGAGCGACGAGGACTGGGACACCGTGCTCGACATCGACCTGCGCGGCTACTTCGTCTGCGCCCGCGCCGCGCTGCCGCACCTGCGCAGCCGCGGCTGGGGGCGCATCGTCAACATCAGCTCGCGCGCCTACCTCGGCAACCCCGGCCAGGCCAACTACTCCGCGGCCAAGGCGGGCGTGGTCGGCATGACGCGCGCGCTGAGCATGGAGCTGGCCCGCGACGGCATCACCGTCAACGCGGTGGCGCCGGGGGCCATCGACACCGCCCTGATCCGCAACCACCCGCGCGCCGAGGAGATCATCGAGCGCGCCCTCAAGGTGCAGCCCATCAAGCGACTGGGGACGCCGGAGGACGTGGCCGCCGCGGTCGCCTTCCTCTGCTCCGACGACGCGGGCTTCGTCAGCGGCGACGTCCTCCACGTCAGCGGCGGGCGCTTCGGGTAGAAGGCGGAGCGCCGGCGTCAGCGGGTCGGCGTGGCGCTCCACTGCACGGGCACCTGGTCCCTGGCCGCGCCCGACCGCGAGGGGTCGAGTTAGGCGATGGGATCGACCACCACCTGCGGCGCGCTGCGCACCTCGAAGTGCAGGTGCGGCCCGGTGGCGTTGCCGGTGGCCCCGGCGGCGGCGATCACCACGCCTTGGGCGACGCGCTGCCCGATGCGCACGTTCCAGCTCGAGAGGTGCGCGTAGAGGGTGCGCAGGCCGCCGTCGTGGAGCAGCACCACGGTGTAGCCGTAGCCGTTCTCCCAGCCCGCGTACTCGACGCGGCCGGCCAGCGCGGCGTGCACCGGCGCGCCCCAGGGCACGGCGATGTCCAGGCCGGTGTGGAAGTGCGGGTAGACCGTCGAGCCGACCCGGATGCTGGGTTCGAACCAGTACGGCGAGGGGCCGAAGCCCTGGGTGATCTCGCCCTGCACAGGCCAGGCCATGTGGGGCAAGGTCACGCCCGCCGGCGGGGTGCTCTCGGCGGCGACGGGCACGATGCCGGGCATGGCCGGGATGACCAGCGAGGCGTCGCCGGTGGCGACGATGGGGAGACCGCCATGCCGCGCCGCGATGGGCACGGTGGCGATGAGCAGGGCGGCGACGCCCACCATGAGGTGGGTCACCCAGCGTCGTGCGCGCGGCACCCCGGATCCGTCCCTCCTTGGACTCCGACCGTCCTGCACCCTGACGAAGCCCCGCGCGGCACATCGCCCCACCGTCCGCCGGGCCGCGCCGCAGGGTACTACGACGGGCTCGCACGCCGCGCCGGCGGCGCTACGGCACCGTGGTGCTGGCGGCAGGGATCGCCGTGGCCCAGCCCGGGCTGCCGCTCATGCTGCAGGCCTGGTTCCCCCGCGAGGTGCAGCGCGCCTCCACGCTGGTGACCCTGGGGCTCATCGTCGGCGAGGTGGCGGGCGCGGGCGCCACCGGACCGCTGGCCCCGCACCTGGGCGGCTGGCGGGGCAGCTTCCTGCTCTGGTCGGCGCCCGCGCTGCTGGCGCTGCTGCTCTGGCTCGGCGTGCCCGGCCGCGACGCCGGGTCGGCGCCGCAGCGTCATCAACCGCCGGTGCTGCGCTCCGGCCTGCTCCGCTCGCGGCTGATGTGGTGGGTGGCGGTCCTCTTCGGCGCCCAGAGCCTGATCTTCTTCGCCTCCAACACCTGGGTGCCGAGCACCGTGCAGGGCGGCTCCGGCTCGACCGCGGCCACCCTCGACCTCACCCTGCTCAACGCGGTGATGCTGCCCGTCACCCTGGCCCTCGCCCTGACCCGGCGCCCCTTCGTCCGCTCGCGCGCCTTCTACGTGGCCGGCTCGGTCTGCGCCCTGGCCGGATCGGTGGGCTGGCTGCTCGCCGCCGACGCCGCCGGGCCGCTCTGGGTGCTGCTCATCGGCGCCGCCACCTCGTCGGCCTTCACGGGACTGCTCGCCTACCCGCCCAGTGTCGCCGCGCCCGCCGAGGTGGCGCCCTTCGCCGGCCTGATGCTCACCGTGGGCTACGCCGCCGCCTTCGCCGGGCCCGTGCTCGGCGGCACCGCGCGCGACCTGCTGCACCGCCAGGGCGCGCCCTTCCTGCCCATCGTGGCCGCCGCGGCGGTGATGCTGCTCGCCTCGCTGCGCCTCCCCCACCCCCGCGCCGCCGAGGCGTGAGCGCGCGCGCTGCCCGTATCCTCGCCGCCGTGGCCGCCGCCCCGCCGACCCCCGTCCGCTTCGACTACGACGAGCCCGACCGCGCCCTGGTCGTCGAGTGGTCCGACGGGGTGACCCACCACATCGGCTTCGCCAGCCTGCGGCGCGCCTGCCCCTGCGCCGTCTGCTCGGGCGAGATGGGACGGCCGGGACGCTTCGACACCAGGCCGCAGCTCGACCCGGGCGAGGACGAGCTGGCCGACATCTCGCTGGTGGGGCTCTACGGCCTCAACGCGGTGTGGGCCGACGGGCACAACACGGGCATCTACACCTTCGAGACGCTGCGCGAGCTGGGGGAGCGGAGCCGGCGCTGAGCGGGCCGCCGGCCTACGGCTGGCAGGTGCTGACGGTCTGGGTCACGCTCGGACCACCCGCCTGGCTGACACCGGCGCTGACGCCGGGGCAGTCGCCCGTGGTCGTCGGCACCAGGGTCACGGAGACGGGCTGCGCCGGCGGCGGCGAGGGCACCGGCCCCTGCGGCGGCGGAGGTGGCGGCGTGCCCTGGTTGAGCTCGAACCGGGCGGGCAGGCTGTGGTAGCCCGGCGGCAGCGGCGACGCCGCGGCGGCCGCGGTCGACACGCCCGAGGAGACCGCCGGCGGCACCATGCTGTCCCCGCCCGTCCCCGCCGCGGCGACCACCAGCCGCGACGCGCGCGGGGTGCCGTCGGTGTGCGGTGGAGCCACGGCCTCGGCGTTGCGGGCCAGCGAGCCCGCGCTGAACAGCACCACCGCGGCGATCAGCACGTGCTGGCCGGAGTCGACCACCTGCCCCATCACCCGCGCCGCCCGGCTGCGGCCGCGATCCGCGGCCAGGCGGGCCAGCCAGCCCAGGCTGGCGCCGATCACCGCCCGTGCCGCCAGCGCCGCGCGGCGCCGGGCCCGCGACACCACCTGCGCCGCGGCGTTGTAGGAGACGCCGAGCATGGCGGCGATGTCGCCGAGGGAGTCGTCCATGAGCAGCACCCGGGCCAGGGCGCGCCGCTCGCGCGGGCTGAGCGCCTGGAAGGCCTGGCGCAGCGCGTCGCGGAGCATGGTCTCGCGCTCGGGGTCGTCGCGCAGGCTGCCGGGGGTCTCGTCGTCGAGGGTGGTGCCGATGCCGCGCACCTTCTGGCGGCGGAGCTGGTCGAGGCAGTAGTTGCGGGCCACCGTCATCAGCCAGACCTGCGGCTCGCGCAGCTCGGTGAGCAGCGGCAGGGCCCGGCTGAAGACCTCCTGGGTGGCCTCGGCGGCGTCGTCCGCGTTGCGCAGGATGGCCAGGCAGGTGCGGAAGACGCGGGGCTGGCAGGTGGCGTAGAGGTCCTCGAAGCGGGCCTCCGGGTTGCCCCGGAGGGTGACCTCGGCGATCACCGCCATGGCGTCACCGGCAGGGTGGCGGAGCCCTCGCGGGGGGCTCCGGACGAGACGATGAAGGGTCGAGGCACCGGGAAACCTCGTGGGCGCGGCGGGCTCTGCAGATGCAACGCTCGAACGGCTCGTTTTCGTGCGACAGGGTGGGCAGATGGGGCAGGAGGGGGAGGTGGGGAGGCGGTGCGGGATCCGCCCCCCCATGAAGTCAGGACAGCGGTGCGCGCGCTGCCCTGGGACCGGTCGGGTTGTGGTGTGCGGGTGTCGCCGCGGCGTCGGCCGGCGCTCACCCCGTTCCCTGCCCAGGACCAGGGGCGTCCAGCGCCTCCGCCGCGGCGACGCGGCTTCGTGTCTGGTGGTGTCCTCGGTTGTGGGACGGCCTCCGTGCGCTGCATCCCACGGTGCACGGCGGATCCCTCACCAAGTCCAGACGCGCCACCCGGCCGGTCTTGACACGAGTTTCCAGACTCCTTCGTGGCGATCGTGGTCTTCTGCCCGCCCGGCGCGGCGGGCCGCCGTCGCGGCATGCTTGGCGACCACGTGAGCCCGGACGACCGCGCCATCCTCCGCCTCGCCCTGCCCGCCCTCGGCGCGCTGGCCGCCGAGCCGCTCTACCTGCTCGTCGACACGGCCATCGTCGGCCACCTCGGCGCCCAGCCCCTGGCCGGGCTGGCGGTGGGCAGCACCCTGCTGACCACCCTGCTCTGGCTGACCAACTTCCTGGAGTACGGCACCACCGGCACCGTGGCCCGCCGCCACGGCGCCGGGCGGGAGCGCGAGGCGCTCAGCGCCGCGGTGCAGGCGACCTGGCTGGCGGTGGCCACGGGCGTGGTGGTGGCGGGGCTCTGCGAGCTGGTCGCCGACCCCGCCATGGCGCTGATCGGGGGCGACCACCCGGCGGTGCGGGCCCAGGCGGTGCAGTGGGTGCGCATCGCCGCCCTGGGCGTGCCCTTCGTCTGCGTCACCCTGGCCGGCCAGGGCTGGCTGCGCGGGCTGCAGAACACCATGACTCCGCTGGTCGTGGTGGTGATCGGGAACGTCTGCAGCGCGGCCATGTCGGCGGGGCTGGTGTACGGCGCGCACCTGGGCATCCGCGGCTCGGCGATCGCCAACGCGCTGGCCCAGACGGGCTCCGCGGTGATCTTCGCCTGGGCGCTGAAGCGGCGCGGCGCGCACTGGCGGCCGGACTGGGCCGTGATGCGCGCGGAGCTGGTCACCGCGCGGGACCTCTCGCTGCGCACCATCGCCTTCCTGGTGTCGTTCTCCACCGCGACGGCGGTGGCGGCGCGCATGGGCAGCGCGGTGGTCAGCGCCCACCAGATCGCCATCCAGCTCTGGGGCTTCCTGGCCCTGGTGCTCGACGCGCTGGCCATCGCGGCGCAGGCCATGGTCGGCGCCGCATTGGGGGCGGGCGATCGCTCGCGCGCCGAGATGCTGACCGGCCGGTTGATGCGCTGGGGGCTGCTGTTCGGCGGCCTGTTCGCGGTGCTGCTCGGCGCCGGCTTCGACGTCATCCCCCACTGGTTCACCGGCGACTCGGCGGTGGTGCAGGCCACCCATGCGGCCTGGCCGTGGTTCGTCGGGATGATGCCCGCCGCGGGGATCCTGTTCGCGCTCGACGGCGTGTTCATAGGCGCCGGCGACGTGGCCTTCATGCGCAGCGTCACCCTGGTGGCGGGGCTGTGCTTCTACGTGCCCGTCGCGCTGCTCTCGTACTTCGCGGGCTTCGGGCTGGGCGGCATCTGGGCGGGGCTGACGTCGTTCGTGCTGGTGCGGCTCATCGCCGCGCTGCTGCGCACGCGCTCAGGGCGCTGGACGCACGCCGGGCTGCGCGACGCCGAGTCGCTGGGCGCGGAGCCGGGTCAGGCGTAGAGGAAGTGCGCCACCAGGGCGAAGATCACCGCACCGGCGAACCAGGCGAAGCCCAGGCCCGCGGTGAGGCGGCGCTCGGCGGGGCGGCGCTGCACCAGCTTGGGCCGCTCCACCGCCAGCCAGCCGCAGATGGGGCAGCGGGATTCGGTCAACTCCGGCACGAAGTCGACCTTGCACTCCGGGCAGACGCAGTGCGCCGGCTCGCGGCGGATGATGGCGTTGAGCAGTGCCCTGCCGCCACCGCGCAGCCCGCGCTGCGCCAGCGCGGCCGCGCGCTGGACGAGCTCGCGCAATCTCGACTGCACCTGCTGCATCACGACGCGGCCCTCCGTGCCATGGCCATCGCGGTGAGGTTGCTGAGCATGATCAGTTCCAGCAGCCCGAAGACGGCGAGCAGCAGCCCGCGTCGATCCTTCAGGCCCTCCAGCGCCGCCGGGGTGCCCACCAGCACCGTCTGGCCGGGGCGGATGGCACCCGGGATCGCCACGTTGTTGGTGATCGTCGTGCTGCTGCTGCCTGGAATCGGCGGCTGGCCCTCGGTGCCCGGCACGATGAGCGGCCCCGTCCCCGTGCCGGTGCTGCAGGCCAGGCAGGCGGGGAACACGTCGGTGTGCTCCTGTGCACTCGACTCGCCGAGCACGGCGTACGAGGAGATGCCGTAGAAGCCCGTGTGCGGGCTGGCCGGAGCGGGCTCGCAGGCGCCGCCATAGGTCTTGTAGTAGTCGGGGTCGACGGCGTAGCTGCCGCCGGTGGCCTTGGCGTGCCACTCCACGACGATGCCCTCGGCGCTGCCCGTCGAGGTGGTGCCGGTCTGCGTGCTGCCCGTGTTGAGCCGGCAGATGTTGAAGCCCTGGGAGCGGATCTGGTCGTTGATGGGATCCTCGGCGCAGACGCTGCCCGCGGTCTGGCAGATGCCGGCCGCGGTGATCGAGTAGTCCTTGCAGTCACCCAGGATGCAGACCTGCTGGATGGTGGTGTTGGCCTGGATGGCGGTGTGCGCCGGGCTGCCGTCGCCGCTGCTGTGCACCGCGGTGACGATGCTGCCGATGGTGACCAGGCCGTCGAGCAGGCTGACGTCCTGCAGGTTGGCGGTGGTGTCGACCACCGTGCCGCTGCCGCTGGTGATCACCGCGGTGCGCGACAGTGATGCGCCCGCCTCGGCGAGGACGCCGACCTCGGGCAGGGTGGCCGTGCACACCTGCCCGCCCGAGGTGATGCCGGGCACCGAGGCCGGCGCCGGCGCGCAGGGCATGGGCGGCAGCGGGTGGCCGCTGAGCGCGGCGTTGCTGTAGATGTCGTTGATGATGGCGTCGTAGAACTGCGTGGCCTGGTCGAGCGGTCCCACGCTCTGCCGGCCGTTGCTGGCCTGGGCCAGGGCCACGTACTGGTCGGCTTCGGCATGAGCTCGGCCCGAGGAGACGGAGACGCGACCGCCGTCGATGTCCTGGGACATCTGTCCGTCGGCGTCGCGCACCACGGGCGTGGCGCAGGCGGCGCAGAGCGCGTTGGCCTGGGTGGGATAGGGAACCGGCACGTTGTTGAGCTGCGTCGCCGCCTCGGCGGCGCCGGGTGGCTCCACGTAGGCGGCGTGCGCGTTGGTGGTCGGGCTGTTGTCGGCGCTGATGCTGGTCAGCGGGATGGCCGTGTTCACCGCCGGCGCGGGGTCGAGCGGGTTGCCGCTGTCGTAGTTGCGCGTGTCGATGGCCGACGAGGCTGCGCTCAGCGAGTAGAGGTCGGGCTGGGTGGCATGCGCGGCGATGGGCGTGCGCGGCCCGGTGTTGAGCACCAGCAGCAGTCCCACCACGGTGAGGGCGACCAGCATCAGCCGGGCGGTGGTCCGGATCATCGCGCGTTCCCTTCGGCGGTGGTGAGCAATCGCTCGATGGCTTCGCGTCCCAGCTCTTCGAGGCTGATGCCGCGCGCCGCGGCCAGGGCGGTGAGCTGGCGCACCGACGCCGACGGCACCTGCACCGCGATGCGCTCCGAGTACGCGGCGCCGACGAGCTGTGGCTTCTCCCCTCCTGCGCCCGCGGCGCCGAGGTAGCTCGCCTGCACCACGGTGGCGTCGGCGGCCAGCGCGGATGCGGTGCCGCTGGCGCGCACCGTGCCCTTCTCGAGCACGATGGCGGTGTCGGCGATGGCCAGCGCCTGGCCGACGTACTGCTCGACGACGAGCACGGCCACGCCGTCGGCGTTGATGCGGCGGATGATGCCGAAGAGCTGCTCGACGATGGTGGGCGCCAGGCCCAGCGACATCTCGTCGAGGAGCAGCAGCGCGGGCGTGACCATCAGCGCGCGGCCGATGGCCAGCTGCTGCTGCTCGCCGCCGCTCAGCGTGCCGCCGAGCTGGTGGGCGCGCTCGGCGAGGCGCGGGAAATAGCCGTGCACGCGTTCCAGCGCGTCCTCGAAGGCGGCCTGCGAGACGCGGCCGGTGGGCATGCGCAGGTTCTCGCGGACGGTGAGGTCGGGGAAGATGCCGCGGCCCTCGGGAACGTGGGACATGCCCATGCGCGCGATGCGCTCGGCCGGGTCGTGGTCGATGCGCCGGCCGAGGAAGCTGACCTCGCCCTTGGCGGGCCTGACCAGCCCGCTGATGGCCTTGAGCGTCGACGACTTGCCGGCGCCGTTGGGGCCGAGCAGGGCGACGCATTCGCCCGCGCGCACGGTGAAGGAGAGGTCGCGCACCGCGGTGATCTGGCCGTAGCGCACCTCGAGGTGCTCGACGCGCAGCAGCGGCTCGTTCGGGGTGCTGGTGGTTTCGGGGAGGGCGATCATCCCGCGGCCCCCGTGGCGGCGGGCGCGTGCTGCCCGGTGCTGCCCAGGTAGGCGGCGATGACCGCGGGGTCGTTGCGCACCTGCTCGGGCGTGCCCTCGGCGATGAGGCGGCCGAAGTCGAGCACGTAGATGTAGTCGCTCACCGCCATGACCAGGCGCATGTCGTGCTCGACGTAGAGCATGGCCAGGCGGAAGCTCTTGCGGATGCGCAGCAGCAGGCGGGCGAACTCGTCGGTCTCCGCGGAGTCCATGCCGGAGGCGGGCTCGTCGAGCAGCAGCAGCTGCGGCTCCAGGCAGAGCGCGCGGGCCAGCTCGGTGAGGCGCTGCTCGCGCAGCGGCAGCTCGCGCGCGGGGCGGTCGAGGATGGCGGCGATGCCGCAGAACTGCGCGATGACCCGGGCCCGCTCGCGGAAGCGCAGGCTCTCACCGCGGCCCAGGCCGACCATGTGGCCGAGGATCCCGGTGACGCCGCGAGATTGTGCCGCCACTGTCAGGTTCTCCCAGACGGTGAGGTCGCCGAAGAGCTGCACGGTCTGGAAGGTGCGGCCCACGCCGGCCAGGGCGCGCTCGTGGCCGGGCAGGGCCAGCAGGTCGCGGCCGTCGAAGCGGACGCTGCCGGAGTCGGGCTCGAGCAGGCCGCTCAGGCAGTTGAAGCAGGTGCTCTTGCCGGCGCCGTTGGGGCCGATGAGCGAGACCATCTCGCCGCGGTGGACGCGCAGGCTGAGATGGTCGACCGCGGTGACGCCGCGGAAGCGCTTGGTGATGCCGTCGACTTCGAGCAGCGACATCTAGGCGACCTCCGCGCCGGCGGGGGTGTCCGCCCCGCCGCGTCGGTGCAGCGCGTGCCGGATGTGCAGGATGCGCACCGGGATCTCCTCCAGCCCGCCGACGATGCCGCGCGGGTTGGCGATCACCGTGGCGATGAGCAGCGCGCCGGCCAGGAAGAGCTGCCAGTTGTCGGCCTGGCTGGTGTCGAGGCCGAGATGGGCGAGCACCGTCTTGACCACCACGTCGCCCCAGACCAGGAACACCGCGGCGATGAAGGCGCCCCACACCGAGCGCACTCCCGCGAGGATGACCAGGGCCAGGTACTGGATGGACGAGCCGATGTTGAAGGCGGTGCTGCTCACGTTCTGCAGCGTCAGCGCCACCATGCCGCCGCCCAATGCCGCCACGGCCGCGGCCAGCGCGAAGGCGCCCAGCTTGGCGCGCGCCAGCGAGATGCCCACCGCCGTGGCGGCGTTCTCGGAGTCGCGCACCGCGAAGAAGGAGCGGCCGCTGGGGCTGCGCCTGAGCGCCTGGACGGCCAGGCCCAGCACCACCACGATGCCGAGGAAGACCCAGAAGAGCTGGTGGTAGCTGCTGTCGGTGGTGAGCTGGAACGGTCCGGTGTCACCGGTGATGGAACGTCCGCTGGGGCCGCCGCTGAGCGGGAACGACTGCGCGAAGAAGAGCTGGTCGCAGACCAGCGCGAAGGCCAGCGTCACCACGGCGAGCTGCAGGCCGCGGATGCGCAGCGCGGGAATGCCCACCACCGCCCCGATGGGCGCGGTGCAGAGCGCCGCCAGCGGGATGGCCGCGTAGAAGGGCAGGCCCCAGTCGGTGACGAAGATGGCGGCGAAGAAGGCGCCGAAGCCGGCGAAGCTGACCTGGCAGAGCGAGATCTGGCCGACGAAGCCGACCAGCACCACCAGCGACATGAAGATCACCGTGTCGGCGAAGACCTGCGCCCAGCGGAAGCGGTTGAAGTCGCCGAGGACGCCGTCGCCGGCGCCCGAGGTGCCCACCAGCAGGAAGAAGAGTCCGAGCAATCCGATCACCGACCAGCGGGTGATCACCCAGGCGCGAGGCCGCACCAGCGCGACCACCTTCTCGCTCACCGCCTGCACGCCGCTGCGGGTCAGGTCGGGACGCATGAAGAGCGCGATGACGATGAGCACGAACGCGGTGGTGAACTTGAGTCCGGGCAGCCCGTTGGCGCCGGGGAGGGTGCCGATCAGGCTCTGGATCACGCCCAGCGCCAGCGCGCCGAGAACCGTGCGCGGCAGGCTGCGCAGGCCGCCGATCAGCGCGGCGGCGAAGGACTGGATGACGTAGAGGGTGAGCGTGGTCGAGTCGATCGCGCCCAGCTTGGGGACGACGAGGATGCCGCCGATGGCGGCCAGGCCGCCGCCGATGCCCCAGGCCAGCGCGCTGACCCGGTTGACGCTGACGCCCATCAGGCGCGTGGCGTCGACGTTCTGCGCCGCCGCGCGCACCGCCACGCCCGCGTAGGTGCGGCGGAAGAACCTGCTCAGGCCGACGGCGATGAGTCCCGCGAAGACCAGCGTGATCAGGTCCTGCGAGCTGAGTCCGAGGCCGCCGATGGAGAACAGCCGGTCGTGGCTGAGCAGCGGCGGGATGTTGGTCGAGACGCCGGCGTTGAAGAGGATCGCCGCCGCCGCCTGCAGCAGGATCAGCCAGCCCACGGTGACGATCGCTTTGTTGAGCGCCGACGACTGCCGGATGGGTGCGATGGTCAGCCGGTCGACGGCGATGCCGAGGGCGACGCCGACGCCGACGGCGATGACCATGGCCACGCCGTAGGGCCGGACGCCGTGGTCGAGCAGCGTCTTGAGGACGAAGACGGAGAAGACCGCGATGGCGCCCTGGGCGAAGTTGATGACGCCCGAGACGTTGTAGACGATGACGATGCCCGTGGCCAGCAGCCCGTAGAGGCCGGCCAGGATGACGCCGTCGACGATGGCGGGGAGGATGAGCGACACGGCGCTGTGTCCGCTACCAGGCCTGGAAGCCGGTGATGGGCTGGTACTGGGCCTGCGAGGCGTCCCACTTCATCCACATCACCTCTTTGTTGGGGCCGTGGTCCCTGGTCATGGTGATGTCGGGCGTGAAGCCGTTGTGGTAGCCGTTGAGGCTGTTGAGCGCCTGGATCAGGTTGGCCCGGGTGAGGTTGTCGCCCAGCTTGGTGGCCACGTCGGTGAAGGTCTTGGCGGCCAGCCAGGCGCCCTCCGCGTAGGAGTTGGGGTCGAACTGGGAGCCGAAGTAGCGGCCCTCCATCTGCACCCACTCCTGCACCTCGGGGACCGGCGCGTTGGCGGGCTGGTAGTTGCGCTGCACGTAGACGACGTGGCGCGAGTCGCTCAGCCAGTCCTTCTCCTGCCCGTTGACCACCGGGTCGGAGGTCGAGGTGGTGCCGACCACCATCGGGTACCAGCCGTTGCCCTGCATGGCCTGGAACTCGCGGGTCACCGAGTTGGCGTCCATGATGTTGATCACGCAGTCGGGATTGGAGCGCTGGGCGGCGATGGTGTCGGTGGCGTAGGAGTTCGACGAGATGTTCTCGTTGTTGCTGTAGGTGATGGTCTGGCCGTTCTTCTGCGCCTGCTGCTGCAGGGCGCTGAAGGAGGCGTGGCCGAAGTCGAAGTCGAGGTAGAAGACGGCCAGCTTCATGCAGCTCTTGGACTTGGCGAAGTTGGCCGTGGAGATGCCGAAGCCGGGCGGCGACTCGGCGAAGGAGTATTCGACGGGGCTGTTGTACTCGTTGACGCCGACGCCGTCGACGCCCACCACAGGCACGCCCTGCTGCGCCCAGTAGGGCTCGGTGACGCCGGTGGTCACCGGCTCGATGTTGCCGACGATGGCGAAGACCTTGTCCTCCTGGACCAGCTCGCGCGCGTCGGCGGCGGCCTTCTGGTTGTCCAGGCCGCCGTCGTCGAGGTAGGTGAAGTCGACCTTGCAGCCGTTGATGCCACCGTTGGCATTGACCTTGTACTTGAAGTAGGTGACCAGCGCGTCGGCGGCGGTCTGCTGGGTGACCGGCCCGGTGATGGGGATGATGGCGCCGAGCTTGATGGTGCCGTTCTGGCAGGCCTTCTGCGTCGCCGCCGAACCGCCCACGGTGGTGGCCGCGGTGCCCGCCTGCCCGGCGCTGCCGCCGCTGACGTTGGTCACGCTGGTGCTGCCGGGCACGAGCGAGCTCTGCGCGCCGGGCGTGGCCGCGCCGAGCGCACCCGCGGAGAGGTTGCTGCCGGCCGGGGCCACCGCGGTGGCGCGGACGTTGCCCTGGTCCTGGTAGTCGCGGACGATGAACACGCCGAAGGCGCACATGGCGATCAGGGTCAGCGCCAAGGTCGCCGAGTAGGCGCGATAGGGCGCCAGCTGGCCCATGCTCTTTCCCTCCAGGTCGCGGCTGCGGCCACCGCCTCTCCCAGGAAGACCGGCGCGTGACGCGGTTTCTTGCGGGCCCGGCGGGCGGCGGGGTTGGTTTGGGCCGTCTGCAGCGCCTATCCTGGGCGGCGATGGCCACCGCCCCCCTCCCCGCCCCGCCCGGCGGCACCCCCACCCGCGAGCGCCTGGTGCGCACCGCCCTGCGCCTCTTCGCCGAGCGCGGCTACGGCGGCGTCAGCAACCGCGAGATCGTCGAGGCCTGCGGCTGCACCAAGGGCGCCATCTACTGGTACTTCGAGAGCAAGGAGGACCTGTTCCGGTCCGTCATGTCGGAAACGCTGGCGGACTTCCAGATGCGGCTGGCCGACGGAATCGGTTCGGCAGCCACCTGGCAGGAGAAGCTGCAGCGTCTCTTCGGCCTCTTCGTCGAGGTGCTCGAGTCGCCGCACGACCCGCACCGCGACCTGCTCCTGCTCATGCTCCACCGCACCCCGCGCGGGCCGGGGCAGGCCGACCTGGGGCCGGCCACGCAGCAGCGCATGGTGCAGTGGATCGGCGACATCCTGGACGGCGCGGGGGCCGAGTCCTCGCGCGACCTGGTGGCCTTGATCAACGCGGCCGGACTGGGCGTGCTGGTGCAGTCCGCGGCGGGCGCCTCGACGGCGCGGCCGGTGCTCGGCGCGCTGCTGCGGCTGATCGGGGGCGGAGAGCTGCAGGTGCCGAGGGCGCGCGCGTGACGGAGACGCTGCCGGCCGCTTCGGTGCTCGGCGTGGCGCGCGAGGGCGGGGTGCTGACGCTGACGCTCAACCGGCCGGAGCGGCTCAACAGCCTCGACGACGCGCTGCTCGAGGCGCTGCTCTCCGGGCTGCGCACGGCGCGGGAGGACGCCTCGGTGCGCGCCGTGGTGATCACCGGCGCGGGGCGGGGGTTCTGCGCGGGGGCCGATCTCGTCCAGTCGGCGCTGCGGTCGGGGGCGGGCGTCAGCTCGGGCGCGGCGGTCCGGGCGCACCTGCAGGAGCACTACGCGCCGCTGATCACCGGGATCCGGGAGCTGGAGAAGCCGGTGGTGGCCGCGGTCAACGGGGTGGCGGCGGGGGCGGGCATGTCGCTGGCCCTGGCCTGCGACCTGCGCATCGCGGCCGAGTCGGCATCGTTCCTGCAGGCCTTCGTGCGCATCGGGCTGGTGCCGGACGCGGGGTCGACCTACTTCCTGCCCAGGCTGGTGGGCATGGCCAGGGCCATGGAGCTGGCCATGCTCGGCGAGCGCATCCCGGCGGCCGAGGCGCTCGCCGTGGGGCTGGTCAACCGCGTCGTGCCCGACGCGTCGCTGGCCTCGGCGGCTGCCGAGCTGGCCGGCCGGCTGGCGGAGGGACCGCGGTCGCTCGGGTTGATCAAGCGGGCCCTGTACCTCTCCTCGGAGAGCGACCTGCGCACTCAGATGGCACACGAGGAGGACCTCCAGGCCCTCGCCGCGGGCACCGCCGACTTCGCCGAGGGGGTCGCCGCCTTCCTCGAGAAGCGCCCCGCCCGCTTCACCGGGACCTGAGCGGCCGCCCCTCCGGGGGTACGGTATACTCGCCAGCCGCCGCTCGATCGAGCGGGAGTAGCTCAGTGGTAGAGCGTCTCCTTGCCAAGGAGAAGGTCGCGGGTTCGATACCCGTCTCCCGCTCCAGCCATGTCACCACGCAGGCCGTATCCTCCCAGCCCATGAATCGCTGCCCCGCATGCGGCCACGAGAACCCCCTCGGAGCGCGCTTCTGCAACTCCTGCGGACAGGCCATGGCCGCGGCGCAGGGCTCCCGCGAGGAGCGGCGCATCGTCACCGTCCTCTTCGCCGACCTGGAAGGCTTCACCGCCCGCGCCGAGCGGCTCGACCCCGAGGACGTTCGTGCCATTCTCAGCAAATACCACGCCGGCCTGCGCGGTGAGATCGAGGCCTTCGGCGGCACCGTCGAGAAGTTCATCGGCGACGCGGTCATGGCGGTGTTCGGCGCCCCGGTCGCGCACGGCGACGATCCCGAGCGCGGCGTGCGCGCGGCCTTCGCCATCCGCACCGCGATGACCGAGATGAACCGTGCTGACACGCAGCTCGACCTGCACGTGCGCATCGCGGTCAACACCGGCGAGGCCATCGTGTCGCTCGGCGCCAAGACGGAGCTGGGCGAGGCCATGGTCGCGGGCGACGTGGTCAACACCGCGTCGCGCCTGCAGACCGCCGCGCCCACCGACGGCATCCTCGTCGGCGAGGAGACCTTCCGGACCACCCGGTCCATCGTCGACTACGAGGAGGTGGAACCGCTCACGGTGAAGGGCAAGGCCGCACCGGTGCGCGCCTGGCTGGCCGACGCAGTGCACACCGAGCCGGGCGAGCGCGCCTCCAACGATGCGCCGGTGGTGGGACGCGTGCACGAGCGCGCCGTGCTGCGGCGCATCTTCGACGGCGTGGTCACCGAGCGCCGGCCGCACGTGGTCACCGTCATCGCCGAGGCGGGCATCGGCAAGACGCGACTCGCCGCCGAGTTCACCGGCGCCCTGCAGCGCGAGGGCGTGAGGGTGCTGCGCGGCCGCTCGCTCCCGTATGGCGCGGTGACGCTCTACGGGCCGTTCGCCCAGCAGGTCAAGGAGTTCGCCGGGGTCTTCGCCAGTGACGACATGGCCACCGGCCGGGAGAAGCTGGACGGCGCGCTTGCCGGGGTGATCGACGCCGCCGCGGTGGGACACCTCGCCGTGCTGATCGGCATGGGCGACGGCGAGGGCGAGGTGGCCGACCGGCAGATCCTCTTCCTGGCGGCGCGGCGCTTCGTCGAGTCGCTGGCGCGGGAGCAGCCCACCGTGCTCGTCTTCGAAGACCTGCACTGGGCCGACGAGGGCACCCTCGACCTCGTCGAGATGCTCGCCTCGCGGGTGCGCGACGTCCCCCTCATGCTGGTGGCGCTGGCCCGCCCCGAGCTGCTCGACATGCGACGCGGCTGGGGCGGCGGATTGTCCGCCTACACCGCCCTGCCCCTGGAGGCGCTGGGCCACGACGACGCCATCGAGCTGGCCGTGCAGCTGCTCGGCTCCAGCGTCTGGGCCAACGCCGAGCGCCTGGTGGAGATCGCCGAGGGCAACCCGCTGTTCATCGAGGAGCTGGCCGCCTCGGTGATCGAGCGCACCGAGGCGCTGGGCGGCCACCTGCCCACCACCATCCGCGAGCTGGTCTCGGCGCGTCTCGACGGACTGCCCCCCGAGCAGCGTGCCGTGCTCCTCGATGCCGCCGTGGTCGGCAAGGTGTTCTGGCGCGGCGTGCTGCAGCGCATCGCCACCAAGGAGGCCGACGTCGACCTCGCCCTCGACTCCCTCGAGGCCCGCAACCTGGTGCGTCGCGAGCCCTCCTCGTGGATCGAGGGGGAGGAGCAGTTCTCCTTCAAGCACGTCATCATCCGCGACGTCGCCTACGGCACCCTGCCGCGCGCCCGGCGTAGGGAGCTGCACCGGCAGGTGGCCGAGTACCTCGAGGAGTCGACCGCGGGCGCCGGCGCCACCGGCACCGCGCTGGCCCAGCACTGGCAGGAGGCGGGCGAGCCGGCCAGGGCGGTGGCCCACCTGCTGCTCGCCGCCGACCAGGCCGGGCGCGGCTGGGCCAAGGACGAGGCCGCGCTGCTCTACCGGCAGGCGCTCCGGCTCGTGCCCGAGAGCGACGTCGAGCGCCGCCGGGAGATCTCGCGCAAGCTGGGCATCGCCATGCAGGCGACGTTCCACCTCGCCGACGTGCGCAGCCGGGGCGGCGGCGGCCTGGAGCCGTAGGGCGGCAGGCTAGCGCGGGAAGTCGGCGGGGGTGACGTCGCCGGCGATCTCGTGGATGGAGATCACCTCGTGCTGCCCGAGCTGGCCCGCGTGCTCCCGCACCACCTCCTCGTTGGGCGCCCCGTAGACGCAGAACGTCGACACGTCGCCCGCCTCGTCGACCACGACGTGGCTGTGCTCCCAGTGGATCTGGCCCGGGAAGCGGTCCTCGGCGATCTGCCGCGACCGGCGCCCGACCTCGGGCATCTCGTCCTGCTTGACGCTGAACCTGCGCTCGATGATGTACCGGGGCACTTGGGTCTTCCTCCGTTGACGATCGCCGCAAGTGTACGGGTCGTGACGCGGCTATGCCGTGGAGCGTCCGGAGGGTGCCCGGGGTGGTGTCATGGCCGCGTCGCGCGCTGCCGGCGGCGATGTGCGGCGAGCACGGCGACGACGGCGAAGGCGGCGATGCCGACCCCCGTGGCCGGCGACGAGTGCTGGGCCGCCGCGGTATTGGGCAGGGCGGTGATCCCGGCGACCGATCCGGGACTCGGGGGCGCGCTGCCAGGGGCACTGGCCTCCGAGCTGTTGCCGGCCGGGCTGCCGAAGTCGAGCAGCCAGGCGCCGCGGCCGTAGGCGGAGACGAGCAGCTTCTGGCCGGTCGGGTCGATCCAGGCGTCGCGCATGGCCACGTGGGGCAGGCCGGTGCCGAGGCGGCTCCAGCTCCCGCCGAAGGCGGGCGCGGTGAACATGCCGATGTCGGTGGCCGCGATGAGCTGGCCGCCGCGGAGCACCAGGCGCCAGACGCTGCCGCGCGGCAGGTTGCCGGTGATGTCGCTGAAGCTCTCCCCGCGGTCGTGGCTGACGAAGACGCGCCCGGCGACGGCGCTCGACGGGTAGCCGAGGAACTGCCGCTCGATGACCGAGACGTACACCGTGTCGGTGTCGTCGGGGTCGATGGCCAGGCTGGCCACGTAGCCCGGCGGCAGCCCGGCGCTGGTGGCGATGTGCCAGCAGTCGCCGCCGCCCTTGACCGCTGTGCAGCCGGGCTTGACGTTGGTCTCCACCACCGCGTGCACCGCGGAGTAGGACTCGCGATACGCGGAGCAGGTGGCGCAGAGCGCTGCGTAGGCGACCGGGCCGCGCACACCGAGTGCGGTGGCGGTCCAGTTGACCGCCTTGCCGGTGAACGGATCCGTGTACGGGCTGGCTCCCGCGTCGAACGACTGCGTCCAGTCGGTGCTGATCACGGTGCCGGTCGCCACCGTGTCGGAGGTGACGGTCGTGTCCGGCCCCTTGAGCGACTCCTCGACGTTCTCGGCGGCCGCGACCAGGTGGTTGGGGTCGGTGGGATCGACCGCGATGGGCGACAGGAAGGTCGGCGCGGTGAGGCTCGGCTGGATCTCGGTGAGGTTGTGCCCGTGGTCCTTGGTGACGAAGAGGCCGCCGCCCGGCACGCTGACGTAGAAGACGTTCGGGTCGCTGGTGGGGATGGCCCAGACGCCGTCGCCGAGGCCGACCTGGACGCCCTGCCGGTCCGGCCCCGACAGCGACGCGCCGTTGTCCTGCAACGCGACCAGGACCTCGCCGCTGGGCAGCATGGCCACGTGCCAGGCCTCCAGCGTGGGCAGGCTGTTGAGGTCGGTCCAGGAGTTGTTGTCGAACCCGGTGCCAACTCCGGTGCTGTGGCTGTCCTGGCGGAAGACGCCGCCGTCGTTGGCGCTGTACATGCGCACGCCGCCGCCCGCCGGCACCACCGCCACCGCATGCTGGTCGGGGTGCGTCGTGTAGCCGCCGTAGAGCGGCGCCTGCGAGGGGCAGGCGGCGCCGTTGGTGATGTTGGTGAAGTAGAGGAAGAAGCCGCAGATGTCGGCGTAGCGCTCGATGACCTGCACGGACGCCGGTCCGGGCGTGGCGCCGCTGTTGCCGGTGGTCTCGTACGCCTCCTCGAGGCCGAAGTACACCTGGTCCGGGGTCACCGGGTCGGTGGCCACCCAGTCCTCGTAGTAGGCCTGCACGCCGGGCGAGTAGCCGAGCGGCGCGTAGCCGGTCAGCGTGCTGTTGGGCGCGGTGAGCAGCGTGGTGGGCGTGGCCTTGTTGGTCCACGTCGCGCCGTCGTCGCCGGAGCGGAAGAGCCCGTTGAAGACCGTGGCCGTCTGGTTGGGGATGCTGTCGGCGATGGGTGTGTCGGTGGGACCCTGGCCGGCGGCCAGGCCGGCGTCCGAGACCATCGCCCAGAGCACGCCGTCGTCCTGCGCGGTCTGGCCGTAGGCGAGCGAGACGCGACCGATCGGGTCGGTGCTCGACTGCGGCGTCGACAGCCCGCTGGTGTCCATGACGGTGAAGGTCCCCGGCGTGCCGCCGGCGGTCGACCGGTAGAGCCCGTTGCCCGGCGACGCCACCGAATTGTCGCCGAGCAGGAACTGCCCGAAGGGGAAGCCGACGGCGACGGTGACCTCGTCGGGATGCCCCGGGCGCACCGCGATGTCGCTGATCCAGTTGGCGTACGGACCGGTGGCGGGACCGCTGTGGTCCGCGTTGTCGGGCAGCGGCACCGGCGTCAGCGTGTTGCCGCGGTCGGTGGAGCGGTAGAGGCCGTGGTTGGTGCCGACCAGCAGCCCGCTCGGCGTCACCCGGATCACCGTCACCGCCCAGCCGCTGACGTTGGGGCGGGGGCGCGTGAAGCTGGCGCCGCCGTTGTGCGACACGTAGAAGCCGGTGCCGTAGGCGTCGCCGGACAGCGTCATGTAGGCGATCCCGGTGCCCACGTAGAGGTCGCCGGGATGCGCCGGGTCGACGGCGATGGCGCCGACCGCGCTGCTCACCAACTTGCCGTCGGAGAGGTTGGTCCAGGCGTCGCCGCCGTCGCTGCTCTTCCAGAGGCCGCCCATGTCGCCGAAGTAGACGGTGTTGCCGCTGGCATCGCCGGTGTCGACGGCCAGCGCCGAGCCCATGCCGGCGACCCGCTCGAACTGCTCCGTCGACCCGCTGTAGCCGGCCGGGCTGCTGACGCCCTTGGGACCGACGTCGCGCCAGGCCAGGTCTGCACGCGCCTGCGGCAGCCGGGCCGCCTGCTCGAACTCGTCGTACTTGTCGGCGACGCGGTTGGGGTCGAAGCTGCCCGACGGCGCCAGCTCGGCCGCCTCGGGAGCCTCCGGCACCGCGCGGAGGTTGAGGCCCGCCGGATAGGTGACCACGGAGCCCTGCGGGCGGCTGTGCGCCGGCGCCGACGCGACGGCCGGGCCTGCGGTGGCGGCGGCTGCGGCGGCGAGGGCTGCCATCACGCCGAGGCGCGCGGCCGCGTCCCTGCGCGACGCACGCGAGCCGGCGCGCGGACGCGCCTCGATACGGCGTTCGTGGTCTGTCATCCGGTCACCCACCTGTCGGAGCTCACCTTCCCTGGGCAGCGTCGGGCTGCTGCATCTCTGGTTGGAGACAGCGGCAGAGGGCGCTGCATTGCGCAGAGCCGCTGTCAGCGCGGACGCGGAGCCGGCGGTCCTCGCCGCGCGCGCCAATTCGTCAGTCGTGTCCCGCGGCCACAGGCAACCCGGCCCGCTTCCACTCGGGAAAGCCGTCGACCAGCCGGCGGGCGCGAAATCCCTTGCGCCGCAATTCGCGGACGGCGTCGTCGGCGTAGACGCAGTAGGGACCGCGGCAGTAGGCGACGACCTCGGCATCCTTGGGCAGCGACCTGAGCCGGCGGCGCAGCTCGGTGATCGGCAGGGAGCGTGCGCCGGCGATGTGCCCTGAGGCGAACTCGGCGGTGGGGCGGACGTCGAGGACGACCACCTGGCGACGGCGGATGC
>Ga0070713_100000558_pt1 | contig 23689 bp, 16 predicted proteins | sample LARL82metaG_FD_65465 | JGI IMG/M metagenome (GOLD analysis project Ga0070713, IMG submission 65465) | Corn, switchgrass and miscanthus rhizosphere microbial communities from Kellogg Biological Station, Michigan, USA - LAR L8-2 metaG | ecosystem: Host-associated > Plants > Roots > Rhizosphere ...
TCCAGCCGAAGCTCGTGTCGAAGGGGCCGGGGATGTGCGGCGTGGGCGGCTGCGCCGCCAGGGTCGCGGCCATCGAGTAGCCGGCGTCGGCGCACTGCGTGCAGGCCACACGGATGGTGTAGTCGCCGTTCGGTGGGCCGGTCAGGTGCACCGTCGTGCCCAGAACGGAGTAGCAGGCGGTGGCCGCGGTCGCACTGGTGTCAGTGCAGTCCGGCCCGTAGATGATGATCTCCTCGTTTGCGAGCGGGCCGGTGGGCGTCAGGGCGAGAGTGAGATAGGCCGCCGCGTCGCTGCCGCGGTCGACGGTGAGCTTGTAGTCGTCGCAGGTGGTGGGCGCCTGGCAGGTGGCGCGCGTGACCGCGGGTGCGCTGCCGTTCATCGGCAGGCTGTTGCTCCAGGCGAGCGAGGGATTGGCGAAGCTGAGCGTGCCGGAGCCCGGCGACGCCGCCCGGGTGCCGACCGGGGCGAGTGCCGCGGCGAAAAGAGCGATCGGAAGGAGGAGGGTGATCCGCCTGCGCATGGTGACCTCTTCGATGAACAGTGCTGCTGGGCTGTACTTCGGAGTGACCGCGCCAGCGGCCGCGATGTGTCAGCCGAGGCCGGTCGCAGCCGCGGGCGCCGTCATGGGACCGACAGGATCGGGCACCATCTTTCCCGGGCGACAAGGGAGGCGCCTGACGAGCCGTGGACGACGAGAGCCGGGGAGGGGGGAACCCCGCCCGGGCCGCCGTGCCGGCCGAACCCGCCGCGCCGCCGCGCCGCGGGTGGCCGCGGCGCGCCCTGCCCTACCTGGCGCCGCTGCTCGCCTACACCGCGCTGGCCGTCCTGGTCTTCCTGCCCGCCTGGGAGCACCCCACCACCCGGGCCATCGGCTTCTCCGGCGACCCGCAGCAGACCATCTGGTTCCTCTCCTGGACGCCCTGGGCGATCACCCACGGGGTCAACCCCTTCTTCACCACCCACATGAACTTCCCCGACGGGGTCAACCTCATGTGGAACTCCTGGGCGCCCCTGCTCGGCTTCGTGCTCTGGCCGATCACCGCGACGGGCGGCCCGGTGCTCGCCTTCAACGTGCTGCAGACCGGCGGCATCGCCCTCTCGGCCTGGGTGGCCTACCTGGCCATCCGCCGCTACCTGCCCGGCTGGGCGGCCCTGGCGGGCGGGCTGGCCTACGGCTTCGGCCCCTTCCTGATGAACCAGGCGCACGGGCACGCCAAGGTCAGCTTCGGGGTGCTGCCGCCGCTGCTCTTCATCCTGCTCGACGAGATCTGCGTCCGGCAGCGGCGCTCGCCGCGGCTGATGGGCCCGCTGCTCGGACTGGCCCTCGCCGCCCAGGCCTTCATCCTCGAGGAGGGCGTGGTGCTGGGCGTGCTGGCCGCGCTGGTCGGCGTCGCGGCGCTGGCGCTGCTCTTCCGCCGCGGACTGCGCAGCCGCCGGCGCCACGCGCTCAGCGCCCTGCTCTGGGGCGCGGGCACCTTCGCGGCCATCACCGTGGCGCCGCTGGCCCTGCAGCTCTTCGGCGCGGGACGGGTGCACGGCAACGTGCCCGGCGCCGACACCTACCTGGCCGACCCCGTCGCCGTGGCCGTGCCCACCCATCTCCAGCTCCTCTCCTGGGGCTCGCTCTCGACGCGCGTCGAGACCTTCGCCGGCAACGCGGTGGAGACGGCCACCTACCTGGGCATCCCCCTCGTCGTCCTGCTGCTGGTCACCGTGGTGCTCTGGCGGCGGCGGCCGCTGGTGCGCTGGGCGGGGCTGACCGGGCTGGCCCTGGTCGTGCTCTCCCTGGGGCCGCACCTGCACCTCAACGGGCGCTACCTGGGCATCCCCCTGCCCTACGCCGTGGTGCAGGGGATCTCCCACGTGGGCAGCGCGCTGCCCGCCCATCTTTTCGTGTACGTGAACTTCGTGGCCGCACTGCTGCTGGCCGTCTTTCTCGTCGAGCTGGTGCGTGCCCGGCACCGCCTGGCCACCGCGGCCGGCGGCCTGCTCGTCCTGGCCGCCGTGCTCACGCTGCTGCCCGCCCTGCCCTTCGCCACCACCGCGGTGCAGGTGCCCTCGTTCTTCACCACCGCCCGGGTGGAGTCGGTGCAGCGCGGCAGTGTGGCCCTGATCGCGCCCTTCGTCACCGACGGCAGCCGCGACGAACCCCTGGTCTGGCAGGCGGCCGCGGGCATGCGCTTCAAGATGCCCGAGGGCTACTTCATCCGCCCCAACGAGCAGGCGGCCGACCGTGCCGACGGGCCGGCGCCGACGGTGACCTCGCGGGCCATGACCGACATCGCCGAGAAGGGCAGCGCACCCGAGCTGACTGCGGAGCTGCGCCGTGCCGTGCTCCGGGACCTGGCGCGCTGGAGGGTCGCGGCCGTGCTGGTCGGCCCCATGCGGCACCGCGCCGAGATGGAGCGCTTCTTCACCGCCCTCCTGGGCAGGCCGGGGGAGCCCAGCGGCGGGGTGCTGGTGTGGCACCTCAGCTGGCGCGGCGCGGACCCGGTGGTGGCGCGGCGACCCTCAGCTCTGGCGGGCGCGCTCGCTCCCCGATGAGGGGAGGAGGACGCGCGGCGCGAATGACGCAACACCGTCCGTCACCGCCGTGAGGCGGGAGGAGACGACGCCGGCATGATGCAGCCCGGCCGGCATCGACAGGGTGTACGCCACAGGGGGGACAGCGACCGCGCGCCCCATGATGTAGAGACGTGGCGGGGCCACGAACATTGCACGTGGCGATGACAGGTTTTCGCCCAGAGGACTGACCGCGCGGTCAGACGCCGGCCGCGGCCAGCACGGCGCGAGCTCCCGCCGCCGGCCCGTTCGCATGGTGGAACACGGCGGTCCCCGCCACCAGCACGTCGGCCCCCGCCTCGACGCAGGCGCGCGCGTTGCCGGCGTCGACGCCGCCGTCCACCTCCACCTCGGTGTCCAGCCCCTGCCGCTCGATCGCGCGGCGTACCTGCTCGACCTTGCGCAGGGTGCGCGGGATGAGCTTCTGCCCGCCGAAGCCGGGGTTGATGGTCATCACCAGGGCCAGGTCGCAGGCCTCGAGCACGTCGTCGAGCATCGGCGCAGGCGTCGAGGGGTTGATGGCCGCGCCGGCGCGGCAGTCGAGCGCGCGGATGGCGCTCAGCGTGCGGTGCAGGTGGGGACAGGCCTCGTAGTGGACGGTGATGCCGTCGGCCCCCGCCTCGGCGAAGCTGCGCAGGTGGCGGTCGGGGTCCACGATCATGAGGTGCAGCTCGAGGGGCAGGTCGGTGCTGCGGCGCAGGGCGCGCACGGTGTCGGTGCCGAAGGTGAAGTTGGGCACGAAGACGCCGTCCATGACGTCGACGTGGATGCGCTCGGCGCCGCCGCCCTCCAGGGCCCGGACCTCGTCGGCCAGGCGTCCGAAGTCGGCGGCGAGGATGCTGGGGGCGAGGCGCACGGCGTCGCGGCAGGGTGTCCAGCGCGGCATCGCCGCCGATGATGCCATCACCGGCCAGAACCCCGCGCAACGTCCCGCCATTCAACCCTGTCTATCTGTCTGCACGCGGGCCGAAAGTCCCTAATTCGAGGGCCAACCTCGATTGGTCGTGGCGGGATGACTCAGGCTGTAGGACAATGCGCGTCACACCAGATGCCGACCGGCAATCCTGTGACCTCGGAGGTGAGATGACACCTGCCGCACAGCCGGCCCGGCAAACCGATCGCCCTCCCCAGGGCGAGCGGGGGTGGGGGGCCGGCACCGTCTGGGCGGTGCGGCCGGGGGCCACATGCTGACGCGCCACCGGACCGCCACCGTCGAACACGCCATGGCGCACCCGCGCCCCGGTCGTGCCGAGCGGCACGCCGGCCGCGCGCAGCAGATCCTGGCGCCCCTCTGCATCGTTGCCGCCGGCGCTGCCTTCGCCGCCGAGGTCGTGGTCGGCACCGACGCCCCCACCTTCGGCGCCCTGGCCGTGGTGCCCGTGCTGGCCGCCACGCTGCTGCGCTCGCGGTCCCTGACCTTCATCGTGGTCGCCTTCTCGATGCTGCTCCAGGTCTGGGGCGTCGGCACCGGCGTGGTCGGCCGCGACGCGGCTGGCATGCAGATCGCCGTCTACCTGCTCACCCTGGCGGTGATCGCCCTGCAGCACGCCCGGCCCACCCTGGTGGCCGACATCGCCCACCGCGAGCGGGAGCTCACCGTGCTGTCCGACGCGCGGCCGGACGAGCTGCCCGCGCCGCGCCCGGTGATCCGGGTGGCCGGCCGCGAGGTGGCCCCGCCGTCCGCCGGCTTCGAGGCGGCCGGGCCCCACCTGCCCCTGCTCGTCGCCGACGCGCTGACCCGCCGGGAGCGCGACGTGGTGCTCCTCGCCGCTCGCGGCCTCACCGCCCGGGAGATCGGCGACCGCCTCTTCATCGGCGACCGCACCGTCGAGACCCACCTGTCCAACGCCTACGGCAAGCTGGGCGTGCGCTCCAAGGTGGAGCTGGTCCGCCTGGTGGCGGCCAGTGCCGACGATCACACCGATCTCCGTACAGGTACGGAAGCGGCCGAACGCGCCACCGCGTAGCGTCTGGCCCGGCGGTGTGGACGCGGGGATGACCCGTGGCCCCACCCGGTCCCCGCGCCATGCCGCCACTCCTCTTAGGGCAGGACAACTGGGGCCAGAGGGCAGAGACATGAGACTTCGAGTCCGCGGATACGATCGCGCCGGTGGCAGCCGGCGCCTGCGATTTGCGGGGCTGGGATCGATCCTGGCCGTGGCCCTGGGGCTCGGCTTCGCCGGGTCGAGGCTGGTGGTCCAGGCGGCCGAGCCGGCCTGTACGACCAGCGTCACCGTCAACTGCACCTTCGGCGGGTTCGAGATCGACGGCAACACGCCGCCGAACGGCAGCCTCGACTGGACCTCGTCGGCGGTGAACACCAGCGCGGCGTACACCAACTTCTACGACCGGTTCAACACGACGGCCGACAACATCATGAGCAACGGCTCCAAGGAGTCGGACCAGACCACCTGGTCGTGCGTCACCAGCAAGGCCCCGGGCAAGACGGACCTGGGCGGTCCCTGGTACACCACCGGCCAGTTCGCGGCCAACGGCTCCGGGATCCCGTGGGCGGGCTCGATCTGGTTCGAGAACACCCACCCCGGCTTCAACGACAACGTCCAGTACCTCTTCGGCAACTTCCAGCGCTTCACCACCAACGGTGACGTCCACCTCGACTACGAGTTCAACAAGTCGAGCACGCACCTCGCCAGCGGCTGCACCAGCCTCGGCGTGCGCAGCCAGGGCGACGTGCTGGTCACCTTCGACACCAACAACGGTGGCGCGATCATCTTCGTGAGCGCCTTCAAGTGGGTCTGCACCGGCAGCGTGGCCCAGGGCGTCGTCTGCCCTGACGGCGGCTCCTTCCAGCTCGCCGCCAACCTGGTCGACGGCAGCACCTTCGCCGGCACCGCCAACATCTCCCCGGCGGGCAGCGACTCCGGCGTCAGCGCAGGAGCCTTCGGTGAGGCCGGTCTCGACCTGACCCACACCATCGGCAACTTCACCTGCGGCGAGTTCGGCAACGCCTACATGAAGACCCGTTCGGCGGGCACCTCGGACATCGCCAACGGCCAGGCCGAGGTCAAGGACTTCACCTCCCCGGTGCCGTTCAACCCGGGTCTGTGCCCCAGCTCGCACCTGAGCAAGGCGCAGGCCGACGAGACGACCCAGAACGCCACCAACAGCACCACCGAGTCGACCGAAGGCGGCACGCAGGACAACACCGACGACGCGGCGCTGACCTACACCGCCGACACCGCGGCCAGCCCGCTGGCCGTCAACCCCGGTGACGAGCTGGTCTACCGCCTGAACTACACCAACACCGGCGGCGGGCCCGCCAGCAACGTGGTGGTCACCGACAGTATCCCGGCGGGCACGGCCTTCGTCGCGGGATCCTGCAACCCGAGCTGCACCACGACAGGCACACCGGTGACCAGCGTGTCCTACAGCCTGGGCAGCCAGGCGTCCGGCGCCAGCGTCTTCGTCTACTTCGAGGTCACGGTCAACGCGACCAGCGCCACGGCGGGCACGGTGACCATCGAGAACTTCGGCCATGTCACCGCCACCGGTGAGACGGGCTCGGACTCGAACCACGTCTTCGCCACCACCACCTACTCGCCGTCGTCGAGCCTCCACAAGAAGGAAGCCGACGTGCAGCCGACCAACCAGTACTGCAACACCGCCAGCGGCGGAGCGACGACCTCGAACCCGGCCTGCGCCTCGGTGCAGGGCGCGGCTGTGGCCGCGGTGTTCGTCGACGGCCCGATCAGCTCCACCCCGGGTGACGTCCTCGAGTACCAGCTGGTCTACACCAACAACGGCAACGCGCCGGCGACCAACGTGGTGGTCTCGGACCAGATCCCCAGCGGCTCCAGCTACGTGGCCAGCTCCTGCAGCCCGAGCTGCACGACGGTGGGCACGCCGGTGACCGCGGTGAGCTGGACCTTCAGCTCGGTGGCCGCGGGCGGCTCGCAGACGGTCACCTTCAAGGTGCAGCTGGCGGCGACCGCCACCAGCGGCACGCACGACAGCGTCAGCAACCACGGCTCGGTGAGCACCGACCAGGAGGCCTCGCAGGACTCCAACACGGTCGTGGCCAACATCACCGGGACCGGCGCGCTGGCCCTGCTCAAGTCGGCGTCGGTGAGCGGCAGCACGATCACCTACACCATCACCTACTTCAACACCGGCAACGGCAACCTGACCGGGCAGACGATCAGCGACGTGATCCCCGCGGGGCTCACCTTCGTCTCCTGCTCGGGTGGCACCGGTAGCTGCAGCAACAGCAGCGGCACGGTCACCTGGACGGTCGACGCGGCGGCGGGCACCTCCGCCTCCAGCCCGGCCGGCACCCTGACCCTGGTGCTCTCGGCGAGCTAGTCGCCAGGCATTCGGTACGACAGAAGGGGACGGACCCTCGGGTCCGTCCCCTTTCTCGTGCCTGGGGTTTCGGCGGGTTCTACTGCACCACCGCGGTGCCGGTGACACTCCCTGTCATGCCACTTGACTGGCTGGTGGCGGTCTCGGTGAAGGCATACGACCCGCTCGGCTGCGTGCTCGGGGAGGCCACGGTCAGGGTCCAGGTGGTCACCGTCCCGGCCGGGTAGAGGCCGGCGACCCCGTAGCTGCCGGGCGACTGGGTGAAGCCGGCCGGCAGCGAGCCGGCGACGTCGAAGCTGGAGGCGCCGCAGGCCGGCGCGTCGTTGTTGGCCAGGATGGCGGTGTAGGTGAGGGTCGCGCCCGCGGCCCCGCTCTGCGAGGCGGGCGAGAGCGACATGGTCGGCGCCACGCGCACGCACTGCGGGGTGCCGAAGCTGACCCGCACGCTGGCGCCCGTGCCGCTCACCGACACGGTGCTGACGGTGATGCCGGCGGCGGCATCCTGGAAGTAGCGGCCCGGGGTCAGCGCGGCGTCGAAGTTGTCGTGCACCCAGGGCAGGGTCGACGAGCCGGGGGTGGTGTCGACCAGGTTGGACACGGTGGTGGCCGCCGCGAAATCGGGAGCCTGGCGGACGAGCACGCCGTCGTAGTCGACCACGTTGGCCGGAGGCACGTCGTAGGCGGCCGGCTGGCGGTACTCGAGGTAGTAGAAGTCGGTGGGGTTGCCCGAGGCGTCGTAGGCGCGCGGGATGCGGATGGTCTGCACGCCGTTCGACGGGGCGGTGAGGGGGTTGAGGGTGTAGGTGCCGGCGGCGGTGACCGTCTGCACGTTGCCGGGGCGCAGCACGCCGATCTGGCCCAGCTCGTAGGCGTTCATGTGCTGCACGCTGCCGCCGCCCATGATGTCGTAGGGATCGCCGTACTCGCTGCTGGTGCAGCTGCCGCCCACCTGCACGGTGTGGCCGCTGCTGTCGGTGCAGGTCCAGGCCGCCGCGTGGTGGTGGACGCCGAAGCTGTGGCCCAGCTCGTGGGCCGCGAAGGAGATCCACTGGTCGGGCGTGGCGGGGTTGTTCCAGGGCACGCGATCCTGGCTGCCGCCGCCGACGCCGCTGCCGCAGCCGGAGGGCACGGCGGCGGTGAGCATGACCACGTCGTAGCCCTTGAGGTTGACGCCGGCCGCGGTGGCCTGCTGCAGCGCCGAGGTCTCCCAGGGCGTGAAGTTGCAGGGCGCGGTGGGGTAGGCGTAGGGCACGGTGTAGAAGCCGAAGACGTCACCCGTGGCGCTGTACTGGCCGCCGAGGAGGAGCCGTCCGAAGGTCTGCTCCTGGTAGTACCCGGCCACCGAGCGGGTGCCGGTGAAGGTCCAGTCCTGCACCGTGGCCGGCGTGGTGGGCGGCGCCTGGTTCTGGAAGTTGTAGAGGATGACCGCCACCCGCTTGACGGTGGCGCTGCCGACGCTGACGGGACGCGAGGCGTCGCCCTCGGCGCCGGCGCTGTTCCAGGTCCGGTAGGTGAGGGTGTGCGAGCCCTGGGCCAGCTTGCTGGTGTCCCAGTCGTAGGAGAGGCCGGTGGTCGAGGTGCCGCTGGCCACGGCGACGCCGTCGACGTCCCACTCCTCGCGGGTGATGCTGTACGTCGAGTCGCTGCTGGCGCCGGTGAGCGTGTAGGTACCGGCGACGACGGCGGCGTCGTAGGGCGGCTCGGTGATCGTCGAGGTGGGCGGCGTCGCGGTGCCGCCGCTGCCTCCGCCACTCGTGCCGGTGCTGACGCTCACCGTGACCGAGGCGGTGCTGCTGTTGCCCGCGCCGTCGGTGGCCTTGGCGGTGAGGGTGTGGCTGCCGTTGCTGAGCGAGTTGACGACGTCGCTCCAGCTGGTGGTGCCGCTGGCCGCCACGTATGTGCCACCGTCGACCGAAACCGTGACGCTGGCCACCGAGACGTTGTCCGAGGCCGAGCCGGCCACGGTGTCCTGGCTGCTGCCCAGCGTCGAGCCGCTCGTCGGCGTCGAGATGCTCACCGTCGGCGGCGTGGTGTCCCGGGTGGTCTTGCCGCCGCTGGTGGTGCCGCCACCGCCGCCGCTGGGCTTGGCCGCCTGGGCGACGCCGGACGCGAGAACCGAGACCGCCATGGCGGCGAGCAGGGCGGGCGTGAGGCGCGCGACCGTCTTGGTGGCGGTGAGCCGCATCGGCAGTGTCCCTCCGGTCGGGAGGCCGAGCGGCGGCGAGCGGATCAGTGCGCGGACGTGTGCGAGGACGGTGTGCTGGAGCGGGCCCTGTCTTTCCGCTGCCAATGTCGGCGACCCGGCGAACTGGGATGGGATTGCTCCCCAGTCCCGTGGTTTTGCGTCCCCACCTCGCGGTGGGTTTGCCTTTTTCGACGGGGCGCAGCCTACAGGTCTCTTTACCGTTCGAGATAACGCCTGACGCCGATGCTGCTGCTCGGTTACACGGCCGTTACCGGCGTCACCGATCCGGGATCAGCGGGCCTGCTGGTCGAGCTGGCGGCGCAAGCAGGCGGGGCAGGCGGGTGCACCGTTGAAGAGCAGCGAGCACTCCGCGCTGAGGTGGCCGTCGTAAAGGCTGAACGCCCTGGGTGCGGTTGGGTGCGGCTTGGGCCGCGCCCGGGCGGGATTGCCCGCACCCTCGGGCATGAGCGGCTGGCGGCGCTGCCCGCTGCTCACGGTGCCGCCCGCATGGCGTCCGCCGCGGCCTGGTCGAGGAACCAGATGAGCACGCCGCCGGCGGGGTGCACGCGCGCGGCCGGCACCGTGCCCTCGACGACCCCGCGCAGCGCCGGCCCCTTGGCGGCGCCGCTGACCAGGAGGACCACCGACTGGGCGGCGTTGATCACCGGGAAGGTGACGGTGAGGCGTTCGAAGGGCGCGTAGTCGGCGCGGCCGGGCACCGTCCAGCGCCGCTGCGCCTCCAGCGCGGGCGTGCCGGGGAAGAGCGAGGCGACGTGGCCGTTCTCGCCGAGGCCGAGCAGGACGCAGTGCAGCCGCGGCGCGCCGCCGGGCGCCTTGCTCAGCGTATCGGCCAGGAGTGCCGCATACTCGCGGGCCGCCTCCTCCAGGTCGGGCCGCTCCGCCTCCATGCGGTGGATCCGCTCGGGCGGGATGGGCACGTGGCTGAGCAGAGCCTCGTGGGCCATGTGGTAGTTGCTCTGCGGGTCGTCGGGCGGCACGGCGCGCTCGTCGCCGAAGAAGACCATCCAGGTGGCCCAGGCGACGGCCTCGCGGTAGGGCGGCTCGGTGAGGCGGCGGTAGAGCCCCTTCGGAGTGCTGCCGCCGGTGAGCGCGATGGCGAAGTAGCCGTGCTCGGCGCGGGATTCCTCGGACTCGCGGGCCAACCAGGATGCTGCGGCTTCGGCGAGTGCCTCGGGCGTGGGCAGCACGTGGACGATGCCGGGCAGGCCGAGGTCGTTGCCCTGCGCGCTCATCGTCGCGCGCCGCGCTGCTGTGTCGCGGCGAGCGCCGTGGCGCGGCGCAGCGCCTGCGAGTAGATGCGGTCCTCGCCGGACTCCTGCAGCTCGCGTCCCACCAGTGCGTGCAGGTCGGGCACCTGTGCCGCGCGGGTGACGCCGGCGGCGAGGCCGGCACCGGTCGAGATGCTGGCCACGGTGGTCTCGCCGTCGCGCCGCACCGATACCTCTGCCGTGTTGCCGTCGAGCTCACAGCGCAGCTCGACGCCCAGAATGCTGCCGGTCTCGATGCGCTCCGCCTCGCGCGCGCGCACCGTGATGGTCGGGCCGCCCTGCTGCTGCCAGCGCAGGCGCGAGGCCAGCCAGCCGGCCAGCAGCCAGCACTCCGCCGAGGGATGCGCACCGGACGATTCGATGTCGAGCCGCCGCACCCCGCGCAGGAAGGGCAGCATGTCGCCGCCGTCGAAGCTCTGGGCCAGCACCTCGCGCCAGGGCAGCAGCCGCGCCCAGGCCATGTCGCCGACGGGCAGGTGGCCGTGCTCGCGATGCGTCGAGGCGAGGGCGTGCAGTGTCTGCAGCGGGTCGTCGTAGGCGTCGGAGTCGAGCACGATGCGCTCGCAGATGCCGAGCACGTCGGCGTGCAGCGCCTGTTCCAGCGGCGGCGCGCCGACCAGCCAGAGGACCACGGGCACGTCGGGCAGCAGCAGCGGCGTGACCACGCTGGTGAGGTGCAGCGCGGGCTGGCCGCGCACGGCGAGCCGCACGCTCTCGGCGCAGATCTGCTCGGCGCCGCCGATGGCGGAGCACTCCAGGGCCAGGTCGGCGTCGACGCCGTCGGGGGTGGCGTTGCGGTCGGCGACGACCAGGATGGCGCGCGCGGGATGGTTGCCCGCCAGGCGGCGAACCACCTCGGCGGCGCGATCGGCGCTGGCCTCGTCGGTGCACACCGCCACCAGGGTGAGCACCGCGGTGCGCACGGGACGCACCTCGTCATGCCCGGTGCGCAGCATCTCCCGATGCAGCTCGCTCAGCTCCGCGCTCAGCGCGTGCAGCGAGCTGACGTGGCCGCCGCGGATCAGCGTCGCCTGGTGCGTGTCCGGCATCGGCGCGCGCCTACAGCCGCCGCCAGGAGCGGCCGTCGCGGGCCATCATCTCGTGCGACTCCTGCGGGCCCCAGGTGCCCGCCTCGTAGTTGGGCAGGCTGTCCCTGTCGGGCGGCCGCGAGCGCCAGCCGTCGAGGATGGCGGTGCAGAAGCGCCAGGCCTCGTCGACCTCGTCGACGCGCGCGAAGAGCGTGGCGTCGCCGAGCATGCAGTCGAGCAGAAGGCGCTCGTAGGCCTCGGGTGACTCGGTGAGGAAGGCGCTGCCGTAGAGGAAGTCCATGCTCACGCTGCGGATGCGCAATGCCTGGCCTGGCACCTTGGCGCCGAAGCGCAGGGTGATGCCCTCGTCGGGCTGGATGCGCAGCACCAGCAGGTTGGGCGCGATGCCGTCGTGGGTGGCGGCGCGCGTCTGCTCGGTGACGTGGCCGCGGAAGGGCGAGTGCGGCACCTCGCGGAACTGGATGGCGATCTCGGTGGCCCGCTTGGGCAGGCGCTTGCCGGTGCGCACGTAGAAGGGCGTGCCCGCCCAGCGCCAGTTGTCGATGTCGAGCTTGATGGCCACGAAGGTCTCGCGCAGCGCGTCGGGCGGCACACCCGGTTCCTCTCTGTAGCCGGGGACGCGCTCGCCCTCGATCCAGCCGGGGCCGTACTGTCCGCGCACCGTGCTCGCCATCACCTCGTCGTCGAGGATGGGGCGCACCGCGCGGAGCAGCTTGACCTTCTCGTCGCGCACCGTCTCGGCGGCGAAGTCGGCGGGCGGCTCCATGCCCACCAAGGCGACGAGCTGCATGATGTGGTTCTGCACGATGTCGCGCAGCGCCCCGGCCTCCTCGTAATACTTCCCGCGCCCCTCGACGCCGATCGACTCGGCCACGGTGATCTGCACGTGGTCGATGTACTGCCGGGTCCAGAGCGGCTCGAAGATGCCGTTGGCGAAGCGGAAGACGAGCAGGTTCTGCACCGTCTCCTTGCCCAGGTAGTGGTCGATGCGGTAGATCTGCTCCTCGGCGAAGGAGTGGTGCAGGTCCCGGCTCAGCTCGCGGGCCGTCTCCAGGTTGCGGCCGAAGGGCTTCTCCACGATGAGCCGGCAGAAACCGCCAGGCGTGTCAGGAACAGCGCTCATGCCCTCGGCGCCGAGCCGCCGGGCCACGGTGCCGATGCCCGACGGTGGGATGCTCAGGTAGTAGACGCGGTTGCCACCGGTGCCGCGCTCGCGGTCGACCTCGGCGAGCACCTGCTTGAGCTGGTCGAAGCCGCCCTCGGCCTCGAAGTCGACCTGCGCGTAGCGCAGCCCCTTGGCGAAGTCGTTCCACACCTCCGGCTGCGGCGGGACGCGGCCGAGCTTCTCGACGGAGTCGCGCAGCGTCTCGCGGAACTGCTCGTCGCTCATCTCGGTGCGCGCCGCGCCGACCACGGTGAAGCCGGGTGGCAGCAGGCCGCCGGCGGTCAGCGCGTAGAGCGCGGGGACCAGCTTGCGGCGGGTGAGGTCGCCGCTGGCGCCGAAGATGACCAGCGCGCAGGGCGGCGGGGTGCGCTCCAGGCGCAGGCCTTCGCGCAGCGGGTTGACGGCGGGCGGAGCGGTGGCCATCGTCGCTGTGGCTGCTGCTCAGCCGCTCGCCGTGCCCGCGGGCGTCCCCTCCGCCTTGACGGCGTGGCCGCCGAACTCGTTGCGCAGCGCGGCGATCACCTTGTTGGCGAAGCTGTCGTCGCGCCGCGAGTCGAAGCGCATGAACAGCGACAGCGCGATGACCGGCGCCGGCACGCGCAGATCGATGGCCTCCTCGACGGTCCAGCGACCCTCGCCGGAGTCGTCGACGTAGCCGCGCAGCTTCTCCAGCGTGGGATCCCGCTGGAAGGCGGCCTCGGCCAGCTCGAGCAGCCAGGAGCGCACCACGCTGCCCTGGTTCCAGAGGTGGGCGATGCCGTGCAGGTCGAGGTCGAACTGCGAGGCCTGCAGGATGTCGAAGCCCTCGGCGTAGCCCTGCAGCATCGCGTACTCGATGCCGTTGTGGACCATCTTGGTGAAGTGGCCGCTGCCGGTGGGACCGACGTGCAGGAAGCCGTCCGGCGGCGCCAGGGTGGTGAAGATCGGCAGCAGCCGGTCGACGGCCTCCTTGTCGCCGCCGGCCATGATGCAGTAGCCGACCTGCAGGCCCCAGATGCCGCCGCTGGTTCCCGCGTCGACGAGGTGGATGCCCTTCGCCTTGCACTGCTCGCCGCGCGCCTGGGTGTCGCGCCAGTTGCTGTTGCCGCCGTCGACGATGGTGTCGCCTGGCTGCAGCAGCCCGGCGAGTGTGCTGATGGTGTTGGCGGTGATCTCACCGGCGGGGACCATCACCCACACCGCCTTGGGTGTCTGCAGCTTGGCGACCAGGTCCTCGAGCGATGTGGCCGTGGTTGCCCCGAACTCCTCGACGGCGTGGCGCGCATCGGCGTTGGGGTCGAAGGCGACGACGGCGTGGTCGCCGTCGCGGCGGAGGCGGTGGACCATGTTGCCGCCCATGCGGCCGAGGCCGACGAAGCCGATCTGCATCAGCGTGCCGCTCCCACTGGTGCACCGATGGCCGCGGTGAGCGCTTGCAGCGCGCTGCGCAGGTCGCCGCCGGCGTGCACGCTCAGCACCCGGCGCTCGTGCGCGCGCAGCGACTGCAGGTCGCCAAGCGCCTGCGCCCGCTTCAACACGGAGAAGCTGTACTTCTGCCCGGGGATGGGCACGTCGACGGGGTCGTCGACGGTGACCTGCAGGAAGACGCCGGTGTTGGGTCCGCCCTTGTGCAGCTGTCCGGTGCTGTGCAGGAAGCGCGGGCCGAAGCCGAGCGTGGTGGCCACCTCGCGGCGGTCGCGGATGGCCACGCGCAGCTCCTGCAGCGCCTGTTCATTCTCGTCCGTGGGCGTGACGTAGGCCATCAGCGCCACGTAGTCGCCGTGCGCCGCCTGGTCGACGAGCGCGCGCACCTCGCCGGCGCTGGCGTTCTCCGGCGGCGGAAGGCTGCCGTCGCGCAGCCAGGTGTCGAGCACGTGCTTGGTGTTGTCCTTCGACTCCTGCACGTTGGGCTGGTCGAAGGGATCGATCTGCAGCGACGCGCCGGCCACGGCCACGGCGAACTCCCAGCGGAAGAACTCGGCGCCGAGGTCGTAGAGGTCGCCGAGCAGCAGGGTGACCACGGGCTGGTCCGACTTCTCCAGCGCCTCGACCGCCCTGTCGAACTCGAGGTTGTCACCGATGCGCAGGGCGACGAAGAGTCGGTCGCCGCCGTACACCGCGGGGTCACCGACCGGTTCACCGGCGATGGGGATGAGGCCGCGGCCCTCCTTGCCGGTGGACTCGGCGATGAGCTGCTCGGCCCAGAGCCCGAAGGACTCGATGGCGGGCGGCGCCAGGATGGTCACCTTGTCGCGGCCGACGCCGTGCAGCAGGCCCATGGCGGTGCCGAGCACCAGGCCGCTGTTGAGCGGCGGGTAGACCTCGGGCCTGCACTGCGCCACCATCTTCGCCGCGCGGTCGAGCAGCTTCTGCGCGTCGATGCCGGCCAGCGCGGCGGGCACCATGCCGAAGAAGCTGAGCGCCGAGTAGCGGCCGCCGATGTCGGGACGATTCTCGAAGACGTGGCGGAAGCCGTGCTGCGTTGCCAGCCGGCCCAGCGACGTGCCGGGATCGGTGATGGCCACGAAGTGCCGGCCCGGCTGCTCGGCGCCCGCCGCGCGCACCACCTCGTGGAAATGCGCGAAGTGCGAGAGCGTCTCCACCGTGCCGCCCGATTTGCTCGACACGATGAACAGCGTCTTGAGCGGATTCAGCGAGCCGGTGAGGGTCTTGACGGCGACGGGGTCGGTGGTGTCGAGCACGTGCAGGGTGGCGTGACCCTGCTGCTTGCCGAAGGAGCGGCGCAGCACCTCGGGCGCCAGGCTGCTGCCGCCCATGCCGAGCACCACCACGTCGGTGATGCCGTCTTTGCGGACGTCATCGACGACCTTCTGGATCTCCGGCATGCTCTGGCGCGTCCAGTCGACGACGTCGAGCCAGCCGAGCCGCTCGCTGATCTCCTTGGCATGCTTGGCATCGTCGGGCTTCCAGAGGTCGGGGTCGTGGTCCCAGACGCGCTTGACCACCCGCGGCGCATGGTCGCTGCTGATCGCCGACATGGTGACGTCGGTCTCGGCGCCGAGGTGCAGCTCGTGGCGGCGTCCCAGCCCGCCGCGCATCACGTCGGCCTTCTCGGCGATGGCGCGGATCAGCTCGTTGTAGGAGTCGGCGAAGGCGGCCAGGCCCTCGTCGAGCAGGTCCTGGGTGACCTCGTCCATGTCCACGCCGGCGGCGTCGAGGCGGCGCATGATGTCGTGCGACCAGGCGTAGTCGCGCACCGTGTCACCCTCGACGCGGCCGTGGTCGCGGAAGGCGTCGATGGTCGCCGGCGGCATGGTGTCGACGGTGTCGGGACCGATCAGCGCCTCGGCGTAGACCACGTCGCGGTACTTGGGGTTCTTGGCGCTGGTGCTGGCCCAGAGCGGTCGCTGCACCAAAGCGCCCGCCTCGCGCAGCCTGGCGAAGCGCTCGCCGCGGAAGACCTGCTCGAACTTCTCGTAGGCCAGTCGCGCGTTGGCGATGGCGGCGGTGCCCATCAGCGCCTGCAGCTCCGGGTTGCCGGGATCCTTCTCGAGCATCGTCTCCAGGATCTTGTCGACCTTGGTGTCGACGCGGCTCACGAAGAACGAGGCGACGCTGTTGACGTGCACGGACTCACCGCGGGCCAGGCGCTGCTCCAGGCCGCGGGCGTAGGCCTCGGCCACCTCCTCGTAGAAGCGCAGCGCGAAGATCAGGGTGATGTTGATGTTGACCCCCGCGGCGATGAGCTTCTCGACGGCGGGGATGCCCTCGCGCGTGGCCGGCACCTTGATCATCAGGTTGGGCCGCTCCACCCGCTTCCAGAACTCCTTGGCCATCTCGACGCTGGCCTCGGTGTCGTGGCCGACGCGCGGCAGCAGCTCCAGCGAGACCAGGCCGTCGGCACCGTTGGTGCGGTCGTAGACCTGGCGCAGCGTGTCGGCGGCGCGCTGGATGTCGCTGATGGCGATGTGCAGGAACAGCTCGTCCGGCGAGACGATGCCGGCCTCGACGAGCTGGCGCAGGTGCTCGTCGTAGTCGTGGCCCTGCTCGACGGCCTTCTGGAAGATGGTGGGGTTGCTGGTCAGTCCGGTGACGTTGTCCTCGTCGATGTAGCGCTGCAGCCGGTCGGTGACGACCAGCTCGCGCGAGATGAAGTCGAGCCAGACGCTCTGGCCGTGCTCGGCGAGCTGCTGGAGCGGGTTCGTTGCCATCGCTTACTACTCCATTGTCCGCGCGCTGACGCGCGCCGTATCGGGGGCCTCCCCCACGCCAGCATCCGGCTGGAGTGCCGGATGCCAGCGTTCCCCCTGATTGGCAGCCATGGCTGCGCCGACCGGCGCGACGCCGCTGCCCTCGCGCGCGCGCTCCATGGCGGTGCGCGCCGCGTTGACCACGTTGTCGACGGTGAAGCCGAAGTGCTCGAAGAGGTCCTTGGCCGGCGCCGAGGCGCCGAAGCGGTCGAGACCGACGGCGACGCCGGCGCCGCCGATGTAGCGCTCCCAGCCGAAGGTGATGCCCGCCTCCACGGAGACGCGGGCGCGCACCTCCTGTGGCAGCACGCTGTCGCGATACGCCGCGTCCTGCTGGTCGAAGAGCTCGAAGCAGGGCATGCTGACCACGCGGACGCGTGTTCCCTGCTGTTGCAGGCGTTCGCCCGCTTGCACGGCGAGCTGCAGCTCGCTGCCGGTGCCGATGAGGATGACCTCGGGCGTGCCCTCGCAGTCGCGGAGCACGTAGCCGCCCTTGAGCGCTCCGTCGCCGGCGGTTTCGGCATAGATCGGCAGTTTCTGGCGGCTCAGCGCGAAGAGGGTGGGGCCGTTGCGGTGCTCGAGCGCGATGCGCCAGGCCGCGGAGGTCTCGTTGGCGTCGCCGGGGCGCACCACGTAGAGGTGGGGGATGGCGCGCAGGGCCATGACGTGCTCGACGGGCTGGTGGGTGGGGCCGTCCTCGCCGAGGCCGATGGAGTCGTGGGTGAAGACGTAGGTGACCGGGATCTCCATGAGCGCGGCGAGGCGGATCGAGGGGCGGCCGTAGTCGCTGAAGGTGAGGAAGGTGCCGCCGTAGACGTGCAGGCCGCCGTAGATGCTCATGCCGTTGAGCGACGCGCACATGGCGTGCTCGCGCACGCCGAAGGCGATGTTGCGATGCACCTCGCTCTTGGTGAAGTACGAGTCGGAGGTGATGAAGGTCTCGTTGGACGATTTGAGGTCGGCGCTGCCGCCGACCAGGTTGGTGACGATCGGCGCCAGAGCGTTGATCGCCTTGCCAGAGGCCACGCGGGTCGACTCCTCGCCGCCGGCATCGAAGCGGGGCAGCGCGTCCTGCCAACCGCTGGGGAGCTCACCTCTTTCGTCGGCGTCCCACTGCCTGGCCTTGTCGGGGTTGGCCTGCTTCCACGCGCTGAGCGTCTGCTGCCATTGCTGCTCGTGCTGCGCGGCCTTCTCTCCGGCGCTGCGGTAGAACTGCAGCGCGTCGTCGGGGACGAAGAAGGACGGCTCGGTGGGCCAGCCGATGGCCTCCTTGGTGGCCTTCACCTCGTCGGCGCCGAGCGGGCTGCCGTGCGCTTTGGCGGTGTCCTGCTTGTGCGGGCTGCCCCAGCCGATGTGGGTGCGGCAGGCGATCAGGCTGGGACGGTTGTCCTGCTTGGCCGCGTTGATGGCGGCATCGACGGCCTCGACGTCGGTGCCGTCGATGCGCTGCGTGTGCCAACCGTAGGCGTCGAAGCGCTTGGTGACGTCCTCGGTGAAGGCGTCCTCGGTGGGACCGTCGAGGCTGATGTGGTTGTCGTCGTAGAGATAGATGAGCTCGCCGAGCTGCAGATGTCCGGCCAGGCTGGCGGCTTCGGAGGCGACGCCCTCCATCATGTCGCCGTCGCTGCAGAGCACGTAGATGAGGTGGTCGACCACCTTGTGCTCATCGCTGTTGAAGCGCGCGGCGCGGAAGCGCTGGGCGATGGCCATGCCCACCGCGTTGGCGAAGCCCTGGCCGAGCGGGCCGGTGGTGACCTCGACGCCCGGCGTGTCGCGATATTCGGGATGGCCGGGCGTTTTGGAGTCGAGTTGGCGGAAGCGCTTCAGCTGCTCCATCGGCAGGTCGTAGCCGGTGAGGTGCAGCATGATGTAGAGGAGCGCGGAGCCGTGGCCGGCGCTGAGGACGAAGCGGTCGCGGTTGGGCCACTGCGGATCGCGCGGGTTGTAGCGGAGGTGGCGGGTCCAGAGCGTGTAGGCGATGGCCGACGCTCCCATGGGCAGCCCGGGGTGGCCCGACTTGGCGTTCTCCACCACGTCCATCGCCAGGGCGCGGATGGTGTCGATGCAGCGCTGCTGCAAGGTGTCGGTCACTGGGCGTACTCCTCCGCTGCTGGTTGGCACCCCCCATGATGGCGACCCGGGGGTGGGGTTGTCTGCGGCGCGGTCAGGCAGGGCCGAGGAGGGCGGCGACGGCGCAGCGTGCGGCCTGCTGGATGGCCTGCTTGTGGCGTTCGTCGGCCTGGCGTTGGGTGCGGCGGGTGCTGGGGAGGGCGTAGGCGGCGGCTTTGCGCCACCAGGGGCGGCCGGTCGCGCCGTCCTTGACGTCCTGGAGGAGGTCGCGGTCGCGCTCGGGGTCGGTGGTGGTGATGCCCTGGCAGACCAGGGTGACGCCGCCGACGGCCTGGCAGGCCTCGCGCCAGGGGGCGACGCTGGGGTCCCAGGCCGCGTAGCCGCTGTCGGCGAGCGTGGCGCGGGCGGAGGGGCCGAGCACGGGCTCGGTGACGGCGGCGACCTTGGCCTGTGTTGTTGCGTCGGGCGGTGCGCCGCGGGCGGCGAGGACGGCGAGGTCGTGGGGGCCGTCGAGGACGGTCGTGCCGGGGTCGGCGGTGCCGGTGCCGGGGCCGGCGCAGGCGTAGACCAGCCAGCGGGCGCGGGGCATCCAGAAGCTCGCGGCTGCGCGGGCGGAGTCGGGGCCCATGCCGCCGGTGACGACGGCCAGGGTGCCGCGGTCGGTCACGCAGGTCCAGGCGCCCTTGGCGCGTCCGGTGGGGACGCTGCGGGTCTTGAGGCCGCGGGCATGCAGGGCGGCGCGGATCGCCTCGGCGTCCTGGGTGAGGGAGCAGGCGAGGAGGCCGCTCAGCCAGGGGTCGCTGCTCAACTGGTTTCTGCTCGTGGTGCGTTCGTGGGCTTAGTGGGGCTGCCGGCGGTTCTGGGCCGCGGCGCGCTGCTCGGCCTTGGTGACACCGGCGGTGGCCCAGAGCTCGGCGGGGTGCTCGTCGACGATGACGGTGACCGACTCTTGTGGGACGTCGAGGGTGTCGACCACGGTGTTGTGGATGTTGTCGATGAGGCTGCGGAGCAGCTCGGGCGGGCGGCCGCCGACCAGGTCGATGCGGACCAGGGGCACCTCGGGACCTCTCTACGGTGTTTCGTTGGGGGGCTTCGAGGGGCATTGTGCCGGGCGGGGTGGGGGAGGCGGCGGCCGGGGCGGGTGCTAGACTCCCTCCCTGCCTGGCGCGCGCCCATAGCTCAGCCCGGATAGAGCAGCGGACTACGGATCCGCGTGCGGGGGTTCAAATCCTCCTGGGCGCGCCATTCCTTTGAGCTCAAAATCGGGCTCTGACGCGTCTCCGAAGCGCCGCGCGGCTGTGTTGTATACCAACGCGTATACCAACTGCGCTGGACTTCGTCACACGACGCTGGACGAGTAGGACGACGAGCCGGTCATCACCCTCCCGCCACTGAGTTTTCGGCGCCGTCTCAGTCGTGGCGAGCGTCGCTTGCAGGCACTCCAGCGCCTCGCGAACACGCGGTCGTCGGGCAGGTGGATGTAGGGACGGCGCGCCGTTTGCACCGCGGCGCGTCCGAGCACCTGTTGCATGATCGCCCCGCCCACACCCCGGGAAGGCGAGCAGCGTTGCGGGGATCTCCCTCGGATGTCCTGAAAGCGGATAGCTGGGACCGCGGCGCCTTCATCATTGGATGGAACACGCGCCCCTTGAGTGGGCGGAGCGATGCCGCCTCCCGTGTGGCGCACCGCCGAGCCCATCGCACATGCCCGGGTCATGCGGGATCGTCCGTATGGCTGGCTGACATGTTGAGTGCTCGCTCGATTTGCCGCACAAGGTCATCCAAATCTTCGTCCGAAACGATCTCGCGCACAAGCTCTTTGTCGACATCCGAATATGCATGGACGGCGATGTCGCGGAAACCCTTGATGGACTTCCACGGGATTTCGGGATGTGCTTGCTGGAACTCCAGTGCGACCCGGGAGGTGTGGACCTGCTCGCCAATGTCCTCTAGCCGCTTGCAGATCGCGTCGAAGGCCATTTCGTCATCGAGCCAGGCGCCACCGCTTCGCTCGACGTATCGGTGAACTGCGCTGGCATCCTCCAACATCCGGAGGAGTGCTTCGCGCGTGCGGTCATCCAAGAAGGGACACCCCGTTCTCCAGGACTTCCTTGCGAACGCTGTCGCGCATGAGGCTGACGAGCACAACATCGACGTCGCGGTCAAGGAGGCGCTCCAAGTCCTCCTCGAGGTGCCGCAGCGTGCGATGCGGCGTTCCAGGTTTCAGTTCAACGGCAACGTCCACATCGCTGTCAGGTCGGAAATCATCGCGGACCGCGGAGCCGAATACGCGCAGCCGCCGCACGTGGTGGCGCCGGATGAGCGCACGGAGCTGTCTGACGCTCGGGGCGAGGGCAGGGTTCAGGTGTCCGAGCGGCGCGCCATCCTGACCGCGGGGGCGAGGTGGCGGGTAGGTTACCGCCAGGTCCCCGTAGAGAACCGAGCCGTTGGCCAGTCCTGTTCGCTCGTCAGCGAAGTCCACGCGGTGCGCGCGGAGCTCGTCATGCTGGCGCTCGACAAGTTCGACCTCGAAGCGATCGGCCACGACTTGGAGCGCTCGTCGGGCGCGGAGGCGCTCGTCGATGTCGGCGTGGCGTCCGGCCACGACGATCAGGCGGGTGTTCGCAACCCCGATCAGTTCGACCCCGGCGTTGGCTCTCCCGACGAGCTGAGCCAGGGCCTCGAGCGGGCGCGTCTGGAGCGCTATTTCGACCATGGCCCGGGTCGTTGGCGTGGCCGTCGAACGGTATCGGCCACGGGCCGCCCTCTTCGCAAGACCATCGGCGAGAAGGACGTCCATGCCCTTCTGGGCGGTGCTGAGGCCCAAGCCGCAGGCCCCCGCCACGTCTGTCAGGCGGAGCTCATCAGCTTGCTCGAGGGCTAGCAGCATGTCGAGGGCTGCCTGGGAGGCGATCAGTCGCATAGGAAGCTATTCTACGCTGGCAGCGTAGAGTTAGTACCCTAGGCTGGCCGGACCATGAGGATCGACTGGCCGTGCCGGGCAGGCGGTTCAGGGACGGGGTCAGCTCACTTGGAATGCACCACGATGTTGCCGCCCCCCAGCAGGAGCTGCGTCGCGGTGGTGCCCGCCTGGTGCCAGAGCGCGCCGATCGAGGTGTACACGCTGATGGCGTAGGTGTCGCCGGTGGTGCCGTTGTCGGTGGCGTCGACGCGGAAGCTGTAGTTGCCGCCGCCCAGGCCGGTGACCTGCAGGCCGGTGGTCGGGTCGATGACGATCACCGAGCACTTGCCGCTGAAGCCGGTGCCCTTGGTGCTGAAGCTCAGCCCACCGCCCTGCCAGCTGTTGCTCTTGACCACGTAGTCATAGCTGTCGCTGCCGCGGAAGGCGAAGACAGCCTGGCCCTTGGGCGAGTTGTTGCTGCCGTAGCGGACGTTGTAGCCGAAGTTGCCGTGCCGGTTGGCCGGCGACACCGTGGCGCTGGGATCGCTCACCCAGCCGCCGCCGGTCGACCACAGGCCCGTGGTGGGCTGGTAGACGGTGACGATGGCCGGGTCTCCGGCGGGTGCGCTGAAGTACAGGTTGCTGCCGGGGATGACCGGAACCACCGTCCAGTTGTCCACGGCCAGCGCGGACACCGTGCAGGTCGCCACTCCGGTGGAGCTCACCGACGGCGCGATGCAGGTCGCATCGGGCGTCACCATGGTGAGGTTGCCGCTCTTGTAGAGCAGGAAGCTGATCTGCGCCTTGGTGAGGTCGACCGTGCCCCCGCTCGACGGCACCACCAGCGCCTGCAGGGTGACGCTGGCGCTGGTGGCCGAGGACGTCGCCGTGGCGAAGAACTGCCCCCCAGTGTAGCCGACGGTGGCGCCGTGCTTGCCGAGGGTCAGCGTGCCCTGGATGAAGTTGCCCGCCGGGAAGTCGTAGTTCGCCGCCGTCAGCGAGCCCACAGTGCAGGTGATCGGGTAGGGCCCGGCCGCGGACGTCGGCGTCGCCGTCGTCATGCAGCTGGCGAGTCCGCCGACGCCGCTGGTGGTCAGCGACTGGCCGTTGACGAACCCGGTGACGTGGTACGTCAGCGCGGGCAACGCAAAGCCGTACGTCGCCGTCTGGTTGTCGGCGGTCACCGTGAGGTCGGCCGGGTGCACCGTCAGCGTGCCCGGGTAGTAGGCGACGTCGTAATTGGCGGGGTTGACGCCGCTGCAGGTGATGGCGTTGGTGTATGCCCCCGCCGCCAGGGTGGCGCTGGCAGCCGCGTCGTTGCAGGACCCGCCGAGCCCGGTGAAGGTGTCGCCGTTGACCAGCCCGCTCACGTTGGCGTCGAAGGTGGGAACGGTGCCGCCGTAGGTCATCGACCCGGGCTTGGCGGTGACCGACACCGGCTCGCGGTTGACCGTCAGCGTGCCGGGGTAATAATCCACGTCGTAATTTGCGGGGTTGACGCCGCTGCAGGTGATGGCATTGGTGTACGTCCCCGCCGCCAGGGTGACGCCCGCCGCCGCATCTCCGCAGGAACCGCCGAGCGAGGTGAGGGTGTCACCGTTGGCGAGGCCGACGACCGTGGCGTCGAACGCCGGCACCGGACCGCCGTAGGTCATCGACTTGTCCTTTGCCGTCACGCTGAGCGGTGCCCGGTCGACCTGCAGGGTTCCCGCCTGGTAGTGCAGCGTGTAGTTGGCGGCGCTGCCGCCGCTGCAGGTGATGGCACCGGTGTACGTCCCGGCGGCGGGCTGTGCGCCCGCGCTGGAGAGGCAGCTCACACCGCTGACCACCGACTGACCATCATTGTTGACCAGGCCGGTCACATGGTCGGTGAGCGCCGGGACCGGCGTGCCGTAGGTCATCTCCTTGCCGTCGGCGACGACGGTGGCGATCGCCGGTTGTACGTGCAGGGTTC
>Ga0070713_100000560_pt1 | contig 23597 bp, 17 predicted proteins | sample LARL82metaG_FD_65465 | JGI IMG/M metagenome (GOLD analysis project Ga0070713, IMG submission 65465) | Corn, switchgrass and miscanthus rhizosphere microbial communities from Kellogg Biological Station, Michigan, USA - LAR L8-2 metaG | ecosystem: Host-associated > Plants > Roots > Rhizosphere ...
ACGTATTGAATCCTTTGTCTCTCAGTATGTGCGCCACCCGGGCGCTCGTGGCCTCGCGTTGTCAAGTACAGTACAGATAGATGTCCTTGTCCTTGGGCAAGGTCTTGATCTCTTCCTCGAGATTGTTTGGTTCGATTCGGATGGATCCCAGGATTCGTTCGGCCCCGACATCGTAATAGCCGTGGCTACGGACATCTACAATCTGCAAACGATCCCCTTCTCCCGCGGCGACGCGCTCGGCCAGTTCCTCGGCGTGTACGCGGGGCACGAAGCCATACTCGCGGTATTTCTGGTACTGGACGATGCGGTATACGATGTAGATCACCAGCGCAACAACGATCAGCCATTCCATGACGCGGCTGGCGGCATAAATGCTCTTCAACGTAGCCGCCAGGAAGTCGCGGGAAACGTATCCCAGCAGGAGATAGGTCAGCGTATAGAGCGCGCACCCGGCAAAATCGAATCGCAAGAACTGGACGAATGGCATTTTCATGCTGCCCGCCAGCGGAGCGGCCATCGTGTTAATGCCGGGAATGAACTTGGCGAACAGAAGGGTAGTTTTGCCGCGTTTATAGAACGACTGCGCCGAATGAAGCATGCAGGTTTCCGGGTTCATGGACAAGCGGCACAGGAATCCGAGCAAAGCCCAGCCGGTGAATCGTCCCAGCCAGAACTGCCAAATATCCCCAAGAAGCAGCGCAACCAATGCGGCGAGCAGGACACCCGAAGCCGTCAATGTGTGCGAAGCGATGGCTGCACCGGCCGCCACCAGGGCAATCGAAGCGGGAAAGGGCAGGCCGATCGTTTCTGCCAGCAGAATGGCGAAAGTCAGGGCATAGCCGTGTCGCCCCATGCTTGCGAGGATGTCGCTCATATTGGTAAGAGTATTGATTCTCCCGAACGGGAAAGGAATCAGTATAAACAAAGCCGGACGGTTCCGATGGGGCCGTCCGGCTCTGTATTGCGAGGAGCGAGTCTCTCAGGAGGACTTTCCTCGACAGGGTGAGACAGTGGCTTGCACTCGAAGTCTCTCCGGCCCTGTCCGGGCCGGTGCGTCGAAAAAGCTAGGCGCTTTCCGTCTTAAACTTCGACTGAAGCCGCCGCTTTCCGTTGATAGGCCATCTCTGGCGGAGAGGCCCCAGGCGCCCTGCCTTTCTCAGGTGCCAAGGGGAGAGGTGAGGTCACCTTCCCGTGCCCCACTCGCATGCCAGTGCGTCTCGTTACCCTTCCGCTCTTGCAGACGCTCCCATCAACTGACCCTATTGTGGTCCCGTTGACGGGAGCATTCTGTGGCATTCGTCACCCTCCAAGGTGATGGCAATCAAGGCTGGGATTTGAGATTTTCTGTGAGTTGGATCACATGTAGGGACTAGGAGGTTAGAGAATAGGGGCTAGGGAACCAAATCTCGGAATCATAGAGTTCCCGCCTAGCTCTGACGTCTGAAGCCGGACGCCTGACGCCGGTTTTTACTACTTCTCCCTCGCGACCACGAATTCAGGCGCCCAAAGTAGAGCCCGCTTTATCTCGGAATCGGGGAAGAAGCAGATGGATTTGCAGGCGGATTCGGCGTATTCGGACGCGCGGGACGTAGCTGCTTCCAACGAACCGTACCGCTGCAGAATCTGGAGGATGTCTGCGTGCGTTACTCCGTTGAAGGCCCGATCTTTCAGAATTTTCTCAATCTGCGACCGTTCGCTGGCGGTACAGCGCTCCAGCGCATGGATCACCGCCATGGTCACCTTTCCCTCGCGTAGGTCGCTGGCCACCGGCTTGCCCAGAACATCCTCGGAAGCGGTCAGATCGAGCACATCGTCTACGATCTGAAACGCCATCCCAAGATCGTGACCGTATTTGGCCAAGGCAGCTTCCTGCTCCGGACCGGCACCGCCGAGGATTGCTCCCAGCCGCATGCAGACCGAGAACAGGCAAGCAGTCTTGCGGAAGATCAGATCAAAATGCTCGTCAAGTGTGATGAGCTTGCCGAGTTTCTCCATCTGCAGCAGTTCGCCCTCGACCATCTGCTGGGTGAGTTCGATCAGGGTGTCGAGAATGCGAAAATTCCGCTCCTGCACGGCAATCTTGAAGGCCTGCATGTAGAGCCAGTCCCCGGCCAGAACGCACCTGGAATTTCCCCATTGGGTATTTGCGGCGGGGCGTCCGCGGCGGGTCTTGGCTTCGTCGATGATGTCGTCGTGAACCAGCGTCGCAGTGTGGATGATCTCGACGACCGCTCCGAGGCGCACTGCACCTCGGCCCTCATAGTTCAGGAGCTTGGCTGAGAGGAGCAGCAAAGCCGGGCGGATCCTTTTGCCGCCGCCGTTTCGCAGATACTCGCCGATCTCGGTAATTGCTCGAACGTTGGAGACCGTGTCGCGGCCAAATTCGTCTTCCAAGGCGACGAGGTCGTCCCTGAGCAGATCGAACACTTCTTTTCCGTTGATGGTGGCAGGCGCGCTCAAAAAAAATGACCTCAGTCCTTGGACCTTAGACCTCAGCCGTGCCCTGAATACTTCCTCAGGCTTGAAGCCTGAGGTCCGAGGTCTAAGGTCGGACGTCCGCCTCTCAGTTCGTTCTGTAATTCGTAAATTGCAAATCGATTCCGAAATCGTGCCCGCGCAGCAGTGCGATCACTTCCTGCAGCGTGTCTCTGTCCTTGCTGCTGATGCGCACCAGATCGGCCTGGATCGAAGCCTGTGCCTTCTTCTTCGAATCCTTTACCAACTTCACGATTTCTCGTGCCTTCTCGATCGCGATGCCTTGCTGCATGGTGACGCGCCGCTTGGCCGTTCCCCCGGCCGCGGGCTCGACCGGCCCGTAAGTTAAAGCCTTCAGCGAAACCCCACGCTTCACCAACTTTTGCTGCAGGATGTCATTGACCGCCTTCAACTTATATTCGTCAGCCGAATGCAGCACAATGGCGTCTTTTTCCTGCTCGATGTTCGACTTGGAATCCTTAAGGTCGAAACGAGTATGAATCTCCTTTAGCGCCTGCTGAATAGCGTTGGAGACCTCCTGCGTATCGACTTTGCTGACAACGTCGAAACTATTATCGGGCATGGATTTCTAATCTTTCTGAAACAAAGGAATCGTAATGTGAGGTTAACAGAACTCGATGCTCAGCGGGCAGGAACTTTGCTTTCAATGATTTCAGAGATTTTGAAAAATTTGTAGAAATTGCGGGCAGTGCGCTCGCCGACTTCTTCCATCGACAAACCTCGCAGTTCTCCGATCTTCCGTGCCGTCTCCTTCACATAGGCGGGCTCATTCCGCTTGCCCCGGTATGGGATTGGAGCCAGATAAGGGCAATCTGTCTCGATGAACATGCGGTCCAGGGGGACTTCAAGGGCGGCGTCGCGAATCTGCTGGGCCTTGGGAAACGTGACGTTTCCGGCGAACGAAATCATGAAACCCATATCCAATGCCCGCTTCGCCTGAGGCCAATTTCCAGTGAAGCAGTGCAGGACACCCCCAATACCTTTAGCAGCCCACTGCTCATCGATCAGGCGCAGGCAGTCATCCCAGGCGTTTTCGCTGTTATCCGACGGGCGACAGTGAATCACAATGGGCAGCTTCGCGGCGGCTGCCAGTTCCATCTGCCGAACGAACACCTGCTGCTGGGTGTCGCGAGGGGAATGGTCGTAAAAGTAGTCGAGCCCGATCTCGCCCCACGCGATCACCTTGGGATGCTTTGCCAGTCGCTCCATCTCGGCGAAGGAGTGGTCGGACGCCAGTCGAGCCTCATGTGGATGGATCCCGATGGTCGCGTACATAAAGGGATGCTTTTCGGCCAGCCGAATTCCCGCATCAAGTTCAGGCGGACCATCGCCATTGCCGATGGCTACCATGGCTATGACCCCTACCTCGCGCGCGCGAGCAATCACCTGCTCGCGATCCGAGTCAAACTGCTTGCCGTCGAGATGTGCGTGAGAATCGACGAACATAGAAATCAGGCGTCCGGCTTCAGGCGTCCGGCGTCAGCAAATCAGTTCATGCGCGCCACGCCTGCCGCCTCCTCTACTTCAGTCTCGCCCCTACCGGTACCTCTTCCAGAAAGCTTGCTAGCACCGGTTTCCCGCCTTCCAACGATGCCGCTACGATCATGCCGTTCGATTCCAGTCCTCGCATCTTCCGGGGCGCGAGGTTCGCGACGATGACCACCTTCCGACCGACCAACGTCTCTGGGGCATAGGCCTCGGCAATTCCCGCCAGCACCTGGCGGACTTCCGTCCCGATATCCACTTCCAATCGCAGCAACTTGTCCGACTTCGGAACCCGCTCGGCGACCTTTACCAGTCCTACACGTAGATCGACTTTGGCGAAGTCGTCGATGCTAATCTTGCCTCCTCCGTCGACGGACGGCGCTCCAGGCACGGCGACAACCGGGGGTGCCTTGACAGGCGCGGGCGCTTGCTGGGCCGCTGCTTCCTCGGCAGCCGGCCCGCGTTGCTGGTCTTCCATGTTTTGCATCCTTTCGATTGCGCTTTTATCCGCGCGGGGAAATACCGGGCTGACATCGCCCAACCTGGTGCCGAGTTGCAGTTGACCCCAGTCAAGCTTGTTCAAATCGAGCTTCTTGATATCGCCCAGCCCCATCTGCTGCCAGATCTTTGCTGTCGCGTCCGGAATTACCGGGTGGGCGAGCACAGTCGCAATCCGCAAGGCCTCCGCCGACGTGTACAGCACTGTCGCCAACCGGGCCCGGCTCTCATCATCCTGCTTCTCGCCGAGTGACCAAGGTTCATTCTCCACGATGTACTTGTCGACCGTAGCCACGAGATTCCATGCGGTCTCAAGTGCGCGCGAAAACTGGAACTGATCAAAGAGCGCGGAGAAATCGCGTATCGCCTTGCGGGCGGTGTCGGCCACCACGTCGTCCGAGCTCCGTTTTGCGACCGTATGAGAAGGATACGGGACCTCACCTTTGAAGTAGCGGTTGATCATCGTCAGCGTACGGCTGGCGAGATTCCCAATACCATTCGCGAGGTCGGAGTTGTAGCGCTGCACCAGTGCGTCGAAGGAGAACGATCCATCCTGCCCGAAAACAACTTCGCGCAGCAGGAAGTACCGCAGCGCGTCGGCACCAAGGACGTCAAGTATCGTTTCCGTACGCACGATGTTCCCGCGCGACTTCGACATCTTGCTCTCTTCAAACAAAAGCCAGCCATGGGCCACGATCGCTTTCGGCAACGGAAGTCCCGCCGCCAGCAGGAACGCCGGCCAATACACGCAATGGAAGCGGACAATTTCCTTGCCAATCATGTGCACATCGGCCGGCCAGTACTTCTTGAATGCTTCTTGCGCCCCGGCGTGTGCCGATCCGTAGCCAATTGCCGTAATGTAGTTGGCCAGCGCATCGAACCAGACGTAAATCACATGCTTGGGATCGTCCGGCACGGGAACGCCCCACGAAAAGGTTGAGCGGCTGATGGACTGATCGCGCAGCCCTGACCGGACGAAGGAGATCACTTCATTGCGCCGTGTCTCGGGGCGAATGAAATCCGGATTGGCATAGAGCTCCAGCAGCTTGTCCTGGAATGCCGATAGCTTGAAGAAGTAATTCTCTTCGCTGACGGTCTCCGTGATTCGCCCGCAAATCGGGCAGGGGTCTCCCGGTTGTGCGCCATCGACATAAAGTTCGTCCGAAACGCAGTACTGCCCCGTGTACGTGCCCTTGTAAATGTATCCGTTGTCACGAATGCGGCGGAACAGTTCCTGCAGGCGCCTCTTGTGACGCTCCTCTGTGGTGCGGATGAAGTCGTCGTTGGAAATTCCCATCTTCTTCCAGAGTGCACGGAATTCTCCCGAGATCTCGTCGGCATACTGCTGCGGAGACGTTCCTGCTGCCTCGGCTGCACGCTCGATCTTCTGCCCGTGCTCGTCAGTGCCGGTCAGAAAGAAGGTGTCATCACCGAGTAGTCGGTGTCGTCGCGCGATTGTGTCGCAAGCGATCGTCGTGTAGGCGTGCCCGATATGAGGACGCGCGTTCACATAATAAATTGGAGTGGTGATGTAGAACTTTCTGGCCATAATCTTGGTTGTCGGGTCACTGGAAGTTACAACTCTGTGGCCCTCTGTGTCCTCTGTGGTTAAAGCTTTTTGTCTTTCGAATAAGCGCGAGAAGCTTCCTGCATCACCGTTTTCAAGGGCACATGATGCTCCGTCGCAATCCGCCGGCAGTCCTCGTACTCAGGCGCGTAGTTGGTAACCGTTCCATTCATGCTGGCAATCTTGATACGAACCTCACCCCATTCGGTGCGAACGCTCTCCCACCGTCGCGCCAAGGTCTGACGCGACTCTTCGCGGCGGCGGATCCCTAAGGTTGAGGTTTCCGAAAAAAGCAAGTGCATCATCTTCTCGGCATCCGCAGCGTTGCACAGCACTGTCAGGAGCGTCCCCGGGCGGTTCTTCTTCATCTGCACAGGAATTCCGAAAACATCCAGAGCGCCTTCCTCGAAAAGCCTGTCCATCACGTATCCAAATACCTGAGGATTCAGGTCGTCGAGGTTAGCTTCGAGCACCGAGATGACTTCTGCTTTGGTCTTTTCGGCGAGTGCAGGCAACGCCTCACCGATCACGAGACGCAGAACGTTCGGGTGCCCCGGAAAGTCCCTCGACCCCGCCCCGTATGCGGACTTGTCCACGATCATTCGCGGGAATGAGCTAAAGTGCGAAGCCAGCGTGGCTGCGATCGCCGCACCGGTTGGCGTGACTAGCTCTGCCTGTACACCCGACGAGTAGCATGGGGTTCTCTTCAGCAGTTCCAGTGTCGCGGGCGCGGGAACCGGGAACGTCCCATGCGCGCATTTTACGGTGCCACCGCCCACGTTCAACGGCGAACAAATGATCTCGTTCACTCCGAGCACTTCCGCGCCGACGGCCGCACAGACGATATCCACGATGGCATCAACCGCGCCTACCTCGTGAAAATGGATTGACTCAATCGGAACAGCATGGATCTTTGATTCCGCAGCACCCAGGGCTTCAAATATCCTGATGGCAGCCTTTTTCGCCGTCTCCGAAATTGCGGCCGCAGCGATAATCTGTCGTATTTCCGTCAATCCACGATTAGGATGCTCGTGTTTGTGCAGAGCACTAGTTTTCTCCGCGGACGATTCGAAGGGCGAATGAACGTGCGAATGACCATGGGAGTGACTATGGTCGTGCGGGTGAGAGTGTGCATGCTCATGTTCGTGTGTGTGATCATGCGAATGCCCGACGGCAGATGTCTCCTGCTTCGCCCAGTACTCTTCCCGGGGCATATCTTTTTCGCCGTCAACCCAAACGTCGACCTTTGTCGCCGAGATTCCGCTGCGCGACACTTTGGAAATTTCCAGTCTCGCTCCGACGCCTAAGGCCGCAACCGTATCCTCGAATATTTGAGGCGAGACTCCAGCGTCAACCAAGGCGCCAAGGAACATGTCGCCGCTAATGCCGGAGAAGCACTCGAGGTACGCGATGCGCATAAAAACGTCGTTAGTCGTTAGCCGTTGGTCGTTGGTCCAGGCATGAATGGCCAGCGACGAACGACCGACGACTAACGACGTGTGTTTCATCATAGGGAAGCGTGGCGTGTCCGGTCAAACGTCTGTCGCGCGCCGACTCTGTTAAAATCACTGTTTCTTCAATAGCTTAGAGGGCTTCCTTGTATCGTCATCTCGAACGTCGTGTCGCCCAGCGGGTCCTGGAGTGTTTGCAAAAGCGCCATCCTGGAATTGCGCTCCCCAGCGTTGTCCTCGAGCAGCCCCCAAAAGTGGAGCTTGGGGATTTTGCCATCCCGATGTTTCCATTTGCCAAGCCGCTGCGCTCTGCACCCTTGAAGGTCGCCGAGGCGATCCGGTCGGAAATCGGGCAGATTGAAGGCATCTCCGATTTGCAAGTCTCTCCTCCGGGTTATCTCAACGTCAGAATTGACCGCGCCTGGATGGCCGCGAACCTGGCGGCTGACGCCAAGCCTGAATCAACGACGCCCCTCGGGAAAATTCTGGTCGAACACTCCAGTATCAATCCGAACAAGGCTGCGCACATTGGACACCTTAGGAATGCAATCCTGGGGGATACATTTGTCCGCTTGTTGCGATATGCGGGCAGGGAAGTCGACATTCAGAATTACATCGACAACACGGGCGTGCAGGTTGCCGATGTAGTGGTTGGCTTTATTCACATCGAGAAGAAGTCGCGGGGCGACATCGAGGCTCTGGCGCGGCAGCCGCGCTTCGACTATTACTGTTGGGATCTCTATGCGCGGGTGTCGCAGTGGTATGAAGCCGACAAGCAGAACCTGCAGACGCGGTTGCAGACTCTTCACGCCATCGAAGATGCCGGAAGCGAGATAGCCGCGATTGCCGATCTGATCTCCACCGCTGTGTTACGGCGGCATCTTGAGACCATGGACCGGCTCGATATTGAATACGACTTTCTTCCCCGCGAGAGCGAGATTCTGCATCTGCATTTTTGGAACGCAGCCTTTACCAAGCTGAAAGAAAACGGCGTGCTGACGTTCGAAAACGAGGGCAAGAACAAAGGCTGCTGGGTGATGAGGCGTGCAGGGACAGAGAAGACCGAAAGCGAGGAGACCGATCAGAACTCAGAGACTGGTGAAGACTTCGATCGCGTATCAGAAGAAGACCAGAAGGTTATCGTCCGCTCTAATGGAACGGTCGGCTATGTGGGTAAGGACATCGCTTACCACATGTGGAAGTTTGGCTTGCTAGGGCTGGACTTCGGCTATCGCAAGTTCTACCAATATCCGAACGAACACGACTGCTGGATTTCAACGAGCGATGGGGAAACGCATCATCCGCATTTTGGTGGAGTGGCGGAAAACTACAACGTCATCGATGTGAGACAGTCGGAAGCGCAAAACACGGTCAAGGAGGCCCTGCGCGATTTGGGTCACGGAGATGCTGCCGACCACTTCACGCACTTCTCTTACGGGATGGTCGTGCTGACGCCACGCTGCGCGGCCGAACTCGGTTATAGCCTGAGCGATGAGGACAAGACGAAACCCTTCATAGGGGTCAGCGGTCGCAAGGGCTTTGGCGTCAAAGCCGACGACCTGCTTGACCAGCTGATCGCGTCGGCGAAGAAAGAAGTTGATTCGCGACACCCCGAACTCAGTGAGCCGGATCGGCTCGGCGTCGCAACCCAAATCGCGATCGGTGCTCTTCGTTATTTCATGTTGAAGTACACCAAGCAGTCGGTCATTGCATTTGACTTTGAAGATGCGCTCAGTTTCGATGGGGAAACCGGCCCGTACGCGCAGTACGCAAGCGTCCGGGCGAGCAACGTATTTCGCAAGGGTGAGATTGATATAGACGCCTTCACCAAAGATCTGCCGGGCACAATTTCCCCTGCCGATTACGGAAAGTTTCTGAACCAGACCGACGTCAACGATATCTGGGAACTCTGGCAGATGGCGTCAAAGACATCGTGGATCATCGATCAGTGCATCGCCACCACCGAACCTGCTTACCTTGCCAAACACGTTTTCCAGTTGGCACAGCTTTTCAATACCTTCTACCACCGCCACCCGATTCTGAAAGAGCCGGATGAGGATCGTAAGAGGTTCCTTCTGGCTACCGTTGTCGTAGTGCGACGCGAGTTGATTCGGGCGCTGGCAGTCATGGGTATCACCGTGCCTCCCGTCATGTAGAATGCGGACACGAATGACGGGTTCTCCCGCATCTCCTGTGCGTATGGAAACCTTCGGTTCTCAACCGGCTCACGGTCGGCCGCTAGTCCGGCGGATTCTTCTGCTCCTGCTCATACTCGTGCTCGTACTCGCAGCCGGCGGATCCCTCTACGAGAATATCTCCGAGGCTCGGGATCGTCGCTTCAACCCCATGCCGGGACAACTAGTGGACGTCAATGAGCGCAAGATGCACATCGATTGCCTGGGAACTGGAAGTCCAGCGGTCATTCTTGACTCTGGTCTCGGAGATGGGTTTCTGTCCTGGTCGAAAGTGCAGCCAGAAATCGCTAAATTCACCCGGGTTTGTTCCTATGACCGTGCTGGAGTTGGCTACAGCGATCCAAGTTCTGAAGCGCGAACCAGCAAGGTAATTGCCCAAGAACTGCATGCACTGCTGCAGGCGGCCGGGACCGAGCCACCTTACGTGATGGTGGGACACTCCATGGGTGGCTACAATGTTCGCGTTTACACCAGTGCCTACCGCAGTGAAATCGTTGGCATGGTCCTTGTCGATTCGTCTCATCCCGATCAAGAGAATCGTTTTCCTCCCGAGTTGAAAAACATGGAAGGAAGCTGGCGGCGCGAGGCGCAGTTCGTCGCGTACAGCATGCCATTCGGAATTCCTCGCCTGCTCGGGCTTTGCGAGAACAATCCGAAGGAACGCGCTGCGAACTGTAATTGGCACAGCGCACGGGAACAGTTCGCCGAATTCATGGCCTTCCCCGAGAGCGCTGCTCAAACATCACAAACTGGTTCGCTGTCGGATATGCCGTTAGTTGTGCTCTCTCATGATCCCGATAAGCCTTCGACTGATCTGCCGGCTGATCTGGCCAAATCGGTAAATGATGCCTGGGAGAAGATGCAGGAGGAACTTGTTCATCTTTCGACTCGGGGAACACAGATCGTTGCAAAGAACAGTTCTCATTACATCCAAGTCGATCGGCCTGATCTGGTGATCAATGCTGTTCGCGACGTTGTCGCCCAGTCCCGCAAGACAGAGGTTCCAGCAACAACGCCTTCTCGCGCGGATCATTAACCGCCTGACTCGGATCCTACAAACCTGCTACCCTTTCCACTTCACCCTGAGTTTTGCCTTTTCTCCTACGGAGTTTTGCGGTTGCAGGAATGTTCTGTCCCTGCTCCCGAAGATTACGAAGATCTCTTAGGAGTTCCTGATGGAATCCCCTGTACTTATATGGCGGTGGGTAGTGGCTTCAATACTTCTGCTCGGCCTCGTCCGGCCGGGCACTACTTGTGCGCAAGATAGCCCCAACGGGACAACTGATGCACCATCTGGCCGCCGCCCGGTGATCGGGTTGGCCCTGAGCGGCGGCGGTGCGCTGGCTCTCGCAGAAATTGGCGTCATTAAATGGATGGAAGAAAACCGGATTCCGGTCGATCGAGTTGCCGGAACAAGCATGGGAAGCATCATCGGATCGATGTACGCCTCGGGGATGTCTCCGGCGGAGATCCAAGAGTTCGCCGAAAAAATTGACTGGGATGCTGCGTTTCTTCCCGAACCCGGATACACGGAGCTATCGTTTCGACGCAAGCAGGATCGACGTGATTTCCTAGTGGGCGCACCACTCGGGTTGAAGCATGGCCTTAGGGGCCCCAACGGCCTCAATTCCGGCCAGGCTGCCGGGTTGTTGCTCGACCGAATCGCGATCCAGCAGGCTGGCATCGCCAATTTTGACGAGTTGCCTATACCATTTCGCTGTGTTGCGACCGACATGCAGAGCGGTGAAGCGGTCGTTCTTCACGATGGCTTTCTAGCCGACGCTGTACGCGCTTCCATGGCAATCCCGGGCTTGTTTACGCCTGTCGAACGCAAGGGCCAAGTGTTGGCCGACGGCGGAATGGTCCAGAACATCCCTGTCGAAACTGCCCACGATATGGGAGCCGACTCGGTTATCGCTGTGGAACTTCACTATCCTCCGGAAGATGTCGCGCAACTCGGAACGCTCGCCGGAGTTCTATCCCGAGCCATCGACGTCATGATCATCCAGAACGAGCGTCGCTCCTTGGCGCTCGCGCAGGCTAAGGTCCGCGTCGAGATGCAGGGCTTTTCGATTGCTGATTACAAGCGAGTACGCGAGTTGGTGGAGCTAGGCTACAAAGCTGCCGCGAGCCAGTCCGCCGATCTCGTGAAGTATGCAATCAGTGATCCCGTGGAGTGGCAGAGGTATCTCTCCGAACGTGAGGCCAGAAAGCGGCCCGCTCTGAAAAATGTGCAGAAGATCGTCGTAACCGGCGCCGATTCCGATTCGAATCGCCGGATCGAACAGCAAATCGCCAAACAAACTCAGGGCCCTCTGGATGTGCATGCTGTAGAGAGACAGCTCACACGGATTGCTGGCGTGGGACAGTTCGACCGTCTTGGTTATGAAGGGTTCACCCAGAAAGGCGTCCCAGCGCTGCGTATCACGGCCCATGAAAAGACCTACGGTCCCCCATTCGTCGATCTCGCTGTAAACGTGGAAGGGTCGGGAGTCGCGGCCTTCGATTTCTCGGCCGGCACACGCGTGACCTTTATGGATTTGTTTCATCGAGGAGGCGAGTGGCGATCGGATCTGCTATTCGGATCGAGCGATCTCGCGGCCACCGAGTATTACCAACCTTTGGGTCAGTCAAGGTTGTTTGTTGCACCGTATTTGTTCGCCTCCAAGTTCGCCCGTAATTCGTTCAGCGGGCTCACTCGCATCGCGGTATTTGGCGATGAGCGCGCCGGGGGTGGATTTGACATCGGTTACAACTGGGGTCGCCGCAGCGAAATACGCCTCGGCTATCGAATCTTCGAGGGAAAGTTGAGTCCATTAGTCGGAGCTGCAGGTCTTCCCATCGTGCATGGGAGCACAGGTGAAATTCGCGCGCGTTATGTGTGGGATGGACAGGACAGCCCATCCGTTCCAGGCCGTGGCAGCCGAATTGTGGTGACAGCCTTGCGTGTGCTCCAGAGCCCTGATCTCCCCCATCCAATCAACCAAATAGATGTGCAATCTTCGAATTTCATCCCTGTGGGCGGGAAGACGTCTCTGTTCGTGGCTGCTTCCGGAGGGACAACTTTTGATGGAATCGCAGGCCCATTCCAGGTGTTCTCCCTCGGAGGAGCTTTCCGTTTGGGCGCTTATCTACCCGACTCGTTTCTTGGAAATCATTATGCCTATGCAGCTTTCGGCTTCCGGCGCGAGTTGTACCACATGCCGCAGCTAGTCGGAAAAAAGATCTACTGGGGCGGATGGTATGAATCTGGAACGGCCTTTGGCACACAAACTTCCAACCCGGGCCCAGTGGTAGTGCGTGGCACATTCAACCTGGGATTGATTGCCGACACCATAGTGGGCCCGATCGCCTTGGCCGCGAGTGTGAGTCCAACCGGCCAAAGCCGTGCGAACTTTTCGATCGGAAGATTGTTCTAAGACCAGCGGTGAGCATGAGCGATGAGCAGAGTCACGCTACCATCTTGCTCACCGCTCACTGCTTTATTTCAGCGTTGCCATATCGATCACGAATCGATAACGGACATCGCTCTTCAGCACGCGCTCGTAGGCCTCATTGACTTTCTGGATCGGTACGACTTCGACATCGCAAGCGACCTTATGCTTCGAGCAAAAGTCGAGCATCTCCTGTGTCTCCGGAATGCCACCGATTTGCGACCCCGCCAGGCTCCGCCGTCCTGCCGTCAATGAGAACGCCGCAATCGGGATATCCTTCTCTGGAAGTCCCACAATCACCATCGTTCCATCGACCTTTAGCAGATCGAGATACGCTTTCCAATCGATGTGCGCCGAAATAGTATTAATCACCAGGTCGAAGTGTTTCGCGAGCTTGGTAAATGTTTCCGGATGCGATGTTGCGTAATAATGATCGGCCCCAAGCCGCTTGCCATCGGCCTGCTTCTTCAGCGATTGACTGAGCACTGATACCTCAGCTCCCAGCGCATGCGCAAGCTTCACGCCCATGTGGCCGAGCCCACCGAGACCAGCAATCGCCACCTTCTTCCCCGGCCCTGCCTCCCAGTGCTTCAAAGGCGAATACAGCGTAATGCCAGCGCAGAGCAGAGGAGCACACGCCTCCAGCGGAAGATTCTCAGGCATCCGGAGCACATAGTTTTCATCTGCAACAATCCGGTTCGAATATCCCCCGTAAGTGGGCGCGTTCTCCTTGTCGCGGGCATTGTAGGTCCAGATTGTGCCAACGGTGCAGTACTGCTCCAAGCCTTGCCGGCATTCCGGGCAGTTGCGGCAGGAATCCACAAAGCAACCGACTCCAACCTTGTCGCCGACTTTAAATTTTGTCACTTTGCTTCCCACGGCCGAAATGACACCGGCGATTTCGTGCCCCGGCACCATCGGGAAAATGCACTCTTCCTGATAGTCGCTCCATTCATTGCGCGCTTGATGGATATCGGAATGACAAATCCCGCAATACTTGATGTCAATGACGACATCGTGTTCCCGCGGTTCGCGCCGCTCAAACTCGAACGGAGCCAATCGAGCCTTCGCGCTCGCCGCCGCATAGCCTTTGACCTTGCTCATAATTCCGCTCTCTTTCCACGAAAATCAACTACCGCAAAAATATAGATGAAATTCCGAAGAACGTGGTTCGCAAGGACGCCAGATTTCGATCGCGCAGTTTCAGACTCGGATGCCGGATTGATATACTGCGCCTCACAGTTCTGATCAATACGATTTGCCCCGGAGGCCATCCTGAGCCGCCTGACCCTGCATCTGCTCCTTTTCACATCCACTACAATCCTAGCTGCAGCGCAACAGTCCACTCCGCAAGCTCCATCGCAGCCGGTGTTCAACTTGCAAGAGGTCATGATTCCCATGCGCGACGGCGTGCGTCTGCAGACGGCTATCCTGACGCCCATCGACCAGTCTGGACCGCTGCCGATCCTGTTCCGGCGAACGCCCTACGGAGTTCCCGACAAAGCTCCAGATCAAATGCCGTCATCGATCAAGGAACTTGCACAGGACGGTTACATCTTCGTGATCCAAAACCTTCGAGGGAGATTTAAGTCAGAGGGAGTCTTCAATCTTTCCTCCTGGGTCGACCTGAACGATCCCAAGGCAACAAACGAAACAACTGATGCCTACGATTCTGTCGAATGGCTCGTCAAGAATGTTCCCAACAACAACGGCAAGGTCGGCATGTACGGCGTTTCCTACGACGGCCTGACCACCGCGCTGGCGTTGCTCCATCCCCATCCCGCTCTCAAAGCCATGAGCGAGCAGGCTTCGCCCGTGGATCAGTGGATGAACGACGACGATCACCGCTACGGAGCGCTTCGTGAGAGCTACGATTTCGAATACGCCGTCATGGAGCAAGCCGACAAGAACAAGAACACTCACTTTCAATTCGAGACCTACGATACCTACGAGTGGTACCTGAATCTTGGGCCACTCTCCAACATCAACGCCAAATACCTGCGCGGATCGATTCCATACTGGAATTCCACTGTTGATCATCCGGACTACGACGAGTTCTGGAAGAAAGAAGCGTGGGTCAGTCAGCTACACTCCTCAACTGTGCCTAACCTGAACGTTGCTGGATTCTGGGACCAGGAAGATCCGTGGGGACCTTGGCAGATCTTCCGTCACGCGGAAGAGAATGATCCCCAGCACACGAACTTTATCGTGGCCGGACCGTGGTTCCACGGCGAATGGCAGGCGCCGAAGGGCGAAAGCATCGGGATTATTCCGTTTGGCGGACACGAGACATCACGCGAGTTCCGTGAAAATCTCGAGGCGCCATTCTTCCGGTATTACCTGCACGACAAGGGAGAAAAGCCGCAATGGCAGGCGAGCACCTTCCAGAGCGGCTCGAACACTTGGCACACCTACAGTGCGTGGCCGCCGAAAGAGTCGAAAGCTACGAATCTCTACCTCCACACCGATGGCACGCTTTCTTTTCATGCCCCTGATGCCAAGGGCGACAAAGCATATCGCGAATACGTCTCGGATCCCGCCAATCCGGTCCCATATCGGCAACGCCCAATTTCGCCTACGTATCCCGGCGGTGACTGGCGCACATGGGAAGTCGCGGATCAGCGTTTCGTCGACCACAGGCCAGATGTTCTGGCGTTTGTCAGCGAACCGCTGGATCGGGATATCACTGTGACCGGTCCCGTTGCGGCAGATTTGTTCGCTTCAACGTCCGGTACGGACAGCGATTTTGTTGTCAAACTGATTGATGTCTATCCGCAGGACGCGCAGAAGGACGGATGGAATCCCGATGAGGGGCCCAAGCCCGGCGAGTTTGCCCAAAGTTTAAATGGATACGAACTCCCGATTGCCATGGAAATCAAACGCGGACGGTATCTGGCGAGCTACGAAAAACCGCAGGCGCTGGTGCCAAATAAGCCTACCGAATGGAATATCCCGCTCAGAGATCGCGACCACGTTTTCGTGAAGGGGCACCGCATCATGGTCCAGATTCAATCGACCTGGTTTCCAGTAATCGATCGCAATCCGCAGAGGTTTGTTCCCAGCATCTATCAAGCAAAGCCGGCGGATTTCGTTACGGCGACGCAACGAGTCTACTGCTCGTCCGATTTGCCTTCCCACATCGTTCTGCCTTTGATGCCATAGCGCCGGCGTCCTCGCCTGCTGTCGCCAGGCCATCTTGGCATCGCGCCTCACCCGCAAAGAAAATGGCCCGGTTCAAGACCGGGCCACTTCTATCACACGATCCCGGTTTATTTTCCGCCGGCGTTGCCCTTCTGTCCCAGCCATGAAGCCAGCTGCGGCTCCTGCTGCGACTTCAGATCGATGCAGTTGTTAATATGTTCGATGGTTTGTCGATAGGTCCGTTCGCCCGCAGCATTCTTGTGCGCGTCAAAGAACTCGGTGACCTGGTCTCGCATCTTCGCATCGCAGAAGTTGCTGGTTGCCCCCACGATTTGAGCACTGGCAAACGGGCCTCCGGCCTTTTCGACTTCGTTCCAATGTTGCCGAACAAAGTCCCACGCCAGCTTCTCTCCTTCGGGGTTGGCCAATACGTTGGATATTAATCCTAGGGCATCCTGCGACCGGACATCAGGAGAGATTGCAAACTGCAGTGTGCGATCGAGTAGCTGCGGATTTCGGAACTGCGGCAAAGTATAGAAATAAGCGTAGTACTCTTCCGGTGATTTTGTAGTCTTCAATGCGGCCATGAGCTTGTTGTAAAAGGCTTCGTCGCCGTTGATGGCAGCAAGAGCGAGCGCGGAACCTGCAAGCTGATGATCAACCGAGGCCGGGTCTGCCAGCGCCTGATCCGCAATCTCGCGAGCCTTTGCAAGCGCGTCGGGATCACGTCCATTCACTCCCAGCGCACTCACTATGCGGGAGCGCAATGTTTTCTGCTCGTCACTCTCACCAGCTTTCGCTTCCCAACCCACTTCTTTCATGATCGGATTGAGATATTGCCGAATCCACGCACGGAATGCATCGCGATCACTGTCGTTCGGAATGTACTCGCCAATGTAATCGAGTCGCCCGAGAACATCCTCGAGAACCGCCCGGTTCCGTTCGCCCTGCAGTCCCTGTGCGAAGGCGAGGTAATCGCCCACCGGTTCGCGGCCCACGCGGATGGAAGCCCAAATGTCATTTTGAAGAGCGATTCGCTCCGCCGGGGTCAGCTTCGTTTCGGCGTCATGCGCCAAAGCGTGGACAGCTTCTGGTTCGTACCCGACCCGGTAGTATCCGGCTGCACCTGCGTTGGCGAGGACCCACTGCGAGCACCCAGGTAGTGTAAAAGTATCTTCTCTCTTGGCGAGAACTTCGCATTTCGTTTCGCCGCCCGCCGATCCCTTCAAACACATCGGTATCTGCCAGACTTGATCGTTGGATGATTCGAACCTCAAGCGATCATAGTAATAACGCTTCTGGCTCAACGCGACGTTCGTGGAATTGCCGGAGCACTGCGCCTTTACGTTAACCATTGGCTCGCCGGCTTGTTTCACCCACGTCGGCATGATCTTGTCGACGGGCTTCTTCGAGGTCTTGGCTTGTGTATCCCAGAAGTCCTCGGCGGTCGCGTTGGCATATTCATGTTGTTTGAGATAGGCAACGACCCCTCTGCGGAATGTCTCCTCGCCCAAATACGATTCCAGCATCCGCAGTACAGAGGCCGCTTTGCCGTAGGCTATGCCGTCAAAGAGTTCCTGAATCTGCGCAGGCGTTTCGGCCGCCTGATGGATCGGGCGAGTGTTCTCCAGCGCGTCCACACTGAGGGTTCCGCCGGTACCGCTCACGTCGTCTAGGTCGAAATCCCATTCGGGTTTCCATTTCTTAAGCGGCTTACTCGACATCCAGGTGGCGAAGCCCTCGTTGAGCCAGACGTCATCCCACCACTTCATCGTCACCATATCGCCGAACCACATGTGCGCGATCTCATGAGATGTGACCGAAGCGATGGTCTTCTTCAGGTCAACCGAGCCTTCCTTGGCGTCGATCAACAGAAGCACTTCGCGGAAGGTGATGCAGCCGACATTCTCCATGGCGCCCGCAGAGAAGTCTGGGAGCGCAATAAGATCGAGTTTGCCGTAGGGATACTTCATGCCGAAATAGTTGTTCATGTAGCTGACGATGTGCTCCGCTGCGTCGAGCGCAAATCGTCCCATCTCTTTCTTGCCCGGCGTGCTATAGACGCGAATGGGAATCCCATCCACTGCGCCCTCGACGTACTCGAAATTGCCCACAACGAGAGCTGCTAGATAAGAAGACATCTTCGCGGTTGTGGCGAACTTGACCGTATGTTTCTCACCTGGCCCTGGCGTGTCGGAGACTACTTTGTAGTTCGAAATTGCGACTTGTCCCTTGTCTGCGATTGCCGTGATATCGAACGTTGCCTTGTAGTCGGGTTCGTCGAAGGAAGGGAAGGCGCGGCGGGCATCGGTGGATTCAAACTGGCTGGCGGCATACTTCCGGCCCTGATCATCTTTCCCTAGATACAAGCCGCGCATTTCACTGTTAAGGATGCCTGTGTACGTGATGTGGATCTTTGCCGGACCAGCCGCTAAAGGGTTATCCACCGACAGCACCGCCATTTCTCTTTCCTTCTGGGGCGTCACTTTCGCCGTTTGCGTCGCGCCTCCGGCTGTGATGGTCACTTCGTGGAAATCGATGTCGGCGGCATTCAACGTGATCTCAGACGTCGCCTTCAACACGTTGACGCTGATGGTTTCATCCCCCTCAAACTTCGCGTTGTCCAGGTCTGGGGTGAAGGTGAGTTTGTAGTTCTCCGGTCTCGCAGTTTCGGGCAGCCTTTGTGCCAGGGCGGCCGAGAGGCTCAAGACGATAAAACTCACCAGCAGAAAAATCTTCTTCATGGTTTTGTTCCTTGCGAGCAGGTATTGCTCGTTTTTATGAATTTGATCGCACCTTCTCGGGAATCACGCGGAGCCTGTCTGAGATTGAATTACGAAACATCCGATACAAAAGTTCATTCGCCCGCAGCGACGATCCCATTCAGAACCGTTGCCTGACATCGATTCGTTCCATACCAGTACGGAATCTCTCGGTGGTCCTGAACATCAAAGACAGCCAGATCCGCATCTTTCCCCGGTTCGATGCTGCCTTTGCGTCCCGCCAATCGAAGAGCCCAGGCTCCGTTGATCGTGGCCGCGCAGATCGCTTCGGCTGGCGTCATTCTCAACTGGGTGCAGGCCAGTGACATTGCCATTGGCATGCTGACGGTCGGGGAAGTGCCTGGGTTATAGTCAGTAGCCAAGGCAACCGGTACTCCTGCATCAATCAAACGGCGCGCATTTGGATATTTCTTTAACCCCAGAAAATAGTTCGCTCCGGGAACCAGTGTGGCGACCGTGTCGAGCTTGGCTAATTGCGCGACGTCAGCATCACTCACGTGGTCCATATGATCGAAAGAAACCGGGTGGAACCGTAAGAACGGTCCTAACGCCGTCTCCGAAAGTTGGCCCATATGAGCCCTTACCGGTAACTTGTGCTCCTGGGCGGCTGCAAAGATCTGCTCCGTCTCCTCTGAAGTAAACGCGCCCTTGTCGCAAAACACGTCTACGAATTGGGCGAGGTTCCGCTTCGCCGCCCGCGGAATCATCTCTCTACAGACGATCTCGACATAGTTTTGTGAGCGGCCCTGGAATTCTTTGGGGACGACGTGCGCTCCCAGGAGGGTAGAAACAACCGTTCCCGGCCATGATGATGCAGCTTCGCGAATGGCCTCCAATGATTTCAGTTCAGACTCGAGTGTCAGTCCGTATCCGGACTTGGCCTCGACAGTGGTGCTTCCCTGAGCGGCCATGTCGCGCAGCGCTTGTAGAACCTTTGCCTTCAGGACCGATTTGGAGCTGTTGCGTACGCCCTCGAGACTGGAACGGATCCCTCCTCCGGCGTCGGCAATCTGCTCGTAGGATGCACCTTCAATGCGCTTCTCGAAATCGACCAGCCGAGGACTGACAAACACAGGATGCGTATGTGAATCGACAAATCCAGGAATGACAACGTTGCCCGTGCAATCGATTTCGGTGATCTGGTTGCGATGCTTTTTGAGCCAGGGATCGCGTAGAGCGTCTTTGGTGCAACCCACGGAGACGATCTTACCGCCGACACAGAGCACCGCGCCATCCAGGATGATCCCGAGTTCCTTGAGTTGTGCTGAGCGTCGAGGTCCGGTCGCCTGGGATCGTAGTGTGATAAGTTGGCCGATGTTGACCAACAAAATAGCAGGCTGTTTTGATTTAAGAAACCTAGTTCGTGTCATGCTGAGCGTAGCAGCCGTCTTCGCGAATGCGAAGACGAATGCGGAGTCGAAGCATCCCTACTCTAATTCCATACACTGGACGTCCATGTTAATTGCCCGATTTGTAGCAAAATGCTCTCATTTGGCCATTGGTACTTTAACGCCAGTACTCTTCGCGAACTGCTTGGCTTCGTCGTAACCAGCGTCAGCGTGACGGATGATTCCCATGCCTGGATCCGTGGTCAGGACGCGCTCGATTCGTTTGGCCATCATCTCACTGCCATCAGCAACGGTTACTTGACCTGCATGAAGAGAGTAGCCGATTCCGACGCCTCCTCCGTTGTGGATCGAGACCCAGGACGCGCCTGCGGCTGTGTTCACGAGGGCATTCAGCAACGGCCAATCTGCAACTGCGTCGGTTCCGTCTTTCATGCTTTCGGTTTCGCGGAATGGAGATGCGACCGAGCCGCAATCGAGGTGATCGCGACCGATTACGATCGGCGCTTTGATCTTGCCCTTTCTTACCAACTCATTCATCGCAAGACCGAATTGCGCGCGCTCGCCATATCCCAGCCAGCAGATGCGAGCGGGCAGTCCCTGAAACTTGATGCGCTTGCGTGCGAGGTCGATCCAGCGGCGCAGGATGCGGTTTTCAGGGAAGAGTTCGAGGACGAGATCGTCAGTGACGTGAATGTCCGACGGTTCTCCGGATAACGCGACCCAACGGAAAGGGCCACGTCCTTCGCAGAACAGTGGACGGATGTAGGCGGGCACGAATCCGGGAAAGTCGTACGCGTTCTTCACGCCCCGCTGAAATGCGAAAGTACGGATATTATTTCCGTAGTCAAATGTGACAGATCCCATCTTCTGCAGACGGAGCATGCCTTCGACGTGGCGTGCCATCGCATCCAGGGATTTTTCCTCGTAGGCCTTCGGGTCACGCGTGCGCAGTTCGAGCGCTTCGGCAATCGTCATGCCGTTGGGCACGTAGCCGTTCAACGGATCGTGCGCGGAAGTCTGATCGGTCAGAATGTCGGGAACAGCGCCGCGTTCGGCGAGCTCAGGAATGATGTCTGCGCAATTGCCAACGAGTCCAACTGAAACATTCTCCTTCTTACGTACCGCATTCTTCAGAATGCGCAACGCCTCATCGAGCGTCGTGACCATGAAGTCGCAGTATCCAGTCCTGAGACGCTTCTTGATCCGCTCCGGGTCGACGTCAATCCCAAGAAACGCAGCGCCAGTCATGGTTGCGGCTAGAGGTTGAGCTCCTCCCATTCCTCCCATTCCGCCACTGACGATCAGCTTTCCTGAGAGATCCCCTCCGAAATGCTTCTCTCCTGCAGCGGAGAAGGTTTCGAATGTGCCTTGCACGATGCCTTGCGAGCCGATGTAGATCCAGCTTCCGGCGGTCATCTGGCCGTACATCATGAGGCCAGCACGCTCGAGTTCGTTAAACTTCTCCCAATTCGACCAGTGGCCGACGAGATTGGAGTTGGCGATCAGCACACGCGGGGAGTATTCGTGCGTCTTGAAGACGCCAACAGGCTTTCCCGATTGGACAAGCAGCGTTTCATCGCTCTCGAGATTCTTCAGCGTTTCGATGATGGCGCGATAGGCTTCCCAACTGCGCGCAGCGCGTCCGGTTCCGCCGTAGACGACTAGGTCTTTGGGGCGCTCTGCGACTTCCTCGTCGAGGTTGTTCATCAGCATGCGCATGGCGGCTTCTTGCTGCCAGCCTTTGCAGGTGATCTGATTGCCGCGAGGCGCGCGAATGGACGTTGGTGCCTGAATCTCGGTTTCGACGGGCATAGCTCAATGGTAATTGCGCAGTGCGGCAATAGACAAATAAGGATGGCTAACTCGCGGCGCGCAGATTCCTGGACACTTCCACTGTTTCTCCGGCCTTCGGCCAGAACAGCCGATGTTCCAGTCCAGCGTTGCGGAAGGCACGGAGGATATCCTCTCTGCTTTCGGAGAAATGAGCCCATCCTTCGAAGTGCGTTGGGATGATGACTGCGTCATTGAATGCCTTCGCGGCTTCGACAGCTTCTTGCGAAGTCAACGTCAGATGGAATGGACCGACTTCAGGAACGCGTGCAGCACCGATGTGCAGGATCGCGGTTTGGACCGGAAAACGGCGAGCGATTTCCGCGACGCCTTCATACCAGACAGTATCGCCAGAAATGTAAACGCTTTGTTCGGGTGAGTCTGTGAAGAAAATGACGAAGCCGACAACGGCGCCTCGATCCATTCCTGCTGGACCGTGACGCGCGGGAGTCGCGATGACTCGCAGCGTTCGATTTCCGCCGACTGCTAGATCGTGAGTTTGCCACGGTTTCAGTCCGATGCTGTTTCCACCGAGTCGCTGTGCGCCTTCGCCAGTGGTGAGAACCGTTTTAGCTCGTTGCAGGGATTCACGTCCGTCATGATCCAGGTTGTCAGAGTGATGATCATGGCTGAGCAGGACATAGTCGAACGAACCTAGTTTTTCAGGTTGGATCGCGGGAAATGCGAGCTTATGAAGTGTGACAGGTCCGGAAGGATAGTCATTCGGAGCAGGATCGAATGTCGGGTCAGTAAGGATTCTGGATCCGTCAAAGTCCAACAACATGGTTGGACCGCCAATGTATGTAATGCGGAGAGTACTCATGGTTGTTTGGATGGGATGGAGCGAAACAGGATTCGGAGTGTCGGAGTCCGAGCGTCAAAAAAAGAGAAGAAGTACGAAAAAAATCGCTTGGATGGGAGTTTCGTTTTGGGAATTGCCGCGGTTGCGCGAGGTGACCCTCCCCCGGCGTCTATCGAATTTATTGAGCTAAGGGGAAAATCTCGAAATAATCTTTGGGCTCAACGAGTTGTGGGTAAATATCGATTCAGAGAGTTTAACTTGTTGCTCAATCTGGCTCTGTGTACCGCTAGCGCCTTGGAAGTGATCTGCTCTTTCATTTACTTGCGCAAGTGCAGACGTCACATTTGGGGTTGTGGAACACTTCGTGAAGGCGTCCACAGGCCCTAAAGCCGCTCTTCCACGACACCCCGAACTGGCGCCTCTTCCGTAACTGCGTGACCAGACGCGGGTCCATCGAAAAGGCTGCTCTTCCGACAGCTGCCAAGACGGGCTCTGCTTCGCCTTCGCGGGACGGACGAAGGCGTCCGTCCCTACACTATTTATTCGGGGGCTCGCCCTTCGGGCTT
>Ga0070713_100000561_pt1 | contig 23535 bp, 26 predicted proteins | sample LARL82metaG_FD_65465 | JGI IMG/M metagenome (GOLD analysis project Ga0070713, IMG submission 65465) | Corn, switchgrass and miscanthus rhizosphere microbial communities from Kellogg Biological Station, Michigan, USA - LAR L8-2 metaG | ecosystem: Host-associated > Plants > Roots > Rhizosphere ...
GAAATCTGCGTTCTGTTGTCAACCAACAATCCGCGAAGCCCGCATACCCTGTTGCGCCTGCGGCGTATCTTTAGCCATCACCAAGGCTAATCCAGTTCTGAGTAGAGCGATTGCTTGCGGGTTCTGGCAAGGAAGATACAACAGCATTAACTGAAGTTCCAGGATCGTTTCAATCGTTTCGCGGTCATTACTCACTTGAGGCGTAGGCGATACCTAGGGCACCGGGCCAGTGCCCGTTTCTGCTAAGCTTGCCTCAGCCCTGTTGTTGTGTTGAATCGCCGCCGGACGTCTCCGGTCATCGGGCCCAGCGCGCCATGTCGAAGGAATCGATCCAACAGGATTTGTCTGCACTCTCGTCAGCCAAGAACGGACTAGTATATCTAACCTCGAACGATTGGACCCTGATTGCCGACAAGGCAACCCGAATGCAGTTCAAGGCGGGACAACAGTTCGTGCATCGAGGCACGCGGACGCACGGCATCTACCTTGTAGTCAAAGGAACGGCGTCAGTCCAGATTGCAGGCCATGGCTCAGCACGAGACATCGGACCGGGGGAAGTTTGCGGCGAAATCTCCTTTCTTGACGAATTGCCTGCCACAGCCGATGTGAGGGCCAAGGAAGCTTTGTTGACTTACTATCTCGACCGGCCCACTCTGCAGTCTCTGTTCGAGCTCTTCCCTCACCTTGGATCGCGGTTCTATCGCTCGCTCGCGTCCATCCTGTCTCGGAGGCTGAGAGAGGTGATCGATAAGGACGGAACGGCCCCAGCCAAAAAGAGCTCCTCGTAGGACCGGCCCATCTGACCGCGATTGTGCTAGCCTTAAATTCGTCGCCTAAGCAGGGCTTCCCGCGGAGTTGGTCGCTTATCGGAGTTCTGCGTTGTGCAGTTTTTCCTCGTTCATGCTTGCTCCAGCTAACTTGCGCCTCGCGCTCATTTCGGCAGCCATTCTTGGTTTTCGCCATGGGCTCGACTACGACCACATTGCAGCAATTACCGATATCAGCAGCGTCCAGCCGCGGCCAAGAGATGCCATGCGATACGGCTTGTTGTACGTCGCTGGACATGCTACGACCGTAGCCGTTTTAGGAACGGCGACAGTTGCCTTTCGGATGGCTTTGCCGCCAGCGAGCGATCTCTGGGCTGAACGGCTGGTGGGTCTAACTCTTGTCGCACTTGGGATTTATGTCCTCATAACCTATTTTCGACCCAGCGTGCACAGTCACGGACCTCGCACCCGTATCACACTGCTGGTGAATGCCGTCCTATGGGTGTACTGGCGTCTTAGTCTAATCTTCGGTGGTACCAGAGCCGAGGCTCCCCAAATCTTCAAGAATGGCTACGGATCCACGTCCACGTTTTTGGTGGGAGTGATTCATGGGCTCGGCGCGGAAACATTTACTCAAGTTTCTCTTTTTCTCGCGGCCGCCAGCCTTGGTGGACTGGCCGGACTTCTGGGGTTGCTTACCTTTATCATGGGCCTGTTGATCATGAATACGCTGATGTGCGCGGCTGCCACCGGACTGTTTTCAGCAGCCTGGGCGCGACCCACAGCGTTGCGGGCGCTCAGTCTGCTCACCTCGGCGTACAGCATCGTGGTAGGCACAATCTTCTTGATAGGATCAGCCGGAAGTCTCCCCTCATTGAGTGGCTAAGGGCCGCATTCTCAAGGGCAGCGAAGTGTACTTCAGTCGCAAATCCCTGATTTAAGTGTGCATAGGTTTGCACTTGCCTTGGGTCACCATGCTGGTAAATTGTCTGTATCCGATTGAAACATAAATACATTCCACTATTCTCGCCTTTGGCACCAAATGTGCTCTACTTCGGGTTGGGATTCTGTGCCAATTGTGTACCCCCATCCAGCTGTGCTGGAACTGAAAATAGAACCTAAAACAAGATAAAAGAACGATTCGGGAGGACCTAAGTATGAAACGGATGTTGTTGCTGGTTTTGCTTGCTCTAGCACTGCCGATGGCGGCATTTGCCAACAACTCGGTTGACTTCACAAATTCCGGTGGCACTCTCAGTGGCAGCAGTGCTGGTCTGAGCCTGAGTGGCTCCACGCTGATCGCAATGGGAGGCAGTGGCGGGTTGATTACGGGCAGTCTGGGTACCGTAAACTTTTCGACCGCCGGCTTGATCAGCGGGAACCTGCAGAGCGGGGGAACATTCGACGCGGGTGGTTCATTCACAATTGCAGGCAACGGTACGAACGGCATCTTCAACGGCCCGATCTTTACTGGGTCGTTCAGCGGACCAGTGACCTGGACGGTGATAACGCTGGCTAACGGCACGCACAATTACACTCTCCAAGGCTCATTGACTGGTACCTGGTACAGTGGGGCGACCGTTAATGGCGCCACGGTGCAGCTCACGATTAATACCGGCAAGTCCTTCTTCGATGGAACCACTATGATCTCCAGTGGCGACACCAATATCGTGGTTCCGGAGCCAGGCTCTCTGACGCTGCTCGGCACCGGATTGGTGGGCTTGGCTGGCATCCTGCGCCGCAAGATGAAAGCGTAAAAACATCCACTCCTGAATATTGCCCCGCCCTGAATGGGCGGGGCTTTTGCTTTCCTCCCTAAATTTGACCATTACCCCAGTAATCGCCACCCCGGGATTAGCGTTGACCCGCCCGCCATACCCTTCTTAAATTGCCAACAGGGGGTTGTATGAAGGATATTCACGAGGTCCTGCGTCAAAAGCAGGCGAAATACGCCCAACTTGGCAAACAGATCGAGATGCTCCAGCAGGCTGCAGAGAAGCTGCGCGAAGTGGCTCCTTTGCTGGCCGAGAGTGACGAAGAAGACAACGTGGTGCTGGCGGAAGTGGACGATGCCGGCTCCGCTGATGCTCTAGCAGCCAAAGCGGGCGCAGGAGCCAGCAGTTCCAGCTCCTCCAAAGCAGCGCGGCCTACAGCGCCTCGGTGGCCGTAAACCCGGGGGACAGTCTCTTCCAAACGAGTCATGAATCTTCAAGCACTGCTGGTATCGAGCGATGATTCCGCGGCAGATGTTCTGAGCCGGGTTCTCTCCGGCTACGGCATCGCTACGGATCGTTCGAGTGATCCCGAAACCACACTGGCGCGCATTCAGCAGCAGAAATTCGATGCTCTCATTGTCGATTTCGAGAGCCAGGAAGCTGCTGAACAGGTGTTATTGGAAGCAAAAAAGCTGGGAAGCTGCCCTTTGAGCGTCGCTCTGGTGGCGGACCAAACCAAAGTCCGGCAAATCCTGAGCGGCGGGGCTCACTTCGTCCTGTACAAACCAGTATCGGAAGAAGCTGCGAAAGCTGGATTGCGCGCGGCGGCTGCCCTGCTCAGTCGAGAACGGCGTAGGGCATTCCGGGTACCCGTGCAGGCGCCAGTAGAGATTACTCTTTCAGAGGGACGTAAAGTTGACGGTATTCTGCTGGATCTCTCCGAGACTGGCATGGATGTCCTGACGGCTGAGCCTCAAGCACCGGGCTCCATGCTCGGATTTCACTTCACGTTGCCCGATGGTGCCGTCGAAGTTGAGGCGCACGGACAAGTGGCGTGGGGGAATCCGAACGGACAAACCGGGGTCCACTTCGTCGATGTGCCGGAAAACGTAGCAGAACAGCTGAAACGCTGGCTCAAAGCGGCGGCGATAACAGCCGGCACCGTGGAAGACGAAACGGTACCGCACTGCAAGCTGACGGATTTAAGTCTGGGCGGATGCTACGTTCAGACCGATGCGCCCTTTCCTGAAAGCGCTCTGGTCGACCTCTGTCTAAGAACGAAAGAACTCGAGGTTCATACCGAAGGCATGGTTCGTGTCGCTCATCCGGGCCAGGGTATGGGAGTTGAATTCCCTTCTCGCACCCAGGAACAGCGGACGCAGGTCGCAAATCTGATCAGTTTCCTGCAGAGCAACGCCGATGCGCAACCCGAGTTAAGCATTTCTCCGAAGGCCTTGGTAGCCGACCTCACACAATTCGAGCCCGCTGAGAAAACCCAGAATCCGGACGAAGAACTGGAAGACCCGTTGCTCGAATTGCTCCGTCGTGGAGCAGTTCTACAACAGGAAGCATTTCTCACCGAACTTCAGCACCAGCGCAATCCTCAGGATGTCGCTACGACATAGATCGTTCGTCGTTGGCTCTTGGTGGTTCGTCACAACTCTCGCACCTGCACTCGATTTCGACTTCAAAAAAACCTGCGCCCCAGCAATCTGAGGTCGGACCGCTAGTTGAGGCCTAACGACGAACGACTAAGGACGAAGTAAAAGCCTCTCGTGACAGGTCATTTATGGGCAGAATTCTTGTTGGCAGGAGTCAGAGGCTGGAGAGAGCGGAAGGTAAAAGTTGAATCGAGAGGCCTGGGAGTTTTCGTCCGAAGAATTGCGGAACCCGAACCCCGTCTCTGGTGCGGGTTCCCAATTCTTCGTGGTCTGTTCCACCCCAATACGAATAAGTTAGCCTCTTCGCATTGCATGATGGTTTCAGCAGTATTAATTCTGGGTTAAATTGACAGAGAAGGAAATCGCGCTTTTCCACTGATTTCTCCGGTACACGAGGAAAACTCTGGAACGAACGGACACGCAATCATCCGAACAACAGAAGAGAGTGCCCCGTCTCTTCGGATTCCCTCTGCTGGCAATCGCGTTGTCTACGCTGGTAGCAGAACTGCCCTTTTTGCGATTCGGAACACCCTCCGGCCATGATGTGGAATTCCATCTCTATTCGTGGCTCGAAGTGCTAAGCCAGTGGAAGCACGGGATTGTTTATCCGCGGTGGGCCGCGCTGGCGCACTTCGGGTATGGAGAACCTCGGTTTGTATTTTATCCTCCGGCATCCTGGACGCTAGGTGCATTGATCAGTACCGTCTTCCCGTGGAGTATTGTTTCTCCCGTTTACATATTCGTCGTGCTGACCCTGGCGGGGGTTTCGATGTTCCTGCTAGCGCGGCGATGGTTCGGTGCTCGGGATGCAATGTTTGCGGCTGTGCTGTATGCAGTGAATCCGTACCACTTGGTGATTATCTATTGGCGCAGCGCTTTCGCCGAGTTGCTGGCAAGTTGCCTCCTGCCGCTACTGGTGCTCCTGATCTCGCGCACTGCAGATGGAGAGCGACGGGTAGTGGTGCCTCTTGCACTACTATTAGCCGCGGCTTGGCTTACGAATGCGCCAGCAGCGGTCATGATTCACTATTCCCTGGCGCTCCTTGTGGTGTTCTTCGTATGGAAGCGGAAAGAACCACTGCTACTCCTCATTGCGGCTGGCTCCATTCTGCTGGGAGCATGCCTGGCGGCGTTCTATCTGTTTCCGGCGATTTACGAACAAAAATGGGTAGAGATTGCGAATGCGGTCTCAGCGGGGTCCCGGCCGGCGGACAACTTCCTGTTTATCCACACGACGGATGCTGATCATGATGCATTCAACCGTACGATCTCCTGGATCGCTGTCCTTGAGTTGACGTTCATCCTGGTTTCGGCAGTGATTTCGAAATTCTGGCGCAATGCACAACGTGCGCGGTGGACAGCGCTAACGGTTTGGGCTGGAGCGTGCGCAATCCTGATGCTTCCAGCATCGCTCTTCCTCTGGAACACTCTCCCCAAGCTCCAGTTCATGCAGTTTCCGTGGCGGTGGCTGCTCTGCCTAAGCGTGATCTTCACTCTGTTCGTCACGTTTGGGCTTCCAAGATGGTGGCAGAGGGCTACCGTATGTATGTTGTCAGTGTTGATCATCGTTGCTGCCTGGCGCTACGTGCAAGCCCCCTGGTCGGATACCGCTGCTGATCTGCGCGAGATGCAAGACAATATGGTGACCGGTGCGGGTTACGAAGGAACCGACGAGTACACGCCGAACGGAGCGGATCCATCCTCGATCGACAAATCTGCCCGCAAAGTAACGGTTGCAGGCCCCGCACATGCCGCGATTGATGTATTGCACTGGGACGCCGAATCGAAGATTTTTACCGTCCAGATGTCTGCTCCAGATCATGTGGCATTGCGACTGTTCCAATACCCAGCCTGGCACGTCGAGGTGAACGAGACACAAGTGCATACGACTATGCGCGAAGGTACTGGTCAGGTGCTGGTGCCGGTCTCGGCAGGCATGAACCGTGTAGACATGCGCTTCGTGCAAACATGGGACCGCGCGGCGGGCGGATGGATCTCTTTCATCACAGCAGTCGGCGTTCTCTCATTACTTGCCTGGAGGAAGCGTCACTCTTAGCGAACGCGCGACGACTCCTATGCGACGGGTTCTAATTGCCACCTCAAACCCCGGCAAATTGCGTGATTTCGCCGGCGCTGCGGCTGCTCATGGTATCGAGATCGCAGGCATACCAAACTTTTCTTTCCTACCGTTGGCGGTTGAAGACGGACAGACGTTTGAAGAGAATGCCCGTAAGAAGGCAGTCGAATATAGCCAGTACGTTCCGGGAGAGATTGTCGTTGCCGACGACTCGGGGCTGGAGATCGATGCGCTTGGCGGAGCTCCGGGTGTGCACTCGGCGCGCTACGCAGCCGATCAACCGCACCTGGCCGATGCCAACACCGATGACGAAGAGAACAAAGCGCGAGTGCTCAGGGAGTTGAAGATTGTCCCCAACGACAAGCGCACCGGCAGATTCGTCTGCGTGCTGGTCGCTGCGCGCGACGGCGAGTTCCTAAATGCATTTAGAGGGGTCGCAGAAGGAGTCATTCTAGACGCTCCGCGCGGAACCAATGGCTTCGGATACGATCCGCTGTTCTACTTTCCACAAATCCAGAAAACATTTGCCGAGCTATCTGCGGAGGAGAAATCGAAGTACAGCCACCGCGGAGCCGCCTTCCGACAGTTTCTCGAATGGTGCGAGAAGCGAAATGCCCACGGCATACTCTAAGTATCGCGTGACGAACCTCTCACCCGCAGGATTGATCTTCGATATGGACGGAGTGCTGATCGACTCCGAGCCTCTGCACAAGCGCGCGAAAGAACTGGCTTTTGCTGAGTTCGGAATCGTCTTGCCTGAGTCTGTATACGACAGCTATAAGGGACGGCCCGACGCGACCATGCTGCCCGAAATTCTGCACGCGAAAGGCTGGTCCGCGGACAAGATTCAGGAGCTCTCTCGACGCAAGCGTCAGATTTACGAGGAGATCGAGCACGAATTGCGTGCTGTCGATGGTTCGGTTGATTTCGTGCGTTGGGCCTCGACGCGATACAAAATAGCGTTGGCAACGTCGGCCACGGCGAGGAACCGCGAGGCGACATTCCGGCTACTCGGGGTCGGAAATCTGTTTCATGCGGTCGTGGATGCCAGCGGGCATCAGCAACCGAAGCCACATCCAGAAGTGTTCCTGAATGCCTTGGACAAATTGCAATTGAAGGCCGCAGATTGCTGGATCATTGAGGACTCCGTGAATGGCCTCAAAGCCGCGAAGGCAGCAGGATGCTACGCAGTAGCGATTACCACTACTTTCGAAAAATCCGCGTTGTTCAGTGCTGGGGCGGATATCGTAGTCACCTCATTCCAAGAGATACGGCATCGCTTGGAGAGTGAATCATGAGGATGCTCGCTCTGATTTCGATCGGCGATGACATTTCTTATTTAGGCGTCATCCCGATCGGAGCCGTATTTCAGGCGGAGTGAGGGATCTCACTGCGAGTGCAACTGAGGTGGGAGATCCCTCGGCCCGCTGGTGAAAACGCGGGTCGTCGGGATGACGCCCTTGTGCTCCTCCGAGAACTCCAACTGCTCCCTGACCTCTGACCCCTGTTCCTTGACTTCCCTTCTTCCCGCGCAAGATAATCAAAGGTTCTTTTGTCATACTGGGGTTCATAAGGAGCTTCTGTGGCGTCAGCCAGTCATTCTGCTCCCGTCTTAGCGCATGGAGTAGCTCCGTTGCGTGCTGGTCAGGGTACATCTTTTATTTTGCGCAGGTTGCATTCTCTGACGGGAATTATTCCTGTCGGTGCTTTCCTGTTCGAACACATCTTAATTTCGAATTCGACGGCGGTCGGTGCTAACGGTCCTGCGGCCTATGCCCGCCAGGTGAGTTTCCTGGCCAATCTTCCATTGGTGTTCTTTCTGGAACTGTTCGGAATCTGGATTCCGATCGCCTATCACGCACTCTACGGTTTTTACATCTGGTATCGCGGGGAGGCCAACACTGTTTCTTATCCGTGGTCCGGCAACTGGATGTATACGGTGCAGCGTTGGAGCGGCGGTATTGCATTCCTCTACATCGCCTGGCACGTGTACACGATGAGGTTTCTCGGCGCCGACCTGCATCTTCGGCCGGATCTTTCGTTTGGAAAGGTGCAGCACGAAGTTTTCCAGACACCCCTGTTCCTGTTCTATGTAGTGGGCCTGATCGCAGCCTCGTGGCACTTCGCATACGGGATTTGGCTGTTTGCGGCGAAGTGGGGGATCGTTTCCGGGGATCGAGCGCAAAAGAGACTACTCGCGGTGTGCCTTGCGTTGTTCCTGGTTCTCAGTGGTGTTGGGTTGGCCAGTTTGACCTCGTTCCGTTCTCATACGCAGCAGCCTTATCAGCAGGGTGAAGTAAACGACCGAAATTATACGCAGGTCCAATAAAAGGAAATCATGGCAGCAGCTCCGAAAATCATTGTCGTTGGTGGCGGACTTGCCGGACTTTCAGCGGTGATCAAGATCGCCGAGATGGGCGGGCAGGTTGATCTGTTCTCGATCGTGCCGGTCAAGCGTTCGCATTCCGTGTGCGCCCAGGGCGGCATTAATGCCGCCAAGAACCTGAAGGGCGAAGGCGACTCCACCTGGAAGCACTTTGACGATACCGTCTATGGCGGAGACTTCCTCGGCAATCAGCCCCCCATCAAAGATATGTGCGACGCGGCGCCCGGGATTATCGATCTGCTCGACCGTATGGGCGTGCCGTTTAACCGCACACCGGAGGGCTTGCTCGACTTCCGCCGCTTTGGAGGCACGCTCTATAACCGCACCGCCTTCGCCGGTGCGACTACTGGACAGCAGTTGCTCTATGCCCTGGACGAGCAAGTGCGGCGCTATGAGTCCGAAGGAAAAGTGAAGAAGTACGAACACTGGGAGTTCTTGTCGGCCGTGCTCGATGGGCAAAAAGTCTGCCGCGGGATCTGTGCGATGGATCTGCGCTCGATGGAAGTCCGCACGTTTCCCGCAAACGCAATCATCATTGCAACAGGCGGGATCGGAGCGATCTTCGGTAAATCCACCAACTCGGTCGTCTGCACCGGGTCGGCACAGTCCGCTCTGTATCAGCAGGGATGCTACTACGCCAACGGCGAGTTCATTCAAGTTCATCCGACTTCAATTCCCGGTGAAGATAAGTTGCGCCTCATGTCGGAGTCGGCGCGCGGCGAAGGCGGACGCGTTTGGGTGCCGAAGACTCCAGGCGACAAGCGTGATCCCAAGTCCATTCCCCAAAGTGAGCGTTGGTACTTCCTGGAAGAGTGGTATCCGAAGTACGGGAATCTCGTACCCCGCGATGTGGCGACACGAGCCATCTTCAAGGTCGTGTATGAGCACAATCTCGGCATTGACGGTAAGCCGATGGTCTATCTCGACCTGACGCACATCGACCGGAAGATTCTCGATCGCAAGCTGGAAGGCATCCTCGAGATTTATGAGAAGTTTGTGGGCGACGATCCTCGCGACACGCCCATGAAGATTTTCCCCGGCATGCATTACACGATGGGCGGTTTATGGGTCGACTACAAGCAAGCGACCAACATCGCCGGGGTGTTCGCTGCCGGCGAGTGCGAATACCAATACCACGGGGCGAACCGTCTGGGTGCGAACTCGCTGGTGTCGTGCATTTACGGCGGAGCTATCGCCGGACCGAACGCGGTTGCTTACGCACGAGGACTCCAGGGATCGGCGAATGGCAGCGCTCACTTCGAAGCCGAAACAAAGAAGCAGGAAGAGAACAATGCCCTGCTGATGAAAAATGACGGCAACGAGAATCCGGTGAAGTTGTGGCGCGAACTGGGCGACCTGATGACCAAGGATTGCACGGTCATCCGCTACAACAAGAATTTGCACCAGACAGACGCGAAGCTGGTGGAGTTCCTGGAGCGTTATCGAAAGATCAACCTGAGCGACCGCACCCAATGGGCGAATACGACCGTTGTTTTTGCCCGGCAGCTCTACAACATGCTGCAATTGGCTCGCGTGATTGCTCAGGGTGCTCGTCTGCGTGACGAATCACGCGGAGCGCATTACAAGCCAGACTTCCCCGACCGCGACGATAAGAACTGGATGAAGACGACAAAGGCGTATTTCGCGCCGGATGCGGATGAGCCGAAATTCGAGTTCGAGCCGGTGGATGCGTCGTTGATTCCGCCAAGACCGAGGAAGTACTAGACATGTAGTGGCGGACGCATTCGTCCGCCCGCGAGTTGCCCGGACGAATGCGTCCGGGGCTACACGAGAATTGAATTGGGAACAAATTTAGTTATGCCCGATAAAACCGTCATCTTAAAAATTAAGCGTCAACTCACCCCCAACGGCAAGTCCTATTGGGAAGAGTTCTCTGTTCCCTACCGGCCGAACATGAACGTGATCTCTGCACTCATGGATATCGCCGCCGACCCGGTCACGCGCGAAGGCAAGGCGACCACGCCCATCACCTACGACTCGAACTGTTTGGAAGAGGTCTGTGGATCGTGTGCCATGCTGATCAATGGCAAAGCGCGAATGGCGTGTTCGGCATTGATCGATCAACTCGAGCAGCCGATCCGACTGGAACCATTCTCGAAATTCCCCATTGTCCGCGATCTCGCAACCGATCGCAGCGTGATCTTTGAGAATCTCAAGGCGGTGAAGGCATGGGTTCCGATCGACGGCACTTATGATCTCGGTTCCGGGCCTCGCATGACGGCCCAGGATCAAGAGGCGGCGTATCCTTTGTCGCGCTGCATATCCTGCACCTGTTGCATGGAGGCCTGTCCCCAGTTCAATGAGGACACCGGCTTCGTTGGAGCCGCCACAATTGCTCAAGTTCGGCTCTTCAATACGCATCCGACCGGCCAAGCCCTTAAGCGCGAGCGTCTAGCAGCGCTGATGGGGGATGGCGGCATCCAGGAATGCGGCTATGCGCAGAACTGTGTCGAGGTCTGCCCGAAAGATATCCCGCTGACCAAGTCCATTTCCGAAGTCAGTGGACAGGTCATGAAACAGGCACTGGGTGACCTTTTGCGGCGCTAGAATTTGTCACTTGCAGCAACCCAGACGAGATTGGACGAATCCAACTCGCGCCAAGTAGTAGAAGACACCGCACATAGAAAGGCGCTCGAAATCTCATCATTGGCCCTTTACCTGCCGATAGAATCCACGGGCCTCAGTTTTCCGGCAATCAGTAACGGCTGGTAATTGGTCCTGGTAACTGTACCTGTGCGGTACGGAAGTAATGGAGCTTGTCCCATATCGAGTTGGTGGGCTTGACACCATGCCGTAGAATAGCCGCACTTGCGCAGGACGGAGTCTTTGAACTCTGCTCTGAGAATTGGTAAACGCTTGGTGAAACGACACATAGGAAAGCAGTTCGCGACCGTTCTTTTCGTCGCCCTCATTTACAGTGGCGGCATGTCCGGTACCGCGTTCGCCGTTCACCACGCGACCACGCCTAAAGCACGCCATCGACATTTCCGTTGGCTGCGTTGGAATCCATTGTTCAAGCCTTCGCACGAATCGCTCCTGATTCAGAATGCTGAAATCGACCGCCTTGACTTACCGCGCATTCAGGATGAAACAGAATTAGAGGCGCTGAAGGCCGATGGCTCCCTTTTGGCGATTGTTCCCGGCGAGGCTTTGCGCATTGAACCGTCGCTCGATCCTTCACGTCGTTTCTGCCGTCCTTGGACGCTCGAATTTGTTAACGATCTCAGCCAGGCCTACTATCATCGCTTTCACGAGCAAATCCAGTTGAATTCGGCGGTACGTACGGTGAAGGTTCAGAGAAAACTGCGGCGGCACAACCGCAATGCCGCTCCGGCTGAGGGTGACACAGCTTCGTCCCATCTGGCGGGTGTGACCATTGACTTGCAACGCCGCGGCCTGAACAAAGAGCAAGTTCGCTGGATGGAGCACTACCTCTTTTACATGAAGTCGCTCGGCCTGGTGGAACCCGAAGAAGAGCGCCGCCACTGGTGTTTCCATATCATGGTGAGCGGTCATTACTCGGAGTGGCGGGACACTCAGACAATTATTCCGATTGAACATCCTGACCAAGACAAGCAGCAGGCTCCGACCCAGACCGAAGTCGCTATGGGCGGCGGCAGCAAGTAGTCTTCCCACAGGCCCTTCCTTTACGATTTCCTTCTTATGATCGTTCTCATGGCTGGATTGCCCGGCACTGGCAAGACTACGCTTGCTCTCGAACTGGCTCGGCGGACTTCAGGCCGTGTGTTGAGCAAAGACGAATTCCGGCATGCGCTTTTTACTCCGGAAGAGATCGAGTACTCCACGCGGCAGGATGATTTCTGTCAGGAGTTGATGCTGCGCACGGCGGGATACCTATTCTCACGGGATCCGGGGAAGATAGTATTCCTTGACGGGCGGCCGTTTTCTCGCCGGTATCAGATCGAAAACGTGATTACAGCAGCCAACTCTTTGCACCAGCCCTGGCGAATTCTCGAATGTGTTTGCCCGGACGAAATCGCGATTCGGCGCCTGGCAAGTGATACAAGGCATCCCGCGCAAAATCGTGATCAAGTTCTCTTTGCGGATGTAAAAGCGCGCTTCGAAACTATCATTCATCCGAAGATTGTCATCACAACAAATCGGGAGTTGGAGGAGTGCATTCAGCAGGCGCTAGGCGTGCTCTCTTAAACGTGGCCATCGAAGATTGATTCACCGACAAGTGCGTTCAACTGCCCGAATACCAATCGAACCATGATGGACCGCCGAATGGGCTGTGCTCGGCAAAGTTCGGCATGGGCTCAAGATAGCTGCCTTCAACGTTTTCCACTTCCAGCACCCAGCTTGGATGGTATGGAAGCATCCTTCCGACGTCAGACCAGTGGCATGCAAGATGTTCGTCTTCGACGTCCCACGACAATGCCATGGCGATTACCTCCACCGCGCGAACTTCGCCATTATACGTGCGCTTGCTGCCACTTTGCTGGCAACCTCCACTAGCCCTTGCTCGCCGATCCCTTTACAATCGTTGACTCAACCCAGACTCCAACTATGACCCCAAATACAAAATCGACGCTTCGAAAACTCGTTCTCTTTTTGTTCTTCGCATCAGCAGCGACCCAGGCCCAGCATCCCTCGACGGAGTCAATCGTCAGCGCACGCGCACAAAAGATTCACGACTCGGCTCTAGTGATCGACACCCATGCCGATACGCCGCAGCGTTTCCTCGATGAAGGCTTCGATATCGGTTCAACCGATCCCAAAGACATTGGCCACATCAGCCTCGACAAGGCCCGCCGCGGAAATCTCGGAGCAGAGTTCTTTTCTATCTGGGTTGAGCCGGAAACCAACCAGGGCCATTATGCGCGCCACACGTTTGACCTGATTGATTCCGTTTACGAACAAGCGGCACGCCATCCCGACCGCATGATGATGGCTTTCTCCACCGCCGACATCGAACGGGCTAACCGCGAACACAAACTCGCGGCGCTGATGGGAATTGAAGGCGGCCACTCGATCGAAGCCGACCTGCATCTTCTCCGTGACTACTACCGCCTTGGCGTGCGATACATGACGCTTTCCTGGTCGAACACGAATGAGTGGGCGGATTCCTCCGGCGACATCAACGATCCAAAAGTTCAGCATCACAATGGCCTGACGGATTTCGGCAAACAAGTCGTTCTGGAGATGAACCGTTTGGGCATGATGGTGGATATCTCCCACGTGGCTGACAAGACTTTTTGGGACGCGATTGCAGCAACCAAAGCTCCGGTCATCGCCTCGCACTCCTCGGCGCGGGCGCTGGTTGATGCGCCCCGAAACATGACCGATGACATGCTAAAAGCCGTCGCCAAGAATGGCGGCGTGGTGCAAGTGAACTTTTTCGATGGATTTATCGATGAGAACTTCAAGAAGGCCTCGGACGCTCAGCGTACCGATGAGGCAGCCGCGGTGCAGAAGTATATCGCCGAAATGAAGAGCCAGGGCAAAGACGTAAGCTTCATCGACCTTGACCGAATCGAGCGCGAATGGATGGCAAAAATTCCGCGCCCTCCCCTGAAGTCCTTGATCGATCACATTGATCACATCGCCAAAGTGGCTGGTGTGGACCACGTGGGGCTTGGGTCCGATTTCGACGGCGTAAGCGGAGCGACGCCGCAAGGAATCGACTCAGCCGCGGACTTGCCGAAGATTACACAGGCTCTGCTGGATCGGGGCTATAGTGCGGAGGACATTCACAAAATTCTCGGTGGGAACCTGCTACGTGTCTTTCGCGAGGTGGAACGCGTAAGCCGGGAAATGCAGAAAGGGCAATGACAGAGTCGTCGTCCCACTATCGTACAATTCAACGTTACGATTGATTCACCTTTCAATGTCATTGACAGGAGCACTCATGCGCAGAGCACTCGCGACATTCGGAAGCCTTCTAATCGCAGGAACTGTACTTTTTGCTCAGGCAGGGTCTGGAACGCAATCATCTTCAACTAAACCGCCAGCGGCTGCGAAACCCGCCCCGCCGACGGCGTCCCAGCCCACGGCAATCATCGACACCACTGCCGGAAAGATGACTTGCACACTATTTCCCGACAAGGCGCCCAACGGCGTGGCGAATTTCATTGGTCTCGCGACTGGGACGAAAGATTGGAAGAATCCCGTGAATGGAGCCAGCAAACACGGCGTGCCGCTTTACGACGGCACCATTTTTCACCGCGTGATTCCGGGATTCATGGTTCAAGGCGGAGATCCAGCGGGTACGGGATCAGGTAACGACCCGGTTCCACCCTTCAGAAACGAAGTTTCCTCGGACCTGCTCTTTGATCGGCCAGGGCGTCTGGCCTATGCGAATCTAGGGAACGCGAACAGTAATAGCTCGCAATTTTTCATCACCGAGGTGCCCACCCCTCATCTGAATGGTGGTTACACGATTTTCGGCCAATGCGATCCTGCGACGGTAGAACTCGTAAAACAGATAGCCAGTATGACGACCGACCCAGGTACGGATCATCGCCCATTCCGTCCGGTCAAGATCAACCACATCACGATTCAGAAAACGGCAGGAGCCCCGAAACCGGCGGCTGCCCCAGCAAAGAAACCGGCATCCGCTGCAGCTCCGAAGCCAGCCGCAACACCAAAATAGTGTCGCTCGCTTCGCATTGCAGGACAGCCGAAGGCGGCTGTCTCCACATGAATTGTTTAGCTAACGACTAAGGACGAACAACCAACGACCGCTTCTGAAAGGATCCCATGACTCGTCAACCTGGAAAGTACGCAACGTTCGATACCACGGAAGGAACGATCGTATGCCGTCTCTTCGAAAAGGACGCGCCGAAGACGGTGGCAAACTTCGTCGAACTCGCCGAAGGCAAACGCGAATGGAAGCACCCTTCGACCGGAAAGAAATCCAACGATCGGCTGTATGACGGGACGATCTTTCATCGTGTGATTCCCGACTTCATGCTTCAGGGCGGAGATCCGCAAGGTACAGGAACGGGTGGACCTGGATATCAATTCGAGGACGAGACCAAGGGTTCGCCGCACAAGTTCGACAAGCCGGGCAAACTGGCCATGGCGAACGCGGGGCCAAACACCAATGGCTCGCAGTTTTTCATCACCGTTGTGCCAACGACATGGCTCACGGGCAAGCACACAATCTTCGGCGAAGTCATCGAAGGGCAGGACATCGTCGATAAGATCACCAAGGTGCCGCGAGGCCGCAATGATCGGCCCAACAAAGATGTCGTGCTGAAGAAAGTGACAATCGAAACGGTCTAGCACGGATACAATTCCGAGCTATGTTCGCCGTTATCTTCGCGGCCAGCGACGCCCTGAAACTCTTGTTCTTTGTGGCGGTCGCTGGCGCATTACTCGCTCTAGGGCGCTGGAGTTCACTGCTCGGAACAACGCGCACCGGCGATAGCCCCGCCGACATTCCGACTCCCGATGCGCATGAACTGATTCGGCAAGGAAGCACCAACCAGAAAGTCTGGCCTCCGTCGGCAGAAGAGGTCGCCGCTTCCCTCCCCTACGACCCGCTTCTCGGCAGGATCCAGATCAAGAAACTCTTCTTCGATAAGACGGACACTTCGCCCGGCCCTCCTGAGCCCGAAGTCTTTGCCGATGATCTGCACATTGAGCTCTACGACCCCGAGTCGAATCATCATTGGTGGCAGTCGTTTTTCATTGCTACTCCGCAGGGCCTGGCGAGAATTCTTCGGGAGCGCCATTGGAGATACTTGCATGCCCCTTCAGTTTTAGTTCTTCCCCGCTATGATCTGGAGGAAATACGGCGCGCCGTCGTCAGCCGCATTATGGCTGAGCACGACTACTACGCGGGGTTAAAGAAGGAAGAAGAAGAGTCGCTATGAGGACTCGGATCGGTCTTTGAGGGGCACTGTTGTCAGTTTGAGTTCCTCGCCTCCTTAGGGGTCATCCCGAGCGGAGCCGTTTTCCAGGCGGAGTGAGCGATTCCCGTTGAGCGCTGCCGACAGGGAGATCCCCCGGCCCGCTGCTGAAAACGCGGGCTCTCGGGATGACGCCTATCTAGCGAGGTAAGAATTCAGGCTGAGACATTGCTGTCAGAAGTTATTGCTTCGATTTCGACGACTCAGACTTCGAGTTTTCTTTCTCTCGACGTTTCTTGGACTCATCCAGTAGCTTATTTCCTATGACCTCTAGGGCCTGAGCCGCCCCCGTGTTATCTACCGCCTCGACGCTCTCCAAAATCCCGTTGTTGCTAATCGGCGCCCCCGTTCTGTTACGCGTGTCCACCTCGACGAATGTCGGGCCTAGAACTCCGTCGACTTGAAGAGATGCGGTTGCGTCGGAAGGAACGCTCAATCCATTCGCCGTGTCCAACGCCATACGCACGGCGATGGGACGATTTCCGCGTTTTGTCTCGAGGGTAACTTCTCGAACGAAGCCTGCTTCCACACCATCAACCTGGACGCGAGCACCGGGGATTAAACCCTGAGCGTGGTGAAAGTAAGTACGGACCCTGATCTTGTGTGTAGCACTCGAACCGACGAGCCAGACACATCCTGTGGCGACTGCGATGATGAACAGCAGAATCGCTTTCCTCACAGTCATCCTGGTAAACCTCTTAGTCGTTCACACTCTACACGCCAATCACGCCCACTAATTCCTTGACCGCCGCTGCACTCTTATCGAGTCCCGCCTTCTCTTCTGGGGTCAGCTTGATTTCGATGATTTGCTCGATTCCCTTCGAGCCCAGCTTTACCGGCACTCCAACATACAGCCCGTTGACGCCGTATTCTCCCTGCAGATAGGCGGCGCAGGGCAGAATTTTCTTCTTGTCTTTGAGAATCGCTTCGACCATCTCAGTCGTAGCCGCTGATGGAGCATAGTACGCCGATCCGGTCTTCAGATATTTCACGATCTCGGCGCCACCGTCGCGCGTCCGCTGTACGAGCGCGTCCAGGCGGTTCTTCTCGATCAATTCTGTAATCGGGATCCCGGCAACCGTGGAATAACGCGGCAGGGGGACCATCGTATCGCCATGACCCCCGAGTACGAATGCCGTCACATTCTCCACGCTGACCTTCAGTTCGTCGGCTATAAAGGCACGAAAGCGGGCCGAGTCGAGCACTCCCGCCATACCGATGACGCGCTCGCGAGGAAATCCGCTGAGCTTGTACGCCGCTTGCGCCATGGCATCGAGAGGATTCGAGACGACAATCAGGATGCAGTTCGGCGAATACTTCACCACTTCGCCCACGACGGCCTTCATGATGCCGTGATTCGTGTTGAGCAAGTCGTCGCGGCTCATTCCGGGCTTGCGCGGGATGCCGGCGGTAATTACGACAATGTCGGAATTAGCCGTATCTTTATAGTCGTTCGTGCCGCTGACATACGAGTCGCGCTTTTCGATCGGCATCGCCTCAAGCAGGTCGAGGCCCTTCCCCTGTGGGACGCCTTCAATGATGTCGATGAGGACGACGTCAGCAAGTTCCTTCGACGCGATCCAGTGAGCCGCTGTCGCGCCCACGTTACCTGAACCTACAATGCTGACTTTCTTTCGCATAAGAGGCCTTTCTTGGCCACGACTTTTCACAGATTCATACAGCTAAGAAACAATAAGGATCTGAATCCGTGTTGATCCGTGAGAATCCGTGGCGAATGAATTTCCAAACTACACCAGCACGCCCGCTCCCATGTTCTCAATCACGTAGCCGGCGAACTCGCTGGTCTTAACCTTGGTTGCTCCCGGCATGAGGCGCTCGAAATCGTACGTGACTTTCTTCTGCTCAATCGTGCGCTCCATGCTCTGTTCGATCAAGTCGGCCGCTTCGTTCCAGCCCAGATGGCGGAACATCATGACGCCCGACAGGATGACCGAACCGGGGTTAATAACATCCTTGTCGGCGTACTTCGGTGCTGTACCGTGTGTGGCTTCGAAAATAGCGTAGCCATCCCCGATATTGGCTCCGGGTGCGATGCCAAGCCCTCCAACCTGCGCGGCGGCTGCATCAGAAATGTAGTCGCCATTCAGATTTGGTGTCGCCAGAACAGAGTATTCTTCCGGACGAGTCACAATCTGCTGGAAGATTGAGTCAGCAATGCGATCATTGATCATGATCTTTTTCTTCCACGCTCCATTGCCATGGGTCGAATAGATCGCATCAAGCACGTCTTTTACTTCTTTCTCAACCGACTGGCGGAATGCTGGAGGCGCAAACTCCATGCCGGGTTCGATCAATTCAGCATTCTGTGCCACACTCAGGTTTGGATTCTTATCTTTGTTGTCGAGAATCCAGCTCTCGCGCTCTGTCACGACCTTATCGCGGAATTCCTCAGTGGCTAGCTCATATCCCCATTTGCGGAACGCGCCTTCCGTGAACTTTTGGATATTTCCCTTGTGAACCAGGGTGACAGTCTTTCGTCCGGCTTCAAGCGCATGTTGAATCGCCATTCGCACCAGTCGCTTGGTGCCAGTGACAGAAATCGGCTTAATTCCGACGCCGGAATCGAGCCTGATCTGCTTTTTGCCGCCCTTGAGCATGTCTTTGTTGAGGAACTCGATCAGGCGGGTGCACTCTGCGGTTCCCTGTTCCCACTCCACGCCGGCGTACACGTCCTCCGTATTTTCGCGGAAGATCACAACATCCATCCGCTCAGGATGCTTCACCGGCGAAGGCACGCCCTGGTAATACTTCACCGGGCGGACGCAGGCATACAAATCAAGAATCTGCCGAAGTGCTACGTTCAAGGATCGAATGCCGCCCCCAACCGGGGTAGTCAACGGACCCTTGATGGCAACCCGGAATTCGCGAACGGCGTCGACCGTATCATCGGGCAACCATGTGTCAAACTTGGCCTTCGCCTTCTCCCCTGCGAAGACTTCGTACCACGCCACCCGCCGCTTCCCCTTGTATGCCTTCTCGACTGCGGCATTGAACACGCGGAGTGAAGCTTTCCAGATGTCTCGTCCGGTTCCGTCCCCCTCAATAAATGGAATGATGGGGTTATCGGGGATATCGTAATTGCCGCCAGCGTAGCCAATCTTCTTGCCGTCCGTTGGGACCGCAACACCGTTATAAGAACCAGGCATTCCTACACCCTCCACATTTCGCGAGAATCCTGCTTTGTGACAAGAACGGAAATTATAAAGAATTTAGCTGAGAATTGTGCCGATTTTGCTCGGTGCGGAAAGTGTGGCCCGCAAGAGTTGTTCTTCAATGCTCAAATACCCAGGCTGTGGGATAATGCTACTCTCATTTCTGCGCGATCGTTGTTTTAGGAGGACCTATGAGGTTTCCATCATCACGATTGTTCCTGTACTTCCTATGTACAGCGGCGCTCGTTGGGTCCGCCTTCGCCGAGGGATCTCATGATCGCACCCAATTCGGACATGACATCGTCATTGAACAGGGAGAGAAAGCTACCGACGTAACCTGCTTCAGTTGCAGCGTCCGGGTTCGTGGACGGGTCTCAGGCGATCTCACCACGTTTGGCGGCACGGTCGTGATCGAACAAGATGGCGAAGTTAGCGGCGACACGACTGTGTTTGCAGGCGATTTGCGACTTGAGAGTGGCGCCAGGGTCCGGGAGGTAACGGTTTTTGGAGGCCAATTCCGTCGCGATCCTTCGGCTTCAGTGCGAGGCGACGTCACAACATTCGGTGGCGGTGTAGCCCTCTGGCTGTTCATCGTCTTCGGATTGCCATTTGTCGTAGTAGGAGCATTTATCGCCCTGATTGTTTGGCTCATCCGCAAGTTTAGTCGACGGCAGGCGGTTCCCGCACCGGTTTCCGCTTAATTGCGCTCACCAACGGCGCGTTCCGAAGGTTTTTCGCACGCCAACGGTCATATAACGACCCCACGGGCCGTTGTTTCCCAGGTCAGCCACGCCTAAATTCTTGTCGCGCGATCCCATCCGGTCAAACAGGAAGTGCTGAGTGATTCGAAACTCAAAGCCACGAGTGATATAAATCCCGGCTCCCCAGGAGTGCTCGACGCCGATTGCGTCAGGTGACCACGTATACAGCGTCTTGGGCACGTTCTTGCCGAATAAGAAGGCGGCGGCGCCAAACAACTCGAACCGCCGCAATGGGCCGCGACCGAAAGGACGTACCTCCAAAACCCCTGAAATCATATAGCGGGCGAACATATTGCAGGGCGCATTAGCCCCGCCATCCACGTATGAGTTCCCAGCGCAGAGGTTCGGATCAACCTCGTTGTGGGGAGGGGATAGATCGAATTGTGCCCATCCCCACAACATGTCTTTCGGAAAGAACATCCGGTCGTTCGGGCCGGCTTCACGCCAAACACCACTCGAAACACTGCTGTTTTCGCCTGCCTGTGAACTCAAACTCGCCGATGTTTGCGCTACCGCCGCGGCGCTCAAAATTGCCACGGCCAGAATGCACGCCCAGTGTTTCATCTTGCCTCCCAAGTTGGATAGAGCGCCACATTGTATCGTGTGCCTGGAGCTGGGGCTGCACACACCGAATCGGCAAGGTTCGACTTCCGGACCGTAGCGGGTTTTGGATCTAAGCCTTCGCTCTTCTTCCAGAATTCATATCCCATACCGGATTTCTTCCATTCACCGTACGTGTAACGTTGTGCGAATCTCGCTAACTCATGCGAAATGAAAGGGCTGCCGGTTTGGTGTGCGGATTGCACAATAACTAGTACAAAGAAACTAGGACCCTATGCCCCAAGAAATTTCCGTCTCGTACCAAGCGATCAAGAGCAAGGTTTACCGGTTGATTGATGCCCTCGTGGTCGGCGAAAAGAGCGAGGCAGAGGTGCAAGAATCTGTACGGCGGTGGTGGTCGCTGATCCATCCAGCGGACCGTCCCGTCGCGCAGAAATACCTGTTGATGGTTTTGGGGCGTTCCAATTCCGCCCTGGATGCGATGGGGACCGAACTGCTCTCAGTGAGCGGCTGCGTACCGTCTCAACCGCGGATGGAGGAGCCTATCCTGCAGACGAAACGCATGAGGCTGATTGAGCGCACCATGAAAGAGAACTCGGTGCGGACGGCTATATAGCCTCGTCTCCTGAAACCAACACCCAGATTTTACATTTCCAAGGTTGCGCGCCGCTTCCTATTCCCGTTATCTTCGATCCTCTGTTTTTCACATCGTAAATCTAACCATTGAGGATCTGGTATGCATTCGCGCTTCACCCGCCCGGGCAGACTTGCACTCCCAGGAGTTCTTTTGATCATGGCAACATCACTCTTTGCAGCTTCCGGCCTCTACAGCTTCACCTTGAATTCCATCGACGGGAAACCGGCTCCGCTGGCCGAGTACAAAGGTAAGGTCATTCTCTTGGTCAACGTGGCCAGTCAGTGCGGGTATACCCCGCAATACAGCGCACTGGAGTCTATATACGAAAAGTACAAGGATCGTGGGTTTGTCATTCTCGGCTTCCCTGCCAACAATTTTGGAGCGCAGGAGCCGGGCTCGAATGAAGAAATTAAGACTTTCTGCTCCCGCAAGTACAGCGTTACCTTTCCCATGTACGCCAAAATCTCAGTGAAAGGGTCGGATCAGGCGCCACTTTATGCTTATCTGACCAAAGAGACTGGTTCTGGGATTGCGGGTGACATCAACTGGAATTTCACCAAGTTCCTGGTGGACCGCAATGGAAAGGTTGTACAGAGGTTCGAGCCAGCCATAACACCTGATTCCAAGGAAATCACGACCGCTATTGAGACGCAACTGAAGTAGGTGTTGCCGCAAATGGGAACCCCACCGTCGTGGACGGCGGGGTTTTGTCATTTCGGCCTGAGTCGCTACTGATTCAGGGGATTGAACGCAAGAACGCCAGCCTCAGTATTCGAGCAAGCGCCAAGGGGATCGACCCGTACGACTGAGTCTTCCTCGGCGCAGAATGCCCGAATCCCGGTTTGATTGATGGTGATTGGTACTGCCAGAACTGTGAAGCCGACGTTCACGCCTGCGGAGACAGTACCTGTTCCCGTCGAGAACGTGTAACCGCTCTTACCGCTGTTTGCCGGATTGCCGTTGTTCGACACCACAGCATCGACCAGGCAAGCGGTGGTCGAGGACGGAACGCAAGCTGCGCCCAGCGGTCCTCCGAGTTCCGCAAACGTCCCGGCAAAGCCCACGCTGGGATAGGTTGAGTTGTAGGTGACTTCGGCGGAGTTGATGCTCCGTATTGTCGCTACAGCTGAGGACTCGTTGGCGGCCATCCGGGCTCGCAACAGGTTCGGAATGGCAATGGCGGCGATGATCAGAATGATGGCAACTACGATCAGCAACTCGATCAGCGAAAAACCCTTCTCTTTCGACATTCCACAATCCATTCTGGGGGAGAACCGACGATGTATGAGTTGTGCTCCGCGTGCATTTTCTAAAGCACCTCTCATGAAGAGCTTTCTTTTGAAAAAAGATCGCTCCCGGTCTGGCTATCGGCAGGTCCAGAGATGAGCTTTAGTCTCGATGGGAATCGAAGGTTTAGTCGAAAGTAATATGCTGGACTTCAGCCGAGTGGAACTAAAGATGTGGACAGTTGCAGAGAATCAGTCTTAGACCGAGGCAAGATCCAAGGTGCCGGCTAGATGTCGTAGTAGAGGGCGAACTCATAGGGATGGGGACGCAAACGAATGGCATCCACCTCCTTCGAGCGCTTGTACTCCACATAGGTCCGCAGCAGCTCAGCGGTGAATACGTCACCCTTCAGCAGGAATCCGTGGTCGCGATGTAGCGCGTCCAGAGCGTCTTCCAGCGATCCGGGCATGGATGGAATGCTCGAGACTTCTTCCGGATCAAGTTCGTAGATGTCTTTGTCGAGCGGCAGGCCAGGGTCCATCCTGTTTTCGATTCCGTCGAGGCCTGCCATCAGCATGGCGGCGAAGGCCATGTAGGGATTGCAGCTCGGGTCGGGTGGGCGAAATTCGACTCGCTTCGCAGTCCCCGCCGCCGAGTACATCGGAATGC
>Ga0070713_100000563_pt1 | contig 23483 bp, 19 predicted proteins | sample LARL82metaG_FD_65465 | JGI IMG/M metagenome (GOLD analysis project Ga0070713, IMG submission 65465) | Corn, switchgrass and miscanthus rhizosphere microbial communities from Kellogg Biological Station, Michigan, USA - LAR L8-2 metaG | ecosystem: Host-associated > Plants > Roots > Rhizosphere ...
TCGACGCCAGCGTGCTGCCGCAGAGCGCCTCGGCACGGCAGGTCGACGACGCGCTGCGCACGCAGTTCGCCCAGAACGCGTCGCCGCTCTACGCGGTGGTGCAGGCGCCGGTGACGCCGGCGGTGCAGGCGCAGCTGCAGCAGTGGAGCGCGCCCTTCGCCCGTATCCCCGGCGTCGAGACGGCCACGCTGCGCGCCGTGGGCGGCGCGTGGGAGTACGACGTGGTCACCCACGCGGGCGCGCTCAGCGACACGGCGAAGAACATCGTCTCGGAGATCCGCGCGCACCCGGGTCCGTATCCCGTGCTGGTCGGCGGTGAGACCGCGTCCTTCATGGACCTGCAGTCGTCGCTCGACGCCCACCTGCCGCTGGCCATCGTCATCGTCTGCATCGTCACCGTGCTGGTGCTCTTCGCCATGACCGGGTCGGTGGTGCTGCCGGTCAAGGCGGTGCTGATGAACGCGCTCTCGCTGAGCGCGGCGTTCGGCGCCCTGGTGCTCATCTTCCAGGACGGGCGTCTCACCGGCCTGCTCCACTACACCTCGCAGGGCGCCTTGGAGTCGACGCAGCCGATCCTGCTCTTCGCCATCGCCTTCGGACTCTCCACCGACTACGGCGTCTTCCTGCTCACCCGCATCAAGGAGGGGCACGACGCGGGCATGTCGACCGCCGAGGCGGTGGCCGTCGGGCTGGAGCGGACCGGGCGCATCGTCACCGCGGCGGCGCTGCTCTTCTGCATCGCCATCGGCGCCTTCGCCACCTCCTCGATCGTGTTCATCAAGGAGGTGGGCGTGGGCACCGCCCTGGCCGTGCTCATCGACGCCACCATCGTGCGGGCCCTGCTGGTGCCCTCGCTGATGGCCCTGCTGGGCCGCTGGAACTGGTGGGCGCCGCGGCCGCTGCGGGCGCTGCACCGCCGGCTGGGGCTCGACCGGCTCGAGGGCGGCGCGGTGGCGGGCGCGGAGGGCAGCGCGGCTGCGTGAGCACGGGAGGCGGCGGCTGGCGTAGCCTGTCCCGATCGGGTGAAGGGGGCCTCACCCGGCAGGCCGGACATCCCCGGAGAGTGTCATGACCGAGACCGCGACCCGCACGGGGGAGCCCACCCCAGTCGTCGAACAGGAGAGCGATCCCCGGCGCTGGATCGCGCTCTGCGTGGTGCTCACCGCGGCGTTCATGGTGCTGCTCGACATCAGCATCGTCAACGTCGCCATCCCCTCCATCCAGCGCAACCTCAACGCCAGCTTCGGGCAGATCCAGCTGGTCCTGGCCGGCTACCAGCTGGCCTACGCGGTGGTGCTCATCACCGGCGGTCGGCTCGGCGACATCTACGGCCGCAAGCGCATGTTCATGACAGGAATGGCCGGATTCGTGCTGGCCTCGGCCTCCTGCGGCTTCGCGCGCAACCCGGACATGCTGGTGATCTCGCGCGTGGTGCAGGGACTGATGGCGGCGCTGATGTTCCCCCAGGTCCTCTCCACCATCCAGGTGGTCTTCCCGCCGCGCGAGCGTGCCGCGGCCTTCGGCATGTTCGGCGCCGTGATCGGGCTGGCCACCATCGCCGGCCCGCTGGTCGGCGGCCTGCTCATCGGCAGTGACACCGTCGGCGATCGCTGGCGCTGGATCTTCCTGGTCAACCTGCCGGTGGGCATCGCGGCGCTGTCGGCGGCCTGGTTCCTGCTCCGCGAGTCGCGGGCGCCGCGGGCGCGGCGGCTCGACCTGGCCGGGGTGCTGCTCGCCTCTGTCGCGCTGGGATTGCTGACCTACCCGCTCGTCGAAGGGCGCGACCAGGGCTGGCCGGCCTGGTCGTTCGTCATGCTGGCGGCGTCCCTGCCCATGCTGGTGGTGTTCGTGGTCTACGAGCGCGCCAAGACGCGGCGCGACGGCTCGCCGCTGGTGGAGCTGTCCATGTTCCGCGACCGGGCATTCAGCGCGGGCACGGCGCTGTCGGCGGTGTTCTTCTCGGCCATTCCCGCCTTCTTCCTGATCTTCAGCCTGACCCTGCAGATCGGCCTCGGCTTCACCCCGCTGCGCGCCGGCCTGACCACGCTGCCCTGGTCGATCGCCACCGCCATCTCCTCCACGCTGTCGGTGCGGCTGGCGCCGCGGCTGGGCAAGACCATCCTCTCCGTCGGCAGCATCATGCTCGCGCTCGGCATGCTGGGCATCATCCTCACCATCCACGCGCGCGGCGTGTCGCTCGACGGGCCGGAGCTGATCCCCGCGCTGGTGGTCTCCGGGCTGGGCATGGGCTGCATCATCGCTCCGCTGACCAACATCATCCTGGCCGGCATCCACCAGGGCGACGCGGGCTCGGCGTCGGGGGTGCTCACCACCATGCAGCAGATCGGCGGCGCCATGGGAGTTGCGGTCGTCGGTGTCATCTTCTTCGGGCTCATCGGCGGGCGGGCGGACAGCGCCAGCGCCTCGGTGGTACCGCAGCTCCGCGCCTCGCTGGTGGCGCAGCAGCTGCCGCCGGCGGCGATCGACCGCGCCGTGCAGGGCTTCCAGGTCTGCTTCCACGACCGCGCCAACGAGAACGACCCCGCGCAGATCCCGCCGAGCTGCACGCGCGTGCAGCAGCAGGCGGCGAACCAGAGCCCGGCGGTGAAGGCGGTCTTCGCCCAGGCCTCCGCCACGGCGCTGGGCCGGGACTTCGAAGACTCGGCGCAGCTCTCGATCGTCTACCAGATCGCGGTGTTCCTGGCCAGCTTCCTGATGGTCTTCGCCGTGCCCTCACCGGCGCGGCGGACGGGCATGGCGGGGGCGGCCGCGGCGGCGCACTGAGCGATTTCTCAACGGCGGCTCAGGGTGGATTCAGGGTGGTCTCAGGTCGCCCGCCGAGCATGTGGTCCCGTTCCAGCTCTTTCGGAACCAGCGAAGGACCACATCGAGATGAGCATCCGCACCGCAGCCTCGGTGGTGTCGGCGTTCGCGGGGATCGGCTCCGCGGCGTTCGGCGTCGCCTACCACTCCTCCTCCGCCTCCGCGCCGAGCGCCGCGACGAGCGCCGTCCTCACCGCGGCGTCGGCGGCGCCGTCGTCGGGCAGCGCTTCGACATCTGCCTGCGACGACGGCCGCTGGCACGGACCCGACGGCATCAACGTCGAGGGACGTCCCGACCGCTTCGACGCCGGTGACAGCGGCGCAGCCTACGTCTGGCACGACACCTCCGGCTGGCACCTGCGCACCACCGACGCCGCCCGCGGCGCACACCACTACACGGGCACCATCACCGCCTCCCCCGGCGCCTCGTTCACCGCGCTGCGCCTGGTGCGTGACGAGCGCGACGACCACGTCTGGCTCAGCGCCGACGACGTGCTCCACTACGACCTGACCACCTACCGCGGCATCGACGGCTTCGACTTCCGCGTCAGCGCCTGCGCCGGCGCGCGCGACCACGAGGCGCTGCGCTTCTCGATGGACTACAACGGCCGCGAGCAGGACACCGCGCGCATCAAGCTCGGCGACCGCAAGCAGCACCCGCCCACCGCGACCTTCAGCGTCTGGCGGGACCTGTAGCCATCACTCTGGACGCTGACGTGCTCACGACTCTCACGGCCCCAGCAGAGAGGCCGGAACGACCGCGATCCCGTCCGGGCGGCGGTAAGCAGCGGGACCCGCCGTGACCACCACCGTATCGCGGATTGCTTCGCCGAGTTCGTCCTGCAGCCATCGAAGATGTCTGACGTCGGCGTCCGAGATCGTCTGGCCAAGCTTGACCTCGATGCCGACGATGCTCCCCGCTCGCTCCACGATGAGATCGATCTCACGCTCGCCACCCCAGGTGCGCAGGTGCCCGACACGGGCGCCGGCGGCTTCGGCACAGACCCGAACGCACAGTGTGACCAGCGACTCGAACAACGCACCGAGAAGCGTTCCTTCACGGGGAAGATGGGGGCCTGCGGTTCGCCCCGCAAGCAAAGTCTCTGCGTCGACACCGAGGAGTCGCGCAGCCAGCGCCGGGTCAGCGAGGTGATGCTTCGACGGTGAGGCAAGACGTTTCAGCCGGCTTCGCGTCGGAAGCCATGCGGGGACCGGGTCGATGAGCCAGAGGCGTTCGAGGACGTCGCGATAGGGCAGGGTCGTCGCCTTGGTCGGTTTGGTGCCGTGGTCGCCGGTCGCCGCATCGCGGATCTTGTCGTATGCAGTCGTTGTTGCCGTGGCCGCCGCATAGGCTTCCAGCCAGCGACGAAGAGTTGCCGGCCTGCGCACCTCGCGGCCCAGCTCTTCGAAGTCACGATCGACGATCCGCTCGAGGTATCCATCGAGCTGGGCCTGACGCGCCCGAGCAGGCAACCGACGTATCCCCGGGAAACCGGACGCAAGGATCTCGTCGACGTATTGCTGCAGCCGGACATCGGTGCGTCCTGCGAGCGGTGGTCGTCCGCCATCGAGCAGGCCGCGCAGACTGACCGTGGGCTCTCCCAGCCCGCGCTCGACGAGTGTCATGGGGCGTAGACGTACTCTGACGATGCGACCGGCGCCCGAGTGTGTCGGCGGCGAAGTCGGTGAGGCGGATCCCGTGAGAAGGAATGTCCCCGGCGCGGCGCCGTCGTCGACAGCTCGTCTGACTCGATCGAAAGACTGCGGAAACCTCTGCCACTCGTCGATCAGAATCGGCGGCGAGCCTTGGACCAGGCGAGACGGGTCAGCGCTCACCACCTCGCGCTCGCTTTCGTCATCCAATCTGTACACGGTCCTGGCGCGTTGGAGCGCGGTCGCAGTCTTGCCCACCGCACGCGGACCCTCGATGGCTATCGCTGGCAGAGCACCGGCAAGGTCATCCAATTCCGCATCGACGATCCGTCGCGTGTACCCGGTGGCGGGAGGTGCAGGATTGTGCGGGGGTCGCCCACGGTCCATGGCGCTACTGTACCATTACGCAAGATGCTACTGTACCTTAACTCACATCACCAGTGAACCATTCCGCAGTTCGGAGCCGAGCGACGGAGCCTGTAATCTTACACTGATCTGTATATATGGCGTGCCCGCCCGCCAGACGCTCGAGCGGCGGCGATCAGTCCGCCAGCTGGGCCATGGCGGCGAACAGCTCGGCGAAGTTCGGTGAGCTGCCGTCCCCCGAGAACTGGCGGTACAGCGCCGCGACGTTGACCGCCAGTCTCTCCGCCTCGCCGAGACCTTCGGCGAAGCCGTGGCCGCGGATGTCGCGCGCGGCGTCGAGTGCGGACATGCCCGCATCGTGGCGCGTGCGTGCTTCGTCGCGCAGGCGCTCCCAGTAGGTCTTGACGCCACGGACGCCGTCGAGGTCGGTAACCGGGCCGTGGCCGGGCACGACGACGTCGGGCGGCAGCGCGATGATGCGGTCGCAGGCGGCGATCCAGTTCTCCACCGGGCCGCGCCACATGATGGGATGACCACCGATGAAGAGGATGTCGCCGGTGAACACGGTGCGCGCGTCGGGCACATGCACGATGACGTCGCCGCGGGTGTGGGCCGGGCCGACCTCGATCAGGTCGATGGTGCGGCCATCGACGTGCAGGGTGAGCGATCCCTCGAAGGTGCGCGTGGGCGGCGTGGCGGTGATGCCGTGGAACTCGAAGGCGCCGAAGATGCGCTGCAGGTAGGCACCCAGCTCACCGAGCTGCGGCGCCTGGTCCATCAGTCCCGCCAGTGTCTGCGCCGACTGCTCGGCCATCTCCTCCGCACAGGCGCGTGAGGCCACGATCTCCGCACCCGCGAGCAGCTCGTTGCCGTTCCAGTGGTCGCCGTTGGCGTGCGTGTTGACCAGCACCTCGATGTTCGCCGCCGCAGGCGTGGCGACGCGCAATGCGTCGAGCATGGCGCGGGTGAGGCGCAGGTCGAACAGCGTGTCGACCAGCAGCGCCCTGCCTTGCGCGCCGGCGATCAGCCCGGCGTTGCTCCACCCCCACGACCCGTCAGGCTGCAGGTACGCCCACACGTCCTCGGCCACCCGCTGTGGCCCCTGCGCGTAGGTCGGTCTCGCCGTCGCCACGGCTGGCGATTGTTGCACGCCCGCCGGGGACGCGTTAGGATGCAGCGCTCGTTGCGCGCCGCCTTGCGCTGAACCCGGGGAGAACACCACCATGCGACCCGACGCCGACCAGGAGCGCTTTCCAGCCGACCAGCAAGCGTAGGCGGGGCTACCCGTCGGAGACCGCGGTCAAGCGCGGCCACCGGGTGGTCCACGGCGACAAGGAGCTGACCGAGAAGCTCGGCCGCAACGATCCCTGCCCCTGCGGCTCCGGCCTTCGCTTTCAAGCGCTGCTGCCTCCGCAGCGGCAGGTACGACGGCTCGCCACGGCAGCACTTCTTTCCGCGACTGAGTCCTGCGAGACTGCACCAGCGGTATGAGCCTGCCACCTTCCTCGTACGAGCTGATCGCCCGCGCCCACCGCGTCTGCGGCGCATTCAACGCACGCGTGCGGAGATCGGTGGCAGCGGTGCCGGGCAACCCCGGGCGCGTGTCGGTGGAACGCTTCGGCAGCACCTGGGCAACGCGCTGCGAGCTGCCCGATGCACCGGACTGGATGAACCTGATGGGTCCGATCAGCGCCGCTGACCTCGACGCCCTGCCGGCTGCGCTGGCGTGGTACGGCGACATCCATCCGATGATCGAGGTGACGCCGCAGCCGGACCACGAGAAGCTGGCCCGCGAGCTGGCCGCGCGCGGATACGCCGCGACCAGCCAGCTCGACATTCTCTGGGCACTCAGGCCGGACGTCGTCGCCGCGCCGCAGACACTCGTGCGCGTCGACCGCGTGCACCAGGACGAGTCGATGGCCTTCGCACGCACTTTGTTGGGCGGCCACGTCGAGACCTTCTGGGATCAGGAAGCCGAGGGGCTGGCCAACCTGGTGGGCGGCGAGAACGTCCACTGTTACCTCGCGACCATCGACGGCGAACCCGCGGCGGGCGCCATCCTCACCCTCGACGACGGCCTCGCCTACCTGGCCAACGCCTCCACCCTCCCCGCCTTCCGCAACCGCGGCTGCCACAACGCCCTGCTCACCGCGCGACTGGCCGACAACGCAAACATGGACTGCGAGCTCGTCGTGGCCCTCGCCGACGTGGGCTCCACGAGCCACCGCAACATGGAACGCTGCGGCCTGCACACGCTGGTCACGGCCACGCAATGGACGTTCCACGAGCCACCGGCCTGACTGCGACGACGCGTGGCACCCCCAGTACGCCAGCCCGGGTGGCGCCGGAGCGTACTGAACGCTACGATTTCGGGGCGCAGGCGGGAGAGATCGAGACGGAAGGAAGGGAGAACGCCCGATGCGACGACTTCGCACGCTCATCTGTTTGCCGCTGCTCGCCCTGCCGGTGCAGGCCGGCACGGCGGTGACCGCCCACGCCGACCCTCTGGACGTCGGCAGCGTCGAATGCAGTGCCTCTGGGGGGTTGATGACCAACGCGGGCGTGGTGCCGCAGACGGTGAGCTTCACCGCCAACCTGGGCTTGAACTGCCCGGGGGTGGTCCTTGACGACGCGGGCACCTGGGCGATGCTCATGACGGGACAGATGAGCCCCGGGTTCTGCGCCGGCGGCCAGGGGCTGGCCACCGTCACCGTCAACGGGCCCGACGGCGGCGGCACCAGCGGCGTACGCCTCAGCTTCGCCGGGACCACGCTGACCATCGCCGGCGTGCTGAACACCAGCGACGGTGGTGGTGACGCCTTCAAGGCGACGCTGCAGGCGATTCCCACCAGCGGGATTCCCTGCGTCAACACCACCACGCAGGAGACCCTCAGCGGCGAGGCGTCGATCACCGATCTTGAGCCGCCACCCGACTTCGTGATCTGCACCGCCGCCGGCGACGAGGGATACACGCCCGGGCTGCTGCCGGCGCCGCAGACCGTCAACGTCAACGGAACGGCGAACCTCAGCTGCACCAACCCCGTCAGCGACGACCAGGGGCACTGGACGGTCGGCTACAACGGGTCCGCGCTCGGCGATTGCGGGCTTGCCGAGGGCACGCTGGGACTGAACTTCTCCGCCCCGGACGCCAGCGGCAGCGGCAGCGCCGACTACGAACGCGTCGGCACGATGCTCAACATCGCCGGCACCTCGGGCGACAACGACATGGAGATCTGGGCCCAGGTCAGCTTCAGCGGCACCTGTGTCACCACGCCGTTCTTCGGCGCCAACTACACCGGCATCGCCGGGATCGTCGAGTAAGCGCGCCGGAGCCCCGGCGGACTCAGCGCGCCGCCGGGGCTCCCAGGCGCTCGCCGACGAGGCGCACGACGTCCTCGATGGTGTCGGCGATGCCTGCACCCGCCTTGGTCAGCGCGTCGATCTTCGACTGCGCAGTGCCCTTGTTGCCGCTGATGATGGCGCCGGCGTGGCCCATGCGCTTGCCGGGCGGGGCGGTGCGGCCACTGATGAAGGCGACGACGGGCTTGCCGAAGCCGCGGGCGACGACGTGCTCGGCGGCGTCCTCCTCGTCGGAGCCGCCGATCTCGCCGACCATGACCACCGCCTCGGTGTGCTCGTCGGCGGCGAACATGGGCAGCACGTCCTTGAAGGACATGCCGAGCACGGGATCGCCGCCGATGCCGACCGCGGTGCTCTGCCCGTAGCCGCCCTCGGTGAGCGCCTGGATCACCTCGTAGGTCAGGGTGCCGGAGCGCGCCACGATGCCCACGGGGCCCGGCTTGGCGACGTGGTTGGGAATGAAGCCGATCTTGCATTCACCCGGCGTCATCAGTCCGGGGCAGTTGGGCCCGATCAGCCGAGACGAGGTGGTGTCGACGAACGCCTTGGCACGGACCATGTCGTGCACCGGGATGCCCTCGGTGACACACACCACCACCGGGACGCCCGCGGCCGCGGACTCCATGATGGCGTCGGCCGCGAAGGGCGGTGGCACGATGATGAACGACGCGTCGGCACCGGTGGCCGCGACCGCCGCCGCGACGGTGTCGAAGATGGGCACGCCGAGGTGCTCCTGGCCGCCCTTGCCGGGCACCACGCCGGCCACCACGTTGGTGCCGTAGGCCATCATCTGCTCGGTGTGGAAGCTGCCCTCGCGGCCGGTGATGCCCTGCACCACCACCTTCGTCGACTTGTTGACGAGAATGGACATAACTCAGAAAGCTCTCCGCAAGCGCACTAGGAGGTCAGCTCGACGATCTTGCGCGCGGCGTCCGGCGCGCTGACGCCGGGGGTGATTCCCGCCTCCTGGAGCAGCTTGCGCCCCTCCTCCTCGCGCGTACCGGTCATGCGCACCACGATGGGCTTGGTGATGCCCAGCTCGTCGCGCGCCTGGATGATGCCGCGGGCGACCTCGTCGCCGCGGGTGATGCCGCCGAAGATGTTGATGAAGATGCCGCGCACGTCGGGATCCTGCAGGATCATGTCGAAGGCGTTGCGCACCTTCTCGGCGTTGGCCCCGCCGCCGATGTCGAGGAAGTTGTTGGGATTGCCGCCCATCTGCTTGACCAGGTCGAGGGTGTTCATGGCCAGGCCGGCACCGTTGCCGATGCAGCCGACGGTGCCGCCGGGCAGGTGCACGTACGTCAGTCCACGGCGCTTGGCCTCGGCCTCGTAGGGGTCCTCGCCGGTGGTCGCCTCGTCGCCCGAGGCATCGCGCTCGATCTCCGCGGCGACGTCCTTGTGGCGGTACTCGGCATTCTCGTCGATCTCCAGCTTGCCGTCGGCGGCGACCAGGCGGCCGTCGGGCGTGAGGACCAGCGGGTTGATCTCGCAGGTGAGCGCGTCGAGCTTCAGCGCCAGCCCGTACAGCGTCTGGGTCAGGCCGACGAGCTGTGCGGCCAGCTTGCCGCGCATCTCCTGCAGGGCCGGTGCGTGGGCCAATGCGTCGAAGGCCATCTGCCTGATCTCGTACGGCTGGGGGCCGCGGAAGGGATCCGGCCAGAGCTTGATCACCTTCTCGGGCGACTCGTCGGCGACCTGCTCGATCTCCATGCCGCCCGCCGCGGAGAAGATCACCACCAGGCGGCGGCGGTCGCGGTCGAGGGTGATGCCGAGGTAGAGCTCGGAGCCGATCTCCAGCCCGGTCTCGCACCAGACACTGCGCACCGGGTAGCCGCGGATGTCCATGGCCAGGATGCGGGCCGCCTCGCGGCGCGCGTCCTCAGGCGTATCGACGACGGCGATGCCGCCGGCCTTGCCGCGACCGCCGATGGGAACCTGCGCCTTGACGGCGATCCGGCCCAGCTCGCGCGCCGCGGCCTCCGCCTCCTCCGGGGTGCGCGCCAGGCGCCCCGCGGGGATGGCGATACCGGCTCCGGCGAACTGCTGCTTGGCCTGGTATTCGAGGAGTTTCACGAGGCCGGAAGGATATCCGACCGGGCATGATGGCCGACGAGACATGCCCAGCCGCCGCACCGCCCTGCTCGTCGTCGTCGCCAGCAACCTGCTCTGGGCGGGCAGCTACGTGGCCGGCAAGGCGGCGCTCGACGAGGTGCCCTTCGTCACCCTCAACGCCCTGCGCTTCGCGGTCGCCGGGGTGATCTTCGCGCCGCTGGTCTGGCGCAACCGCCACCTGCTGCCCCGCGATCGCGGCGGCCGCGCCCGCCTGCTCGCCATCGCCGCCTTCGGCTTCTGCGGCAACAAGACGCTCGAGTTCCTCGGCCTCAGCATGACCACCGCCACCGACACCGCCCTGCTGATCACCTCGGAGTCGCTGGTCACCCTACTGCTCGCCGTGGTCCTGCTGGGCGAGCGGCTGCAGAGGCGCACCGCGCTGGCGCTCTGCGTCGGGGCGCTCGGCGTCTACGTGCTCGTCGAGGGCGGCCTGGTGGCACCGCACCTGCTGCGCGGCGGGCAGGCGGTCGGCGACGGCCTGGTGGTGGGATCGCTGGCTCTGGAGTCGGTGGCCACGGTGAGCGGGCGGCGGCTGATGCAGGGCGGCGCTCCCTTCACCCTCACCGGCGCGGCGATCATCCTCTCACTGCTGGTCTGGGGACCTGCGGAGATCGGCTGGGGCCTGCACGCGGGCGCGCCACACCTCAGTGGCGCCGGCTGGGCGGGCGTGCTCTACCTGGCAGTTGTGGCCACGGTTGTCGCGTACTCGGGGTGGTTCTGGGGGCTGCAGCGGCTCTCGGCGCAGGACGTCACCCCGCTGCTGCTGGTGCAGCCGCTGGCCGGCACGCTGATCGCCGCGGTGGTGCGTGGCGAACGTCCCAGTGCAAGCACACTGTTCGGCGGCGCCTGCGTGCTCGCCGGCGTCGCGCTCATCGCGCTGCGGCGCGAGCAGCCGCGGGCGGAGGCGGAGCTGCAGGCGATGGCACCGGAGGCACCGTAAGGCAGATGAGCCCGGACCGCGACGTGCCGCCCATCGAGCGGCCGCCCCGCGTCGCCGTGGTCGGCCCCAGTGATGCCAGCGAGACCATGCTCGAGAACGCCGAGCGCTGCGGTGTCCTGCTGGCAGAGCGCGGCGCCGCGCTGCTCAGCGGCGGTCGCGGCGGGGTGATGGCCGCGGCCTCGCGCGGCGCCGCGTCGGCGGGCGGATTGACCATCGGATTGCTGCCGGGACACGACGTCGCCGAGGCCAACCCATGGGTGGCCGTGCCGCTCACCACCGGCCTCGGCGAAGCCCGCAACGCGCTGCTGGTGGCCGCCTCGCAGGCGGTGCTGGCGGTGGGACTGAGCTGGGGCACGCTGAGCGAGGTGAGCCTGGCCATGGCCACCGGCAAGCCCGTCGTCGCCCTCGGCGTCGACCCGCTGCCGCTGCGCGGCGTGGTGCACGCCACGACGCCCGAGACGGCCGTCGACGCGGTGATGGACGCCGTGCGCCGCGCCTAGCCCGGCTACCCTGGCCACCACCCGCGTGCCGGGCTTCGCCGCCATCGCCGTGGTGGTGTGCAGCTACATCTTCATGATGATCGAGAACGGGCTCTGGAACGTCAGCATGATCACCCTGCGCCGCAGCTTCACACCCGGCGAGATGTTCGGGCGCATGGTGGCATCAACGCGCGCGCTGGCCCAAGGCACGCAGCCGCTCGGCGCGCTGCTGGGCGGCGCGCTCGGCGCCACCCTCGGCGTGGGGCGGCCATCGTCATCGGCGGCGCGGACCTGATTCCTGCCCGGCGGCGCACCCCGCCCTGTACACTCCGCCCGACCCATGGAGACGCCCATCGCCCTGCTCGGGGGGACCGGCAAGCTGGGCCCCGGCCTGGCGCTGCGCTTCGCACGCGCCGGCGTCCCCGTGGTGATCGGCTCGCGCGACGCGGAGAAGGGCGCGGCGGCCGCCGCCGAGGTCACCGCGAAGCTGAGCGCCGCCGGCGAGGACGCGGCGCCGGTCGAGGGCACCGCCAACCTCGACGCCGCGCGGCGCGGCCGCGTCGCCGTCATCACCATCCCCTACGAGGGACAGGCCACGTTGCTGCCAGGGCTGGCCGAAGCTCTGCACGGCAAGGTGGTGGTCAGCACCGCGGTGCCGGTGACGCTCGAGGAGGGCGTGGGCTTCACGCATCTCGACGTCCCCGAGGGCTCCGCGGCGCAGCAGGCGGCCGCGCTGCTGCCGGGCGCGCATGTCGCCGCCGCCTTCCATTCTGTGAGCAGCGCCGAGCTGAAGCGGCTGGCGCAGCCCATCGACGGGCACGTAGTGGTGACCGGCGACGACGCCGGGGCAAAGTCGGTGGCCATGGAGATGGTGCGGCTGCTGCCGGGTGCGCGTGCCGTCGACGGCGGTCCGCTGCGCTGCGCGCGCTACTCCGAATACCTCACCATCCTGCTGCTCACCGTCAACCGCATCTACAAGACGCACGCGGGCGTGATGCTGACAAATCTTCCGCCCGAGCCCGAGGAGGCCTGACGCCGCGCCGATGAGCAGCGCCGCCGCTCCACCGCCGGCCGGCGACCCACCCCTCCGTCCCGCGGTGCGGGTGCGCACCCTGGTGGTCGCCGCGCTGGTGACCCTGGCGGTGGTGGGGCTGGTCTTCCTGCTCTACGCGGTCCTCGACATCGTCCTGGTCTTCCTCATCGCCATCGTGGTCGCCGAGGGCATCCGGCCGCTGGTGCGCCGCCTGGAGGGCTGGCGCGTGCCCAAGGCCGCGGCCATCCTCATCGTCTACGCGGTGATCCTCGGCGTGCTCACCGTGCTGGTCATCCTGTTCGTTCAGCCGCTGGTCACCCAGGCGCAGGACCTGGCCAACAACTTCCCCAAGTACGAGAAGCAGGTGGAGAACTTCATCAACAACATCGAGAAGCAGCTGCACATCAGCGGCAGCAACGTCACCGACCAGATCAACAGCCTGCTCAAGGACGCCCAGCAGGTGCTGGTCACGGTGGGCACGACCATCGGCAACGTGCTGGTCAACTTCGTCATCGTGCTGGTGCTGGCCTTCCTCTGGCTGACCACCAGCGACCGGCTCAAGGCCTTCGTCATCGACCTCATCCCGCCGCGGCACCAGGCGCTGGCCGCCGACGTCATCAAGGAAATGGGCACGCGCGTCGGCGGCTACACGCGCGGCGTGGCCATCAACATGGCGGTGATCGGCATCCTCTCCGGCATCGCGGTGGCCGCGCTGGGACTGCCCAGCCCGGTGCTGCTGGGCATCTTCGCCGGGCTCACCGAGGCCATCCCCGTCTTCGGTCCCTTCATCGGAGCGGCGCCGGCTGTGATGCTCGGCTTCACGGTGTCACCGCTCTACCCGCTGCTGGTGGCAGGCGTGTTCCTGGTCATCCAGCAGGTGGAGAGCAACACCCTGGTACCTGTGGTGATGAACCGCGTGCTGGCGCTGCCGCCGCTCACCGTGGTGCTGGCGCTGCTGGTCGGCGGTGCCCTCAAGGGCGTGGCCGGCGCGCTGCTCGCCGTGCCCGTCGCCGCCGCGCTGCAGGTGCTGGTGCTGCGCGTGCTGGTGCCGATGCTGCACGTCATGCAGGGTCGCACCGAGCAGGCCGCGGCGGAGCTGACGGTGCGGACGCCCGTGCGGCCGCCACCGGCCTGGTGGCGCCGCCTGCTGGCGCGCGCGCGCCCCGGCTGAGCGCAGGCACGGCGCTCACCACCCGGTGCGCTTGTCGGGACGGCTGCGCAGCGCCCGGCTGAAGCTGCGGATGTCGCGGTGCCGCTGCGCGCGCGCCCAGCCCTCACGGCGCGCGTCGATGCGCAGCTGCTCACGCTCCAGCTTGCGATGGCTGGCCACTCGCTCGCGCAGCGAGGCATCCTGGCGCATCGCCTCGCGCACCGCGCAGCCCGGCTCGCGCTCGTGGGCGCAGTCGCGGAAGCGGCATTGCTCGGCGAGCGCGAGCACGTCGGCGAAGCCCTGCTCGATGCCCTCCGCGCTGTTCCACATGCCCAGCTCGCGCATGCCGGGCGTGTCGACCACCAGCGCGCCGCCGGGCAGCGCGACCAGCTCGCGGTGCGTGGTGGTGTGGCGGCCACGGCCGTCGTCGCGCACCGGCGCCGTGGCCAGCATCTCCTCGTCGCAGACCAGGTTGACCAGCGTCGACTTGCCCGCGCCGCTGGGACCGATGAGCGCGGCGGTGACGCCGGGGGCGAGCAGTGCGCGCAGCTCGTCGACGCCAGTTGAGTCGACAGCGCTGACGGCGATGACCTCGGCGGCACCGGCGACGTCGCGTGCCGCCTCGAGGTCGCGGTCGCGGTCGTCGCTGAGATCGGCCTTGGTGAGCAGCACGGCGGGACGCGCGCCCGACGCCCACACCAGCGCCAGGGTGCGCTCGATGCGACGCAGGTTGGCACCGAGTCCGAGCGGACAGACCACCAGCCCGACGTCGATGTTGGCAGCGACCGCCTGGGCCAGGCTGAGATCGCCGGCCACCTTGCGCAGGAACACGGTGCGGCGCGGCAGCACCGCGGTGAGCAGGCCGGCTTCGACGGCGACCCAGTCCCCGGCGGTGACGCCGCCCTCGGGCGGATCGCCGCGCAGGCGTCCGGCGAGTGGCACGCGCGCGTCGCCGTGCGGTGTGGCCACGCTGATGGAGCCGCGGTCGACACGGACGACGCGGCCGGGCACGGCGCCGCGCAGGGCGTGCGGCGCGAAGAGGTTTTCCAGGTTCGCGTCCCAGCCCAGGTGGGCGAGGGCGCGCGCAAACGCAGAGGACACGGGTGAGGACGCTCCGACAGTCTTGGATGTGGAACGCCCGGGCCGCGCCGGCTGATCTTTTCTGCCAGCCGGACGAGACGATGAGGCTCGGCGGCGTCAGCCGGGGAGGCGACCGGGCACGGCGGCTGTGGCGGACGTCGTGCAGACAATCTTTGCCATCGTCGTGCCCTCCTGGGATGCCGGTGCGACGGCTCGGAGCCTAACAGCCGCGGGCCGCCCCGGCAACACCGGGCTGCTTTGACGCGACCTGACGCGACGCGTCGTGACGTCCGTCGCGCATCGCGCCACAATGCGTCGCGCGGGGAAGGGAGCAGGACCTGAGGCCGCACGCAGAGGAGGTTGCCGACGTGGAGACCGCGCTCACGCCCATCGAGTTCGCCCGCCGCTCACGCAGCCTCTACCCGCGTCGAGAGGCGGTCGTCGACCGTGAGCTGCGGCTGACCTACGAGCAGTTCTTCCACCGCTGTGACCGCTGGTCGGCGGCGCTGCAGGACATGGGCGTGCGCAAGGGTGACCGCGTCGCCTACATCGCGCCCAACACCCACGCGCAGCTCGAGTCCTTCTACGCGGTGCCGCAGATCGGCGCGGTGCTGGTGCCCATCAACTACCGGCTCACCGCCGACGACTTCGCCTACATCGTCAACCACTCCGGCGCCACCGTGCTCTGCGCGCACGCCGACCATCTCGAGCAGGTCGACTCCATCCGCGACCAGCTCAGCGGCGTGCGGCATTTCGTTGCCCTGGAAGGCGAGTCGCCCGGCTGGATCGACTACGAGCAGCGCCTGGCGCTGTCGCACGACGAGTTCGACACGCCGCAGATCGACGAGACCGACCTGCTCTCCATCAACTACACCAGCGGCACCACGGCGCGCCCCAAGGGCGTGATGATCACCCACCGCAACGCCTACATGAACACGGTGGGCACGCTCATCCACCTCCACCTCGGCGTCGACGATCGCTACCTCTGGACCCTGCCCATGTTCCACGCCAACGGCTGGACCTTCACCTGGACGGTGACCGCCGCGGGCGCGACGCACATCTGCCTGCCCAAGGTCGAACCGGCGCGCGTCTACGAGCTGGTGCGCGAGGAGCGCGTCACCTGGCTGTGCGCCGCGCCGACGGTGCTGATCTCGCTGGCCGGCGCGCCCGCCGAAATGCGCGCCGGAGCGCCGCGCGGCGTGCACGTGGTCACCGCGGGCGCGCCGCCTGCCGCGGCCACCATCGAACGCATGGAGGGCGAGCTGGGCTGGGAGGTGACGCAGGTCTACGGTCTCACCGAGACGGCACCGTTCATCACCGTCTGCGAGCCGCGCCCCGAGCATCGCCGCCTGTCGCCCGCCGAACGCGCCGTGGTCAAGGCGCGGCAGGGCGTCGAGCTGCTCACCTCTGGCGAGCTGCGCGTGGTCGGCGGCGACGGCGCGCAGGTGCCCTGGGACGGGCAGTCGCTCGGCGAGATCGTGGTGCGCGGCAACGTGGTGATGAAGGGCTACTACAACGACCCCGAGGCCACCGAGCGGGCCATGGGCGACGGCTGGTTCCACTCCGGCGACGCGGCCGTTGTTCATCCCGACGGCTTCGTCGAGATCCGCGACCGCATCAAGGACGTGATCATCTCGGGCGGCGAGAACATCTCCTCCGTCGAGGTCGAGGGCGTGCTGCTGCGCCATCCCGCGGTGCAGGAGGCCGCCATCGTGGGGTTGCCCCACGAGAAGTGGGGCGAGGCGCCCTACGCTTTCGTCGTGCTGCGCCCGGGGCAGTCGGCCACCGAGTCCGAGATCATCGACTTCGCCCGCTCCCACCTCGCCCACTTCAAGGCGCCCAAGGGCGTCTCCTTCGTCGACGAGCTGCCCAAGACGGCCACGGGAAAGATCCAGAAGTTCGTGCTGCGCAAGGGCGCCCCGGCGATCGCCGCGCAGTAGGAAGCCTGGACCACAGGTCTGTAGTATCGTCGGCAGCGTGGGAGAGCCTGAAGACACGTCCACCGACAAGGGCACTCAAAGCGCTGCCGCCTTCGACCTTGCCCGGATCGACGCGGAGTACGAGCCCATCGACACCGCCGAGGCGTGGGGAGGCCTGGTCGTCGACCAGGCGGCGTGGGACCGGGTTCTCGAGAGGCTTACGCTTGCGCGCAACGGCGCATCGTCAGAGGTACTCCGCCACGCCGTTGAGATTGCAATGCGGGCGGCCGCAGTGGATACCGGAGCGATCGAGGGCCTGTACGAGGTCGATCGCGGCTTCACTTTCACCGTGGCGTTTCAGTCCACAGCGTGGCAAGTCTCGATGGCGGAGAAGGGAGAGAACGTCCGCGAGCTGTTCGACGCCCAGCTGCTGGCATACGAGATCGCGTTGGACGTTGCCACTCGGAGCATGCCGATCACGGAGGCGTGGCTCCGCAGGCTCCACGAGGAACTGTGCCGGCCCCAGGACACCGTTGAGGTGCACACGCCCCAAGGTGTCCAACGGCAGGCGCTCCTGAAAGGGGCGTACAAGCGCCTCCCCAATCACGTGATGCAACTCGATGGGGCGGTCGTCATCGCGTTTGCACCGGTGAGCGATACGCCAGGCGAGATGCAGAAGCTGGTTGCCGAACTCAATTCAGCGCAATTCGCCGAGCTGCATCCGGTGCTACAAGCTGCGTATGCCCATTACTCGCTGGTGCGCATCCATCCGTTCCAAGATGGCAATGGCAGAGTGGCACGGGCGCTGGCATCGGTGTTTCTCTACAGGGCTGCATCCGTACCGCTGGTTCTCTTCGCAGACGAGAAGAAGGAGTATTTGGAAGCGCTGAGAACCGCTGACCAAGGTGACCGCCAGCCCGTCGCCGACTTCATCTTCGACCGCGCCACGGCGGCAATGGAACTCGTTGGCGAACAGGTGACCGCTTCGCCAGAGGACCGTGTTGCCGACCTCCGAACCTTGCTCCTGGTGGGTGATGGAATGACCCACAACGCGGTCGATGAGGTCGGCTACCGGGTACTGGAAATGCTGCAAGCTGAGCTGGACAAACAAGCCAACGATCTGCACCTGCCGGCCGGGATCGGCCTGAGCGCCAGCGCGCCTCAAATCGATAACAGGGTTGTGCCTGACGGCTATCGTCAACTGCTCAGTCGCGGACCGAAGGTGGTCTACCTCGTCGCACAGTCGCAGCCACCCGCGCAGGCGAACGTGACCAACCTCATCCGTGTCCTGGTTCCAAAGGACCTGGCGCCATCTCTCACATTCCGCATCGCATCCTCAATCGGCCCATCGATGGACGTGCGACTACGCGACCTTTTTCCCGAGCCAAGGACGTACGCCACAATGCGGATCGCCAGCTGGGTCAAGAGTGTGCTTGATGCGACCCTCAAGCAGCTCCGCGATGGCGCGGCAAACTCTCTTCGCAGCAACGGCTACGTGTAGAACTCAATCCGCGCTGCCATAGGACTGGGCGTCGCCGAAGGGGAACACGGTGCCGTCCATGCGGATCAGCCAGTAGCCGCGGCCGTCGGGGGTGGTGGCCATGCCACCGATGGCGTGGCCGGTGAAGGAGCCGCCGAGCGAGCCGTAGCCGACCGCGGCGCCGAAGGGGAAGATGCCGCCGTCGGCGGCGACCAGCCAGTAGCCGCCGGCGGTAGGAGTCGCGGCCATGCCGACGATGGGTTGATTGAGGCGCACGTTGCCGGTCGAGCCGTAGGAGTGGTATACGGCGTCGCCGAAGGGGAACATACCGCCGTCGGCGGCGACCAGCCAGTAGCCGTTGCCCGACGGCGTCGCGGCCATGCCGACGATGGGTTGATTCAAGCGCACGTTGCCGGTCGAGCCGTAGGAGTGATAGACGGCGTCGCCGAACGGGAAGATGCCGCCGTCGGCCGCGACCAGCCAGTAGCCGTGCCCGCTGCGCGTCGCGGCGATGCCGACCACCGGCTGGTTGAGCCGCACGTCGCCGAGTGAGCCGTAGTAGGCCGCGTCGCCGAGGGTGAAGACCCCGCCGTCCGGCGCGGTCATCCAGACGCCCTGCCCCGTCGGCGTCACCGCGGCGCCGGCGATGGCGCGGTTGAGGTGCATGCCGCCGAGTGATCCCGGCGACGTCGCCGCGCCGAAAGCGGACACGTTGCCGTCGGAGTCGGGCAGCAGATAACCCTTGCCCTCGTCCACCGGCAGCAGGCTGGGATGGCCGGCGCGCACCACCACGGCCATGCGGCCGAAGGAGTTGAAGGAGACCTCGAAGCGCTGCATGCTGACCGTGCCCGAGGTGGCGTTGCCGGGATCGTGCAGCGTCACCATGCCGCGGTCGTAGTCGACGCCGACCAGGGTCATGGCGTGCTCGCCGACGCTGTAGGGAACGATGCGCCCGTCCCACGCAGTCCAGGTGCGCAGCGTGGTGGTGCCGAGATGGTTGACCACCCAGACCACCACGGGATTGCCGTTCAGCACCTCCTGGTAGATCACCGACGGGTCGACGTTCTCCAGCGGCACCGCGCCCGCGCCGGCGCGCTCGGCCGCGAAGGCGACGGGCGGGTCGTAGACCCCGTAGCCGGTGCGCGCCGGCTCACTGCCGTTGACGTCGCCGACGAAGGTCCTGTAGGGATCGCCCCAGTGCACCACGCTGCCGTTCGGTCCCAGCACGGGCGCGCGGCGGTCGGCGCCCATGGCGGTGAGCAGCCAGCTCTGCGACACGTGGATGCTCTTCGCGGCCAGGGCCATCTGCAGCGCGGCCGCCTCGCAGGAGAGCGAGCGCACCTGGCCGTACACCGGCGCCGCGATGAGGTTGCTGGTGGCGGCATCGGCGCTGATCGCTGTTGACCATCCCGTCAGCATGCCGAACGCTGCGATCAGCGCGAAGAACCCGGCGCGGCGGCGACGAGAGGCGGGCATGCGGCGGCTCCCCATTCCCTTCGTGGGTGACGGATCTGCCCCTCAAGTATGGGAGCGTGTACCGCCGCGCACCACGGCCGGACGTCACTTTTCACCACAACGTGCCGAAACTGCCGGCGAATCAGCCGCGGGCCGCCAGCTCCGCCACGCGCCGCAGCGTGGCCCGCGCGGCGCGGCGCTGGCCGGAGGCGAAGAGCGCCGCGTCGAGCAGCGCGCCGGCGCGCCCGAAGGCGCTCAGCGCCCCCGCCGCGTCGCTGACCAGCGTCACCCGCGTGCCACCCGCGCCGTCCGGCTCGCAGCGCAGCGCGGTGCGCACCGCCGGCTCGCTGTCGGTCACCGTGGCCACCAGCTCACCCGGCACCAGCTCCACCACGGTGGCCGTCAGCGAACGCTCGCCGTGACGATCGCGCACGGTGGTGCGCACCACGCTGTCCACCGCGGGGGGATCGGGCGAGACGCTGCGCGCCACCACGCCGCGCGCCGGGTCGGGCGTGCGCAGCAGCTCGAGGCAGGCGTCGAACACGCGCGCGGTCGGCTGCGCCAGCCGCAGACGGCGCACCACGCGCCGCGCCATCGTCGCGGACTCCTCAGCCCGCGACCGCGGCGCCGCTGTCGAGCAGCGCGCGCCTCTCGGCCGCGCCGAAGCCCAGCCGACGCAGCCACGACGCGGTGTGCTCACCGACGCGCGGGATGTGCGACCCGCCGCCCATCACACCCGCGCTGCTGCGGATGGGCGCGCGCGGCACCAGCGCCGTGCCCGCGTCGGTGCAGACCTCCTGCAGCAGCTTCTGCTCCCGCACCACGGGATGCTCGGCGACCTCGCGCACGCCGCGCAGCCGCGCCGTGGCCAGCCCGGCGGCGACCAGCCGCTCCTCCCACACCGCCGCAGGTGCCGCGGCCAGCACCTCCTCGATGCAGGCGTGCAGCGCCTCGCGGTTGGCCATGCGCCCAGCCATGACCACGAAGCGTTCGTCGGCGGCCAGGTCCGGGCGGGAGAAGACGCGCAGGCAGAGCTCGCGCCACTCGCGGTCCTGCTGGGCCACGATGAACACCACGCCGCCGTCGCCGCAGCGGAACGGCCCGTAGGGCGCCACGTGGAGGTGGTGCAGACCGGCGGGCTGCGGCTCGACGCCGGTGGCCAGGTAGAGCCCCAGCGTCGGCGCCGTCCAGTCCAGGGTGGCGTCGAACATCGACACCGAGAGCGTGGCCCCGCGGCCGCCCGCCCGCCGCGCGGCCAGGGCGCCGAGCACGCCGAGGGCGGCCGAGGTGCCGGCGGCGATGTCGCAGAGCGAGACCCCCGACTTGGCCGGGTGACCCGGCTCGCCGGTCACGGCGACAACGCCCGCCTCGGCCTGGACGAGCAGGTCGTAGGCCTTGCGCTGCGCGTAGGAGCCGGTCTCGCCGAAGCCGCTGATGCTCGCGTAGACCAGCTCGGGACGTGCGCGGCGCAGCTGGCGCGGGCCCAGGCCGAGGCGGGCGGCGGCCCCGGGCGCGAAGTTCTGCACCACCACGTCGGCGCGCTCGGCGAGGCGGCGGGCCACCTCGCGGCCGGCGGGCGCCTTGAGGTCCAGGGCGACCGACTCCTTGCCATGGTTGAGCCAGGCGAAGTAGCTGCTCACCCCCGCGCTGTGGTGCTCGTAGTGGCGGGCGAAGTCGCCGCCGCCGGGGCGCTCCACCTTGACCACCGTGGCGCCCTGGTCGAGCAGCAGCCGGGTGGCCAGCGGCGCGGCCACGGCCTGCTCCAGGGCGAGCACCAGGACGCCGCGCAGGGGGAGTGCCATCGGCGGCGAATCATGCGCGATCGGGGCGATTCGCAGCCTGTGTTGACACGTATTGCTATAGCGACATGCTACGATTTTGCTCTGCATGAATGTCACGATCGACGCAAAGGCGCCGCCCGCGGCGCCCGCGCCGGACCGCGACCTGCAGTCCGCGCCGCTCCCCGGCAGCGCCGGCCAGGACCGTCCCCCCTCCCGCCACGCGGGCGCCGACGCCCTCCGCGCCGTGGCCGCCATGGCCGTCATCTGCGTCCACACCACGCACTGGGCGCAGCAGAATACCGGCGCGGACCGCGCCGTCTGGTACTCGACCACCCTGCTGGTGCGCTTCTGCGTGCCCGCCTTCGTGCTGCTCACCGGCCTGGTGCTCGCCTACCGCTACGGCGAGCAGCGCCTCGGCGGCGCCTTCCTGCTGCGCCGGGCGCGGCGCAGCCTGGTGCCCTGGCTGGTCTGGGCGCCCATCTTCCTGCTCTTCGACCTGTTCCTCACCGGGGAGCTCGCGCGGACGCCGGGCGCGGTGAGCGACTGGTGGTCACTCGGTGGGGGGCATCTCTACTACCTGATCCTGGTGCCGCAGCTCTACGTGCTGATGATCGTCTGGCCGCGCCATCGCCGCACCGCCGCGTCGCTGGCCGTCGCGCTGCTGGCGGTTCAGGTCGGACTTGACACATTCAGGCTGTACGCGCCGCTGGGCGGCAACCTGTGGCACCAGGCGGTGCTCAACCACGGCTTCGAGCAGTTCCCCTACTGGATCGGCTACTTCGCGGCCGGCGTCGCCGCCGGGCGCTTCCTCGCTGCGCGGCGTTCGCTGCCCGGCCGGTCGTTCGCCATCGCCGTGCCACTCACGGCGCTGCTGCTGCTCTGGGTCGACCGCGCGGGCATGGCCAGCCCGCGCTACGCCGAGGGCACGGGCTCCTTCCTGCGGCCGCTCATGGTGCCGTACGTGCTCGCCGTGTGCGGTGCGGTGCTGTTCGGGTTGCCCGCCGTCCTGCGGCGGCTGCCGCGACTCGACCGCGCCACCGCGCTGGTCAGCCGGCATTCGCTGGGCATCTACGTGGTGCATCCGATGCTGCTCGCCGGCTTCGGGCGGACGCTCGGCTTCGCGCTGCACAGCCACCTGCCCTGGTCGATCCTCGGTGTGCTGGCGTTGACCGTGCTCACCGCGGTATCGGCGCTGCTGGTGTCGATGCTGCTGGCGCGCACACCGCTGGCGGTGACCATCGGTGAGACCTGGAAACGGCGCCGCGGCGCGCCGGTCTCGGACGAGCCGGAGCGGGAGCTGCGCGGTGCGCCACAGCGGCGCGGCGGTGTCGCCGGTCGCGCCTAGCCCGACGGACGGCTACAGCGGGATGTTGCCGTGCTTGCGCTTGGGCCGCTCGACCTGCTTGTCGAGCGTCATGGCCAGCGCGCGGATGAGCACCTCGCGCGTCTGCTTGGGCTCGATGACGTCGTCGACGTAGCCGCGCTCCGCCGCGTAGTACGGGTTGGCGAACTGCTCCTTGTACGACTCGATCAGCTCCGCGGCGCGCTGCGCGGGGTTGGCCGAGGCGGCGATCTCGCGCTTGAAGATGATGTTGACCGCGCCCTGCGGGCCCATCACCGCGATCTCCGCGGTGGGCCAGGCCACGTTGTAGTCGGCGCGGATGTGCTTGGAGCACATGACGTCGTAGGCGCCGCCGTAGGCCTTGCGGGTGATGACGGTGAGCTTGGGCACCGTGGCTTCGCAGTAGGCGTAGAGCAGCTTGGCGCCGTGGCGGATGATGCCGCCGTACTCCTGGTCGGTGCCGGGCAGGAAGCCGGGCACGTCGACGAAGGTGACCAGCGGGATGTT